>JAABUR0100003528.1_pt1 | contig 21885 bp, 18 predicted proteins | sample 5560091 | NCBI WGS metagenome assembly JAABUR01 (sample SAMN10711879, study PRJNA513375) | rock metagenome | isolation source: Antarctica rocks | place: Antarctica: Victoria Land, University Valley sud
CGGAAAAACCATGCCCAATGTTCCATGGCTTTGACTTTGTATCTGGGTTTTAGTCAGTAAAAGCCTCCGTCAATTCTGATTTGTACCGGTTTGTTTCTTCTGGCGGGAGAGTTAACGTCCATGACAACTCTATACGTGAATATGACGTATCTAGCTTGAGTAGCCGATCAGTTGACTTGTCCATATACATTCATTCCTAGAACAACATGCTTTAGGATTCGAACGTCAGTCAACAGCCGGTTCTCTCTAGGGCATGGGAAAACTTGAAATCTTCCGCCGTAGCAACTGTTGGCTAAAGGCTGTCAATCAAGCGACAACCTTGCCGTTTTGTTACGACTAAAGATATATCTCACTTTTACCTAGTGATGTAGCCAGTCTTGTAACTCTTGTTGATATCTTGGCAAAGTGTATTGATTAACTCGGATTCAATTGCAAAGCAGGTACGGCAGAACAAATCGAAACAAGGGACGTATCGAATGAATCAATCATGACTTGGATTGTCTCTTGTTCTGGTACCGTAGTTTGATTCACGCACGTTGCATTTCTACAAACAAGACACACTACGAAGCTAGCATAAAGTGGGCAGGCACAGGATTGAAAGACTGGGATAGAAGTCCCATGAAGAAAGTGGAAAGAGGCGACGATGAAGGCCTTGATTTTGGGAGAACAGATATCTTGATTAGGTACACACAGTACGAAGATGAAGCCTGGCCTTACCTTGGGTTTGCCTCGGGTCACGTCACCTTTCTTTAAGCGCATAAGGCGCAGAGCCCCTGAGAATGACGTTTTAGGCAATTCTTCGGCAGGTGCCGCACAGGGGGGGGTCATGGAATGATGAAAGTCTGAGAACTTATAGAGTACACAGTGAATCATACACCACTATACAATAAGGCCGAGTGAGTCTGACGGATGGGATCTGGCCTCTGTTGTGAACGCTTCGAATCTGGTACAAAGTAAGATTCCTAATCTGTGTCTCTGGCTCAGTGGGGACATTCCCACTCTTTTCTCTCTGTCTCTCCAGACTTTTCTCAGGGGCACTTAGATCCCGGATTTCGGATCGCTTGGCGCCAATGATGTGGGACCAAGTGAGCTAAGAATACACTACCTAAGGTACCTACTTATAGATAACCGTGTTAGCGTCTGTGTAGTAGCGGCTATATCATGCTCACGAGTCACGAGTAGGGTCAGGATTGTATTAAACACAGGGGTATATATAAATAGCATCAATTATTTGAATGCTCCATTGCCACCTCACCGTCGACGATGCTATTCAGAAACTCCTTCAGCACCTCATCGTTTGAAGGGTTTAGCCTAGCCATAGCAACTTCCTCCTGCAGCAGTCTATCTTCCATATCCAAAAGCTTCTCCTCATCGATTTCAATGCCCTGTGTATAGCGAAGATTCTGCTGACGAGTGACTTCGAACGTCATTTGACGGTGACAGTATAAGCACTTCACTGCAGAGACGATTCTGTTTGGTAGGATTATGCTCTGAAAGGCATCAATGACAGCCTGATTGCGAGGTTTGCCATCGCGTTGAGGCGGCATGGCTGATGGTAGGAAGGTCTATCTATTGCTGGCGACAGCTAGGTCAAACCCCCTGAGCTAAACCAGCTGGGTTTAGCTTGCTTATATAATATAAAACCAATAAACAAACATGAAAAAACCGCTAAGAGGTATTAAACACGTTTATTGTAGAATAAACGGTTTTTCCCTGACCCTACTCACGAGTCACATGTTCGGTTGGGAATTGGTGAAACAGCAAACGACACGACCCATCCGTCATCCTGGACCCCTGTGCACGCCCTCCACTTGTCGGCACCTCGTGTTTGAAGCGAGAGCCAACATTTCCCACCAACCAAACCTCCCTACGAGAACAATGTAGCCCTTGCCTACCACCTCCCTCCCGTACAGCCTCAACTCCTTCGATTCCTAATACTCTTCTCTCATGCCTTGATCTTCAGACTCGCCCTGAGCCTGTTTACATTCGTTTACTTCTCAATCGTTGGACTTCAACACCTATCCAGGCGGGCCGACTCGGTACTCTGAACTGCCATTCATCTTGACCGCAATACCCTGCTTCTGACACCCTCCCACGTTCAATTCTCCTCCTGAAAAGTCAACTTTTCAATATTCACTCTCTCTGCAAGCCATGGCCAACTGCGACTGATTGCCAAGCTTGGCTGCTGCGCACACAACACAACACTTCAACCTTGAAAATCCACCTGTGCACAAACTCTCCACAAAGGTGTCCTCCATTTCAAATAGCGCTTTTTGCGAATCGCCTCTTGGTACATCTTCTGGAACGCCTGTGTTGCAGGAAAACTCTGCGTAACCTACTAGGTGAGATTAGCGAACCAGCGCAGCACAGATCGTATCTCACCTTGCACCACCCCCACTTGCTTTGATCAGCTCTGCATCGAGCTGTTGGAGGCAGTATCAGACATTCCACTTCATCTCAAACAAAGTCTTGATCATTGCTGACTTGAAACCTCACTGCAGCTGGCCGCTTCCGACAAACACTTCGCGCCTAGTTTCGGGAGCTCGCATTTCGCACTGGACCGGGGCCAGGTTTGACCTGATAGCCACTGTTATCATCTCTGATTCTCTTCTTTCCATCTCCCTACGTCGTTACTTGGTATCGCTCCTTGCTCAAGATGACGGCCGACAACGGGAATGGGATACCGTCAATCACGGCCCCGTGGCCGACAAAGGACGTGAGTCAAAGGGGGCACACTGGCGGGCGATTGGAGCTCTACTGATGGATTGTAGATTGTATATGTCTCTATCATGGGTGCCGTGATGATGGCGGCATTTCTGGAGTGGTTCCTCTGGCTCGCTGCTTTCCTATACTGTTTGGCCAAAGTCTACTTAAAGGCCGAGCATTGGAGCATCAGATTACTGGCCGTTGTCATGATGATTTTGTTCACGGGCTTCAGGTGAGCTACCGATCTTCGGATTTTGTCAACCTCAAAACTCACGTTACGAATAGAGCCATCTTTCTTCCGATTATGGTCGTTACGCTACCTCTTCCCGCACGAGTTACACAGTACTATCCTAAAACCATGGTGTCGGTCCTACAATGGTTTGCGTTTTGGTCTTTTGCCGGTCTCCTCACGATTCCGTGGTTGTTTTGCGTTTACCAGCTGGTGACCAAGGGACTGGGACGTCAAAAAAGAATGAAGTTCAATTTGGATGAGACGTCAGCACCCAAAACTGTCATCGTCATGCCAGTGTACAAAGAAGAGCCCGAAGTTCTTGTCACAGCCATCGATTCGGTCGTCGACTGCGATTATCCGCCCTCATGTATTCATGTCTTTCTCTCTTTTGACGGTGACCAAGAAGACGAATTGTACCTCAAGACGATTGAAAAGCTTGGAGTACCCTTGACATTGGCGAGCTACCCCAAAAGTATTGATGTCACTTATCGACAGGCCAGAGTTACGGTCTCGCGGTTCCCCCACGGTGGGAAGCGACACTGCCAAAAATCGACATTCAAGCTGATCGATAAGATCTACACCGAGTACTTGAAACGCAACGACAATCTTTTCATTCTCTTCATCGACTCTGACTGTATTCTGGACAAATATTGTATTCAGAACTTCATGTACGAAATGGTATGTCATGCCCCACACAACCACTGTCGCCGGTCCTGAATTTGGGCTTCGGGGTCACATGTGATCCTTATGGCTAATATAAAATTACAGGAGCTCAAGCCAGGCAGTAAGCAAAACATGCTGGCCATGACCGGAATCATTACTTCTACGACTCAGAAGAACACTTTAATTACACTGTTGCAGGACATGGAGTACATTCACGGACAACTCTTCGAACGTTCGGTCGAATCCGGCTGTGGTTCCGTTACTTGTTTACCAGGAGCGCTCACTATGCTACGTTTCTCGGCTTTCAGGAAAATGGCCAAGTACTACTTCGCGGATAAGGCGGAGCAGTGTGACGATCTATTCGATTATGGCAAATGTCATCTGGGTGAGGACCGATGGCTGACCCATCTGTTTATGATTGGGGCCAAAGAACGATATCAGATTCAGCTTTGCACAGGAGCTTTCTGCAAAACAGAAGCTGTGCAAACGTATCGGAGTCTGTTGAAACAGCGACGAAGATGGTTCTTAGGCTTTATCACCAACGAAGTCTGCATGTTGACAGATATCCGATTATGGAGAAGATATCCACTTCTTTGCATTGTTCGGTTCATGACGAACACGATTCGTACTACCGCTTTGCTGTTCTTCATCATGGTTCTCTCCATCATCACGACATCCAACAAGATCCAGAACCTTCCAGTCGGCTTCATTGCTGTCTCACTCGGCTTGAATTGGCTTCTCATGCTTTACTTTGGAGCGCGACTCCGCCGATTTAAAATTTGGCTGTACCCCGTCATGTTCGTTATCAATCCTTTCTTCAATTGGGTATACATGGTCTACGGTATCTTCACCGCTGGCCAGCGGACATGGGGTGGACCTAGAGCCGATGCCGGGGCAGCTGACCCAAACACAACGCCTCAACAAGCCATTGAGCATGCCGAAGCGACCGGGGATGACCTCAATATTGTCCCAGAAACCTTCAAACCCGCTGCCGAAGCTCGCCACCCGGAAAAACAGCTTGGCGTTGTTCCTATCCAACCTTCAGAACACCTCGAAGGTCGCTTCGCGCCTGCCGAACGTCTCCCAGGCGGCTGGTACATGCAAAATAATGACTCTGGCCTTACCCTCCCCAACATGCTTCCACGCGACCCCAACGCCCCTCGCATCCCTTTGCATCCTCGTGACTCCATGGACTCCCTCATGAGCGGCGCATCAGCCACGAACTCCGTCTACATGCCCCGCCGCGTGGAGAGCTTCATGGGCGACGAGGACAGGAGAAAATACTTCTTCGCGCAGCAAGCGCAGCGAGAACCAGGAGGTGCCTATACCCAAGTCCCACAACAAGGACGTGTCTATGAAGTCAACGATGATGCGGACCCCAAAGGAAACTGGAACGACTCCGTCGAATCTCTGGGATCTGAATATGCCCCTGCCCCCACGCACGGCGGCCAAGACTACCTCCACCCCCAATCCCGTGAAGGCTCCTTCATCAGCACCGACCCCCCCGGCTCCCGCTCCCCGAATTTCCGCCCCACCCATCCTAGCCATCTCTCCACCGAACTCGGCACCCTTACCCACAACGACCTCACCGTCCCCGACGCCTCGCATGAGCGTTCCCCGTCGGCGACACGGCAGCAGCCAATCCGCACGGCGAGGAGTCCGCTAGGGAGAATGCCGCTGACGAGGACCAGGACGGGCGATGAGGCAGGCATTGAGATGGACCAGCGCGTGCGACAGAGGGAGGCGTTGATCGGGGGTGCGCAGCAGCAGCGGCAGAGGACGAGTCCGGAGGATGGGGAAGGAGGAAGAAGGGCGAGGTTGAGCAAGCCAAGGCCGTGAGAGGGGGGAGTGAGGGAGATGGGATATTCTTGAGGGCGTAGGGGAGAATTTTGGGTGGTGGTCGAATGAAGGGGTGGTGAGGTGAGGTGGGATTGTACATATGCATGACGGTGATGGACGTCGAGTTGATGGCTACTAATATCTGCGGCATTTGCTTCGGACTTTCGAGCATTACATTATGTTGGGTCCATTAGGCACCCTATTCGGGTTTTCAAACCATTTAGATGATGGCTAGATCATTTCGAAACGCGACATCTTGAAATTCTCCATACATATGCGCAACGTTCTGAAGAACCACACGAGGTAAAACCACCATGATGTGCGTAATGCCTACCTGCAGGCTCGGCAACCCTCATACTGTACATACCAAGCAGAAGTCGCCCCTCAGCTAAATTGACGGATCCCCCCCCCAGCAAAAACAAAAAAAAGGAACGCCAGCTACTCAGAAGAACGCTGAAAGTCCAACCATATGAAAAAAAATCCCTATTCTACATACCATCCCACCCCCCCCCCCCAAAAAAAAACTCTCCCTCATCCTCCCATCCCGTTCTCTGTTTTTCTTTCTTCCTTCCTTCTACTGTAAATTCGCTCGTTCATCGTTTGGCTCATGCACACAACCCCTTCCCTAGCTTACCAGAATCCTTGGTATCTCCTTGCGTGTGCAAAATGTCTTGAGTTGGGATTGTTGGAAACAGTACTGTTACCCCTGTGTGGTTGGCAATCTCGCTTAGCCCTATAGGGCGCGGGAGTCAGAGTCTTGGACCTCCTTCCTCCCTCCGTAGTTCCTACTTTCTAGAGTTAGTTCAATCAATGCATACACATGCACATACTCCTTTTTCACTCAATTTCAACATTCATCTGCTTATAGTACTGATTTCAGAGCTTTTTCCCACGCTGCAGAAGGGTCAAGAGTGTCTTATTAATATGTGAAAAAATCTTTTATGAGTGAACTCGCTATTTCATTATAGGGAGAGAAGGTCATAAGAGCTTGAATAAAGCTAGAGATTTGAGCTGAGTATTGCTCTTGACCATTAATCTTTTTTATATGAGACGAGATATCTATGCTAATTCTTTCAAAAAAACATGTTTGTCATATTATTCGACTTGATTGATATTTCGATTTGCAAGAAACAATAGATGCGGAACTTTCGTGCTTCGATGTTAGAACGGTTTCAAGATAAAGAAGGATAGGTTAGAGTACTTTACATGTGTCATGTACGGGTGTAGCCTTTATCCGTCGATGGAACAATCAAAATCTAATTACTACCAGTATTCATTTCCTCTTATTTTTGGGTGAGGGTCGACCTGATGAAGCTGTGGCTTCCGGGTATGGTGATAAGGCGCGTTGTGCTCGTGGCGGTAAAAAGGGTGCTTGGAAGGAAGGGTGGGTGAAATGCGAGGGACACGAAATGCTTGGATGTGGAAATCAAGGCTGGGATATTATGCTTTTTGCCATCTGGTCATGTTGCACACTTTGAAACGACTTTTCTGAAGGATTACTCTATTCCATAATTTTTAGACCTTTTTCTTTTTCCAAAGTCTTTTGGTTTTTGTGTAAAACTAATAGTTGGACTTTATACATAAAAACGGGTCTCATGATCTGTATCGCGTTTTCCACTGCAGGACATGTAAACCTAGGAAATGTTAAAATGGAAGGGAATTGTTTGGCTAGTCGATTGATAATAGTCGTCTGGTTCGTTGGATTGAGAGAGACTAGCATGGTGAAAAACTTGGAGCGCAGGTTTTTGACAATAAGTCCACAGCTCCGTATTCTTTAGTTGTGAATCCAGAACCTCGCGGCTATAGAGCAACGAAGGTTTCGATTTCGCTAAAACGGAGAGCTGCCGCAACCCTCCCCGGAGTATTTCCCATCTGGTTCAAGGGCTTGAGTGCTTTTATGATAGACAAAGCAACCGTTTGGTCCGCGGCAGACACTGGGGAAGTCATCCAACCCTACTGTCCATCACTTCGAGGTATCTGCTGAGACCGGTGCCGCGTTGTATCCCACGCGGCCAGCACCACCACCAAAGAGGTTTTCGATGAAATTTGATTTCTTAAGCCGCAGCCAGCCACCACCCGAGAGGTCGTTGGAGATAGTTGGTTTTCTGGGCTGCCGCGGGCCAACACCTGCGCCGAACAAATTAGAAAGCACGTCGAGCTTCAATAGCGTAGAATACAAAAATTGACGTACTGAAAGGGACCCCAAAGATGTATTGGCCGACAGGACTGCGGAAAATGCCTTTTTCTCCGTTCAGCTCGGTATAAATCGCCCCGCCATACATGATTCGGTCCGGATAGACAACTTCTGGAGACGTAGCAGCGACCGTTTGGTTTGATACAGTGTACCATGCGCCTCCAACCCCCGAGGCGTCGCTGTACTCGAGGCTTGGCTCGCCATCACTGACTACATCGCCCAAGGTGGGCCCGCCGCAAGAGTATCCCGTGCCCTGTGCCCGCCACACGCTCAGGTATAGCGAGACAGGAGGGAGTTGGTTGAACTCGACAATAGTGGCGCGGAACCATCCGTGACCGAAGCCAAGAATGTTCAAGTCAAGGGGCTCACAGCATTTGGTCGCGACAATGTTACTGCAGGTTTGTGCGGCCCAGCGTTGCGGGTCCCTGACAAGGTGGCTAGTGGCAATCGTGACTTTTGCTTGCAGAGTTGGATTGGGTAGAAGTAAGAGCAGAATGAAATTTAGGAGGATAAGATGCATGGTCGAGTAAGATATTCTGCAAAAAAGTTCTATGACTTATGGCAATGCTCTGAATTCGAACAATAGATGCGCCGAGGGAAGACCTCAAATTTATCACAAAACAACTATGACGTTCTCAGTAATGATGGCGGCTCAAGTTCCATGCGCTTCGACTGTGAGCATGAGCTGAAACATGCCAGCGTACGCGAGGTGAATAGGCATGCATAATAGAAGAATCAAGGAAATACCTAAGTAATGAGCGAATACTCGCCGGGCAGATTGAGAATTTGGGAGAGATTTAGGCCAGGATGGCTGGCATCAAGTGGAAAAACGAAGTAGGAGTCCACACCTGAGTAACCACAAAAGTCGGACCACCTGCTTTGAAGCTTCTCCGGTCCCATGGCCCCTGATCGCATCGCGGATAAAGTGCTGTCGCATGTTTGGGGACTCGAGGCACGGTGTTAATCTCACAGCGTATGTAGACCTCGTCGTACTTACTAAATAGATTCACTACCGCCAAAGTGGTCCCTCACACTCAAGACACCGCCACCCAATATACTAAATATCTCTCTCATCTAACCCTTCCTAGTTCGAATACTCACTCTTATCCAATCGCTAGAAATTGATCAGCGAACACCCTGGGAACTAGATCCAATGTCCTCATGCGTCTCCCAAAACCTCGTCTGCTCAAATCTTCCTCTGGCTAGGCCCACAATATCGAAGGGATCCAAAAGGGTGATGATGAAGGGTCGTTTGTCGTCCAGATAACCGGGTCCCTCGACCTCCGTCACGCTATCGCGCGCAAGATAGATCACATTAGACCTAGGTAAGTGGCGCAAAGGGTGAAAGACGTTGAGCAAGATGCCATTAGCGAGCATCAAGCTCGCTTCAAAAACCCAGAAAACCCATTCATGACGAAGTGCCGGGCTCCAAGCATTTGGCGATTGTTGATTATTGATTCCTGACGCGGCAGCAAAATAATCAACGGTGCGGTAGATTGTCCTGATAGTTATGAGTATGCAGCTGCAATACAAAACCACGAGCACATCGCGGAGTTGGTGGTTATAGACGCCAGCGCGGTGGCAATTGAGGTGGAATTTTGCGGCTACACCGACAAAGAGAGTCATGCAGGCGATTTGCAGCAGCAGAGCGGCTTCAAGAAGGAATTTGCCAAGGTGTTGCTGAGAGGTGCTGATGGTGCTGTCAAAAAACTTGGCGACACCGATGGCTGTCAAGGCTCCAATGACAGCGTCAAGACCAATGAAGGTGGTAACGACGCGGCCAGGGTGGATCAACTTATTACTGGAGCTGAAACGCCTTGTCATTTAGAAGATGGCATCATATCTACAAATTAAGAGATAATAAGAATATGGCGCCGAAACATGGGTGCAGCTGAGGATCAGTCAAGTGGCTATGACTGGACATATCTCAAGTAGGATAGCTTTGCGACATATGTGCAGTGGGATAGCTCTGTCGGGCCTAGCAGACAATGCATGCAGAAGGTGAAACAGGTATCGCTCAGAAACGGAAGAGTTCGAATTAAACACTTTTTCAACATCAGGACGCGCGTTCTACCTTGGATCTCTATTTCCATACCCTATTCACTGCCTTAGGAACCAAAGAAGATAATTGGGAGATCAGAAGAGCAGAGTTTATAGTCATGGTGGTAGACTCGAGCGTAGGGTATGAGGCCGACGAGCAAGAAAAACAGAAGCAATCAGTAAGCTGAATTGAATAGACGTTTGACGAAGCAAGACCAGCACGAGAGAGTTTTGTAAGGTTTAGGAGCGAGAAGCCTCGTATGGGGCGATGGTAGGCTACGGATCCTCTTCAAACTTTTCCTAAATAAACGACGGGAAGGTTGCGCGTCCCTATGGGTATCCGTACCCCGCCCTAAGCTCATCCATGTCCGAAAGACGACGTAGAAAAGAGCAGGTTGTAGTCGACGTCATTCATGCCCATCGTTTGCTTTGCTCCTGAACAAACGCTCGATATGCTCTCGTCGTTAGTTAAGCTTGGGCTCTGGAGGAAAAAACCAGTAGCTAAGATGACTTCATCTGCGTAGTCCAAGACAAAAAAAGTCGTCCACTTTCCCCTGACTTGACTTATCTGAAGAAAAGCAGAAAGAAAGAAGAAAATAATGACCGTCAACGCCCAAGGAGGAGGGAGAGGGAGAGAGGGACTATCAGCCGGCTTGCCATCCTGCCAGTCCCGTCCTGTATTGAGTAGTCACTCATGTGCAAGTTCAACCCCATATCCCTGGGCCCTTCTACCACTCTCAGCCCTCAAAGCCCATTCATCCTGCTTTGTGCCTTACCTACTCTGTTTCTCCCTATATCTCTTCCTTTGTTTAGTTAGTAGAAACAAATAGTGAAAGTATTAGTCTTCGCGAGCTTAGATGCAGGTAATCATGACCTCGTTGTTGAGTGCTGCTGATGGGGGAAAGAATGGTGCAGCGCATTTCAGTGTCTCTAGAGGAGAGTGGGGTCGCGGTCGGGAAGAGATGATTTCATAAGGGTTTGGTGAAGGGAAGGACATGTATACATCAGATATACTCAGAATTTTGGGCTACCAGATGACAATTTGGTCCTCCGGAGGGAGCACGGCTATCCTAATCAGGAATATGAGGGTGTAGAAAAGGAGCATAGCCTGAGCAATAATAGGGGCAGCCTAAGCGCGCAAGGGGGCCTATGTTGGCTCTTTGGAATTCCACTATAATTGGCTAGTATTATCTACAAGAAACCTTCGGCCAAATGCTGCTGCCCAGTCACAGTGACCATCCTTCGATCCTTTAGAAATTCTGTCCAGCTGTTACTTTGAAAGTCGAAGCCACAGATATGCAATGATTACTGTAACCGTCGTTAAACTCATACTCACAGCTATGTATATCCACATCGCCGGTAAAACGGACAAAAACTCTGGTTCGGCTAATTTAGGTAACTGAATGAGGCCGGTCGAGAAAACGGTCTGTAGGGTTAGCAACTACTAACATTGTCACGTTTGGAGGAGATTGACAACTTACAGCTAGAAAACTTGCGGGTAAGTAGAACGTTGCAATGAAAGTGACTATTTTCACAGAACGGGAGTCCTGCCTAGATTTTTCACTCATTTCTTTTAGACACTGGCTTTGCGCATTTCCTTCTGTGGTTAACTGCTTCAAAGTTACAGTATGGGCGTTGGCAAGGTCCGCTTTCCTGTAAGCCAGGAGCTTTGATAACTGTGTATGCGTATTTTAGTTACCTGGTTGCCTCCTGACAAGCAAAAACCTACAAGTCTTGAGGTGCTCTCCGCTTGCTTTTCAAGCACTGTGGCTGTACGGGTGAAACCGTTGATTTCCTCGATGAATCCAACGAGAAGATCCATCGTATCTGTAGCCGCTCTACCATTTTGGATTTCATTCTCGTTGCAGTCGTGCTTGACCATATAAGCTACTTGCAAAGTTGACTTGAGGATCTCTTGCGCTGTAGAGAGTTTACAACTGATACAATGCAGAAGTTGACAGTCTTCAAAACCAGTCTCATAATCGATGACTTTCGGTGAGAGTGAAGAATGTGTGGCCTTTTGGTTCTAGTCCTCAAAATTAAGTCTCGGTTTTTGGTGTCAGATTGCATTAATTGGAGACTCACAAACTGAAAAATCAGTCGCCGAATATCATTTAGATACCACCGCCAGTTCGAAAGACCGAGGCCAATTAGTATGGTATGCAAATGCAAAGTCTTCGATTGATTTGCAGTACAATGAAATTCTCTCCACAATGCAGCCCTGCACCGTGGAAATGGTTGAATAAAGATCCATACTGATTTCTGGAGTTTGTGATCGTATTTCTGGTAAATTGCCATCTGTCTAAGTGACCAAGGGTCCTTCAGGTTTACTCTTCCGTGCTTCTCAAAAGAACGCAACAGATAACAAATTTCTGTTGTGCGTTAGGGTGACGAGTTGTGCGGCAGGCAATCTTCCCTACCAGTATAAGAATCATCTTCCTTCTCTGACGAGCGAATGGTCTGGCGGTAACAAAGGCTAAAGAAGGGATCATCATCCCCCGTTGTTTTCGCTCCAAAGGCGTGTAACGCGTCAAGAAAGCTTGGGGACACAGAATGAGTAGCCAGTAGCTCTTTGGTGGCATCCGCAGATGCTTCCAGGCGGCTCCAGGAGGATGGCTGAGAGATGAAACTGAGCGATGTATGAGCTGCTTCCTATTGAACGACCTCTTTGATATGAGTCCACCTACAACATGGCGTCATGGTGTTTTTCGCTGTCTGGCTATATAGGAAATTAGTACGTAAGGACCAAACGTATGGGTTACATTGCCAGCAAATGAAAGTACCAAATCTATATTTTGTTGTGTCGTCACTTTCAGTAGTCAGCACCGCATTGGAGAAGATTAAAGTCCCGTCACCTTGGCTATTATCCTCCCTTCTCCATTCTTCGATGGTTCCCTTGCCAGAGAAGAGTCGGGATCCTTCCGAAAATAGCATCTGGTGTTGAGCTTCTAGGTCGACATGCCCATACACATCTTGCGATAGGCAGGCAGGATACCTGCTACCAGAATTTACCTCCATTGTGCTGAGCAATCTACCGCTCGCAGCGGTGTTACTTGAGCTTCACATATCGTCAAGAAAATAGTGGATAGGGGCTGTGGCAATCTCCGCCTAAATAATGGCTGGGGCCCGCTACTAGAGTTTCCACCTTTTTCCTCATAGATTGACTCCTATCCAGCTTCAACCTACCTACCAAATTCCCCATATGACCTCATGTTCCAACCAAAAAATGTACCTTCGAACAGCCCCTGATGCGCTGGCAACTCCTAAACCTGCGCCCGACACAGCTGAGGCTACCTTACTGTGGTGGAGCCATTTGGCACCCCCCACATACGACTGCGCATATTCGCTAAAGCTCGTGAAAACAGCAAGCTGATACTAAAATTCCTAGTATTAGCAGCTTTTAGTACGTGTTAGGGAAATTGCTTGTGCTCGATCAACATATCGCGCCAATAAGAAACAACAACGAAGTGATTAACCAAATTATTAGGGCTTGAAAACCTAGCGTCAATGTATTCCACTAGAATAAGTCTTGTAGCGAAGCCTAGACCCTAGTATATTTTACCATCTTGCCCCATGAGGTTAGTGAACATGCGTATCATGCATGAATGTCTTAATTATCCGAGTGTGTTACGCAAATATGCATATGCAGCCGCTAGAAAAAACGCTGCTACATCATACATGGCTCTAATAATATTTTACGTGTTTACTAAAGTAGTAGGATTTGCAATTACAGGGAGTCAATTGATCAGCACTGCTAAACTAATCTCTACAGTACTACCTCAGATTGTGGATGAACGCCCTGGCTGGAGTCATTGGGCGGGCTTGGCGGACGATCTAACGTCAGCACTGCTTCACCTTAACGTACACAGTACGGAGTAGTGCCCCGACCTTAGCTTGTCAGTCAGCCTGCCGCCAGCCACCTGAACCACCACCGTGTGGCGTCTGGCTGATGGACGCAGGCTGCAAGCTGGACAGGCCACAGGACATCAGTATGCCTGACGAACTGGTACGACCAGCAGCCTCGGTTTTTTAAGTTAAGACGGGTCTAGGTAAAGTAGACATGTCGCCTCTAGCGGAGATGAAAGTGCGATTGCAAAGGGCTAGGGTATCCGCTGCCGGTCAGCCTCTTCGCGAATTTGTTCCGGATGGATGCTTGCAACAGATTCTTACGGCTGAAGCCGTGCTCTCTGTTCTGGCAGATTCTTCGTTTCACATTCCTAGCCACAAAGTTGAAAATACAGCCCAAATCGTCGCTTCCGAAGGCCGAATAGTCTTTGCACTATTACTCGACTTGAGCTTGGAGCGTGAGCTTGGACGGTTCATTGAGTATGACTGTCTTGACCATGCCTTGCCTCTACATAAAAGTCAGCTGGAGGACATCATTCCGCAAGCCGCTGGGAATTTCGCAAAGTGTCAATGGGATTATCGAGCATATCGATTCCGGAAAGGCCAGTATCATCGCAAAGTGCGAGACGAGGAAATCTTACCGTACATGGAGCAAAAACGGATTGGAGGTGGTGGCTTTTCCTCTATATATAGAGTCCTCATCCATCCTGATCACCAAAATATTATCCCTGATTCTCCCTCTAGTGTGCGATTCATGCGGTCGAGATTATTTACTGGTGCCATGCTGACTTCATATGCAGGGCGTCTACCTGGTACGCAAAGAGATTCTCGCCTTTGGTAACGGAGTTAAGCCAGAATATGAGTCTGAGCTGCTTTTTCTACTTGGCAGCCTGAGACATGAGAACATTGTTGAGCTCCTGGTGTCTTATACTCAAGCTGGTGTACCCAATTTATTGTTTGCTCCAGCCGATTTAGATCTCCACGACTTCCTGCAACTTGAGAGCCGAATGGCCGGATTTGAGGAAAATGCCGTTGTCATCAAGGGTCTTCATGGTCTCTCCAGTGGATTGGAATATCTCCACAACTTCCGACCAAGGTTTCAAAACTTAGGAGAGGCAAAGGTATCTATGTATGGATATCACCATGACATCAAGCCAAGGAACGTGCTTGTAAAGGCGAACAAATTCATTCTTGCAGACTTTGGCCTTTCAAAGCTCAAGAACGTGGGAGAGAATACTACAACAGATTGGAAGGACACAACGTATGAGTACGGCGCGCCTGAGTGCCGAAATCCTGACAACTTTGCGCCCGGAAAGGTTGGACGAGCTCTGGACATTTGGTCTCTAAGTTGTGTTTTTTCAGAGGTTGCAATTTATTTGGAAACCGGGGCTGTTGGCGTTCTCGAGTTCCGAGAGAATAGGCTCATAGACAACATATATGGCAAGACACGCTGCTTCCACGACAACACGGCTCTCAGTTCACAGGTTGACAGCTACCTCACGGTCCTTGTAGAGAAAGCCTCATTTGAGCTTACGAAAGATCTTGTCGAGCTCGTACGAGAGATGTTTGTAACGAACCCGCAAGATCGGCCAAAAGCCCAGAAAGTCGACGTTAAAATGGCACAGCTGAGTCTTAGTGCGTTCATGTATTCTTTACGGCAAATCCTTGAGGACCGTATTCGAGATATTACCAGCTTGAACGACTCTAAGACATTCCGCGCGAGGCTTGTTCTAGAGAGAAATCGACTCTCGGCATGGGCAGGAGTCATTGGCCTAATGCCCGTTGCTGGCCATACGTATGCATCTAAACACATTACTCTGGCCCTTTTTCCTGCCATGATGCATGTATTGCAGTCCACTATCAGCGATCTGAAGATCTTCCAACGCTTTGATTCTATTCAAGATGACCACGATTTCATCATTTCTACAATGCATCATACGAACAAAAGCCTTTGCGACCACCTACCTGACCAGATAAAAACATCGATAGATGATGTCTTCGCTATTTTGAGCACGATGGTATCGGAATTGCAGCCTCTTGCAAGCATCGAGTCGGCAACCATGGCGGAAAGTGCTCCTCAATATAAAGATGTGGGCGCGGTTGCGGCAATGAAATACATGTCTATCCTATTGTCCAGTCAAAACCGTATAGTAGTCGTCAATCCACCAATAAGTCCAGCCTTGATAAGAAGGGATTCCCATGAAGACGACTTTCAAGTGTGTCCACAGACATTCTGGTACAGTTACGGTTACCAGCCAGACGAAGAAAGAAAAGTACTCATTGAATGGAAAGGTTATGGCACGCAGTGGACCAAAAGAATCAAAAGCAAAGAATTTGAAAAAATCGGGGAGTCAGTATTTATTCGCATTCAAGAGCTCGTGGAAATGCTGAAATTCAAACCCAAACCCTCGAATTTCCGAGTTCTTGACTGTCTTGGTGCATTCCATGATACTAAGCGTTGCGAATTTGGTATTGTCTACGGCTTCCCCAGTGAGGCCACAACCCCTGTCAGGCTTCAGAGACTGCTACGGCGTAAGAAAATCCAAGAAGTCTTCCCAGATCCGAGCCAAAAGCTTGCCTTGGCGAAAGCTCTAGTAGCTTCGATTCATATTTTCCATGTCTCCGGTTGGATCCACAAGAACCTAGATTCATACAATGTTTTATTTTTCTGCACATGGAAAGGCGGTTGGAAAGATTTGGATTATGGTAAACCTTATGTGGTAGGGTTCAATCACAGTCGTCGAGATGGGCCTCTTGAGTATACGGAAGGTCCAGACTATCCGACCTCGCAAAAAGAATATCAACACCCGAGGTATCGCGATGGGTCGAGTACATACCAAAAGGTTTTCGACTATTACTCACTAGGTCTTATTCTTTTGGAGGTTGGCACGTGGAACTCTTTAAGTAATTTTTATGATCGTTACCCTACGTATTCTCCTCTGGAGCTAAAAGAAGAGTATCTCAGGTTCTGTAAGCAGGAGTTAAGGATGATAATGGGAAAGGCTTATTCTGAAGTTACTGAATCATGTCTCCGGTCGGATGATGGCTTTGGCGAAGTCAAGGGATGTACGGATCTGGATTTCCAGGAAGTTGTACAGAAGCTACAATCATGCGTGTTCTAGGTTGCATTGCATGAGGACGGGGCACGAACGCACTGTCGTACTTAAGAGTTGACCGATCCGCTGATACTCTATCTACTTGACTGCCCACGTTAAGAGGCTGTTATCCCAGAGCTAACCTGCCGGTCCTAGCCTCATTATATCCTACTAGACATCTCTTTAGCCGTAGTGACGTTTCTGTGGAAAGGACCGTCGAAGTGCATAACAGGGTCTATTTCTGAATAGAAAGTTGTTCCTCCTATCCGAATTTAGGACGAGGATGGGCCTACGATAGGGGAAAGTACCGTTGTAAGCTTCCTTGGAATCCTCAGTGTATAGCTATCATCGACATGCTAACCCACAGGTATAAGCCAAAAGCTAGGCTGTTGCAGGTTTGGACTTATACGTACATCGATAGTAAAGGATCCAATCCCGAACAGCTGTTTCAACAGCGCTAAGAGAGCGGCTGAGTTGATATATCGTGCGTCTAGAGTCTGGATCTGCATTGGAGGCACGCTTTTTCTTTTAAAAGCGATCAATGATTTCAGTAAAGGTCGATCAAGTAATACGATGTAGCCGCGCATAGAAGTGTAGTACTGTAAGCAGAGACTATGTGGCTGACTGTGGGCCACGTGGCCCTGCAGCATGTCGGACGCAAGGCTAAAAATTTTGGAGTACCTTGGATTCCAGCTTCTGAGCATGAAAGGCAATCGAATATTTCAACCAGCTCGTGATATGGTATGTTGAATTACTTATTCCAGTTCAAATCACGAAAAAAGACCGAGTACAATCTTTTTACTACGGCTATAATGGACTTGTTTACCTTTGGAGGGTATCACCCTCACAGCAGCCTTAGCAGAGCAATCAGAAGACCCGAGGAAAGAATGCACAACAGCTTCCTCCGCTTCCTCTCGATTGCGGTAGCACTAAAAGTCAATATATTCCCTCTCACATGGCAACCTGCCCTTGAGGACCTAGGAGAGGGCTCCACTGGGCAGATCAGCCAATCGCCATTGAATTCTCAGACTTCTTTCGCTTTTAAGCGGTTCACTCGAGTCAACAGGAACCCAGAAATGTCGGATGCGGAGCTCCGAAAAGTACAGTATGAAGCTTTGATCTCTGAGATGGTAGTATTGAGCCATGCCGATATCTACGACCATCCGAATATTGCTAATCTGGAGGGTGTTTGCTGGGAGGTTATGCCAGAATCTGAGGAGGTCTGGCCCGTACTCGTATTTCGGAAGGCTGAAGGTGGGGATCTGAGTCGGTTTCTATCTCTTCCCGGAGTGGTCAGCGTTGATAGCGATGATTTGTTGGCCATTTGTGGGGAGGTTGCAAAGGCCCTTATGATTATGCACCGATGTGGTACGTTAATCCAAAATACAATTCCTAAAACCCCTTTTCGCACTGATTCCACGCAGGCATAGCACACGGCGACATCAAACCTGAGAATGTCCTAATTTCTAAGGGATCTGAGCCGTCAGTCTTTGGAGTCAAGATGACTGACTTTGGCTTTTCATGCTTTGAATGTACAGATAACGAGTTGGTACGAGTTGCTCGGAGCCGGCCTTGGGAGGCTCCAGAATGGCACGATAGATGGTTCCATCTAAAAGATATAAAGAAGATGGATGTCTATTCCTTTGGTCTTCTTTGTTTGTGGATCTTATTCCCAGAGGATAATCTTGTCGATCCAGACTCTGTTGAAGTTAACATAAGCTTAGCATTTTCCGGCAGCGATGAGACAGCTCTTGAGAGACTATATGTGCTCAAGCGCAAAGACACGCTTAAGGAAAGTGCGTTGCGGCTAATATCACAGAAAATCGGTTTGAACGAGAACGTTTGTTTGCGCCTTCAGCGCGTTTTTAGTTTATCTCTCGCCAAGAACGCGGAGAAGCGGGCTTACGACATGCAGACCTTCGTTGACCTACTCTGTAGCGATGATAATCTTGAGTACGTAGCTGTTGATTATGGTGGCTTATACTACTAAAGAGTGGTAGGGAAATTGACCGTAAGAGAACATCCGTTGCTATTACCATGCCATCTTGGCATGGCAATCTAGAGGTAGGTATCTCCAGGTGATATTAAAGCAGATCTAATTATTGAAGCTTGCAAAATTTCACTTCGATATCGAGGCCTGCGATTTCAGAGTACAGTCGTATGTTGCACAGCAATTGACTGCCGCCGCCAAAGACAAGGGTTGCACAGCTTGCTCGAGCAACGCAGCGTTCCAATTGGCGCAATGCTACTCATTCGGCTTTGGGGTTAAAAAAGATATTGAAATGCGTAAGCACTGGCTCCAGCAGAGTGAAATGAACAGCAACGACCTGGAGGAAGCACTAGAATCAATCCGACGAACTGAGCCATCGACTTTCTCTATGGCTCAATTGATAGAGCTAGGTTACCAAAATCAGCTAGCAGAAGACTATGAGAAGGAAGGAATATTACCCCAAGCTGCGGCTGAATATGAAGCTATGGTATCCTCAAGAGATAAGATTCTCGGGCCCGATCATTTCTCTACAACAAGGCTCAGGTATGTTCTCGCAGGTATCTTACATAGAAACGGGCAATTAAGAGAATCTGCGGCGCTCGTTGTGAGGATAATCGAATCAACAGAGCATGATCTCAAGACACACGGCGAGAACCGTCTTGTTCTCAAGAGCAAGCTATCGCTTATATACAAGGACCTTGGTAAGTTTGAAGACTCCGAGGTTTTGATGCAGGAGGTTCTAGAAGGGTATTCGAGCGGGCTTAAAAAGCACGAGGTTCCTCGAGTGGTTACCTTATTCCATCTAAGCTCGATTAGCTTGGAGCGCGGAAGAAATGAAGAAGCTGTCGGCCGGAGTCATACTGCCGCTATAGAGAGCACTTTAGTTCTTGGTCCAAGTCATAACAACAGTATCATGGCAAAAAGCGCTTTGGCCACGGGGTACGCTAGATTGGGGGAGCTCGAAAAAGCTATAGAGCTGAATGAAGAAGTGGCTCGAGTGCGCGAAGGCTCTCTCGGATCAGATGATCCAGACACGATCGAGACCCTCGACCGACTTGGTTTGCAGTATTACAAACTGGGTAAATATGAAATTTCCCAAGATCGTTATAAGCGTGTCATAGAGGCACGAGTGTTGCGTTTTGGTAGAAACGCCCCTTCAGTGATACGTGCTATCAGTTCTTACACAGCTGCACTCACCAAGCTCGGCCAGGCCAAAGAAGCAGCTGCCCTACAAGAAGAACTGCTCGCTGAGATAAGAACAAGCTTAGGCGTTAAAAACGCTGAAACCATCAACTTGATGGGGAACCTTGGTGTTACTTATCAAACACAAGGGCTATGGCACAAGGCCGAACCATTGGAGAAAGAGGTCTTCAGTTGTAGACAGGAAGAATTTGGCAATAAGCACGAGTATACACTCACCGCCATGTCTAACTTGTCAGATACCTTGGTTCGCCGAGAGAAATGGGACGAGGCTGCAAGGCTCTCTATCTCTGAATTTGAGATTCGGCAGACCATCTCATCCAAGCCAGACCAAGAAAAGCTCAAAGCTGTTAATAAAGCGGCCATGTCGCTGGCACGCCTCGAGAATTGGGAGGCAACCATCTACTACCTTGAGCGTGAACTAGCATGCAGGACAGCCCTAGGAAACAACGATCACACTGAGCATCTGCAAGTCATAGCCCTTGCGGCTACCACTTGCATGAAGCTTCAGCAATGGGTGATGGCTAGAGGCCATTTGGCGGCGTTTCTGGAGGCGAGCATAATACGGAACGTAGAAGTGAGGAGCGTTCATAGTGACACTATCCACAACCTTGCTATGTCATGCCAAGAGACGCACTTGCTCGAAGAGGCTGAACAGCTCTTCATCTTGGAGATACTTACACTCCAGCACTTTGACCCGGGAGACAGTACTACCCTAGAGGATAGAGTCAAAACAGTCATAGAACTAAAGAAACGGCAGGGGAAGCCTGTAAATCGTATCACCTTCAACCCAAGCTCGATTATTGAGCGTGCCAGACTCGTGAAGGAACAGAAAAAGGATGATAATGAATGAAGTAGGTTCCCACCTGTACGTTGGGCGATGTTAGTGCAAGCGTAATCCCATCCATCGCGTTCCCAATTTTGCAACTGCTCTAACGTTCCTAGCTTAAGACACTGCCCACCGGGCTTAAAGGAAGAATGAGACGAGGCAATCAGCAACGATGGTTAGGACAATGAAGTTGATGGCGCGTAGAACGTACAGAGTCGATTATGTCTAGGGCGCTCTGTCATCTCAAGTTAACTGAATGAGGATGTTGCACAGAAATACAGTACTTGTTATGCTATCTAATCATTGCTTCGACTATGCCCGTACCCTCATTTTGAGGTGTCAGGTCTGGAATAGTCTCAATGGGATAAGTTGGATCATGTGCGACCAGCATTATATTTCGGGCGTTATGGGCGGCGGCATAGATATGGACAAGGATTGTTTTGTAGCCTGGATTGGGGCTGGGGAGGTTAGTTGCGAGATACAGATATAAGATACCGGTGGTTAAGCACCAGAAATAGGGGGGCGAGGGGATTATTTGCCAGGCCGAGTACCAAGGAACGATCCAATACAAAAGCAGAGGAAAAGATGTATTAGATACAGCCAGAGATAACGTGACGGTTAAAGCTTGTGCAACGCGCTCCTGGAACCTACGACACGATCGAGACGTAGCATGAATTCCCGCTGCCTATTATGGCGGGCAAGGTGCCTTACTGAAGTTTAATTAGATCTGTTCAGGTTAATCGTTAGTTGGAGGATTGTAGGATCTAGTATATATCAGAAACTCGCCTTGCAAATCAGGTCGGTGAGCCTCAATTGTGATTTGAATTCCACACTGAAGCAGGTCCTAGTCCTCAATGATCTGGTGTTGACCCTATTGAGAAGAAAGTTTGCCAATATATATTCGCAAGGCCTGTGAACGCTTTACAATGATTCGGGAAACGAAAAGTTGATCTACAAAGGCCCTGGCTACTTCTCTCTGTAACGCTATGAGTATTGCCTCCGAGCAAGAGGTATAGAAGTAATTAGTAAGCTGAATCGCGTTGAGTTCGTGAATCATCTCCAAGGTTCTTCTGGAGAAACCATGGGAAGATTGCGCGTCCCTATGGCCAGTCTTCTTCAGCCGCTAAATTCTTGTTCATTAGCATCATAATTCGCAATGAGGAGAGCAAAGTATCGTCAGTGACAATCGTGATGGTGGAACTTTGATTGGGGACCTTTTCTTGGAAGTCTTGAATTGAAAAAGTTCACAGG
>JAABUR0100003530.1_pt1 | contig 21882 bp, 15 predicted proteins | sample 5560091 | NCBI WGS metagenome assembly JAABUR01 (sample SAMN10711879, study PRJNA513375) | rock metagenome | isolation source: Antarctica rocks | place: Antarctica: Victoria Land, University Valley sud
CAGACAATGTGCTGTTGGGTGACCTACAACACTTACCACCCATAATAACACGTATCCCGCCGATACCGAAACCAGCTCCGATGCCCGTTAGTAGCGCATCTCGTACGCATGGTTTCTTGTGCACCTCCTTGAGCTCCTGCAATCTGACAGACTTCATCGCCTCCAGTAAGCCAGCGTCTTTCGGTCTTCCGCCTGCAGTATTTAGACCGCCTCCGGGCAACGCATTTACATTTTCCGGCGCTATTGGAGCATTGAAGGTTTCGTAGGTCCTACTCTGAGATGTAGGGGTTGTCGAAGAAGTTGCAGGATCTAATGGCGCCTTTTGTGGCTCCCGTGTGTCTGCTGCCATTCCTAAACGGAGATCAGGATGTAGTTGATGGCTGTCAGGGCTGTCTTAGCAGAGAAAGTGCAGACTGCACATCTGCTATGTAAGTGCGGGAGCTATAGCTTGGTGCGACAGGGTCCAACAGCACGCGTCACCCACTTTAGCAAGACGCGTTAAATGTCACGCGTATTCGCGACCACGAACCTTTGACCAGAGCAACACATTGGAGGCTCTGAGCACTCAAAGGGCCTCTCAATTCTAAAGCATAGGCCCACCTTAACTAGGTCTAAGCGTGGTATACATGAAATGCGAATACGCTTAGATGTACCTGCTTTGAAGCCACTCAGTTCCCGCCCAGCAAACTATGCCTTCAAGAAAACCAGACCGAAGCTATGGGCGAACTTTCCGTTTATCAAAACCATCATTCAATCCGAAACGTCCCAAGACTGTCGACTCATCAACGCTTCGTTCAAGTGAAGCAACGTCGCAAGATGAAAAACTTCAAGCTACCCGCCTCGCCAGCGCCATTGATGAGTCGATGGGATTCGCGCGTTACGAATCTGGAAAGAAAAGAGTGGGATGGCTCATCAATATGCATAGTACTACAGTTGAAGACGAAAATATCCCAGGGGGTCGTGCTGGTGTGGATTATTACTTTTTGGAGGATGACGGAGGGAGTTTCAAAGCCACTGTTGAATACGTTCCGTATTTCTTAATCGCTGTCAGGAAAGGACGAGAGGCTGAAGTAGAAGAATGGTGTCGGAGAAAATTCGAGGGTCTGGTGAAGGGACTGAAACGGATTGAAAAGGAGGACTTGCAAATGCCGAATCACTTACTCGGTTATCGCAGGATATTCTTACAGTTGTCTTTTGAAAATGTTGGAGATTTGTTAGGAGTCAGGAAAGTACTCATGCCGATTGCAGAGAACAACAAAAAGAACATGACTGCGATGGATACATATGCAGAAGTTGCTGGGTGAGCTTTACTACATTTTGACGACATCTGTGATGCTAATTAGCTCTGAAGTGCTAACGCAGGTTTTGATCCCTACGATGATGAACGAGATGACGGTAGACGACTAAATGGCATAGCGGATGTGAGTGATTATATTGTTGATATTCGGGAATACGATGTCCCTTATCATGTACGGGTTGCAATTGATAAAAGTTCGTCTATCGGATTGAATCGAAATGACTTGAATAATAACTATCTTAGATGTAAGAATCGGGAAATGGTATACGGTAGAAGCCAAACATGGCGTCACAAATCTTACTTGCAATGAGGAGCGAATTCAGAGAGCGGATCCTATCGTCCTCGCGTACGATATCGAAACAACAAAATTACCCCTGAAATTCCCGGATGCCATCATAGATCAAATTATGATGATTTCCTATATGATAGACGGCCAAGGTTTCCTGATCACGAACCGAGAAATCGTTTCCGAAGACATCGCTGACTTCGAATATACACCTAAACCGGAGTATGATGGTCCTTTCCTTGTCTTCAACGAGCCGGATGAAAGAGCCGTCATCGAGCGGTTCTTCGCGCATATCAAGGAAGCCAAACCGACCGTGATTGCGACCTATAACGGTGATTTCTTTGACTGGCCGTTCATCGAGGCAAGAGCAAGTGTTCTAGGCATTGATATGTACCACGAGATAGGCTTCCGAAAAAACAGTGAAGACATCTACCAAAGCGACTATGGTGTTCACATGGACTGTTTCAGCTGGGTCAGTAGAGACAGCTATCTGCCGCAAGGTAGCAGAGGTCTCAAAGCCGTCACCGTTGCCAAACTTGGCTACGATCCTGACGAGCTGGATCCGGAGCTTATGACCCGCTATGCGAGCGAGCGACCCCAGACTTTAGCAGAGTACTCCGTTTCCGACGCGGTAGCGACGTACTACCTCTACATGAAATACGTTCATCCCTTTATATTCTCATTGTGTAATATTATTCCTCTGAACCCAGACGACGTACTACGAAAAGGTACTGGGACACTTTGCGAGATGTTACTCATGGTGCAAGCCTATGAGAAGGGTATTGTGCTTCCCAACAAGCACAAAGAGCCGAATGAAACCTTTTGGAACGGTCATCTTCTTGAATCGGAGACGTATGTTGGAGGACATGTCGAGAGTATCGAAGCAGGGGTCTTTCGGAGTGACATACCCGTCAACTTCGCTTTAGACACCACCGCCATCGATGAACTTGTCCGAGACCTTGATGCTGCGCTGCGTTTCAGCTTAGTTGTGGAAGAGAAGAAGTGTTTGGAAGATGTCACGAACTATGAAGAAGTTAAGGCGCAGATCGTTTCAAAACTCGAAAGTCTAAAGAGAACGCCAAATCGGAATGAGAGACCCTCAATCTATCATCTGGATGTAGCTTCCATGTACCCGAACATCATGACAACTAACCGATTGCAGCCCGACTCGATGATTGAAGAGTCCGACTGCGCAGCCTGCGATTTCAACCGACCCAAAAAAACCTGCGATCGAAGGATGCCATGGTCTTGGAGAGGAGAATTTCTTCCCGCGCAAAAGAATGAGTATAACATGGTCAGACACGCCCTCGAGAATGAGCGTTTCCCAAGTCGGCATCCTAACAATCCATCCCGGACGTTCCAAGACCTGAGCGTCGAAGAGCAGGCCAGCATGGTTAAGAAGCGTTTGACGGAGTACAGTAAGAAGATCTACCATAAAATCCATGAGACGAAGACAATCGAGCGAGAGGCTATCGTCTGTCAGCGAGAAAACCCTTTTTACGTTGATACTGTGAAGAATTTCCGTGATCGTCGATATGATTTCAAGGGCAAGCAAAAAGCATGGAAGGGCAAGACGGAAGCATTGAAGTCGTCCGGGGCGTCAGCTGGGGAAATTGAGGAGTCAAGCAAGATGATCATCCTCTTTGATTCGCTTCAGCTGGCTCATAAGGTTATATTGAACAGTTTCTATGGATACGTCATGCGCAAAGGATCCCGATGGTACTCCATGGAGATGGCTGGGGTCACTTGCCTTACCGGAGCCCATATCATCCAGATGGCGCGAGAGCTGGTTGAGCGCATAGGAAGACCTTTGGAACTCGACACTGACGGTATTTGGTGCATGTTGCCGGCCACGTTTCCTGAAAACGTTGCTTTCACTCTCAAAAATGGGAAAAAATTGACAATTTCCTATCCGTGTACAATGCTCAACCATCTTGTGCATGGAAAATTCACGAACCATCAATATCAAGAACTCATCGATCCACAGACTTTCAAATATGAGACGCATAGTGATAACACCATTTTCTTCGAAGTTGATGGGCCGTATAGAGCGATGATCCTGCCTACGTCGAAGGAGGAAGACAAGAACCTTAAAAAGCGATATGCGGTCTTCAATCACGATGGCAGCCTCGCTGAGCTTAAAGGATTTGAAGTTAAGAGGAGAGGAGAACTCAAACTCATTAAGATATTCCAGACGCAGATATTCAAGTTCTTTCTGGAAGGAACCACGTTGGTCGAAACTTATACGTCCGTAGCCAAGATCGCGAACCGTTGGCTCGATGTACTGCATCAACATGGGTCAACTCTTGCAGACGAAGAACTCATCGATCTCATCTGTGAAAATAGGAGCATGTCAAAAGCTTTAGAGGAGTACGGCGCACAGAAGTCGACGTCGATCACTACCGCCAAACGTCTTGCAGAATTCCTGGGGGCGCAGATGGTGAAGGATAAAGGTTTGAATTGCAAATACATTATATGTTCGAAGCCGAAGAATGCACCCGTGACAGAGCGGGCTATACCTGTGGCTATTTTCTCCGCAGATGAGCAAGTGAAGCGCTATTTTTTACGCAAATGGATGCGAGAGGATCCGACAGACATGAATCCTCGGAGCCTCATTGATTGGGAGTATTATTTAGAACGCTTGAGCTCCGTGATTCAGAAGCTTATCACGATACCTGCGGCATTGCAAAAAGTGCGGAATCCTGTTCCTAGGGTTGGGCACCCGGACTGGCTTCAACGCCGAATTAATGTCAAGGACGATAGACTTAAGCAGAAGAAAATGACCGACCTTTTCGATAAGACACCCTTATCTGAGGTCCCCACCAATACGTTGGATCACCGACTGCCCATGGACTTGGAAGACTTCGGATCAACCCAGTTGTCGAAAGCGAAACCAGGCCAAGTGACTCGGATGGCGCAGAAGCGAAAAGCGCCCGAGGAATCGAGCAAAGTGAATCCAGATCCTTATGCCAGCCTCCCGTTAACGATGCCGTCAATGACAGAAGATTATGAGGGATTTCTCCGCTACCAGAAAATGAAGTGGAAAATTCAGAAACAAGCGCGGATTCGTAGACGGCAGCTCTTCGGTGAGCGGAGCAATATAGCATCAGAGTCTTTGGGAGGCATGTTTCGCAATCAGGCTCAAATGCTTTTCACTAGCACATGGCAAATAATACAGCTCCGAGAATCTGAAACGCCTGGGCAGATCCGAGCGTTCGTCTTGATCGACAAAAAGGTTCATGCTCTGACTGTGAACGTTCCTCGACAACTATTCCTAAATCTCAATGGGAAGGACCTGCCAGACGTCGACATTGACGGCTGTAAGGTTGAGAAGGTTACCCATACACTTCCAAACGGACATCCATCGGTACATTTGTTCAGATTGATCATGTCAGAAGAGGTCTACCTTGGGGAAGCCCAGAAGCTCGCTTTGATGTTCAATCATCCTAGTGTAGAAGGTGTCTATGAGAAGCAAGTACCTCTGAGCGTAAGGGCGGTCCTAGAACTTGGTAGTGTGTGCACATTCGATGAAAATCAGCAAGGAGTATTAGGCAAAGGCCTTGAGCGTGGCTTCGATCTCTCAGCTTTATTGAGAATCCCACCTAAACAGCCGTACCTTTCGCAGGTAGAAATGGGCTTCGTCTTCCTTTACCATCTAGTTGCTGGCGAGCGACAAATATTTGCGTTATTCTCCACTGTTAGAAACGAAGCGTACATCATTATTCTAAACCGTAACAGAGACTCCCAAGGTCTACCAAATGCTGAGAAGATTTATTTGGAGCTTCTAGCCCGACGGATCGAAGATAATGGCGGCGAGCCATGGCAACACATCTTTGACTATCAAGAAAAGCTCAGCTTCAAAACATCTCAGGTGACGACAAAACGGAAAGCATACCTTGAGCTCGGAGACACAATGAAGAAATTGAGGAGTGATGAGAGCAGACCGACGATGCTCGTGATACAGTCACCTCAGAGACGGCTACTGGTTAACGATGTACCGGCTCTGAACGATCTACCGATCCTTGCTCTGAAGGCTGAAACTTCAGACAGCAATCTTCCTCCGCTCGGATGGCAGGGGTTTGTATTCAAGTGCCTCATCAACCATTACCTCACTCTAGGATTGTGGATCAGCCACCTAATTGAGCTTGCGAGATACGGGGACGTCCCACTATGTAACTTGGAGAGAGATGACCCGCGCTTCCTCATCGACATTGCGTATGCAAGACGCTTGCAGAAAAGCAACGTAGTTCTGTGGTGGTCCGGTGGCCCATTACCAGATCATGCTGGGTATGAGAAGGACGATATGTTAAGCCGCATGGAGACAGTCGAGATGCCGGCAGTCAACAACCCGGGGACGTACTCATCGGTTTGCATAGAGCTCGATATTCGGAATCTACCGATCAATACCATCTTGACTTCATCTTTGATTAACGAGCTCGAAGGCAGCGATTCCGTTGCTTTTAATCCGGCGGCCCCGTCCGAAGATGATGGTAACGATGGTACAAGCTGTTTGTATTCCAACAATGCTTTTGCTTCCGCAGGGGTCACTGTTCTTCGGCAGATGGTGAAAGCCTGGTGGACAGAAGCCTGCAAAGGCAGTACCATGGCCGACCTCATGGTCCAACATCTTGTGCGCTGGGTTGAGAACCCGGACTCCTTTCTCTACGATCGCTCCCTGAAATACTATGTGCAAACGATGTCGCGAAAAGCCTTTCAGCAGCTCATGACGGACTTCAAGCGGGTAGGCTCACATGTTGTTTTCGCTAACGCGAATCGCCTTCTGCTTCAGACCACCAAAGCGGAAGTTGGCAATGCCTACGCTTACAGCCAATACATCCTGAAATCCATCAAGGCCAAGCCGCTGTTCCATTTTCTTGACATGGACGTTAAGGAGTACTGGGACTATCTGGTATGGTACGACGAGTTCAATTATGGCGGTAAAGCGTGTCAGGAAGTGGTGGAAGCCGAATCTCAAACCCTAGATACGATCATGCACTGGCAACTCAACACCTTCCTGCCACCCCGATACCATCCAATCTTCCACGACTGGATCGTCGAATTCATCGAACTCATGCACAACCTCAAACGTCCTCGCCAGCTCCTCTCCAGCGCCTCTCCCAACTCAACGCCTCGCCCGACTCAGCTTCCTGTGCGCCCCCTCGCTTCTGACGACGACGACGACACGAACGACCTCAACAAAGGTATCTTCACCCAATCGATCTGCAAACCACTAAAACGCCAAATCCTCTCCCTCCTCTCCCGCTACCGTTCCGAACTCGCCCACCCCACACTTGCAGGCGACCACTCCTTTCCCCTCGTCCCCGGCTCCCATCTCAACCTCGAAAACACCCACCCAGTCCTCCAACTCGTCAAATCCATCATGCACGTCTTTTCGCTTGATAAGACCATAGCAATGGAAGCCCGCCTCCTGCGCAAAGACCTCCTCGCCTTCTTCGAAATCAGGGAATTCAGCCCTCAGGCCCGTTTCGAAAACCCTAGCTCGAGCCTGAAGCTCGAGCAGCTCAGCTGCGACCACTGCACTATGGCCCGCGATCTCGATCTCTGTCGGGACGAGGACGTCTTACCGCCCAGCGGCCCTCCAACCGAGGCCGCAAGCAAAGCTACGTGGAAATGCAACACCTGCAATTGCGAATACGACCGCCTGGCCATTGAAGAAAGGCTCATCGCAAGAGTGCAGAGAATGCTGGTAGAATGGCAGACGCAGGACTTGCAGTGTGGCAAATGCCGGAAGATTCGCGTGAACGATTTCATGGAGCATTGTGGGTGTAGCGGGCAGTGGGTAGCCAGCGTGGATAGGAGCAGGGTGGTGAGAGAGATGAAGGTGCTGGAGAGGGTGGCGGCGAGTTATGGGTTGAGGATGCTTGGCCAGGTTGTGGGGGAGGTTTTGGTGGATATGTGATGACTGCTTCTCATATATTTTTGGCTGGGGAGGGGCGTTAGGACAAATGCGCATTTTATGGATATTGGGCAGTGGGCGTTAGCTTTTGGTGGGTGAAGAGTCGTTAGATTCTGTATGATATCCTCGCACTGGTTGCCTCTGCTTTACCAAGTACACACAACTCATATCTCGGTCCTGGGTTCCAAGAATATCCCGGCTCGCATTTCCGGGCCTATTCTCTTCAGTACTCTTCTTTTTCCAACTAGATCTCAGCCTAGTACCAGCTATGTTGAAAGCAGCACAAGGAGCGCCTATAGTTGTAGCTTGGGCGGATGGCTGGAGGTGGTTGCAGGAAACCTAGTCGGAAAGGTGTGTGAAGGGGCCGAGGATAGGGCAGGGGAAGTGTTCAAAGAACGTGATGGAGGATCGATTAGACCAAGAAGTTCTAGCAGTGGGCGGAGGCATTGGGAATTGGGTCTGTGTGATGTGGTTGGCAACAAACCAATTAAGATTTATAAGGCTTTGTCGTTTAGGAGGGACTCATGTACTCGGTATAGGAGGGATTAAGTTCAATCAATACAATAGCTAGGAGGCGTAAGGTAGTGAACCACAAGGGTGACGTCATTCTATGTGTAAATAACAAGGAAGGGCAGCGTAGATAAGGGGCACGAGACTTATGGGGTTCTCGGACCGCTCTATGCTGCCCATCCTAACCTGTACCTGCTTCGAAACAGCTCAAGCTCGATTTATGGGAGGTAGGGTAGCGACTATACAGCGATCGTAGTATTAAAAGATCCCATGTGCCTGGGTGGGGCGAAGATTGTCAGGTGAAAGTTGGCGGAAATTATATTAGAGACGGAGTTAGGATCATAGGATAAGGGATTTGATGGATCACTCGAGGCTGAACATTAATTCGTATCTAGGTATACCAAAAGGGAGAAAGACATGCAAGAACGGACGATACCTCGACTATGAGTACATCAGACACCTGACTTTTGCTCTGTACCAAGTTATACAGAAATCACTTCGGTTTCGGAAGTACTTTCGCCTGCTCCAGCTCATTAAGGCATTCTGATAACGAATCCCCATGTGTCGACGTAGCTACAATAGCCATCAGCTTCGCGAATGCATAGTCCAAAGCCCAGCTTATTAAGAGCAGAGGATTGATACATAGGTACCCAGTCCATCCTAGTTTCCTAGCCTTACTCATACTTTTCACGAGGTTGTAATCTCGACCTAGCACAAACCCCAAGCATCCCCACGTCGCCTTCTCCAAGCGATGGCTGCTCGCAAGCTTGCCTCAAGCCTTCTTCACATCCTCTCTTTGACTCCACTTGATTAGATCGATCCTCTGCTCCACCTTCCCTTGCCCGAATCTACCCTCCAAGCCCATCTCTGCCGCAATTCCAGCAATTGGCGGCTTCTCGGCAAGTGGCATTGTGCTCCCGGCATCCTTGCCAATGTCAATTTCGAATTGGTTGGCTGGGATTTTGCACCCGAAGCGGCGGGCCAACTTCGGCCACATTTTCTGCCACGACTCAGTATCGCCATTGACGACGTTGAAGGCCTGATTGCTGCATTTAGGTTCTTGGGCTGCCCAGAGATTGAAAGAGGCGTGAAGGCGGGAATAGGTAAAGCAGTCAAAATACGTGTAGAACTTTTCACTACCGGGAAAGAGCAGGGTACCATTCATTTCCTTAGAAATGGAAGCATAAATGGCGACAGAGGTAGCGAGGTTCATGAACCAACCCTTAGCGACGCCGATAACATCGTTTGGGTAAGTGACCACCCAATCCCACGACGCACTTTTGGCTTTCTCTTTTAATTTTGTTCTGTTGACAATAATAGAAGTTGGGAGGGCGGCCCGGGCCGTCGATCCAAGGATCCGACTCCTCCATTGGGTTCTTAGGCTGCCCCAAGTGAACGCCGTATTGCTTTGCACCAGCGGTAAGAATCACCCTTTTGAGCTTTTTTGCTGCGCCGGTAATCTCTAGAGCTTCAAGGAAGTTCTTGAGCATTGCCCTGTAAGTGGAAGACCATATGAGGTTTCGACTTCGTTCTGTGATAGAGGCGTATCTTACCATTCACATCCCAATTTTCCTGTTCGTTATCTTTTTGTAAATATGCCGCGAAAAAAACATCTTCTCCTTCTACACCTTGTAGTTGCTTCGCCATACCTTTCGGATCCTGGGTGAGGTCGAGATTGTCATGCTTGACATTCGAAGGGTATGCTTCTTTCTGGCTTCTTGACATCGCGTGGACTGTTTCCCATCGCTCGGAATCTTTTCCCAGAGCGTGAACGATCTATCAACCGAGGATGCCTGCCCAATAGGAGAGAAGTCAGCAATCAGCCATGGTTCGTAGGTTTAGCGGCTAGTAGGATCAACCAAACCTGTGGCCCCAGTAACAATCGCTGAGGGCATATTATGGCTCAAAGGCGTGGTTATGCTTTATTGTGACTTTGCGTAGAATAGCTGCTCTGTAGATATAGAGGATGGAAACATAGGAGGCGATGTTTGAAGTATGTACAAGATTTTTACCTGATGGACGACGAAAAACCGAGGACTACGTAAGAGTGACGTGACCGTAATGCATCGGAAAGAGCTTTGTTGAGTCGAACGTCCGTGGCATGTGAGAGGAATACAGAGAAAACGATTCTGGATAGACGACGTGGATGTGCACATCAAGTTTGAATACGAGGTAGGTCTGGCGAAAGTATTACCTCCTCGTGGGTTCTGAGTGGTTTGAATATCCGGATGGAATGAGAGCCAAATGACATGGAATTACGTCAAAGAAGCCCAATTTCTTATCCGATGCCATGAATTCGGTAGATGACAGAGTGAATGGGAAGAGTAGGCGATGGAAGCAATTCTTCAATCCATACATACATAGTTTCTTTGCGCCAGTATCCCCGGTACATTGCGTTATTGCTTCTTTGCTGATGACCCGCTTCGCAGTTGCTGTTTGATCTCCTCGAGGTAATAATCTAGGAATTTCTTGCTCTCAGAGCCATGCTCTACGAGGAAAGACATCGTCAGCCTGGAAAAAAGTTCAACAGCTTCTAATGGAGAGGCTTACTTTCTATGTTTGTCCCTCCCATGTCCTCAGGATCCACTCCATGTCTCATTTGCCGCACCCTCTTGTGCACATTTTGGACAGCCCGATGAAATGCTGGGGTTTGAAGCAGCTATAGCGATATGTGAGTTGCTATAAATTGTGATGATGCTAGCGTCGCCATACCCGGTTCGTAAGCCAAAGCTGTAATTGTCAGTGGGGGCGTGAATGTGCTATTGGAAGTGAGGATAATACCTCGAAAATGCGGAGCCACATTGTCATCGTGGGTATCTCTCAAACCGCCCGAGTCAATGCATGCTCTACCATCAACAAGGCAATCATCTAGACTCGTGAAGGGAGAAAGGTACCGCGATAGAAAATGCTGATGTTGATACCTTTTTGGTATAGTTGTGGTTTTGAATGCGGAGAAAGAATTGTGTGGCAACATGGGAAATCTACAGATCTATTTGTGGAACGAGCAGTAGCGACTACCCTGTAAAGAGAATGCTGGGGTAAACCACCACGCCTCACTGAGGGAGGCTAAAGGATTGTTCACGAGCCTGCTTTCGTTTGCTTACACTGGCTCTCTGATCGAATCACGACCTTCAAGCTGCTCGCCAGATCGCACGTTCTATCGCCATGTGATGCAGTTTCACAGCTACGGTTCATTGATTCTAGCTCTACATTTCGGCCCCGACTCTCGTAGCTTTCAATTCTCCTCAAGAAAGTCTGGCTTTGCTTTTGCTCAGACGAATATATCAAAGAGACTGCCCAAAGTCGGGTTTGCTTGATCATTCGGAATTTGCTTGCGCACACCTGATACATCACCGCGACGTGGCGTCATCGTCATCATATCCAGCTATTGGAGACCAAAAAGGGGCAGGACTCCCCCAAAGAGGGCTCTCTACCGCGCTTGATAGAGTCTGCATACCACAGACCCTCTTCTCCCCCGCGGAGACCGTCTTTCAGATGTAAATGCGCTGTTCTGAAACATGAATCCTACCTTGGGGCGAGGACTTAGCACGTCAGCGTCGAAAAGGGCTCGTTCCACCGACAGTCAGCGCTCACTGAGTAATCCGGTCCCCAAGGCATCAAGAACCGGAAACGAGGAGGATGAACAAGAACAAGAAAGCCAAGGCGATACTAGCGTCCCTGCGTTCTTGCGTCAATCAAAAGCCGGTAAGCTGCATACGCGAGGCAAGCCCGCATACCGCAGCGGCTGGTACGGAAATCCTCACTGACATCAACAAGAAATTCATACAAAATTCGAAGAATTAGAATGGCAACAGCAGCTTCGCATTGCACACGGTCGTAGCGATCCGTCTTCACAATGGGTGCAGGAGACCACTTCCCAGGTCAAACTCCGGAATCGCTATCTCAATGTCCAACCTTGGGAAAAGTCCCGAGTGCACCTCAACGTAGCAGAAGGCCAGTGTGATTATATCAATGCTTCGCCCATTTCTCTAAAAGACCCCCGTACAAATATCGAGACCGTTTACATTGCAGCACAGGTAAGTCAGCTATTTATCTTTTCCCTCATGCAACGTAACATTGACCAAAGTTCTACAGGGTCCAAAGCAAGCAGGCCTAAGTCATTTCTGGCAGATGATTTGGCAGGAGACAGCAGATGTAGCGGTAATTGTAATGCTCACGCAAACAGCAGAATCCGGCAGAGAAAAATGCCATCAGTACTTTCCATTGGACGTGGAAGGCGAAGCTTTTCCATTAGATCCAATAGATGAAACAGATGCTGCAACATATACAGCTAGAGGCAGCATCAAGCTTCTCGAAGCCGACTTTGACGAGAGCTCCAGATCGACAATTCGAAAATTGCTTCTGACATATGGCGAGAAGTCAAAAACTGTCTGGCACTTGCTGTATGGCGGCTGGCCAGATTTTGCGGTACCCGAGGACGAGAACTGTGCTGCATTACTTGAGCTCATAAAGATCTCCAACGGGAAGAATCCTATTGCAAACAATCCAAGGATAATACACTGCAGCGCCGGCGTTGGTAGATCCGGAACATTCATCGCCCTCGAATATCTCCTGACCCAGCTGGATTCCGGCGCACTGGAAGAATCCAAAGATGAAGAAGACATGATCTACGACGTGGTGAATCGCCTCCGCGAACAGCGTATGACAATGGTCCAAAGCGAAGTCCAGTATCAGTTCCTGTACCAAGTCGTCCGCGAGCAACTTCTTAAGAAAAAGGCTACGGCAGTTGCGGCAGCTGGTAACGGAGAGCCGTCACCAAAGCTTCGGAAAACTACGAGCAGGGCATTCTTTAGTGGTGGGAGAGAAGGAAGTGACGCAGGAATTGCAAGTGGAACTAGTGAAAAGGTGAGGCAGGATGATGACATCACCCCGGGTGCACCATGAAATGCTTCATGCTTCGAACCTGGTGTGCACGGTCACCGTGAATGGTCCTGTAGCCACCGCTCGCCTGGTACTTTCTCTTTCGTCGGTGGAGATGTTGTGTTACTTATAACAAGCGTTGCTGTCAACGCTTTTTTCTTGGTGGGTGGAGGCATGGCATTTGTAGCAGGCGTTCTTGCGGCATATCTTTCATGGCATTGGTGGCGAAAGGCAAGTTGATATCGGTTTCATTGAGTATTCATAGGGTTCATTTTAAGCGTGATTAACATCTTGGGGTTTGAAGCATTTCAGGTTGTCGCTGGAGTTTGGAAGGAATGTGCCATACTCCGAATGCATTGTTGAGTCCTGGGACAAGATTTGCGAGTTTTATTGAAGGTCTAGGTCGTTTACATGTATGCAACATTGAACTGACCATTTAACGCTTCCAAGCCTCTCGTATATTTCACGGTTAGACAGTTTGAGGATCTCGGGGCAAAGCAGTTTCAGAGATAGATTCTCGTGGTGCATCTAATGTTGGCAAACCCTTTGCAACGCAATATCTCCATCCTGTAAGCCCTCCGTGCCCCTCAAACAATAGCCGCACTCGCCGTTTTTGCGGCATTGGCTGCCTGCTGCGGGTTAATCTTCTTCCCATCCTTGTTGAATCTAACTCTTGGAGGTGGGGCACGGTTGCGCCGACCTTCTCGTGAGCGAACGCTGATTGCCAACCATCAGTACTTGTTGTTTCATCTTTTGATCGGAAGGGTTAGGAAACACGGGAAAAGGGCAGAGATACCGAACGATCTTGCCGTGGATGGCGCAGGAAACGCAGTACTGGAGTTTGAGATACATTTTTGGGACAGCGTATTCGGGGAAGACTGAGGCGTCGGAGATATCACCTAAAGACGATTCCAATGTTAGTCGACCTTGAATCGGATGGCGAGGAGTATCTGCAGGAGATGAATGCGGTGGCAACGTCTCTAAAGCGAACACGTACGGATGGCAGCGGATTCGACCATGTTACGGATAGTAAATCTCTTTATTGCCTTGTCCTTGGGCGTACATCTTGAGCAGTTGGAGCATCGGATTGGCTTGACGTGACCGCGTCCTTTCTTGTTGCGCCCACTAAGACGAGAATATTAGCTTCTGGCGTCCCTGAGATGGTTTTTGGTAGGTTGCCGTACTTTGAGGCTCGCTTTTTGACCATAGTGATGGATCTGGTAAAAGTTAGCACACCACGAACTGGTTTTCGAAAGCTGTCATCATGAAATGGCCGCTTACTGTACTCGAATGCGCTCACGGTGGGAGAGGTGGCAATTTAGTAATGTCGTCGAGATGCTGCTTGCAATTCATCCAGAGTGTGCTCGCTTAGCGGGCCCTTATCTGGCCCCTTGTTCGTGGGCACGGAAAAGATCTTATCAGCCCAAAGTGGAAAGGAGTGATTCGCTAGCTTTGTTTACTGGAAAGTGTTGCCGGAATACCTTCAATAAGGTGGAGTTCTGAACCTCATGTAATTTCTGTTGTGGAAGAACTGGTTCTCAATTTGCACATCTTACATACACATTCTAAAGCTGTATACATTCTTGCTAGGGTCATCATGTCTGCTGCCGGCGGAACTTTCAGAGGCACGCCTAGCAGGGGCCAGGGGAGGGGACAAGTTCCTGCTTTCGAGAACAGCCCCTCAAATATACCTCGACCGAAGCTGGAATCGCAAGCAAGCTCCACAATACAGAGTGACAATGGCATGTCGACCCTAAGTGCTAGTAGGCAGAAGCAGTCGAAGCGCGATGAGGTACACAGAGTCGACTTGGATTCCGCCTAATGCGTCCCTATACTGACAGCCACGGGTAGGCCATCAGAAAGAGGATGGAGGCCGACCTCAGCAAGAAAAAGGGTAACCCGTCGCGTGCTCGACACACAAGAAAGGCTCCACCTGGTACGGTTCTGGCCTTGAAGCCGAGTCAAGCTCTCCAGATCAAACCAAACACCACTGTTGCTGAGGCCGCCCAGCTTATGGCTGCCAAACGGGAAGATTGTGTCCTGGTTACAGATGATGATGATCGCATTGCTGGAATTTTTACGGCCAAGGATCTTGCGTTTCGAGTAGTAGGGGCTGGCATAAAAGCGAGGGATGTAACTATATCAGAAATCATGACCAAGAATCCCCTGTGTGCCAGGACAGACACCAGTGCCACGGATGCACTTGATCTCATGGTTAGAAAAGGCTTCCGACATCTACCGGTCATGGACGAGAACCAAGACATCTCTGGTATACTGGACATCACGAAATGTTTCTACGACGCTATGGAGAAGCTCGAGCGTGCTTATAGCTCTTCCCGGAAACTGTACGATGCGCTCGAAGGTGTGCAATCAGAACTTGGATCGAGTCAGCCACAGCAAATCATACAGTATGTTGAGGCTTTGAGGCAGAAAATGTCTGGGCCAACGCTGGAGTCGGTTCTCAATGGACTTCCACCCACCACAGTGAACGTACGGACCTCCGTGAGAGAAGCAGCAGCACTGATGAAAGAAAATCACACTACTGCTGTGCTGGTGCAAGACCAGGGTTCTATTACTGGTATATTTACTAGTAAAGACGTCGTACTCCGGGTCATTGCTCCTGGATTGGACCCCGCAAACTGCAGCGTGGTTAGAGTGATGACTCCACATCCAGATTTCGCGCCTATGGATATGAGTATACAGGCTGCGCTGAGGAAAATGCACGATGGTCACTATCTCAACCTTCCAGTAATGAACGAGCCTGGAGAAATCGTTGGTATGGTGGATGTGCTTAAGCTAACATATGCAACACTAGAGCAGGTAAGTCTAAATAAGTTGTTGCAGTACCATGAATCTGCTGACTGAATTCAAGATCAATACAATGTCAACGGGAGACAGCGAGGGTCCCGCATGGAGCAAATTCTGGCTCTCTTTGGACAATGAATCAGAGTCAATGGTGTCAGGCGAGGGCAGTCACCGCCCACATACGCCAGGTCATAGATCGCTAATGTCCCCTGATATATCGTCGCGCCCTCTTGTGGAACGTGTCGATAGTGTGCAGCCGCACGAGTCAGCGTCGCACAACGGAGACGACTCCCATTCAGACATAGCGGAAACCCCGTTCCCTTCGTCAACTGTCGAGGACTCGCCGTTCCCTTTCAAATTCAAAGCACCCAGCGGGCGCGTTCACCGACTGCAGGTCACTGCTTCAGCTGGAATGGCAGAACTTATTGCCAACGTTACTGCAAAACTGGGCTCGGAAGCTAATGCAATTGGGGGAGAACCTACTCTAAAAGACGGTAAATTAGGAAAGTCTGGATATGCGCTCAGCTATCTCGACAACGAAGGTGACACAGTGTCCGTCACCACCGACCAAGACCTCTTGGATGCTATATCGCTTTCTCGCAAAAACCATCTCGACAAAGTCGATCTCTTTGTGCATGACCCGGAAAAGCCACCGATCTCGGCAACTGTAGATCCTCATCCAGCACTGTCAAAACCACTTACGCCACCCCCATCAACCGTCCGAGAACGAAGGAAAGTGCACGAAGACGGCGACGAGATGGAAACGCCCGTCAAAAGAGGACGCAAAGACGTCGCACAAACCAAGCAGCAAGAGCAGCTTATCGGGGGGGTACCAAACGACTTGCTTCTCCCAGGAGCAGTGGTGACATTGGCTGTGGTTATCATCGCCGTCTTCACATTCAGTCGCTCTAGCCGTTGAGGTGTGATTACACAAGAAGACCTTTGATAGATTTCTACTTCAACTTGTTTAGGGCTCCGGGCGCTAATAGCAATTGTAATTCTACCTTACATATTTTATATCTGATAGTGACATATAGTACCTAGTTCAGAGCATTTAGCAGCGGGCTTGAGGCTTGGATGTCCTTCAATGCACATGCACAGATGAACAAGGCAATCCTGCTTTAGGCTTTGCGGAAGGTCTCTTGCATCCCGTGAGATGGCCTGTCACGCTGCGGCCTTACAGCCGAGGGGTTGGCGTCGCGAGAAACATTTTTTCCCCCGGAGGGCAAGTGAGTTTGCATGCACAACACGCGAAAACCCCACCATCAGGTACCTACCTACCTACAGAGCATCACCTTGCATACATTCTCTCAGTCCGCAAAGTTCTCCGAGAACAACAGATGTAGCTCTACCCTTTTGATCTACCTAGCTAGGCACAATACTGACAGAAGAGGCGTCCTCTTACTCTCACACTAGACTACACGCATGCTTTTTCATAGCATTTCCTAAGGGGCATTACAGATTCTCACATTAATTGTGATTGTTTCACGCGATGTCTGTCCTACCAAATGAAATACTTTCTGCCCTGGCGCAGCTTCTCCAAGGTCTTGCTTCGGCAGACAACCACACGCGATCTTTTGCAGAGGAGCAACTGAATACAGAATGGGTCACAGCACGGCCCGACGTGCTATTGATGGGGCTAGTAGAGCAAATGCAAATTGCTCAGGATACATCGGTATAACTCAAAATCTCGTTCCGCTGTTAGAGGGTTTTCTTCGGGTTTCACTGACTCTAGACTGTGATTCTAGTCACGCGCATTTGCTGCCGTCCTCTTTCGGCGTATCTCAACAAAGACGCGGAAACTTCCAGGAAGCGATGAGTCCAAGGAGTTGTTTTTGACGCTACAGCAGGCGCAGAAGGTAGCAATAAGACAGAAACTGCTTGAGTGTCTGCACAATGAGCCACTGGCACAGGTCAGACATAAGATTGGCGATGCCGTAGCCGAGGTCGCCAGGCAATACACAGATGACGGTACGTGAAAGCCGAGCAGTCGGAAATAGAGATGAGGCTAGATGAACTGATAGCTGGCAAATTATAGGCGAGAATTGGCAGGAGCTCCTGCAAGTCCTCTTCCATGCTAGCCAGTCGCCAGATGCTGGGCAGAGAGAAGGGGCTTTTCAAATATTTACAACAACTCCTGGCATTATTGAGAAGCAGCATGAGGATACAGTATTGACAGCTTTCACCAAGGGATTCAAGGACGACAATGTTTTGGTGCAACGCCAGAGCCTGACGATCGTATGGATTTTGCTGACGACTAGATAGGTAAGAATCGCAGCTATGGAGGCATTTGCTTCATTCTTTGGGTCGATACACAAGAAGGGGCAGAAGAAATACTACTCCTTGGTCCCTGAAATATTAAACATCCTACCGCCACTTAAAGCGGATATTGACTCCGACAATCTTTCAAAGGCGCTGGTCGCTCTCATAGAGCTCGCGGAGGAGGCCCCAGCAATGTTCAAGCCCTTGTTTCACAATCTTGTTCAATTCAGCATTACCGTAATTCAGGACAAAGATCTTGGAGACCAGGTTCGGCAAAACGCGCTGGAGCTGATGGGGACCTTTGCAGACTACAGCGCAGCTATGTGCAGGAAAGATTCTTCCTACACCTCGGACATGGTTACACAATGCCTGAGTTTAATGACTGACGTTGGTATGCACGATGATGATGCTTCGGAATGGGTTGCTTCAGAAGATGTAAGCGCCGCCAATCCTGCATGATACTTTTTAGTGATGCTTGACCAGCTCGACGTTGAGGAAAGCGATCTCAATCACGTTGCGGGTGAGCAATGTATGGACCGACTCGCCAACAAACTTGGAGGCCAGGCTGTCCTTCCACCCACCTTCAGCTGGCTACCACGAATGATGACTTCCACGGCCTGGCGCGACCGTCATGCTGCGCTAATGGCAATATCCGCGATTTCTGAAGGCTGTAGAGATTTAATGATCGGCGAACTAGATAAGGTACTAGATCTGGTCATTCCAGCGCTTCGAGATCCTCACCCACGGGTGCGGTGGGCAGGCTGCAATGCGTTGGGCCAAATGAGTACAGATTTTGCTGGTACAATGCAAGAGAAATACCATCAGGTTGTGTTGACAAACATTATTCCCGTACTCGATTCGCCTGAGACTCGTATACAATCACACGCAGCTGCTGCTTTGGTGAACTTTTGCGAAGAGGCCGAGAAGGCTACCCTCGAGCCTTACCTCGATGATCTATTAAGTCACCTCTTACTGTTACTACAAAATGACAATAAGCGCTACGTACAAGAGCAGGCTCTTTCTACGATTGCAACGATTGCCGATTCAGCTGAAACTGCCTTTGGAAAATACTATGATACCCTGATGCCTCTGTTGTTTACTGTCTTGAGGGAGGATCAGTCAAAGGAGTTCAGATTGTTACGGGCAAAAGCAATGGAATGTGCCACTTTGATTGCATTGGCTGTTGGCAAGGCGAAAATGGGACAAGATGCGCTGGATCTTGTGCAGCTTCTGGGGTCAATACAAGAGAAAATCACAGACCCCGATGATCCACAATCTCAGTACCTCCTACACTGTTGGGGGCGGATGTGCCGAGTCTTGGGCCGCGACTTCGTGCCATATCTAGCGGGCGTCATGCCGCCATTGATGGAGCTTGCCAGTGCCAAAGCTGATATACAGCTCCTCGACGATGATGAACAGATATCCAGTTTCCAGCAAGAAGAGGGTTGGGAGCTAGTACCATTGAAAGGCAAAGTGATAGGTATCAAAACCTCTACACTTGAAGATAAGCACATGGCAATCGAGCTCATTGTCATTTATGCGCAACAACTTGAAGAGGCATTCGAACCCTACGTTCTTGAGATCATGGACAAGGTTGCGTTGCCTGGTTTAGCATTCTTCTTCCATGATCCGGTACGAATTGCATCTGCTAAGAGCGTACCGATGCTTCTTAATTCTTACAAGAAAGCTCATGGCGAAAGATCTGCGTCTATGGCAAAATTATGGGAGCTCGCGGTGGACAAAATCCTAGAAGTCTTGAGCGCCGAACCAGCGATCGATACACTCGCGGAGATGTATCAATGCTTTTACGAATCCGTCGAGGTTCTTGGCAAGGACTGCCTCAGTCCGACTCACATGGCCGCCTTTATCGAGTCTGCGAAGTCAACAATAGAAGACTATCAGGTGCGAGTAAAGAAGCGTGCTGAAGACAATCAAGACATCGAAGATGGAGAGGAAGAATCAGAGGAGATGCTGTTCGCGATCGAAGATGACCAAACGCTGCTCTCGGATATGAACAAAGCCTTCCACACGATCTTCAAGAACCAAGAAACATCCTTCCTCCCGGCGTGGCAGCGTCTAATCCCATTCTACCAAGAATTTGCTACTAGCTCAGACTCCACCCAACGGCAATGGGCGCTTTGCATCTATGACGACGTGCTTGAATTCTGTGGTGATCAGAGCTGGAGCTATCAAAACCATATTCGGCAGCCGCTCATCGACGGGATGCAAGACACTGTTCCGGCGAACCGGCAAGCAGCCTGCTATGGTGTTGGTATAGCTGCGCAGAAAGGTGGCGCGCCCTGGTCAGATTTCGTAGCCCAGAGTTTGCAAGTGTTGTTCAGCATCTGCCAAACTCCGTACGCTCGGGAAGACGACCACATCTACGCAACCGAAAATGCTTGCGCCAGTATCTCCAAGATTTTGCAGGCTAATGCAAGTAAAGTGCCGAACATTCAAGAAGTGATCTCCCTATGGATCAGCACTTTACCAGTGGTTAACGATGAAGAGGCTGCCCCTTACGCTTACATGTTTCTAGCGGGGCTAATTGACCAGTAAGACCCCTTTCCCTAGCGGTCCATGAGTTTCCGGCGCGTTTGCTAATAAGGAGACATAGGCGACATCCTGCCGTAATCGCTGCTGCCGATAAAACTTTCGTAGCTATTGCCTTGGCCCTCGAAGCAGAGACTTTGCAAGGCGCAACAGCACAGCGGGTAGCGACAGCTGGGAAAACTTTGGTGCAAACGGCAGGAATAGATGCCAACAGGATTCTAGCAACTTTAACCCCGGAAACGCAACAGACGGTGAGGAGCTACTTTGCGTGAAGAAGATACCCCGGAGATACAAAGGAGGGCAGGAAGATACGAGAAATGTGGGGACATGAATTGATGCATTACGTTTGGGTTATGGAAGAGGTTCTGATCAGATCAGAAGACCTAGAGGATTAGCTTGTTTGCCTTAATAAGGAGGTCAGGGTTTTTGCGTGCAGAGAGCTTAGATCTAATCAGATGTTGCATTCGGAGACTTCAGGAGTAATTCAAACCCCATATTTGTAGGGAGCCAATACCCGTACACCCCCCTGGCTTACATGTACACCCCCCTTTGCTTACACGTACACCCCCTCGGGGAAACCTGAAATTTCCATTGCGCATCACTCAGTTACACACCAAATTTAGTAGACAATTCAAGAGTTTACATATGATTCTAAAGAGCTTCAATATCGCTGTTTCAGCACCTCCTTCGCTACATATGAAACGCTGCAAACAGGCCTGCATCCGTTTGGATGGAAGGGGGTGTGGCAGCACGGCCACCTCGCTGCCCTCCACCTCGCTACCCTCCACCTCGCTGCCCTCCACCTTGCTGCCCTTCACCTCTTGCCCGTGTGAGACCTCGATCCCGATTCCGACCCCGATTTCGCCCCTGCTTCATCCTCTGCTGTAGCCCTTGTTGTTCCGCCTCCATCAGTATCTGTTCATATTGTGAGAACTCTCTTTGTGTAGAATCCTTGAACTCTTGCTGACGTCTAACGCCTCGTCGTTCTCTTGCTTCTACGAGTCTATTCTTTGATCGAACAACAGCGAGATTTTGAACTTGTAAAAGTGAATCTGACAGAGTTTCACATCGTCATAGATCTCCCCCGAAACGGGAGGTGAGGCCAAAGACATGAGATCGACGAAGGCGGTGCTGACAGGTGAGGCGCCGGTGAGGATGATCATGACAATGGCGATGGCGATGGCGATGAGTGTCAGAAGGAAGTCTGATGTGTGGATTTACTAGGCTAGATTAACCGAATTTAAGGCTGTGGGGAAGGTCATGGAGAGGTTACTCAGGATCATATGTAAACCCTTGAATTGCCTACTAAATTTGGTGTGTAACTGAGTGATGCGCAATGGAAATTTCAGGTTTCCCCGAGGGGGTGTACGTGTA
>JAABUR0100003534.1_pt1 | contig 21870 bp, 20 predicted proteins | sample 5560091 | NCBI WGS metagenome assembly JAABUR01 (sample SAMN10711879, study PRJNA513375) | rock metagenome | isolation source: Antarctica rocks | place: Antarctica: Victoria Land, University Valley sud
GGCCCCGTTATTGAAACGAGACCATAGCCGAGCTGCAATGTCGGCGCGACAGCACCCTCGAGTCGAGGGTTAGCGGAGGGCGTTCAAGACCGCCTCACGGAGGTTCTGGTGGCAAACTACGAGATCGGGTAGGTAGGGATCGGCCTGGTTGTAGACGAGGTCGGAACCGTCGAGGCGGCTGGCATGCAGTCCAGCCGCCTTGGCCACGGCCACGGGCGCGGCCGAATCCCACTCGTACTGGCCTCCGCCGTGCACGTACACCTCGGCTTCGCCGAGCAGTACAGCCGACACCTTGGCGCCGGCCGAGCCAAGCGGAACGAACTCGGCATCAAGGGCCACCGCGACCGCCTGAGCTACCGCCGGTGGACGAGTTCGACTGACGACGACTCGCGGTCGACCCGAATACGCTTGTGGCGCAGGGACGACGGGGGTGCACAGGGTAATCCCTCGGGCAGGCAGAGAAACTGCACCGACGGTGACACCTCCCTCGATCCAGAGCGCAACATGCACCGCCCAGTCGCTTCGCCCCGCTTCGGAGAACTCCCGGGTGCCATCGAGCGGGTCGATGATCCAGACCCGGGACGCGTGGAGGCGTGCCGGGTCGTCGCGGGCCTCCTCGGACAGCACTGAGTCTTCGGGGCGCAGCCGGGCGAGCTGCTCGGCCAACAGGTCCTGTGCTCCCTGATCACCGGCCGACTTCAGAGCAGCGGCGTCGGTGAAGCCGATCTCGGCCCGGATCTCGAGCAGCCGACGTCCAGCGGCGGAGGCCAATGCGGCGGCAACCGCGTGATCGTCGGCGTCCGAGGAGAGCTCCTGGATGGGCCGGCTCAGGTCAGCGTGCGATGAGGACGGCATGTGCTCAGCTGTCCCCGTCGAAGAGGCTGGTGACCGAGCCGTCTTCGAAGACTTCCTTGATGGCCAGGGCCAGCAGTGGGGCGATGGACAGCACGGTGAGATTGTCGAAGCACCGCTCGGGTGGGATCGGCAGCGTGTTGGTCACGACGACCTCGCTGATCCTGCTGTTCTTCAACCGATCGACGGCCGGACCGGACAGCACCCCATGGGTTACCGCGACGGTCACCTCTGCGGCACCCGCTTCGAAGAGCGCGTCTGCGGCCTTGGTGATCGTTCCTCCGGTGTCGATCATGTCGTCGACCACCACGCAGTGCCGCCCGGCGACGTCGCCGACAACCCGGTTGGCGACTACGTCGTTGGGCCGGGTGATGTCCCGGGTCTTGTGGATGAAGGCCAGCGGAACCCCACCGAGACGCTCCGTCCAGCGCTCGGCGACACGGACCCGGCCGGAGTCCGGCGAGACCACGGTGATGTCCTTGCCACGCCACCGGTTCCGCACGTGGTCGACCAGTAACGACAGGGCGAACAGGTGGTCCACCGGGCCATCGAAGAAGCCCTGGATCTGGGCGGTGTGCAGGTCCACGACCATCAAGCGATCAGCACCGGCGGCATGGAACATGTCGGCGACCAGCCGAGCCGAGATGGGTTCCCGCCCGCGATGCTTCTTGTCCTGCCGGGCGTACGGGAAAAACGGAGCGACGACGGTGATCCGCTTCGCCGACGCGCGCTTGGCCGCGTCGACCATGATCAGTTGCTCCATCAGCCAGGTGTTGATCGGTGCGGTGTGGCTCTGGATGATGAATGCATCGCTCCCCCGTACGGAGTCATCGAAGCGGACATAGAGCTCGCCGTTGGCGAACTCATAGCTGGTGGTGGGCGTCAGGGTGACTCCCAACCGCTTGGCGATGTCTGTCGCCAGCTCGGGAAACCCCCTGCCGGACAACAAAATCAGGTTCTTGTGAGTTTGTTGGCGCATCGTGTTCATGGCTGCTCCGCGCCCCTAGGTGCGTCAGTGCCGCTCCGGGCGGATTCGCCCTGATTGTCATCGCGTGTGTCGCGGGACCCTGACTCTGTGGCGGCTTGAGCCGCCTCCGCAGCCGGCGTACCCGGTCGGCGCAACCGGACCCAGCCGGCGATGTTGCGCTGCCGCGCCCTGGAGACCCCCATGGCACCAGGCGGCACGTCCTCGGTGATCACCGAGCCGGCCGCGGTGTAGGCGCCGTCACCGACGCTCACCGGCGCGACGAACATGTTGTCGGCCCCGGTGCGCGCGTGACTACCGATCTTGGTGCGGTGCTTGGAGATACCGTCGTAGTTGACGGTCACGGTGGCCGCCCCGATGTTGCTGTGCTCACCGATCGTGGCATCGCCCACATAGGACAGATGGGGGATCTTGCTGCCCTCGCCGACCTCGGCGTTCTTCATCTCCACGAAGGCTCCCGCCTTGGTGGCCGCACCCAATCTCGTTCCGGGCCGCAGGTAGGTGAACGGACCGACGCTGGCGCCCGGTCCGATCTCGGCACCCTCGCCATGCGTACGAACGACCGTTGCGTTCTCCCCGACGATGCAGTCGGTGAGGGTGGTGCCAGGCCCGAGAACCGCGCGCTCCGCGACCGACGTGGATCCGTGCAGCTGGGTCCCCGGCAGCAGCCTCGCGTCCGCGCCGACCTGGACCTCCACGTCGATCCAGGTCGTCGCCGGGTCCACGATCGTGACACCCGCTGCCATGTGACGGCGGAGCACCCGCTCGTTTAAGGTGCGGGCCCGGGCGGCAAGTTCGATCCGGTCGTTGCAGCCGAAGGTATCTGCGGGGTCACCGGCTATGTGGGCGGCGACGGTCTTGCCATCCGTGACGAAAAGTCCCACCGCATCGGTGAGGTACAGCTCGCCCTGTGCATTCCTGGTGCGGAGCCGGCTGAGGGTCGCAGCGAGCATGGCGCCGTCGGCGACATAGGCACCGGCGTTGATCTCGTCGATGGCCAGCTGGTCGGGCTCGGCGTCGCCTTGTTCGACGATCCCGACGGGGGCACCAGTGCTGTTCCGGATGATCCGGCCGAGTCCGTTGGGGTCCTCCACTATGGCAGTCAGGATCGTCAAGGCGGCTTGGGCCTCGTCATGGGCGGCCAGCAGCTGGACGAGGGTTTCCGAGGTGAGCAGCGGCACGTCGCCGTTGAGGATCAGCACCGGTCCGGCCGCCCGAACCTGTTCCAGCGCCAGTCGCGCGGCGTGTCCGGAGCCCAGCTGCGTCTCCTGTACGACGGGCTCGGCATCCGGAGCGATGGACGTCAGATGTCGAGCGACCAACTCGCGACCTGCACCGACGACGACGAGGAGTTGGGCGGCATCAAGCGGCAACGTCGCGGCGAGCACATGACCGAGCAGGCTGCGACCTCCGATCTCGTGCAGGACTTTGGGGATAGCCGAGCGCATCCTGGTGCCCGCGCCGGCGGCCAGGACCACGACGGCGGCCAGCCCCGGTGAACTCACTCGCGATCCCCTCGGTCGAATGTCGGTTGTCACCAGCGGAGCCGGCGATGTGGCTGGGGGACTCGGACTCGAACCGAGACTGCACGGCTCCAAAGGCCGGCGGGCTGCCGATTACCCCATCCCCCATCAACTGGGCACTGTCGAGCCTAGTTGTCCCAGGGCGGCCCTTTACGTTCCGGCTTGGTTCAGACGAGATGCGGCCGATGTTCATCGACCTACGCTCGCGTAACTTACGCTACCGTAAGGATATGACCGGCACCCTTCAGCGGGCTCCCACCAGAGCGGTCGTGGACGACGGCGCGAAGCCGATCTTCGACCTGGCCCTGCCGGCCGTGGTCGGGGACAAGTCGGCGAACGTGTGGCCGCTGGCGATCCAGTCCATGGGCGAGTCCTGGCACAGCCTGCACCACGCTGATCCGACGTGTGCGCGGCACGGCGTACTGCCCGGCCAGATCGACTCATCGGCCCGGCTGATCTGGCTGTTCGAGAAGTTCGGCTGGGTACGCGAGGTGCGCTGGCCGGACCCGGTGCGGCTGGCATCCAGGAGGGTGGCACCGTCACACCCGTGAGCCTGAATCCGAGTGTTGCGCGGGTACGGATGACCGGTGCCCAGCGGCGTCAACAGTTGCTCGATGTCGGCCGTGCCCTCTTCGCCGAGCGCGGGTTCGAAGCGACATCCATCGAGGAGATCGCCGTGCGGGCCAAGGTCAGCAAGCCCGTGGTGTACGAGCACTTCGGCGGCAAGGAGGGCCTCTACGCCGTTGTCGTCGACCGCGAGATGCAGCGACTCCTGGCCAAATTCGTCTCGGCGCTGCAGGGCGAGAAGCCACGCGAGCTGCTCGAACAGGCCGCCCTGGTCCTGCTCGACTACATCGAGGACGACACCGATGGGTTCCGAATCCTGATCCGCGATTCCCCGGTGGCCAGCACGACCGGCACCTTCTCCTCGTTGATCTCCGAGATCGCCAGCCAGGTCGAGTACATCCTCGAAGGCCAGTTCAAGGCCCGAGGTTTCGAGACCGAACTGGCCGGCCTCTACAGCCAAGCGCTGGTGGGCATGGTCGCCCTGACCGGGCAGTGGTGGCTCGAGGTCCGCAAGCCGGGCAAGCACGAGGTCGCCGCCCATCTGGTCAATCTGGCCTGGAACGGGCTGTCCCACCTCGAGGGCACGCCCGAGCTGTCCGGGACGCGTGACTGACCGCCCCGGCCAGGCACGCACACGTGGCTGCACCTAGCTGTTCGGCCCTCGGCTACGCTGCGCCGATGCGTGCGCCGGTCCGCCCGATCCGCGGCCGCTGGCCAGTCTGGCTTGAACGGCGCTGTGCCAGGTTCTTTTGGAACGACCCGCGGCTCATCCTGGACCCCTCGGCCGATCCGGAGGCATTCCGGCAAGCCATGACGGCGCTCACTGTGGGCGACACGGTCAAGATCACCGGCGCGAACCGGCATCCGGATGCCGATGCTCTGATCGTGAACTTGCTCAACGCAGCTGACCTGCATGACGCGACGATCGTGGACATCGGCGCCTCCGACGGATCAACCTCCCTCGATCTCATCCGCCGGCTGCGTCATTTCAAGGCCTACGTCATCGCCGATCTGTTCCTGACCTTGGACGTCGTGCAGAGCGGCCGTCGAACTTTCTTCTTCCAGCCCGATGGCACCTGTGTTCTCGTCGCAGGTCCACGGACCATGTCCTGGCCGAGTGAATCGGCGGTCCTCGCCCGCATCTTGGGCCGACAGGTCACAGCTGCTTGGCGACGACCCACCGGGCGTCAGACAGTGCTGCTGCTCAACCCCGACGTCCAACGGCATATTGCTGCTGATCCGCGAGTGAGCTACCGGGTCCACGACGTGTTCGAGCCGTGGTCTGAACCCAGACCCGACATCATCAAGGTGGCAAATCTGTTGCGGAGGTTGTACTTCGACGATGTCAAGATCATGGCCGGGCTCCGAGCTCTGCTGTCCAGCCTTCCCGAGGGCGGTCATCTGTTCGTCGTTGACAACCCCCGGATGAAGAACACGCCTCCGCGAGGCGGGCTCTACCGGCGTCAGCTCGGACGATTCCGACCGGTGGCCCAAACCGAGGGCAAACCTGAGATCGATGACCTGATTCGAGCGGTCCGCCTGGAAACAGCGCCCGGCTAGGCCACGGCTAGGCCAGGGATCAATCGACCAGCACCGGCCGTCCGGTGAGTACAGCAAGGATGTTCTCCCAGGCCGTCGAACCCACCTCGAACACCCCGCTGTGGCCGGCGGAGCCGAGGATCTCCGTGCCGTCAGCGTAGGAACCGGTCTCCAGATCGATGACACCGTCGACCGTGGTCGCTGGGGGCCAGTACACGAGCGGACCCAGCCCTGGAGTGGGATCACTCGGTACGTCCATCGTGTAAGTCACGTAGTCCTCGAGTTCCGGAATCACCCGTTCATGGCCCAAGCCCGGGGAGTTCACAAACAACAGCTGGTCGGCCGAGAGTCCGGACATGGTGGCCAATGCCGCCGTCGTGCCGCCATAGGAGTGACCGATGACGGTGACCGGTATCTCCGCATCGGGAGCCTGCTCGTCGATCTCCTGCTGGACGGCGACGCTGAAGTCCACCAGCGGCGCGACCAAGTCGCCGGCGTAACCGGCATTGCCTGCTTCGAGGAAGTCGTCGGGGAGGTCGCCGCCGGCCCAGACGATCATCGCGAGTTGGTCGCCTTGCCCAGCGGCCTGCTCGACGAAGGTCGAGGCCGTGTTGGACTGGTTGAACATGTCCAGCGTGTCGGTGCCAACGCCAGGGACGAATATGCCGACCGAACCGGTCTCGGCATTGATCGTGCCCACCAGCTCCGCCCACGACCCGTCACCCTCGGGCTCGAAGTACAAGATCTTTCGGCCGCGAGAGTCTGGCCACGGCGGCCCGTCGGAGCTGCCGTAGTCGATCGTGGGCTCGTCGAGCAACAGCTCGTACTGCTCGATCTCGGCAGCCAGTTCCAAGGCGCGTACTCGGGCGGCTTCGCGGTCGGGGTCGTAGCCTGCCTCGGAACCGACGGGGGGCGGCTCGTCTGCTCCGGCCACAGCGGCGGCCTCGGCTCGTTCGCCCTCGGCTCGGTCCCGTTCGGCCGCGATCCGAATCCGGTTGGCCGAGATCCGGTGCTCGAAGGGCATCCCGTTGAGATTGCCAACCGCCGAGGGGAACAGCGCCGCCAACAGCGCCAACTCATCGGGGGCGATGCCGGCCAGAATCTGGGCGACCGCCGCTGTCCGTTCGGCACTGGCCGCGCCATACCCCGACCCGCCGGGAAGCTCGCCCGCTGCCTGTCTGACTGCGGCCGCCAGTGCGGCCTCGAACGGATCCGCCGAGTTCACCGACGGCACCCGGGCGACCAGCAGCGCAGCCAACTCCGGATCGTCCTCGCTGGCCCCGACGATCTGGGCCGCGGTCAATCCCCAGTACTGCCGGGGCAGCTCGGACCCGGGTCCGGTGACGGGCAGGAAGGGGTAGAGGATCGGCATCCCCGGTCCGCCGGCGAACCCGGCGTTCATCAGTCCCAGAAGGTTGGGCACGGTGGGCCCCTCCCGAAGCTGCCGACCGCGGTCCGCGGCGGCATCGCTGAAAGCCTCGTAGGCCACCGCGGCTTCAGCGTTGAGCTCGCCGAGCGTCCGATGCAGTGCGTCGTGAAAGAGGGTCTCCCGCATCTCGGGTTCGACGCTGGCATAGCCCGGCTCACCGGCAAGCCAGAAGCCGTTGGCGTAAGCCGACTCCCATCGCTGGACAAGATGGTCACGTTGCCGCTTGAACGCAACGACATCCTCAGCCCAGCCGTTGGTGACCTGCTCAGCGTAGAGCGCTGCCCCGACGACCTCCTGCAGCGTGTAGAACTGGTCGCCGATCCGGTCGCCGATGAGCTCGTGCAGCACCTCGGAGAAGGACTCAACCATCGAGCGCAACACGTAGCCCAGCGAGGACTGCTGGCCGGTCAGCTGCCCGGCGATCCGGGCGAAGCCCTGGGCCTGCTCGCGGATGCGCATCGGCTCGGCGCGGGTGTCTTGCGGATCGAAGTCCGTGGACCCGGACATCGGCCGACCTCCCAACCCTTGAGCGCGTGCGGACCCGGCCGACGTTAGGCGCGCAGCAGCCGTGCAGGACGTCGCTGAAGGCCAGCTGTGGATAGCCGCCGGTCAGCTGTGGACCACGGGTCGCTGCGCTGGCGGTCAGTGAGCCGTACGCGGTAGTCGCGGCCCCGGCGCCGGACCGCTGGCGACCCGGACGCTGGCGAACAGCCCCTCAGCCGACAGCCGCGCGGCCAGCGTGACGGCGTGCTCGGCGTCCCGGGCGAGGTAGGCGACCGTCGGACCGGAACCGCTGACCACCTGACCCAGGGCGCCGGCCTCCTCCCCTTCCCGCAGCGCCCGGCGCAGGCTCGGCCGCAGCGACACTGCTGCTACGGCAAGATCGTTGGCCAGAGCGGACCCGAGCCGGCTCTGGTCATCCTGGCGAAGCGCGGCCAGCACCCCGGCAGAATCCTCGGCGCCAGGCAGCGGCCGCTGGTCGCGCAACCGGTCCAGTTCGGCGTACACGCTGGGGGTGGACAGTCCGGTCCGCGCGATTCCGAGGACCCAATCGGTCCGGCCGCGGCTGAGTACGGCACTGAGCTGGCTGCCCCGGCCGGAGCCGAGCACGACGCCGCCGTGCAAGCAGAAGGGGACGTCGCTGCCGAGTTCGGCAGCCAGCTCGGTGAGCTGGTCCCGCCCCATCGCCGTTCCCCAGAGGCCATCCAGCGCGACGAGGGCGGCAGCGGCATCGGCGCTCCCACCGGCCAGCCCAGCCGCCACCGGAATCTGCTTGTCGATGGTGATCGCGGCGTCGGCATCCAGACCGGTGCGCTCGGCGAGCAGACTGGCCGCCCGCCAGGCCAGATTGTCCGAGTCGTTCGGGACGGCGGCGCTGTCCGGTCCGCTGAGGGCCAGCGTCAGGCCGGTTCCGGCTGCGACCGTCGACACGGTCACCGTGTCGAACAGGCTGACCGCCAGATAGACCGTGCTCAGGTCGTGGTAACCATCCTCACCCGCCGTACCGACCGCCAGAAAGAGGTTGATCTTGGCCGGTGCGCGAACCGAGATCGACGTCATGTTGCCCGTCCGGCCCAGGCGATCCGGGCGAATTCGTCGACTCCGAGTTGTTCCCCCCGGGTCAGCGGGTCGATGTCGGCGGCCCGCAGGATCGTCTCGGCCGCAGCCGCGCTGCCGGCCCATCCCGACAGTGCCGCACGAAGGCCCTTACGCCGGCTGGCGAAGGCCGCATCGATGACGGCGAAAACATCCTCCCGGGCGGCCAGGTGTGGGCTGGGTCGGCGCCGGAAGGAGACCAAACTGGAGTCGACCCGCGGCACCGGCCAGAACACCTGGCGACTGATCGGGCCGGCCCGGCGGACCTCGGCGTACCACGCGGCCTTGACCGAGGGCACCCCGTAGGCCGGGCTCCCCGGCTCGGCGGCCAGCCGCTCGGCGACCTCGGCCTGCACCAGGACCAAGCCGTGCTCCAGACCGGGAAACCGCTCCAGGAGGGTGAGCAGAACGGGGACCGAGATGTTGTACGGCAGGTTGGCCACCAGGACAGTCGGCACCTCGGGTAGCTCCCGCAGTTGTAGGGCGTCTGCAGTGATCACCACCAGCCGGTGGCCTGCCTCCGGCGCCAGCCTGGCGATGGTCGCCGGGAGGGCCTGCGCCAACCGGGAATCGACCTCGACCGCCACGACCCACGCGCCCATGTCCAGCAATCCCAGCGTCAGCGACCCCAGACCCGGCCCGACCTCGAGGACGACGTCGTCGGCGGCCAGCCCGGCCACCCGGACGATCTTGCGGATCGTGTTGGGGTCGTGCAGGAAGTTCTGGCCCAGCGACTTCGTGGGCCGCAGGCCCAGGCCGGCCGCTATCTCCCGGATCGCGGCCGGTCCCAGGAACTGCACCATGACAGGACCGTACGCAGAACCGACGCCCGGAGCCCCGCCCTAGCTCAGTGGAGCCGCGCGATCGAATGCCTCAGCCGACGGTGTCAGTCGTAGAGGTGGTACCCGCAGGACGGCCACGGCGAGTCGCCGCGCTCGGCGTATGTCGCCTCGCCGACCGCGATCTGCTGCTCCCGAGTTGCCTGGTGCGGCAGCGGCGCATAGGCACCGCCGCCGTAGGCCAGCCAGGTCTGCTCGTCGTACTGGAGTCCGCCGTAGTAACCGTTGCCGGTGTTGATGGCCCAGTTCCCGCCCGACTCGCATTGAGCCAGCGCGTCCCAGTTCAGCGAACCGTCGGATGCCGGCGGCGTTGCACCGGTATTGCCACCGGTGTTGCCACCGCTATCGCCACCGCGGTCGTTGCTCGTTCGTGGCTTGGTGCCGACCCTGGCCACCTCGGTCACCGGCGCAGCCAGCGGCCTGATGGCGACCGCATGGCGCACGACCTCGATCCCGTCGTGCGCGGTGATCCGGTAGTTGACGAAGCGCTCGCCGGCGACGCCCGGGGTGTCCACCTCGCGTTCGCCTTCGAACAGCGTGTCGTCAGGCGTCTCGGTCACCGGGAAGGGTACCTGCTCGACGACAGCAACATCGCTGAAGGTGACCCTGATGATCTTGAGCTGCATGCGGTCGGCAAGCAGCTGGGTGCGGTACAGCGACGTCCAGTCGTTGGCACCTACGGCGAGCTCCTGCTCCTCGAGGAACTCTGCGACATCAGTGGCCAGCGTCATCACCGGCCGGGTCTGCCCGTCGATGGTCAGGGTGATCTGCCGCTCGGTAATGATCGTGAGGTCCATGCCTTCGATCGGGACGCGCTCGCTGCGCGAGGCCGACACCCGCAACTCCGACTGCCGGTAACCCAGCTGGTCCAGAGCCTCGTCCACCGAGCGGGCCGTCGTATACACCTCGCGGGTGAGGCCGTCGACGGTCAGGTTCAGCGGACGGCCGCGCATCAGCGCGATACTGGCACCGTCCCGGATCTCGGTATTGGGGGCTGGGACGACCACATCGTGCTCGCCGACTTCCAGGTCGGCGCTGTCGAGCACACCGTCCACCGTGGAAGCGAGGGTGGAGACCTCACGGTCCTGGCCGTCGACGGAGAGCATCACGGTCTTGGACAGGCCAGCCCAGGCAAGCGAGCCGCCGAGCAATCCGGCGATGACAAGGGTGAAAAGGGCAATCTTTACTGAACGGCGCACGGAGTCCTCTTGGTCGAGCCATCCGAGCAGGGGAACACCGCTTCAACTGAAACGGTGATCTGAGCAGTCGAGATGGCTGCGCAGATTCCATCGGGCGTGTTCGATCTGAACACCCTGGGGCTTCCCCACCCCGGCGTTGTCACAACACGATAACGGATGGCTCCCGTCGGCAACCACATGCGGGGGGGTTTAGCGGCAGTCCGGCTCTGGTTCAGCCGCGCTGCGAGGTCCCCCAGGCTGCTTCGGCCCAGCGCACCGGCGCCAACCACTTCACCAGGAAGACACTGATGACCAGGGCCCCGACCAGCGCCCCGAAGGCACCGGCGATCAGTGCCACCGGCGACAGGTCAGCACCAGACCCCGAATCGCCGACGCGTACGCCGTTGACGAACAGCAGTCCAGCCGCGACCAACAGGGTCAGGATGCTGCCGGCAGCGACGGCCACGTGGGCACTGTTGATCCGTAGTGCGTCATCGACGGGGATATCCTCCGAACCGCTCGGGGTCACCCGGCGGGCCAGTCGTTCGAGGGTGATCTCCACGAGAAGCCAGCCGCTGACACCGGCGGCGGCCGCGATCCAGGTCTCTCGCGCCCAGTCCTGGCTCATCGTCAGCCAGCCGATCGCGACCAGTCCGAGTGCGGTCAGCCGGCCGATCCCAGGAAGTGCTCGATCGATGAACTCCGATTGGGGGCGCCGGGCCGGCCGCTGCGTCCCCCATGCCGGGCGCAGCCGGGTCACCTCCCCGAGCAGCACCCCGGCGATGAGGCCACCGATGAGCAGACCCGGCCACAGGAACACCGCACTCTCGGCGAACATCACCAAAGCCGCGACCGACAAGGCCAGTGCGAATGCCAGGCCGGCCAGCCGCCAGAGCCGGGCGCGCTGGGCCTGGGACTTCATGGCGCGCTCCGCCTCGGTGGTCGGCAAGGTCAGGCTCAAGGCGCCGTTGGACACCTCACGGCGTAGGGCCGCATGTGACCACGCCCGGCCGACGAACACCGCGGGAACGAGCAATGCAACGAACAGCAGCACCGCGATGAACCGACCCATTACTCAGGCATACGTCGCGTTTGGCCCCAGGTCAACCGATCCGGCCTGTGGTCATGGACCTGTAACCAACTTCCCACTTCGCGGTTATGCGCATAACCGTCGCCAACGGGCCGACTTTCCGACGGTTATGCGCATAACCGTCGAAGACTGCGGAGTGCTCAGCTCCAGGGGCCGAAGACCCGTTCCGCGGTCGCGGTGAGGCCCTGGCACAGGGTTGCCAGGTCGGTGCCGGTCAGCTCGGCCAGGGCGCGGATCGTGTACGGCGTGAGGTACGGCGCATTCGGCCGGCCGCGGAACGGGGTCGGGGCCAGGAACGGAGCATCGGTCTCGACCAGCATCTGGTCCATGGGGGTGATCGCCGCCGCCTCCGCCGTCGCCCGGGCGTTGGAGAACGTGACCGTGCCGCTGAAGCTGAGCACCAGTCCCCGGTCCAGGCAGCGTCGGGCGGTCTCGGCGTCGGAGGAATAGCAGTGCAACACCGTGTGCTCTGGGGCGCCTTCCTCATCCAGCACCCGAAGCATGTCCACGTAGGCGTCACGGGTGTGGATCATCAGCGCGATGCCATGCCGCTTGGCGATGTCGATGTGCGCCCGGAAGGACCGCTCCTGCATCGCCCAGCCGTCCTCGCCGGTGCGGAAGTGGTCCAGCCCGGTCTCCCCGACTCCCCGTACCCGAGGGAGGGCAGCCAACCGGTCGATCTCAGCCAGCGCCTCGTCGGTCGCCGCACCGGCCCCGGCCTCATTCGGATGTAGGGCGACCATCGCCAGTACGTCGGACCGCCGAGCGGCGAGGTCGGCCGACCATCGAGAGGAGTTCACGTCCACGCCGACCTGGACGACACGGGTGATCCCGACGGCAGCCGCGCCGGCCAGCTCCGCAACGGTGTCGACGCCGGGGTAACCGTCCTGCCTCAGTGAGTCGACGATGATGTCGAGGTGGCAGTGACTGTCAACAGCTTCTGCAGGCAACGGCTCCGGCGCTTCCGGACGCGGTTTACCCAGGGTCTCGCTCGCTCCGCTCACCGGTCGGTCCGCTCGATCACTCCGCCTCGTGCGCTCCGCGCACCGGTCGGCCGGCCACCTCGGTTTGCCCGAGCAGCTCTACTACGGCTCATCCGCCGGCGGTTTCCCCGGCCAGCCGGTCCAGTTCTTCTTGCACAATGCTGGCGTCGAGCTTCTTGAACACCGGTGTCGGCATCGCCAACGGCGTACCGGCCTTGATCGGAATCGAGCCCCAGGTCGCCTGCTGTTCGAGGTAGTCGCCGGTGATGATCGGGTACGGCGAGCCGTCGTCAAGGTCGGTGACCTCGTCGATCTGCGGCTGCGCAGACCAGATCCCTTGTCCGCCAAGGAGTTCGTGCACCGACTGAGCAGAGTACGGCAGGAACGGTGTCAGCAGCGCCTTGCAGTCGTCGACCGCCTGGAGGGCCACGTGCAACACCGTGGCCATCCGCTCGCGGTCGGTCTCGCGCAGCGACCACGGAGCCTGGTCGGACAGGTACTTGTTGGTCTCCGCGACGACCCTCATCGACTCAGTGGCCGCGGCCTTCTGTCGTGAACCTTCGAGCAGGTCACCGATCCGAGCGAAGGCTCCGGACGTGGATTCGAGCAGACCGCGGTCTGCATCGGTCAGCTGCCCCGCCGCGGGGATCGAGGCGAAGTTCTTGGCGGTCAACGAGATCGAGCGGTTGACCAGGTTGCCCCATCCGGCGACGAGCTCGTCATTATTGCGGCGCAGGAACTCCGCCCAGGTGAAGTCGGTGTCCTGGGTCTCGGGCCCGGCGACCGCGATGAAGTACCGCAAAGCATCCGGGTCGTACCGGGAAAGGAAGTCGCGTACGTAGATGACCACCGAACGCGAGGAGGAGAACTTCTTGCCTTCCTGGGTCAGGAACTCGCTGGAGACGACCTCGGTGGGCAGGTTGAGCGCGCCGTACGAGCCTGGCGTGCCGCCCTTGGCGCCCTGCCCGTTGTAGCCGAGCAGCTGGGACGGCCAGATCTGGGCGTGGAAGACGATGTTGTCCTTGCCCATGAAGTAGTACGCATCGTTGTCCGGGCCCTGCCAGAACTCCCGCCACGCGTCTGGCTCACCACGCCGCCGAGCCCACTCGATGGACGCGGAGAGGTAGCCCACAACCGCGTCGAACCACACGTAGATCCGCTTGTCGTCACGGTCCTCCCAGCCCTCCAGCGGGACCCGGACACCCCAGTCGATGTCTCGGGTATAGGAGCGCGGCTTGAGATCGTCCAGGAGGTTACTGGAGAACTTGAGGACGTTGGGTCGCCAGGACTTTCGCGTGCCGAGCCAGCTGCCCAAGGCATCGGCGAAGGCCGGTAGGTCAAGGAAGTAGTGCTCACTCTCCACGAAAGACGGTGTCTCACCGTTGATCTTGCTCCGCGGATTGATCAGGTCCGTCGGGTCGAGCTGGTTGCCACAGTTGTCGCACTGATCGCCGCGAGCGTGCTCGAACCCGCAGATCGGGCAGGTGCCCTCGATGTAGCGGTCGGGCAGCGTCCGGCCGGTCGACGGACTGATCGCCCCGAGCGTGGTCTTGGGAAAGACGTACCCGTTCTTGAGCAGGCCGAGGAAGATCTCCTGGGCGACCTCGTGGTGATTGACCGTGCTGGTCCGGGTGAACAGGTCGTACGACAAGCCCAACGCGACCAGATCCTCGACGATGATCCGGTTGTTGCGGTCGGCGATCTCTCGCGGTGACACGCCCTCGGCGTCGGCAGCGACCGTGATCGGGGTGCCGTTCTCGTCGGTGCCACTGACCATCAGCACCCGGTCACCGGCCATCCGGTGATAGCGGCTGAAGACATCGGACGGCACGCCGAAGCCGGACACGTGTCCGATGTGGCGGGGGCCATTTGCGTACGGCCAGGCGACCGCGGTCAGGATATTGCGAGGGCTCACGGCTGTCAGCGTAATGACGGGCGCCATCACGTTCCGCCGACCGGCGTACGTGCGCCGTACGCTGCGTGATGTCGATAGTGCGAAACCCGAGGCAGGGCGGAGACCATGAGCCTTTCCGAAGCCCACCGGCACCCGTCCGTCGTCGGTTGTGCGGTCTACGTCGACGGGAAGCGACGCACGGAACCGGTCGACGTCGATGACGCCAGTGAGATCGCGGCTGAGTCCGGCGGCTTCGTGTGGCTGGGCCTGCACGAACCGAGCGCGGCCGACTTCGCCGACATTGCTGAGAAGTACGGGCTGCATCCGCTTGCCGCCGAGGACGCAGTCAACGCGCACCAGCGGCCCAAGCTCGAGCGCTACGACGACATGCTGTTCATGGTTCTCAAGACTGCCGGCTATGTCGATCACGACCAATTCACCGCGACGAGCCAGATCGTGGAGACCGGCGAGGTCATGGTCTTCCTGGGCAGCAACTATGTGATCACGGTCCGGCATGGGCGCCTGAGCCCGCTGCACGGATTGCGCCAACGGTTGGAAGCAGCACCGGAACTGCTGGCCCTGGGTCCGGCGGCGGTGCTCTGGGCGGTGGCCGACACCATCGTGGACGAATACGTCGTCGTGGCCGACGCGGTCGAAGCCGACGTGGACGAGGTGGAAGCCCAGGTGTTCTCCCCCGAGCGTGGGGGCAACAACGTCGGACGGATCTACCAGCTCAAGCGGGAGTTACTCGAACTCCGCCGAGCCGTCACGCCCCTTGAGTCGCCCATGCGGATGCTCGCCGACCGCCAGGTCAATCTGATCCCGGAGGGGATTCGCAGCTATTTCCGCGACGTCAGCGACCACGTTTCCCGAGCGGGCGAGCAGGTGCTAGCCAACGACGAACTCGTCACCTCGATGCTGCAGGCCCAACTCGCCAAAGTGTCGGTGGCCGACAACGCCGACATGCGCCGGATCTCGGCGTGGGCGGCGATCATCGCCGTCCCGACGATGCTGGCCGGGATCTACGGGATGAACTTCGACTTCATGCCGGAGTTGCACTGGGAGCTGGGCTACCCGGTTGTGCTCATCGTCATGTTGATCGCCTGCACGTTGCTCTACCGCGGCTTCCGACGTAACGGCTGGCTCTGACCCAGCCGTGAGAGGTCACCCCGGACCCGGCCAGTCCGAGTTGATCATCGGAAAAGCAGGTATTGATTGGCTGGATCCGCTCGAAAAGCCGTCGAATTCCGATGATCAACTTGGGTGGGCCCGGGGTGGTTTGGCGGCGACGACCGCGTCGTACACCTCGCGCTTGGGTACGCCGAAGTGCTTGGCCGACGCGGCGATCGCCTCTTTTCGCGGAGTTCCGGCCGCCTCGCGCGCGAGCACCTCTGCGACATAGTCGCTCGCACCGCCGGCCGGTCGCTGCTCGTCCCAGCCGGCGACCACGAGGGTGACCTCCCCGCGTACGCCGCCGGTCGCCCACTCCCTGAGCTCGGCCAGACCGCCACGCACGATCTCCTCGTAGGTCTTGGTCAACTCCCGGCACAGGACGGCAGACCGCTCGGACCCGAATTCAGCGCTCATCGCCTCGAGCGCGACCGCGGTCCGATGTGGGGCTTCGAAGAAGACCATGGTGCGCGGCTCGTGACGAAGGTCGATCAAACGCTGGGCGCGGGCGTGCGCCGAGCGCGGCAGGAAGCCTTCGAAGCAGAACCGATCCGAGGGCAGGCCACTGACCGCAAGGGCTGTAGTGACCGCGGACGGGCCCGGCAGGCTGGTCACGACGTACCCTGCCTCGACCGCGGCCCGCACCAAGCGGTAGCCGGGATCGGAGACGGCCGGCATGCCACCGTCACTGATCAGGACGACGTCCGAGCCGGCACCGAGCGCAGCCAGCAGACCGGGCACACGCGCCGCCTCGACCGCCTCGTAGCAGGACACGAGACGACCGGAGACGGTGACGCCCAGATCCGCAGCCAACCGCCGCAACCGGCGGGTGTCCTCGGCCGCGATCACCGCAGCCGTCGCGAGCGCCTCCTTGAGCCGCGGGCTGACATCGCCTACCTCGCCCAGCGGAGCCCCGGCGAGGATCAGTCGCCCCGGTCCCGGATGCTGGATGTTGCCGTCGTCAGTCACGCTCCTACGACTCCCGGCAGGACACATGGTCGGCTCCGGGCACCAAGCCAGCCTACGATCGCTGCCATGACGGTGCTGGCTCCGGAGCGCGCTGCGCCCTCGGCCGAGGCGAAGCCGGCGCCCCGCCCGCTCCCACCGTCGGCTCGCGTGAGGCTTGCGCAGGGGCTGCGACCCACGTTTGCCACGGACAGAGCGCGCGCCATCATCATTGCCGCATTCCTCGGCGGGATCGCGCTCTGGATGCGGCTGTGGCGGCTCTCCTATCCACCAGACCTGATCTTCGACGAGGCCTATTACCCGGTTCACGCCAGGCAGATGCTGGAGTTCGGGTCGGAGTACAACCGCGGCTACGACAACATCGTTCATCCGCCGCTCGGCAAGTGGCTGATCGCGCTCGGCGAGATCGTCTTCGGCGACACTCCGCTGGGTTGGCGAGTGCCTTCGGCCATTGCCGGGACGATCTGCGTGCTGCTGCTGTTCTGGATCGCCCGCCGGATGACCGGGTCCACCTATCTGGGTGCGATCGCCGGGCTGCTGCTCGCCTCGGACGCGTTCTCCTTCGTCCTGGGCCGGACGGGGCTGCTCGACATCTTCCTGCCGATGTTCGTCCTGGCCGGGCTGGCCGCGCTGCTGATCGACCGTGACCAGGTCCGTACCCGGTTGGCCGTCATGCTGGAAGGCGGAACGCTGACCGACTCCCCTCGGCTGGGGTTGCGAAGTTGGCGAATGATCGCCGGGATCGCGCTGGGCTCGGCCTGCGCGGTGAAGTGGAGCGGGGTCTGGTTCCTCGCTGCGTTCGCGATCCTGTCCGTGCTCTGGGATCGCGGTGCGCTGCGCGCTGTGGGGGTCAGGCGTCCGACCCGGGTCGCCGTACGACGAATCCTGCCCGGCGCCGCCGGTTCCCTGGCTCTACTACCGATAGCCGCTTACCTCGCCACCTTCGCCGGGTGGTTTGCCGCTGAGAGCTCGCAGGGCCGGCAGTGGGCGGCGCAGAACCCGGACACCGCCGTCGGCTTCATTCCGGACGCGCTGCGCTCGCTGTGGCATCAGCACGCACAGTGGCTGACCTTCCACAACGGCCTGAGCTCGGATCATCCGTGGGAGTCCAACCCATGGAGCTGGCTGGTCACCGGCCGGCCGATCCTGTTCTGGAATCCACAGGGCATCACCGACGACTCCGGAGGTCAGCTCGTCCGGTATGTCCTCATGGTGGGTACGCCGGCGCTGTGGTTCGCCTTCGCCCCGGCCGCGCTGTGGATGATCTGGCTGTTCATCTCACGTCTCGACTGGCGGGCCGGCGTGGTGCTGGCGGGCATCGCCGCCGGTTGGCTCTCATGGTTCATCAACCTCGAACGGACGATGTTCCTATTCTACATGGCCCCCGCCGTACCGTTCTTCATCCTCGCCGTCACGTTGACCCTCGGCTCGGTCCTTGGGACACAGCGTGATTCGGTGTTGCGCCGGCGAATCGGCATGTTGGTGGTCAGCATCTACGTCGGCCTGGTGATTCTGAACTTCGTCTGGCTGCACCCCATCCTGGTCGGCAGTCCGCTGCCCGAGGTCGAGTGGCGCGCCCGGATGATGTTCCGATCGTGGTTCTGACCCGGAACCTGGTTGTTGCTCCTTCGGCACCGATTGCTCGGTGGCTAGACTGTCGAAGCGTGATGGCGGTGGGGCCTTCCGAAACCATCGCGAGGAAGCGGTCAACGGTCCCTACCCGAGGTAGTCGTGGGGTGGGGGAGTCATGCGCCGACGAACCACCGATGGCCTTCCCTTCGATCCCGATCTCGGCGATGACTCCTCGGATGCGCCGGGGCTCGGTGATGCATCGGATGCGCGGCTCAGCGCTGCCGCGGGCACTGGCGGGCCGCAGTGGGCGATCCTCGCAGCTATCTCGGCTGGCGGGGCGCTCGGCGGCACGTCGCGATACGGCGTCGATCAGCTCCTTCCGGTCACACTCCACGCATTCCCGTGGGGCACATTTGCAGTCAACATTGTCGGGGCGTTCGTGCTGGGCTTTCTCCTCGTACTGATCCTCGAACGCTGGCCCCGACGCCGATACCTGCGGCCCTTCCTCGCCATCGGCTTCCTCGGGTCCTTCACGACCTTCAGCACCTGGCTGCTGGAGATCGCGCAGTTGGCCAACGGCGGCGGCTTGGGTGTCGCGGCTGCCTATCTCGGTGCGAGCCTGCTCGTCGGGCTGCTGGTCACCGGGCTTGGCGTGGGCTTCGGACGAATGCTGTTGCACAGCAACCCCACTTCCGGTTCAGCTCTCGCTCCATGATCTGCCTCGGCATGGCACTGGATTACCAATGACCACGCTGCTGCTGGTGGCGCTGGGGTCAGCCCTGGGCGCCCCGGCCCGCTACCTGCTCGACCGTTTGATCCAAGGCCGTCGCGATCGAGTGCTGCCGTGGGGCACGTTGGCCATCAACGTGACCGGATCCTTCCTGCTTGGATTGATGTTCGGCCTCGCCTCACAGTCGGGCATGGACTCACGCATCCTGGCAGCGGCCGGCACCGGTTTTCTCGGCTCGTACACCACCTTCTCGACGTTCACCTGGGAAACCGTTCGCCTGATTGAGGACCGCGCGTACCTTGCTGCGCTGTCCAACGTGGCACTGAGTCTGGTCGCGGGCCTAGCCGCTGTCGCGGCCGGCATCGCGCTTGGAGCACTCAGCTGAGGTGGACGGACCTCAGGGCTGATGTGACGGCAGCGCTCGTACCCGGTTGTTTCTCGGGTTGTGCTCGAGTTCGACCAGACCGAGCGCCTCCATCAGCGGCGGGAGGTAGACCCCGAACCGCCCGCGCAGGCCCTTCTTCAGGCCGTACCAGCCGCCGACCGGGTTGCCGGGATCCCGGCCCCACGCTTCGACCGAACCCTCCGGTGCCGGTTTCTGCTCGTCGGTCCCGCCGATCGGCATCCAGTCCCCGTACGCGACGAGCATCGAGTGCAGGTCCTCGATCGCGCGCAGGTCGTAGCGGAGTTGGGTCTTACCGACCTGGCAGATCAGCGCCGGTGGATCAACGGACTCGTCGCGATACATCTCGTACGAACTCGTCTTGTCGTACGAACTCGTCTTGCTGACCGTCTGCAGCTGCCAGGGGCTCTCTTTGGTGCCCTGTCCCGTCGGCGAATTTGTCATGCCAGCCATGCTCTCGCACTAAGTTCGGTGATCTTGACCTTATTGCGGTTTTCCAGGCTCTCGTACGGCGTGTCGCCACCATAAGGTCAAGATCACCAGGATTCCGGTCAGTCGCCGATGGCGGCGAGGACCTCGTCGAAGGCGCCGAGGGAGTGCCCGCTGACGAACGCGTCCACATAGGGCAGCGCGGCCGCCATGCCGGCGGTGCTTGGGGTGAACTTTCCGGACTGCTTGCGCGGATTGACCCACACGACGCGATAGGCCAACCGGGACAGGCGCGCCATCTCCCGCTCGAGCAAGTCCACCGAACCGCTCTCCCAGCCGTCCGACACGATCACCACGACCGCCCCACGGGCCAGCCCCCGCCGGGCCCACCCGTCGTTGAAGCGCTTCAGCGCCGCACCGATCCGGGTTCCACCGGACCAATCCGGGGCGGCGGCCTCGGCTCGGCGCAGGGCCAGTTCGGGCTGGGTAGCAGCTAGGGCCCGGGTCAGCCGGTGCAAGCGAGTGGCGAACACGAACGCCTCGGCACCGGTGGCCCGTACCGCGCCGTGCAGCAGATAGAGGTACGCGCGGCCGTATGCCTCCATGGACCCGGAGACGTCGGCCAGCAACACCACCCGGCGCGGCCGGATCCGTCGAACCCGGCGGATCTGGCACACCGGATCACCGCCGGTACGTTGCGCTGCCCGCAGGGTCGCCCGCAGGTCCAGCATCGAACCGCGCTGGGCCACCCGCGTACGCCGACCCCGACGGCGAGCCGGCGCTAGGACCAGCCGGGCCATCAGGCTGCGCAGCTGTTCCAGTTCGTCAGGGGTACAGGCTGCAAATGGCTTGTCCCGCAGCCGTTCCTCGTCGCTTATGGCCGCGAGGATCGCTTCCTGCTGCTCGCCCGAGTCGTCCTGGTCCTTGTCCCGGGGCGGTCCCGGACTGCTGGGTCGGGGTTCCGGAGCGGTTGCGCCACCTTGCTTCGGCGGACGGCCCGCGGACGGCCGATCGGATGCCGCCGACTTCACATCGATCGGCGGAGCGTCGGGATTGCGATTGGCATCCGATGAGTCCGAGTAGCCGCGAAAGACTTCAGCGAAGACTCGATCGAAGACCGGCAGCTCGGTTCGCTCGGCGACCAGAGTGACGCGCGCCCGCCAGTACGTCTGCTCGATCGTCCGAGGCGGATCAAGGTGGAGGGCCGCGGCGAATCGGCCGCTTCGACCGGGCGTCACGGGAATGCCAGCGGCGTGCAGCAGGTAACCGAAGCGGCCGGCCACTTCGGCGAGGTCGATCCCGACCGGACGTTGGCCACGACCAGCAGGACCACCAGCATCACCCGGGCCACCCGACCCGGTCACCGTCGTCGGAGCGCTTGGCGGTTCGCTAGCTAGTCGCCAGGAGCTAGGACCGCCGGGCCTACCGGTCATGTTCGCGTTCAGTCCGTGCCGGTCGCGACCCAGCCCATGCCACGTTCGGTGGCCAGGTCGACGTCCTCGCGGTACTTCAGTACCGATCCCAAGGTCAGTACGGCGGACTCGGACGTCAGAGTGGTGATTCCCAGTGCGTGACAGACCGACACCCAGCCGATCGCTTCGGCAACACCAGGTGGCTTCTGCACGTCGAGCGAGCGAAGCCGCATGGTTGCCGCGCCGATCTGCTCGGCCAGGTCAGCGCGCGAGTCCGGGACCCGGCGACGGATGATCTCGACGGTCCGAGTCAGGCTGGGGAAGTCGATCCAGTGGTAGAGGCAGCGGCGCTTGAGGGCGTCATGCAGGTCCCTGGTCCGGTTGGACGTCAATACCACGATCGGCGGATGCACCGCACGTACGGTGCCGAGTTCGGGAATCGTCACCGTGGCCTCGGCGAGCAGTTCGAGCAGGAACGCCTCGAACTCGTCGTCGGCGCGGTCCACCTCGTCGATGAGCAGCACGGCGGGCCGCGGCCCGGGATGCCGGATGGCGGCCAGCAGCGGGCGCTCGATCAGGTAATCCACCCCGAACAGGCTTGCCTCCGACAGCTGCTCCGACCCCGCTTCCGCACGGCGGATGGCCAGCAGTTGGCGGGGATAGTTCCATTCGTAGAGGGCCTCGGCGGCGGTGATCCCCTCGTAGCACTGCAG
>JAABUR0100003536.1_pt1 | contig 21855 bp, 18 predicted proteins | sample 5560091 | NCBI WGS metagenome assembly JAABUR01 (sample SAMN10711879, study PRJNA513375) | rock metagenome | isolation source: Antarctica rocks | place: Antarctica: Victoria Land, University Valley sud
CGCGGGCGGCTCGAGGAGGAGATGCGCCGGCGCGGCAGCCCGAACCTCGACGACATCCGCCGCAACCTGCGTCTCGGCATGGGGCCGTGCCAGGGCGGGTTCTGCATCTACCGCGCGACCGGCATCTTGCACGGGGTGGAGCGGCTCGACGGCCTGGAGGCCGCCGCGTCGCTGCGGAGCTTCCTGCAGGAGCGCTGGAAGGGCGTCTGGCCGATCCTCTACGGCGACCAGCTGCGCCAGGCGCGCCTCGACGACTGGATCTTCCAGGGCCTGCTCGACGTCGAGCACCTGCCCGCCGAGAACGGCGAGGTGCCGGCGTGAGCCATCACGACGTCGTCGTCGTCGGGACCGGCCTGGCGGGGCTGACCGCCGCCGTGCGGCTGGCCGAGGCGGGCGCACGCGTGCTGGTCGTGGCGAAGGGCGTCGGCTCGACGCACCTGAGCGCGGGCACCGTCGACGTGCTCGGCTACGCGCCCGAGCGCGTGGAGCGCCCGGGCGAGGCGCTCGGCCGGCTGCTCGCCGAACGGCCCGGCCATCCCTACGGCCTCGTCGGCGTCGACGGCGTCGCCGCCGCGATCGCGTGGTTCAAGGACCGCGTGGCGAACGGCTCGCTGGCGCCCTACGCGTACACCGGCTCGATCGACGAGAACCTGCTGCTGCCTACGGCGGTCGGCGTGGCCCGGCCCTCCGCCGTGGTGCCCGTGACGATGGCCGGCGGCGACGTGCGCGGCTCGGGCGACCCGATCTGCGTGGTCGGCTTCCGCTCCCTGAAGGACTTCCACCCGGCGCTGCTGGCCGACACGCTCGGGCGCTCGGAGCCCGGCGTGGCGGCGCGGGCGGTCGAGCTCGAAGCCCGGCCCGAGGGGCGCGCCGATCCCAACGCGCTCGGGTTCGCCCGCGCGTTCGACCAGCCGGCGTTCCGCGGCGAGATCGTCGCGCAGGTCGGCCCGCGTCTGCGGGCACGGGAGCGCGTCGCGTTCCCCGCCGTGCTCGGCATCGCCGACCCGCACGCGGTCTGGGCGGACCTGGAGCAGCGGCTCGGGCGGCCGGTGTTCGAGGTGCCGACGCTGCCCCCGTCGGTGCCCGGCATGCGCGTCTTCGCGATCCTCCGCGAGGCCCTGCGGCGGGCGGGCGGCAGCGTCATCCTCAACAACGTGGTCGTCGGGGCCGAGCAGGAGGGCGGCCGCGTCCGCGCGCTGCGCACCGTCGTCGGCCGGCGCGAGGAGCGCCGCGGCGCCGACTGGGTCGTGCTCGCCACCGGCGGCTTCGCTTCCGGCGGCCTCGAGCTGGACTCCCGCTGGGCGGCGCGCGAGACGGCCCTCGGGCTCCCCGTGAGCGGCGTGCCCGGTCCGGGGCGGGAGCGCTTCCGTCCCGGCTACTTCGACGACCAGCCGATGGGGCGTGCCGGCGTGGACGTGGATCGCGAGCTGCGACCCGTCGACGCGGCGAGGGAGCGGGTCCTCGACAACGTCCTCGTGGCCGGGGCGACGCTGGCGGGGGCCGAGCCGTGGCGGGAGAAGTCCGGCGACGGGCTCAGCCTCGCCACGGGGCACCGTGCCGCCGAGCTGGTGCTCGCCGCAACGACTGCCGCGCCCGCCGTGGCCGCGAGGAGCTGATCGGCCGTGGCGCTGCACGAGGGCCATGACGTGCTCGGCGCGCTGCTGATGCGCGAGTCGCTCGACCACTGCGTCAAGTGCACGATCTGCGAGACGTTCTGCCCGGTCTCCAACGTCACCCCGCTGTTCGGAGGCCCGAAGTACTCGGGGCCGCAGGCGGAGCGCTTCCGGATCGAGGACGAGCCGTCGGCCGACGCCTCCGTGAACTACTGCTCCGGCTGCGGCATCTGCACGCAGGTCTGCCCGCAGGGCGTCCACATCGCCGAGATCAACACGCAGGCGAAGGCCGCCTACGGCGAGACGCACGGCGTGCCGCTGCGCGACCGCATCCTCGCGCGGCCGACGCTGGCGGGCCGCCTCGGCACGCCCGTCGCGCCGCTCGCGAACTGGACGCTGCGCAACCGGCTGCTGCGGCTCGCCGCCGAGAAGACGATCGGCATCCACCACCGCGCGCCGATGCCGACGTTCGCGGGCCGGACGTTCCAGCGCTGGGCCCGCCGCCGCGCGCCGGCCTCCGGGCCTCGCCGCGTCGCGTTCTTCCACGGCTGCGGGACCAACTACTACGAGCCGCGGCTCGGCGAGATGACCGTCGCGCTGCTCGAGCACAACGGGGTGGCCGTCGACGTGCCCAAGCAGGACTGCTGCGGCCTGCCGCTGCAGTCCAACGGCCTGTTCGACGACGCGCGCGGCTACGTGCACCGGCTCGCCGCGCGCCTCGCGCCGTTCGCGCGCGAGGGCGTCGACATCGTCGGGACGTCGACCAGCTGCACGCTGATGCTCAAGCGCGAGGCGCTCGAGATCCTCGGCATGGAGGACGACCCCGACCTGCGCGCCGTCTCCGGGCGCGTGTTCGACATCTGCGAGTACCTGGTCGCGATGCACGAGCGCGGGGAGCTCGAGACCGACTTCGAGCCCGTGCCCGAGACGGTCGTCTACCACGCACCGTGCCAGCAGCAGGGGCACGGCATCGGCAAGCCCGCGCTCGACCTGTTCGCCCTCGTCCCCGGCCTGCGCGTGGTCGAGAGCGACGCGACGTGCTGCGGCATCGCCGGCACCTACGGGCTCAAGCGCGAGAAGTACGACGTCGCGATGGACGTGGGCAAGGGGCTGTTCGCGCAGATCGCCGATGCCGCGCCGGATCGGGCGGTGTGCGACTCCGAGACGTGCCGCTGGCAGATCGAGCACGCGACGGGCGTGCGCACGGTGCATCCGGTCGAGGTGCTGCACCGCGCCTCGGGCCTCGCCTGAGCGCGTCCGTGGTCGGCCTGGTCATCGTCTCCCACAGCGCGGCGCTGGCTGACGGCGTCGTGGAGCTCGCCCGCGAGATGGGCGGCGAGGAGGTGGCGATCGCAGCGGCCGGCGGCATGGACGACGGCACGATCGGCACCGACGCCGAGCGGGTGCGGCTGGCGGTGGAGGAGATCCGCTCGGCCGACGGCGTGCTGATCCTCATGGACCTCGGCAGCGCGCTGATGAGCGCCGAGATGGCGGTCGAGATGGTCGACCCGGACGGCGGTCCGGTCGTCCTGTGCGGCGCGCCGCTCGTGGAGGGCGCCGTCGCCGCGGCCGCCCGGGCGCGCGGCGGGGCATCGCTCGAGGAGGTGGCGCGCGAGGCGCGGGGAGCGCTGCGGATGAAGACGGCGCAGCTGGGCGAGGAGACGCCGGAGTCGCAGTCGGAGGCCGCGCCGGCCCCTGCGGACGACGCCGAGGCGCTCGAGCTGCGCCTGCGCGTCGAGCCCCGGCTCGGGCTCCACGCCCGCCCGGCCGCGCGCTTCGTGGCGGCGGTGGCGGACCTCGACGCCCGGGTCGAGGTCCGCAACGCGACGCGCTCGACCGGGCCCGCCGACGGCCGCAGCCTGACCGGGCTCGCCGTGCTGAACGTGCGTCAGGGCGACGAGCTCGTCGTGCACGCGCGCGGGGACCAGGCCGCCGAGGCGCTCGACGCGCTGCGGGCGCTCGCGGCCGAGAACTTCGGCGACGTGGAGGCGGGCCCCGACGAGCCCGCGCCCGCGGGCCCCCGGGAGGCGGCGCCCGCCGCGACCCCGGACGAGCCCGTGGCGCGCGCCGGCGCGGGCATGGCGCCCGCCTCCGGCACGCGGCTGTCCGGCGTCCCGGCCTCGGCCGGCATCGCCATCGGGCCGGCGCGGTGGCTGCGCGCGCAGGAGCCCCCGGTCGACGAGCGGCCGCCCGGCTCGCCGGAGGAGGAGCGCGCGCGGCTGGACGCCGCCCGCGCCGCCGTGCGCGAGGAGCTCGAGGCCGCGCGAACCGCGGTGGTGGGGCGCGGCGGCGCGGCGGAGGCCGAGATCTTCACCGCCCACGCGCTGCTCCTGGACGACGTCGCCCTCGCCGGGCCCGCGCTGCGCGACATCGACGCGGGGGCCGGCGCCGGACGTGCGTGGCGTGCGGCGGCGCAGGAGGCGGCCGCGGCCTTCCGGGCGCTCGACGATCCGTACCTGCGCGAGCGCGCGATCGACGTCGAGGACGTGGCCCGGCGGGTGCTCGCGCGGCTCGCCGGCACGCCGTCCGGGTCCGCGCCGGAGGGCCCCGGCATCGTCTGCGCCGAGGAGCTCACGCCCGGCGCCGCGGTCGGGCTCGATCCCGGCGCGGCGTGGGGGATCGTCACCGCTCGCGGCGGCGCGACGGCGCACGCGGCGATCCTGGCGCGGGCGCTGGGCATCCCCGCCGTGGTCGGCGCCGGCGACGCGCTCCTCGCCATCGCCGAGGGCACGGCGCTGATCCTCGACGGCGAGGCGGGGACGATCGACGTCGACCCCGGCGAGGAGGCGGTCGCCGCGCAGGAGGCGCGCCAGGAGTCTGCCGCACAGGCGCGCCGCGCGCTGCTCGCGCAGGCCGCGGAGCCCGCGGTCCTGCGCGACGGCCGCCGCGTCGAGGTCTTCGCCAACGTCGGCAGCCCCGCGGAGGCCCGCGCCGCGATCGACCAGGGCGCCGAGGGCGTCGGCCTCCTGCGCACCGAGTTCCTGTACCTGGATCGCACGACGCCGCCCGCCGAGGACGAGCAGGTCGCGGTGCTGAGCGAGATCGCCGCCGCCCTCGACGGCCGCCCGCTGGTCGTGCGCACCCTCGACGCGGGCGCCGACAAGCCGCTGCCCTTCCTGCGCCAGGCGCCGGAGGACAACCCGTTCCTCGGGCGTCGCGGGATCCGGCTCTCGCTCGCCGAGCCCGACTTGCTGCGCACGCAGCTGCGGGCCATCGTCCGGGTCGCGGAGGAGCGCCCGCTCAAGGTGATGTTCCCGATGGTCGCGACGCTCGAGGAGCTGCGGGCGGCGCGTGCGGCGCTCGACGCGGCACGCAAGGAGCTCAGCAGCCGGGCCGAGCTGGAGGTCGGCGTCATGGTCGAGGTGCCGGCGCTGGCGTTGCAGGCGGCGCTGATCGCGCCGGAGGTCGACTTCTTCTCGATCGGGACGAACGACCTGGCGCAGTACACGATGGCCGCCGAGCGCGGCAACGCGGCGCTGGCCGGGCTGCTGGAAGCCTCCCTCTCCCCCGTCCTCGCCCTGATCGCGCAGGTGACCGCGGCCGCCGAGGCGCACGGGCGCTGGGTCGGCGTGTGCGGTGAGCTGGCCGGCGAGCCGGAGGCGGCCGTCCTGCTCGTGGGCCTCGGCGTGCGCGAGCTGAGCATGGCCGCGAGCCGCATCCCGGCGGTGAAGGCGGCGCTGCGCGAGGCCGATCCGGAGGCCGCCGCCGCGGCCGCCCGCCGCGCGCTCCCGCCCGTCGCGACGCGCGGCCGAAGCGATCCGTCACGGGACGGCGCGCGGTAGCATCCGCGCACTTCGTGGCGACCCCGACTGTGACCTACGGCGGACTCCGCTCCGCCCGTCTTCTTGCCGTGGGAACCGCGGCCCGGATCGTGCTCACCCCGGCGGTGATGTGGCTCATCCTCGCCGACGACAGCGCCAACGACACGGGCGATTACGCCGTCGTGGCGGCCGTCCTGTTCTGCGTCGCCGCCGCCACGGACTGGGTGGACGGCCGGCTGGCGCGCCGCTGGGGCGTCACGAGCAAGCTGGGCTCGTTCCTCGACACCACGGCGGACAAGCTGCTCGTGTCGGGCGTGTTGATCGCGCTCATCGCGGTCGAGCGCGCCTCGCCGTGGGTCGCGGCGCTCATCATCGGGCGCGAGCTCGTCCTGATGGGGCTGCGCGGCGTGATCGCGTCCGAGGGCGCGGTGATGGCCCCGTCGATGCTGGGCAAGCTCAAGACCGGCATCCAGTTCCTGGCCATCGGCCTCGCGATCATCCGCCCCGGCGATCCCGTCGGCGGGCTGTACATCGACCAGTGGGCGATGCTGGCCGCCGCGCTGATCACGGTCTGGTCCGCGGCCGACTACCTGGTGCGCGCGGTGCCGTCGCTCACGCGCGGCGACACGTCCACGTGACTGCCGTCTTCCTCACCGGGGGCAGCGGCCTGGTCGGCGGCGCGCTCGCCGCGCGCCTGGTCGAGCGCGGCGACGAGGTGGTCGCGCTCGCGCGCTCCGACGCGGCCGAGCGGGCGCTCGTCGCCCGCGGCGCCAGGGTGGTGCGCGGCGACGTGCTCGACGAGGACGCCATGGCGGCCGGCATGGCCGGGTGCGCGCTCGTCTACCACGTGGCGGGCGTGAACACCCTGTGCCCTGCCGATCCCGCCCCGCTCTTCCACGTCAACGTCCGCGGCGCCGAGACGGCGGTCCGCGCGGCGGCCCGCGCCGGCGTGGGCAGGATCGTGCTCACCTCGTCGGCGGCGTCGCTCGGGGAGGCGCCCGGCACGGTGGGGCGCGAGGACACGCAGCATCGCGGCACCTACCTCTCGGTCTACGAGCGCTCCAAGCACGAGGGCGAGCTCGCGGCGTTCGCCGCCGCACGTCGGGCCGGCATCGAGCTCGTGTCGATCAACCCCTCCTCGGTCCAGGGACCCGGCCGCGCGGGCGGCACCGGGCGGATCATGATCGCCTACCTCAACGGGCGGCTGCGGGCGTTCGTCGACACGCACATCAGCATCGTCGACATCGCGGACTGCGTGGAGGGCCACGTGCTGGGCGCCGAGCGGGGTCGCGCCGGCGAGCGCTACGTCCTCAGCGGCAGCACGATCACGTCCCGGGAAGCGCTCGAGATCGTCTCGGGGGTGTCGGGCGTCCGCCGCGACGTGCGCCTGCTCCCGCCGCCGGTCGCCCGTGCCGCCGGGACGGTGATCGAGGGCGTGTTCCGCGTTCGGGGGAAGACCCCGCCGGTCTGCCGCGAGATGGTGCGCACGCTCCTCCACGGCCACCGGTACGACGGGTCCCGCGCCACGCGCGAGCTCGGGCTGGAGTACACGCCCGTCGCCGACACGTTCCGGCGCACGATCGAGTGGGCGGCGCGTGAGGGCCTCGTCGCGCGCGTGCTGCCCGCCTGACTCCGAGCCGCCGCGGGTACACGGATGGGATCGATCACTCCGAACGGAGGACGCACCGTGGGACACGAAGACGAGCGCACAACCCGGGACGCCGCCGCAGAGCGCGTCGAGAACGAGCATCCGGCTCGCCCCGAGCAGACCGACGAGGGCTTCGCCACCGGCATCGACCACAAGCCCGACACCCCCGAGGAGGAGCTCGAGCCGAACTTCGCGCGCGGGATCTCGAAGGAGGACCCGCCCGGCACGGAGCACCACGGGCGCTTCAGCGAGGGGGCCGAGCAGCTGCCGGACTCGCCGGAGAAGGAGGTCGAGCGCCGGTTCAGCGAGGGCAGCGAGCGCAGCCCCACCAGCGAGTGACCCGGCGCCGCTGAGCCGACTCAGCCGGCCGTCGCCCGGCGACCGAGCGCGGGGCCGAGCGCCTGCTCGACCAGGCGCTCCGCGTCGATCGCGGCGGCGGCCAGGATCGCCGCACGCCGCTCGAGCTGCCCCACCACGCCGGCGCCGGCGGGCGGCCGCACGCCCAGCACGTGCGGCGGCCCCGCGGCGGGGTCGAGCGATCGCAGCGCGATGTCGTCCACGACCCGCTCGTAGCATCCGATCCGCTCCCGGTAGAGCGTCACGAGCGCCGGATTGAGCTGCCGGAGATGGCGCTCGATCAGCCGGTCGCCGATCCGGGAGGCGCTCTTGCGCGGAACGCCGTGCGGCCGCGTCTGCAGCGCGAGCACGTGCGTCGCGCCCGCCGCGACGGCCTCGGCGACCGGGATGGGCGAGGCCAGCCCGCCGTCGAGGTACCGCTGACCGGCGATCGCGACCGGGGCTCCGCCCGCCCAGGGCATGCGGCTGGACGCCAGGAGGGCGTCCCAGAGCTCCTGCCTGGTCCGCATCCCGGAGAACACCACGGGCCGCGCGGTCTCGACGCTGACGGCGACGCAGTGCAACGCGACCGGACTCGCCACGACGCGCTCGTGGCGGCCGGCGTCGAGTCCCGACGAGGCGTAGCGGAGGACGTAGTCGACGTCGATCACCGGCCGGCCCCGGAGCACCCGGGCCGGATTGACGAACGAACGCGAGGCGAGCGCGCCGTGATAGGTGGCGGCGCCCTCGCGGGCGACCCCGGCCAGCAGCGCCGCGCCGTTGATCGCGCCGGCCGACGCGCCCACCACCAGGTCGAAGCACGCCGTCAGGCCGAGCCGCTCGAGCGCGGCCGTCATGCCGGCCGACACGACGCCGCGCATCCCGCCGCCCTCGATCACCAGCGCGACGCGGTGGGAATCCTGACGCTCGCCCGGCAACGAGCCGGTCTCGGACCGTTCACGCAGCAGCCCGGAGACCGGGTGCGGCAGCGCGGGCAGTGTGAGGGGTTCGCCGTCCACGAGGGTCGCTCGATCCTATCCGCGCGCTCGAGGCGCACGACCGGCACCGACCTGCGGTAGTGTCGCGCGGGTTCACCTACCGGGAGGGGTGGGACGACCCTCATTCGGAGCGGGCGGTTCGACCCCGGGAATGGAGGCAGAGACGTGAGGCTGATGCCATCACGGCGCCTGGCGCTCTCCGCAGCGACCCTCGCCGCGCTCTTGACGCCTGCGGTCGCGCAGGCCCACTCCCACCACGCGGCCGCCGACATCGGTCACGTCGTGGTCATCTACCAGGAGAACCACAGCTTCGACAACCTCTACGGCCGCTGGGAAGGCGTCCGGGGCGTCGCCGACGCCGACCGCGCGCACACCCGCCAGGTCAATCAAGCGGGCGAGCCGTTCAAGTGCCTGATGCAGAACGACGTCAACCTGACGTCGCCGCCGCTCCCCGGCAGCTGCACCGACACGACGACCGACACCGTGTTCACCAGCGCCTTCCCGAACCGCCCGTTCGTGATCGACAAGTACATCCCGTCGACGGCGACGACGTGCCCGGCGCCGGGCGTCTTCGCCCCCAACGGCGTCAAGAACGGCGAGGGGCTGCCCGGTGGGTGCACGCGCGACCTGGTGCACCGCTACTACAACGAGCAGTACCAGCTCGACGACGGCCGGCAGGACCGCTACGTGACGGGCAGCGACGCCGTCGGCCTGACGATGGGCGGCTACGCCACGCGCAAGCTGCCGATCTACGACTACCTGCACCAGCGCGGGCATCCGCGCTACGCGATCGCGGACAACTTCTTCCAGGCCGCCTTCGGCGGGTCGTTCCTCAACCATCAGTGGCTGGTCGCGGCCGCCACGCCGACCTGGCCGAACGCGCTCAACGACGGCTCGGCCGACGACCTGCACTCGGTGGTCGACGAGAACGGCATGCCGGCCAACGAGCCGCTCTACAAGTCGCCGCTCGGCGACGCCGTCAAGGACCTCGCGCTGACCGCGTCGTGCGACCCGCCGGCCGGCCGGCCGGCGACGCCCGCCGACGTGACCTGCGGCGACTACGCGGTCAACACGATCCAGCCGGCGTACCAGCCCTACGCGCCGAGGACGGTCGCCGCCCGCCGGCTCCCGCCGCAGACGCACGCGACCATCGGCGACCGGTTGAGCGCCGCGCACGTGAGCTGGGCGTGGTACTCGGGCGGCTGGTCGAACGCGAACGGTGACGTCGGCGAGCCGGGCTGGACCAACGGGACGGGCCCGCTGCCCGCCACGGCGACGAACCCGAGCCCGTGCCCGGACGCCAACGCCAACGCCAACGCCCAGTGGCCGAACTGCCCGGACAAGCTGTTCCAGTTCCACCATCAGCCGCTCAACTACTTCGCCTCGTTCGCGCCCGGCAAGCCGGCGCGCGCACGGCACCTGCGCGACGAGCAGGAGTTCCTCGCCCAGGCGGAGGCCTCGAAGCGGCGCTGCCGGCTCGAGGAGGTCAGCATGATCAAGCCGGTGGGCGCGGAGAACGAGCACCCCGGCTATGCGAGCGCCCAGCGGGGCAGCAACCACCTCGTCGACCTGATCAAGGCGATCGAGGAGAGCCGCTGCGGCGACGACACCATGGTGATCGTCACCTACGACGAGTTCGGCGGCCAGTGGGACCACGTCACCCCGCCGGGCCAGGGCGGCAAGAGCGGACCACACGATGCGATGGGCCCGGGCACGCGCATCCCGGCGCTCGTGCTCCATCCGGGGCTGCGGAACCGCTTCGTGGTCGACCACACGCAGTACGACACGACGTCGATCCTCGCGACCATCGAGCGCAGCGAGGGGCTCCAGCCGTTGACGACGCGTGACGCGGCGGTCAACGACCTCTCCCGCGTGTTCAAGGCCCGCGCGCCACGCTGACCTGCCGGTCCCCGTCCCGCCCGCGGGCCATCCGGCCCGCGGGACGGGGCGGCGCCGGGCTCAGCCCCGCGAGGCTCGGGCGAGGAAGGTGTCGCGCACCGCGACCGCGGTGTCGGGGTTGTCGGCGAACAGGCCGTCGACGCCCAGTCCGAAGTAGAGCGCCAGCTCGGCCGGCTGGTCGCCGCGGGCGCGCAGGTACGCCTCGCTGGCCGGGTCGCCCTGGCGGAACTCGGCCGCCAGGAAGTGGTTCTCCGGGCGGAATGTGAACGGGTGCACCAGCAGGCCGACGCGGTGCGCGTCGGCGATCAACGTCGTCGGTGCGCCGAGCTGCGGGCCGGCGAACGAGTTGCCGGGCACGATCCGGCTCTTGTCCGGACCGATGCCGTCCGCGTAGCGGGCGATCTTGGCCAGACCCTTCCGCGTCACGAGGTCGTCGTAGGTGCGGGGGTCGCCCTTGGCGACCAGGTCCGCCGGCGCTCCGGCGGCGTCGATCAGCTGGATCAGCGGCAGCCGCGTCCGGCGGTTGAGCTCCTTGAGGTTGGCCGTCTCGAAGGACTGGATGAAGACCTTCGCCCCCCGGTGATCGAGGCCGTTGCGCCGCAACGTGGCGAGCAGCGGCTCCTCCAGCGACAGGCCGATGGAGTCGAAGTAGGTCGGGTGCTTGGTCTCGGGGTAGATCCCGACGTCGTGCTCCTTCGCGAGGTCGATGACCTCCTGCAAGGTGGGGACCTCGAACAGCCCGTTGAACGCGGTGTTCTGCGGACGGTCGGCCGGCAGGCGCTCGATCGCGCGCAGCGTCTTGAGCTCGGCGAGCGTGAAGTCCTCCGTGAACCACGTGTTCGCGTGGGCGACGCCGTCGATCGTCTTCGTGGTCCGGCGATCGGCGAAGCCGGGGATCTCGGCCACGTTCGTCGTGGCGCCGATGTCGTTCTCGTGGCGGGCGACGAGCTCGCCGTCCTTCGTCGACACGAGGTCGGGCTCGATGTAGTCGGCGCCCATCTCGATCGCCAGGGTGTAGGAGGCGATCGTGTGCTCAGGCCGGTACGCCGGCGAGCCCCGGTGGCCGATCACGATCGGGTCCCTGCGGCGGTGACGTCGGTGGCCACGGTGACCGCCCTCGCCGCCGTGCGCGGCTGCGGTGGCCGGGACGCCGAGTGCTGCGAGCCCCGTCCCCGTCCGCACGATCATCGACCTGCGCGACATGCCTCCCATGGTGCATCCCTTCGTCTCACCTGCCTGGACGACGGGGCGCAGATTACTAGGCGTGAAGGGCAGCGTCGATGCGCGCGAGCGTCTGCAGATCCACGTCGCGCAATCCGCTGCGGAACAGCTCGTCGCGAGCGTGCTCGACCCGCGTGCCGAGCCGGGCGTGCAGCTCGTGCCCGCGCTCGGTGGCATAGACGAGGACGCGGCGACGGTCGGCCTCGTCGACGCGGCGGAACGCGAGGTTGCTCCCGATCATCCCGTCGACGAGGCGGGTCACCGTGGTCGGCGGGAGGAGCGTGTGGGCGATGAGCTCGGACATGGCATGTCCACGGCCGTCCGCCAGCAGCAGCAGGGCGCACCAGCGATCGACGCTGCAGTCCTCGGCGAGGATCGCCGCGAGCCGCATGGTGATGGTCCGCTCGACCCGCAGCACGAGATGGGCCGTCTTGGCTGCGCTTGAGGCCTCTGCCGGCGGCGCGGACGTGTTCTCCTCTCGCAGCATGGGGACCACAATACCGTAAGGTTCCGTTCGGAACATTCCCGCACGGTCAGGCTGCAGGCATCCGCCCGCCCCGCCTGTCTTGGCACGGACCTGGGACCACGATAGTGCCAGATGCGATAGTTTCAGAACCCGGGGGCAATGCGCCATGACCCGTTTCGACCATCCGAAGCGCCGGTCTAACACTTCCGCGGTCGAAGTCGCGGTCCTCATCCCCTTGCACGGGTCGGCGGGCATCTTCGGCCCGTCGTGTGAGTTGTGCGCACGCTTGGCGGCGGAGGAGATCAACGCCGCGGGGGGCATGCTCGACCGGGAGGTACGGCTCCGCATCGTCGACGGCGCGGGGCCGCCCGAGCGGGTCGCGGACGAGATCGACGCGCTCGTGAGCGCCGGCGCCGTCGACATGGTCGTGGGCTGGCACATCTCCGCCGTGCGCCGCGCCGTCGCACCGCGCATCGCCATGCGCGTCCCGTACGTCTACACCGCGCTCTATGAGGGCGGCGAGCGCACGCCGGGCGTGTTCGTGGTCGGCGAGACGCCCGACGCGCAACTGCTGCCCGCGATGAGCTGGCTGACGCGCGAGCGCGGCGTGAAGCGCTGGTGCATCGTCGGCAACGACTACGTCTGGCCTCGACAGACTGCGACCTCCGCCCACGTCTATGCGAACAGCATCGGCAGCCGGATCGTCGACGAGGTGTTCGTGCCGCTGGGGACCGGCCGGTTCTCCGATGCCATCGGGCGTGTCCTGAACGGGCGCGCCGACGGCGTGCTGATGCTGCTCGTCGGGCAGGACGCCGCCCACTTCAACCGCGCCTTCGCGGACGCCGGCCTCGACGAGACGTCCTGGCGGTTGAGCACGTGCGTCGACGAGAACACCCTGCTCGCCAGCGGGGCCGACGGCACGCGCGGGCTGTGCGCCACCGCGGCGTACTTCGAGTCGCTCACGACGCCGGAGAGCCTGGCCTTCGGTGCCCGCTACGCCGCGCGCTTCGGTCTCGAGGCGCCGCCGCTCAACAGCCTCGGCGAATCGTGCTACGAGGGCATGCTGCTGCTCACCGCGCTCGTGCACAAGGCGCGCAGCATCAAGGCCGGCGACCTTCGCAAGGCGGCCCCGTCCGTCGAGTACGAGGGCCCGCGTGGCGACCTCGCCCTGCGGTCCTGCCATCTCCGCCAGCGGATCTACCTCGCCGAGGCCGACGGCCTCGAGTTCGAAGTGCTCGCAGAGCTCTAGCGGGCCGGACGGCCCTCGCCATCGGCGGCTTGCACCACCGAGTGACGTCCGGGTCTCCCTTGACACGTCGTCCCCGATTGGGATAGTTTCAAATGGTGATGTCTCTCGCCGACCCGAGGCACCACTGCATACGTCGGCGGCCGGCGCCGAGCGAGGGCAAGTCACACGACGGAGAGTGAGTCATGGCCATCAGCAGACCGACCCGTGACGACCTGAAGCGCTACGCGAGCCAGCTGCACTTCGAGGCCGACGGCGACAGCGGCGACATGGAGACCCTCGTCGAGGGCATCCTCGCGTGCGCCGACAGGATCGACGCCGAACCGGAGCCGAGGTTCCCCCTGCACGAGGTCCGCTATCCGCGGGTCGAGCCCGGGCGGCGCGCGACGCCGGACGAGAACCCCCACAACGCCTGGATCACGTTCTGCCGCGTCGAGGGCGCCGACAGCGGCCCGCTCAAGGGCAAGACGGTCGGCCTCAAGGACAACATCTCGCTGGCGGACGTCGAGATGACGTGCGGCTCGAAGGTCCTCGAGGGCTACGTGCCCAAGTTCGACGCGACGATCGTCCAGCGGCTGCTCGACGCCGGGTCGACGATCGTCGGCAAGCTCAACATGGAGAGCTTCGCCTTCTCCGGCAGCAGCGAGACCTCGGACTTCGGCGAGGTCCCCACTCCCCTCAACACCGACCATCTCGCGGGCGGCTCGTCCAGCGGCAGCGGCGCCGCGCCGGCGGCCGGCGACTGCGACATCGCGCTCGGCGGTGACCAGGGCGGCTCCATCCGCGTCCCGAGCGCCTGGTGCGGACTCGTCGGCATCAAGCCCACGTCCGGCCTCGTTCCCTACACCGGCGTCTTCGCGATCGACATGTCGATCGACCACACCGGCCCCCAGGCGCGGACCGTCGAGGACGCGGCGACGACCCTGCAGGTCATCGCCGGCGAGGACGTCCAGGACGGGATCAAGATGGACCCGCGGCAGCCGGCCGGCGTCGAGGCGGGTGACTACACCGGACAGCTCGGCAAGGGCGCGCAGGGGCTGAAGGTCGGCTGGCTGAGCGAAGGCCTCGGCTGGGACTTCTCCGACGCAGCGGTCGACGACGCCTTCCGTGCCGCGATGGACGCGCTCGGCGAGCTGGGGGCCGAGGTCAGCGAGGTCTCCGTCCCGCAGCACCGGATCTCGCTCGACCTGTGGACGACGCTCGCCGTCGCCGGCGCGATCGACCTGATCGAGCTCGACGCGGTCGGGACGAACTACGACGGCTGGTACAACACCGACCTGCTACCGGAGTTCGCCCGCCTGCGGCGCGAGCGGGGGGACCTGTACCCGCCGACCGTCAAGTCGGCCGGCCTGGCCGCGCTCCACCTGCGCGAACCGATCGGCGGCGTCCACTACGCGAAGTCGCAGAACATCGCGCTCGGCCTGCGCCAGGCATACAACCGCCTGCTGGACGACGTCGACGTGATCGCGATGCCGACCACGCCGATGCTCCCGTACAAGCGCGACGCGGACCTGTCCGTGGTGGACCGGGTCGGCCGGACGCTGACGATGCTCGCGAACACTGCCAACTTCGACCTGACGGCGCACCCGGCGCTCACCGTGCCGTGCAAGCTGACCGAGGACAACCTCCCGGTCGGGCTGATGCTCGTCGGCCGCCACTTCGACGAGGAGACGCTGTTCCGCCTCGCGCACGCGTTCGAGCAGCAGCGGGACTGGAAGTCGCGCTGAGCTGGGTGCTCCAGCCGGGTGGGCCACCGCGGGCGGCGGCCCACCCCGCGACCTGATCGGAGGCGAGATGACGGTGGACAGGCGCATCGAGGGCCGCCGGGAATCGACGCAGATGCAGCTGCACAGGAGCAGCCTTGCGGACCCCGAGCCGTTCTGGCACGCGGCGGCGCGAGCGATCGAGTGGGATCGGGCGCCGGCGACCGTGCTGGATGACACCGACGCGCCGTTCGTGCGCTGGTTCCCGGACGGGCGGCTGAACACCTGCTTCAACGCCGTCGACCGTCACGTCGCCGCAGGCCGCGGCGATCAGCTCGCGCTGGTCCACGACAGCCCGATGACGCAGCGGATCGAGCGGTTCACGTACGGCGAGCTGCTCGACCACGTCGCGCTGCTGGCCGGTGCGCTTGCGCGCGCGGGCGTACGCGCGGGACACCGAGTCCTGATCTACATGCCGATGATCCCGCAGGCGGTCTTCGCAATGCTCGCGTGCGCTCGCGTCGGGGCGATCCACTCGGTCGTGTTCGGGGGCTTCGCCGCGCGGGAGCTGTCGCTCCGCATCGACCATTCACGTCCGAAGTTGATCCTCACCGCCTCGTGCGGGCTGGAGCCCGGGCGGACGATCCCGTACAAGCCGTTGATCGACGAGGCACTGCGCCTGGCCGATCATCGGCCGGACCGGTGCGTGATCTGGCAGCGGCCCGAGCTCGCGGCGCCGCTCGCATCCGGCGACGCGACATGGGACGCGTTCCTTGACGGCGCCGAGCCGGCCGGCTGCACGCCGGTGGCGGCCACCGACCCGCTCTACCTGCTCTACACCTCCGGCACGACCGGGAAGCCGAAGGGGATCGTGCGTGACAACGGCGGTCACGCCGTGGCGCTGCAGTGGAGCATGCCCAACGTCTTCGACACGAGCCCGGGAGCGGTGTTCTGGGCGGCGTCCGACGTCGGGTGGGTCGTCGGCCACTCCTACATCGTCTACGCGCCGCTGCTGAACGGGAACACGACGGTCCTCTTCGAGGGCAAGCCCGTGGGGACGCCGGACGCCGGGGCGTTCTGGCGGGTCATCGCCGAGCACGGCGTCAGCACGCTCTTGACCGCCCCGACCACGATCCGCGCCATTCGGAAGGCGGACCCGGACGGCGAGCTCCGCGCCGCCCACGACATCTCCTCGCTCGAGGCCTTGTTCCTCGCGGGCGAGCGAACCGACCCGGACACCTACGCCTGGCTCCTGGACACGCTCGAAGTGCCGGTCGTGGACCACTGGTGGCAGACGGAGACGGGCTGGCCCATGGCCGCCGTCTGCCTCGGGATCGAGCGCGTCGCGGGCAAGCCGGGATCATGCGGCCTCCCGGTGCCCGGGTTCGACCTCCAGGTGCTCGACGAGGCCGGCGCGCCGGTGGCCTCGGGCACGCAGGGGGACATCGCGGTCAAGCTGCCGCTGCCGCCGGGCTCCCTGCCGACGCTGTGGCAGAGCGACGAGGGCTTCGTCGACTGCTATCTGGCCCGATACCCCGGCTACTACCTCACGGGTGACGGCGGCTACTTCGACGAGGACGGCTACCTGTTCGTCATGGGGCGGGTGGACGACGTCATCAACGTAGCCGGCCATCGCTTGTCCACCGGGTCGATGGAGCAGCTCGTCGCGGCGCATCCCGACGTCGCCGAGTGCGCCGTGGTCGGGATCGCCGACCCGATCAAGGGCCAGGTCCCGATTGCGCTCATCGTCCTCAAGGACGGTGCGATCCGGCGTACGGAAGACATCTGCGACGAGGTGGCGGACGCCGTGCGGTCGGGCATCGGCGCGATCGCGAGCCTCAGGGAGGTTGCCATCGTGCGGAGCCTCCCGAAGACCCGCTCGGGAAAGGTGCTGCGCAAGGTGATCAGGCGGATCGCCGACGGCCAGCCCTACGAGATCCCGTCGACGCTGGAGGACCCCGACGTCCTGCAGCAGGTCGCGGCGATCCTCACGCCGCCGCTCATGCCGGGGGCGCATGCCCGCCGCAACCACCGCCCCGTCCGCTGATCGCTCGGCTCGGCCGATTACAGCCATGTGGTAGTATTCCATCATGCAGCACCTTGGGAGCGCGAAGCCCCTTCTCGCGGCATGTGACGTCTACGTGGACTTCAACGAGTCGAAGATCCTGAGGGGCGCGACCCTCGCGGTCCAGGAGGGTGAGATCCACGTCCTCATCGGCCCCAACGGCGCCGGGAAGACGACGCTCGCCAACGTGCTCACCGGCCACGTCCGGCCGACGGCGGGACATGTGGAGCTTCGCGGCGAGCCGCTGACCGGCGCGCCCTGGCGGCGGGTCCGCCGAGGCGTGGGGCGCAAGTTCCAGGTGCCGCGGGTCTTCCCGCGCCTCACCGCGGCGGAGAACCTCGCGATCGCGGCACCTCGCCGCGAGCGGACGGACGAGCCGAGCGTCGGGCGAGACATCGGCGTGGAGGACATCCGCGACACGCAGGCGGAGCTCCTGAGCCACGGCTGGCGCCAGCGGCTCGAGATGCGGATGGTCCTCGACCGCCGGCCGGTGGTCGCCGTGCTCGACGAGCCGACGGCCGGCATGCCCAAGCCGGAGCGAGTGGCGCTCGCGCGCATCCTCAGGGAGCACCGCGGCCACATGACGTACCTGATCGTCGAACACGACATGGACTTCGTAGAGGCGGTGGCCGACAAGGTCAGCTTCATGCACGAAGGGCAGCTGCTGGCGAGCGGGACGTTCGCCGAGATCCGGGAGCACCCGATCGTCCGCGAGATCTACCTCGGCGAGACGGTCGCCGCACCGACCGGGCACGCGCGGCGCGACACGGAGGGCAGCGATGTCGTCGCCTGAGCCGCCCACGCTCGCCCCGGATGCCACGTCGGTCGTCGAGACTGCGCTCGTCGTCGAGCACCTCACGGTCTTCCGCGGCCCGCTGCCGGCTGTCCGCGACATCTCGCTCTCGGTACGGCGTGGGCACGCGCTGGGCGTGCTCGGACGCAACGGCGCGGGCAAGACGACGCTGCTGTGGGGCCTGATGGGAGCGCTCCCGGCGGAGGGCCGGATCGCGCTCCACGGCGAGGAGATCGGCAAGCAGCCGGCCTGGCGACGCGCTCGGGCGGGAATCGCGCTCGTTCCCCAGGGTCGCGAGCTGCTCGGTGACCTGAGCGTGCAGGACAACCTGCGCGTGGCGACGCTGGAGAAGCCCTGCGACGGGCCGGAGTTCGACGTGCATGAGCTGTTTCCGGCGATCGCGCCGCTCGCCAAGCGCAAGGCGGGACTGTTGTCGGGCGGTGAGCAGCAGCAGGTGGCGATCGCGCGGGCGCTGCTCCGCCGGCCGACCGTGCTGCTCCTCGACGAGCCGACGGAGGGCCTCGCGCCCACGGTGATCGCCGAGATCACCCAGGTCCTCGAGCACCTCGTCCAGAGCGGTCTCACGCTGGTGCTCGCCGAGCAGCACCACCGCATCATCACCAGCTTGTGCCAGCGGTTCGTCGTCCTCCGCGGCGGCGAGATCGCCGGCTACGAGGACACGACCCGGGACGCGATCGAGAAGTACTACAGCGCGCTCTGACGGTCATGCCGGAGATGCGTGCCATTGATTGGAGGGGGGAGCTCTCATGAGTCAGATGTCTCGTCGCCAGGTGCTGAAGTCGGGCGCTACGGGTCTTGCCGGCCTCACCGTGGGCGGCGGGCTGCTGTCCGCCTGCGGGAGCAGCGGGAGCGGCGGGGGCGCCTCCGCCGCCAGCGAGTCCGGTCCGATCAAGGTCGGCCTGCTCAACTCGCTGTCGGGCGGGCTGTCGATCATCGAGCAGTCGATCCACAACGCCGGCCAGCTCGCGATCGAGGAGCTCAACGCGGCCGGGGGCATCAACGGGCGCAAGATCAAGCCCGTCGTTGCCGATTACGCCTCCGACTTCTCGCTCGCGGTCCAGAAGGCCGAGGAGCTCGTCACGCGTGAGAAGGTCGCGGCGACATTCGGCTGCTACACGTCCGCGAGCCGCGTCTCGGTGCTGCCCGTGTTCGAGCGCAACGACGCGATGCTGTTCTACAGCACGCTCTACGAGGGGCTCGAGTGCAGCGGCAACTGCATCTACACCGGCTGCATCCCGACGCAGCAGCTCTTCGACTTCTGCCCGTGGATCGTGGAGAACCTGGGCAAGCGGGTCTACATCGTCGGGTCCGACTACATCTACCCGCGCACGATGAGCGCGATCGAGCAGATCCTCATCAAGCAGGCCGGCGGCACGATCGTCGACGATCGGTACTTCCCGCTCAGCACGACCGAGTTCGCTCCGGTCATCGCGAGCTTCCGCGAGACCAAGCCCGACGTGATCCTCTCGAACATGGTCGGGGACTCGATCCCGGCGCTCTACAAGCAGTTCAAGGCCGCCGGGTTCACCCCCGACTCGCTGCCGATCGCCGCCACCGTGACGACCGAGCAGGAGGTGCAGGCGATGGGCGCCGCGGCTGCCACCGGGCACTACATGAGCGTCACGTACTTCCAGTCGCTCGACAACCCGGCCAACAAGAAGTTCGTCGCCGCCTACAAGAAGAAGTACGGGGCCGACCAGGTCACCAACCAGCCGATGGCCGACAACTACGTCGCGGTGAAGCTGTGGGCGGAGGCGGTCAAGAAGTCCGGCAGCACGAGCTTCGAGGCGCTGCGCGACACGATCGTGGGCACGGAGTTCGCCGACGCGCCCGAGGGCAAGCCGATCAAGGTGCAGGCGAACCACCACGTCGCGCTTCCGTCGCTGATCGGGCAGGGCGCGGCGAACGGGCAGTACAAGATCGTCAAGGACTTCGGGCTGCGCCAGCCCGACCCGTTCCCCGCGGAGATCGTCCCGAAGGACCGCATCCCGAAGTGCCCCACCCCGCTGTCGGAGACGCAGCAGGGCTAGCCGGCGGAGATCCCCATGGACGTCATCCTCGACATCCTCCTCCAGGGCATCGCCGTCGGCTCCACCTTCCTGCTGGGTGCGCTCGGCCTGACGATCATCTACGGCGTCATGGGCGTGGTGAACCTCGCGCACGGCGAGTTCATCATGCTCGGCGCCTACGTCGTCGCGCTGCTCGCCGGGTCGATCCCGCTGGGCCTCGCGATGCTCGCGGCCGTCCTGATCCTCGGTGCGATCGGCTACCTCGTCGACTTCAGCCTGATCCGCTTCCTCTACCACAAGCCGGTCGCGTCGATGCTCGGCACGTGGGGGCTCGGGATGGTGCTGCGGCAGGGAACGATCCTGCTGTTCGGCCCGGAGCTGCGCTACGTGGCCGTGCCGGTCGCGGGGACGTTCTCGGTCGCGTTCGGGGTGACGTACTCGGTCTGGCGCGCGTGCCTCGTCGCAGCCTCGGTGGCCACGGCGATCGCCGTGTGGCTGATCATCACCCGGAGCGCCTTCGGGCTCAAGATGCGTGCGGTCATCGGCAACCCGGACGTCGCCGAGAGCCTCGGCCTGCGCGTCGAGCGCGTGAACCGCTGGGCGTTCGCGCTCGGCATCGCGCTCGCGGGAACCGCCGGCGCGCTGATCAGCCCGCTGCGGACCGTGTTCCCCGGCATGGGGCTGCCGTTCCTCGTCGGCGCGTTCCTCGTCGTGATCCTCGCCGGGCTCGGCAACGTGCGGGCCACGGTCGTGTGGTCGATGCTGATCGGCCTCGGCACGGCCGCCGTGTCGATCCCCGTCAACGACATCACGGCCCAGATCTCGATCTGGGCTGCGGCGCTGATCATCATCGCCTTCCGGCGCGACTCCCTGACGGTGGCGAGGGTCTGATGCGACGCGCACGCGAGATCCGCCCGCTCACGGCGCTGGCGCTCGTCGTCGTCGCGGCGGTGATCCCCTTCGTCCTCCCCGAGCTCTACGTATCGCTGTTCGGGCTGTTCCTGCCGCTGGTGATCCTGGCGATCGCCGTCGACGTGCTGTGGGGGGAGAACAAGATCGTGACGTTCGGTCACGGCGCGTTCTTCGCCGGCGGAGCCTACGTCGGCGGCCTGATCCTCAAGGGCGGCCCCGGCGACGTCGTCGGGCAGCAGACGCAGTTCCTCAGCACGGCGGCCAACGAGCCGCTGCTCAACCGGGTGCTCGACACCCTCAACGGAATCCAGATCGCGGGGGCGCCGTTCGTCGCGCTCGTCATCGGGCCGCTCGTCGTCGGCATCGTCGGCCTGGTCATCGGCGCCGTCGTGTTCAGGGTCGGCTCCCCCGAGGTGTACGTCCCGCTCGTCACGCTCGGCATCGGCGTCATCGCCTCGCTCGCGTTCAACCGCGTGCCGGCGCTCGGCGGCAGCAACGGCCTCAGCGGCGTGCCGTCCTTCACCGACGGGTTCGCCGGCTCCTCGCCCGCGCAGGTGCAGTACGGGTTCAACGTCGTCTGGGTGGCGCTGATCATGCTCGCCTACTGGGCCTTCCGGCGCTCGCGCGCGGGGCGCACGTGGCGCGCGCTGGGCGACGACCCAGTGCGCTTGGAGAGCCTCGGCTACCCGGCGCGGCGGCTGCGGGCGTACGGCTTCGGCGCCTCGGCGGCGCTCGCGGGCCTCGCGGGCGTGCTCTACGTGTCCAGCTCGAACTACATCGGGCCGGCGTTCGCCAACGTGATCTTCAGCACCCAGGCGCTCATCTGGGCCGCGGTCGGTGGGGTCGGCACGCTGCTCGGGCCGCTCATCGGCACGATGGCCGTCAAGTGGGGCGAGCACTTCCTGTCCTCGGAGATGGGGCTCGAGGAGAGCTGGCAGCTCATCCTTGGCCTGCTGCTGATCGCGGTGGTGCTCTTCGCCCCGAAGGGCCTGTCGGGGATCGAGGAGCAGTTCCGCACGCGGGGCCGGCGCCGGGACGTGCCGGTGCTCCCGGGTGACCCGGCGGATCAGGAGGGCGAGCCGGCGGACCGGCGCGCCCCGGAGACCGTGTAGGCGCGGCGGACGTGACGAGACCCGCTGTCGCCTTCGATGTCTACGGCACGCT
>JAABUR0100003537.1_pt1 | contig 21853 bp, 21 predicted proteins | sample 5560091 | NCBI WGS metagenome assembly JAABUR01 (sample SAMN10711879, study PRJNA513375) | rock metagenome | isolation source: Antarctica rocks | place: Antarctica: Victoria Land, University Valley sud
CTACTTTCATCTTTCTTCAAAAATCAATTACAAATTCAATATGACTTCAATTGAGGCAGCGCTTGCAGATCTAGCTTTGCAAGACTCATTTAACTACACTGCAACTGCAAAGAAATTCAATATCAATCGAAGCACGCTGTCGCGACGATATAGGGGCAAAACGGTCTTCGTGAAGAAAAGCAAGCAAACGACGTCAATTCTTTCGAATCAACAAGAAAAAGAGCTTATTCGCTATATCAACAAGCTTATCGAGCGTGATATACCTTCTCTCAATGTCATGATTCGCGTTTTTGCGTATAATATATCTGGAAAACAGCCAGGCAAAAACTGGTCTTATGAGTTCGTTCGACGTCATTCAGATATACTGCAGTCAAAGTTTCTACAAGGCGCTGATCTAGAGCGAAAGAAAGTCAATAATGCATATCAATATTAGCTTTATTTTGACCTTGTAAGTGCCTTCATTACGTTTAGTTTCATACTAATATAAGGGTAGATAAAGCAAAAAATCGAAGAATATGAGATTCTTTCTTCAAACATATACAATATGAACGAAAAGAACTTTCTACTTGAACTTCTTCAAAAGACTCGAAGAGTCTTTAGTTTAAAGCATCTTGACAGTGACAAATTGCTGAGTGCTGATCAAGACAACAATAGAGAATGAATTATCTTGATTGCAATCATTTGCATGAATATAACTCATATACCTTCTTCGATCATTTATCAGACGATATCAGGCAATATTCAGAACAGCTGACTTACTGAATATGATCTCAAAGAGCAATTCTGCTTCTTTGCTTTCTTCGCTACTGACTGAACTAACGATGAATTGATCTACTCTTGACTCACTATCGTATTTGACCGAAATACGAGGTCAAAAGTCAGAAATTCACGCGATTATTGTCTTCTATTCGTTGACGAGCATGACAGTCATATCAACATGAAGTTTCTTGACTGGTGTGAGCAGAACAAGATGCTTGTGACTTTATATTCTTCTCATTCTACGCATCGTCTTCAACCTCTGAATGTCAGCTTATTCAACCCTTTGATCAATTACTACTCGCAAAACCTGAACGACTGAATCTTTAAGAGTCAAGAACTTTCTCGAATATCAAAAAGAGACTTCTTTGACCTATTTTGACCTGCATATCAAGCTGCTTTCACGTCTGCCAACATCAAAAGTGAATGAGAAAAGACAGAATTGCTGTCTTTCAATTCGTCACAGATCATAAAGCGGATTAAATCGAACGCTAGATCTGTTTCAAGTCATTCTTCTTCTTCAGCATTGTCAGAAGCTGATTGAAGAAAGATTCGACAATTAATGAAGTCAGTTGTAGAAGAAGCAATTGATTCGCAAGCTCGTAAGTTGAACAATACGATTGAAAAGCTTACTACAGATGTTGCTCTTCTGAAAGCAGAAAATGAAGATCTTCGACAAACAGTACGTATTGAGAGAAGTCGCAGACGACGTGAAAAGCCTTTATTTGACGATTTAGAGGTTAATGATGAGGCAAAGAAGGTGTTTTTTAGTTCTAATAAGATTCAGACAACTCGTGATCATTAAATTCAAAGAATCGAAGAGAAACAGCAAGCTGCTATTCAAAAGGCGAAAGAAAAGAAACAAAGAGAGCTTAGAAAGCTAGAGAAACAGCGTTTAATAGCTGAAAGAAAGATGAAACGAGAAAAAAAGAAGACGAAGCGAAAGAAGAAAGCGAAGCGAAAAAAGAAGCTACGAGCGAAGAAATTGAAGCAACGACGTCTAATTCAGAAGCAAAAGCTGAAGGCTAAAGAGCTTCAGAAAGAACAAAAGAAGAAGTCTAAAGAGATGAAAGTACAGCAATTCACTGATTTTGTTGCTATTGAGAAGATGAAAAGAGAGTCAAGTCAAATCAGATCTACGCGAGCTGAAAGGCAATTCAAAGCTTCTAAGCAATTTGATGATTGATTCTTATAGCTTGAAAGCTTCATATAGATATCGACAACTCTCTATATTAATTGCAATTTGATTCTATGAATGATGGTTGAATAATAATAAAAAAAGTATAAATTGCTAATTGAGTTTAGAGTGTGCACGAAATCGAAACGTGCATCGAGTCGAGAATACTTCTATATGATAGAGAAATATATGACATGAAAGATGCATCATGACTTCATAATCAAGACTATCTTTCTAAACTTCATGTGAATCAAAGTTTTTTTTCAATGCACTTCAGATGATTCTGAATCTCATTTCGTAATAGTCATGAACAATGCTTGAATTCATTAATCTGTTAAACTAAATCAGCTTTGTATGAAGTTTGAAGTACTGCTGATTAAGCTGTCATCATACTCATCTGATTTCAATTTCATAGAAATTTTCTTTGCAGTGCTGAAAATCTGAATTAAGAAAAACATCGATCTGATTCAATATTACACGAAGTTTAAAGATGAATTTGACGAGTTTCTACGTGATGCAGTGCAATCACAGCGATCACAAATAGAAGATGATTCAGATAATTTGTTTCAACTTGCTGACATAAACTATAATTCATAAATGTAAATAGATAAACTGCTAGAGAAACAGACGCTCAAGCTCAGAAGTAACAATCATTTTCTGAAATTTTCTCTTGAACATCATTGTCATATTCTAAATCATCAGAGTACTTCTTCTTCTTCTTCTTCTTCTTCTTCTTCTTTTTCTTCTTTTTCTTTTGTTGCTGCTGCTGTTTTTATTTCTGCTTCTGTTTTTACTTCTGCTTCTGCTTCTGCTTCTGAATCTGATTCTGAGTTTTTATTTATGACTATGATACAGACATAGTTTTAGTTGTTGATTCAACATGTAAAGATCTTTGCAGTCTTCAGATATCATATTTGCTGACATCACGAGCTAACTGTATATCAATGTTAAACTGTATATGCATGTTTTTTCAATGAGCTTCAGACTTGTTCTTTCAGAATTATAATGTTTGCAAATTGTAGTTTTGAGCATTCAGCTTGATGTATGCAATCATGAACATTTTTCTTCTTTTCTTCTTTTATAAGATATGTCATTGAACATACTTCAGTAAATTGTCATCTTCAACAAAATTGCTAGATTGCATAGTCAATGATTGTTCAGATGAAAATGACTTTCTCAGCTTGTTCAATCTTTTCAGCTTATTCAACTTTCTCAACTTCATTTTTTGATTGATTTTATTCATTTTCTTCTTCTTTTCTTGCTTCTTTATTTTCTGCTCTCATCGCTGTTGCTTCTGCTGTTGTTTTAATTCTTCTAATGTCATCAAATTGATTAAATGATTAAATTCAAAGTTGAAAGTTGAAGTTTTCAAAGAAAAAGAAAGTTCAATCATTGTTTTTGCAACAGCTCTTTTATTCTTTGCAGCAGTTGATTAAGTTATTTCAATTATGTGCTTTGAAGATGTATCAATAATGATCATGTTATCATTTTAATTTATGACTGCAAATTAGTCAAACATCTGAGCAGAATTTAAAGATACATGCTGATTGATAGTAATGATTCAACACTGATTTTTCTTATTTTTACATGTTTTATCATGATATAAAAGCTTCTTCATCAGCATCTTAATTTAATTGTGTTCAGAATCTCATAAGTTTTCTCTTTCAATTCTCTTCTTCTTTAGTTTAGTCATCTGAGTCGTTGATGTTTTCATGACAGTAGAAACTGACTTTACAGAAATATCATCACTCTGAGTTCTTTCATATTAATATACTAAATGTATGCTCAGATTCTTCTTGTCAGCATTAAATTTGACATGAATGATGAAAGTTACTTCTTGTCACGTATTCAACAGAGTGAAATAAGTCACAAATCTCTTCTTCTTCTTCATATTGATTCAAATGACAGAGATGATGATAGAAACTCTGAAGTAAGTCAAATCTTTATTGTTTGCTCAGCTTTTTGCATGTGTTTTCTGTCTGAAGCTTAAAAGCTCAAGATTTAAATCGCTAATGAGATCATTATTGATATATTGCAAAACTTCATCATGTATGCTTGAGATTTCATAAAGAAGTTGACAGTTCATTGAGTATGAAATCGTCTCTGAAACAGAAGATTCTGAGACAGAAAACTTTGAAACAGCAAGCTCTGAAACAGCAAGCTCTGAAGCAGCAAGCTTTAAGACAGCAGATTCTGAAATTACAACGATGAGAACGATGATGATGATGACAACAACAGTGAGAGTAATGACAGCTTTGAAAGCTTTGCTTTCTCGTTTCTTCTTCAACTTCTGAACTGATTGAAAGACTAATTAAGAAACTAACGAAGAGATTGATGAAGAGATTAATGAAGAGATTAACAAAGAAACTGATGAAGAAACTGACGAAGAAGCTTCATTATCTGATCAAGTATTTGAATTAATCTTTATGATTGACGAAGTTTTTGAATGCAACTGATATCATTGATGAACTACATCAGAAGTCTGAGTCTCATCATGTGAAGTTTGCATACTATGATAGAACTTCTGAGTTTCTGAATCATCTGAACTGATCAATCGTTGAAATCGTTCAGATGAGAAGAACGATGATAATGATAATGATGACAAGAAGATCACAATCATGACGACAGCAGCAGCAGCAAGAATAGAAAGAACACTTCTATCATTTGTTGAAGTCTCTGAAACTTCAGATGATTCAGATGATTTAAGAATCAATCTGAGCTTGCTGAATGACTTGAATGTTGTTCTTTTTCTGAAACAAGTGACAGCAGAAGAAGCAGTAGCTGAAGAAGCAGTGAGTCTTCTGAAAGTCATGACAGATGAGTATAACTTCAATTTCTAATGCTACGACATGAAAGAAGACAGTGAGATTAATTTTACAATTCTGTTTTCTTATTTTGCACTTTTGAAAATTTTTCACTAATTTTGATGAAACTCTTGACAAATTCTAAAAAACGATACAAATTTTGCATACAACGATAATATCTTGTTGAATTGAGTTGAGTTTTCAAATCAAGTTATTGAATCAAGCTTCTTAACTCAACTCAAGTGCTTGAATTCAACTTCTCAACTCAACTCAACACTTTTTCAAAAAAGATTTCAACTCAATTTGATGCAATCAATCTACATCAATCACTAATACACAATCAGTACTAAATTGATCTTGAATTAATAATTATGAAATTTCAATTGATAAACATGTTACACAACTTGTCAATCTCAAATGTAAATTATGTGATCAATTGTTGATTGATCTAATATTATTTATTGATTGATAATTATTTACATTATTGAGTTTTCATTGCATAAAATAATAAAACTTATTTATTGTTTATCAATAATTTATTAATCAATAATTAATCAGTCGTTTTATCTCAATAAATTTCTAAGTTCTGAATGTTCATTCATTGATCAATGTTATATTAATTTGTAATGATTGTTTCTTTAACAACACAAAATATAAACAGAGATCAGTATAGTAACAAACTAATCACTAAACTGAAGATCTGAGAATAACTAAGACAATAAACTGTATTGACTATTACATGAGTTGAGCATGAAGCTTCTATCTAAGAGAATGATCATCATTATATAAACATAAAAGAATTGTGTCAAGTCATTTCTGCTCTGAATGATCACTTCGATCATTCTTGAGCAAGATGAGCAAGATAAGCATCATGCTCATCATGCTCACTGTGATCACTTCTGATTCAAGCAATCAGAGCAATTACTTCAAGACTCTGATTACTCAATGATTATTTAATCATTGCTGTTACATAATTTCATGTGAAAGAGTTCTAACATAATTGTTATGAATCTGCATAGAGCGAATCATATGAGTGTATTCTAATCAGAAGTTCAAAGCTAAAGAAGAAGAAAGATGAAACACGTCGTGAGTTTTACTCACGAAGGCACGCTAGGCCGCTAGCGTGTCAACATCAGCTCTATACTAGTCTATGATAGTTTAACATGATCTATGTTAGGCTAACTCAAAGTGCACGCTCGCAACATTAATCATTGATTAATAATAAATTGATAGAATGAAATTATATCTGAGAAGAAATTTTGATGATATGTCAATAATAAGAGCAACATATGTGAAGATATCATAAGTTCATAATTAATCGCTTATTGATAATGAATTGATCAATTATTATTTGTTGATCAATTATTGATTAATTATCAATAGAATAATAGAATTGATGTGATATATTTTAGAAGATTAAATGCTGTTTTCTCTGATTTTAGATTACATTACCAGTAGCGCAGGAAAGCGGAATTATGCGCATGGTTACCTGATCATGCTCGGACATTTTGCATGGTTCATCGAGCTTTAGTGTTGGTCTGCCGACCTGTAGTCTTCAGCCTCGCGACGCCTTCCAACTGAGTCATCGTAGATTGGCCGGCAGATACGCCGTTACAGTATGTTGAGGCACCAGGCGAACCTTTTGATTCCGGCCTGACTGCCTGAAGGGGTTGACCACGGAAGGCTGCATTGTTCGGTCTTCCTTACTTTTCGTGCTCAATTTGCCATCATTGGGTATCGAAAAAGTCAGGATCAAGGCCAGAACGGCTTTTAGCCTTTTCTCTCACAATAATGGTAATTCGTAATATTTTTTGCAAGTTTCGGTAAATGCTTTCGTCGTCGCATTTACATACATGCTCTTTCTGACTTGTACGTCCTGCAGCTCTCCCTTTGACTGTAGCTTGTGTGTTTTCAAGTCCTTTCAATATGTCTGAAAACTCCCGTAGCTCACACTCTCAAGCTCAAGATCTTTGCGTGAAAGAATCCTTGAGACAGAACCGAATAAATGGCGTGCAGGGTATCTATTCTGGCACAAGTACCAGCAACAACAAAAAAATGTCAAGCCCGGCAAACTTCATCGCCAATTCTGTGCTTCGCCTCCCCGCGAGGAACGCTGCCATTCAAAGTACGCTCGCTTATTCCTCACTTTCTCTCTTATTCAATCCCGAACAACCCCTGAGCGATATCGCGCAAGGCCTGAACCGGAACCAGTTCTGGGCGCTTTCCGCTTTTCCTGCACGCAAGCCGCGGGTATCGTTGTGGAAGATACGGTTCAAGCCATGTATCGTTCGATAACTCTCGCCATGGAAGGAAAGCCGTGGTACCTCCGTGGGTGCGGTTGCCCTAGTGGGATATATATCTGGGTTTTTTTTTCGTTCATGGTATGGTCGACGCCGGGTTTGGATACATCCGTCGTTGGGTGCAGAGAAGAGGGAAGAGAAGAGGATTCGATCGGGCCTTTCTCGCTTTGCAGAACTTCTGAGCAGGACGCTTGGAAATTGATTAGAATCGTACAGGTCGTGTTTGCTGTGGTTTTTGGTTGGGGGCATCGTCTATGTTAAACAGCCACTCAATATTGCAACACGCATGTACATATGAAATCAAGTAAAGCACAATCACTCCTGGTTTAGCATACGGCTAGTGGTTCCCTCGAGTTAAAAGTGTCAAGTTTGCGTCTATCCCCGAAGCCGGTCGCATCCACTCAATATACAAGTGCAGTCGGACTGGGGTAGATTTAGGAAACGGAGAGCTATATATCAAGATCAAAGAGCTCTGAGAGTTTTAATCTCGTGGCTCATCTGACTATAACCCTCACATCCCACGCTCCACTCACAGCAAACCACTTGCCCTATCCCTGCCTCCTTCTCGGCTTAAATAGCCGTCAAAATTAGATTCATGTCATCTTTTCCCTTGGAGAGAGATCAGTTTAGACTTTGTTCTTTGTGGTTAGAGCAGTGATCTATTAAAATTCTGGACTGTAAGCTAGGGAGCGAAAAGGAGCAGACGTAGTGTTCAGCTATGTATGGAAGTCGAGAAGGTGAATGAAGCTCCAGGGTCAGAAAACTCAACAAACCACAGCCATTACCTCGACAGTTTCCACCCACACCTCCCTATCCACCACCTTCAGTCAAAAGACATTCCCTACACTATGCTGCCCTCCTCCCGATACCTCTCGATCCGGCTTAGGATCTCTTGAATATCTTCCCAAATCCTCTGCCGGTTCTGCAAACCCTTGAGATCAGCCCAGCGCGTTCTGATCAAGTAGTAAAGAAGACACCAATTCGTGTGCCACACTAGCTGTGGCATTATCGGATCTCCTATCTCTGACCAGCCAGCAACGCTCGCATAGGACTTGTCCACTGTGGTACCATGGCGATGAGACCACAAATCGAGAATCTCTGGCATCTCCTCCTTGACGATCGCATGACGCTCTTTCAACAGCGCTTCCATGTTCTCGTATTCTTGTTGCTTTGCAGCTAGAGCAGGGACGGAGATGGTGGCCCAGGTGGAAGGGGCGACGTCGTCCCAGATTTCCCACAACCATGGCATTTCTTTCCAAAGCAGTTCCCGCCAGTGCGAAATGGGCAAGTGTGTTGCGCACGACGCTAGGCGCAGGCTCGCGATATCGGTAGGGGGAAGGAGGTCGAGGATGGCGTCTTTCATTTCCAGGGGCAGTTTCTTGAATGGGTCGTTGGAGCTTAAGTATGCTTCCTCGAGAGGCGTATGTTCCTCATGTGCAGCAGAGCAGAGAAGAGAGGGGAGCAAAGGGACAAGGACGGGGTTGGCAGCAAGCCATTCATAGCCGGGTTCATGATACCACCATTCGTACGCGCATTGTTTCACAGCGTTATGGCGTGGGAAGTCTCTCTCGGCTCGGTAGCTCGACTCGAGCCGTCGCCACCCGGCTAGACCGTGGATGTCGATGTGGTGGCTGAGAAGGCGAGAAGCACGGGTGAAGATCTCGAAGCAGGTGGGGTGAAAGGGCATTGGTGTCTCCGCCTCAAGAGGATGCTGCGAAGATGAATTCAATATCAGCGGCAATATTTTCCCGGAGATTGAAAAGACTCGGTCTTGCCCAGGTATGACTTACATCGCCGAATGAAACCGTATCCGGGTATAGAGTGTCTGCTCCATGACGGACTGGTACAAATTCCGACCCATCGTCGTCACTCGAGGGCATCCGCCCACTGAGGCCAGTAAGGAAATATTGGCTTCTTAGCTCGAAGATCTGATCATCAAACTCAACATCCCACTCCGGAGTCTTATAGACCAGCCATTGCACCGTAGTGCATCCCTTCATTTCTTCAGAGGTGATACGGCAACCGGAGTAGCCATATAGGGGGCCACAGTCAGGTCCTGCTAGATGCTCTAGCTCTCCGTTGTCTCTGCCTAGTTTATAAAATTCCTCGTCGAGTTCGCTGTCTTCGTTGGACTTGGGGGATGCGGACTGGGTGGCTGCTTCGGCAGTTGGTTTGCAAGGCTGTGCTATTTTAACGAAATCGATCATTGCGCGTAATTCATCTCGGGTAACAGAAGAGTATGCTGTATTTCGGTTATCTTTGCCTTTCAGACGACAACTTCTGACGTTTCTCCCCTGAGAGGCACTGCTGTGCTTTTTCCAACCGTACGTTGGCATACAATCACTCTTATCATTTTCCTCGTCAAGCTCTTCTTCTCCCTCTGTGTAACTGCTGTCCGACTCGTCTTGTTCAGATTCATAGATATACTCATCATCAGAATCATCCGTTTCTCCATCATCACCGTCAATTTCAACACAGTCAGGATGCTTGTCACTCGTTTCTCTCCTAACATCTCGACAACCAGCAGATTCTGGACAGCGAGGTCCTTTTTCATCATCCATGCTGATAAAGTTCTTGTAATCGCCAGCCAAAAATTGACCCGGTTCACCACATTCAGGGTTCCAGGCGGCCTCATATGGTTCATCTGGCTTCCGAACCCGGCCAATGTTGAAGCTCATCCCACACAGCTTGCAGGGTGTCTGGAAGCATAGTCAGCGTTCTGCTATTCTTCTATAGTCGATAGGTGCATGACAGATTGACCTCTCTACGGTTGTTAGACATCTTTGATGGCTTGGCAATTTTGCGTTCACGCTGAGTCGTGCGTTTGTGTATCTGTGTGTTTCCTTTTCAGCTCTAGGTGCGATATGTCCGAACATAGAGACGCGAGAATTTTTTCAGTCGGATCGGAACGTGTTTGAGACGCATTATTACCGCTTGACCCAATGACAGAGAATCGATAGCGTTTATTCTACAATAATTCAAGATTGGACGCTTTCGGAACGACGGTGAGGTTCGAAAGCCCAGATCACCAGCACTAAGGTACCCGCCTCCCAAACGTCTCATGCACGATGACGTCAAACATCCCAGAGCTGCGAGAGAACCTAGATCTACGCTATCCCAACTCCATCTAAGATTCATACCTTATTTCAAAATTCGAATCCACCCAATCCTATCCCAACTCTACTTCAATCATTCCATTTCGGTACCCAGATAGAAACCTACAGCCGACCATGGCACCAAACGACAACTTCATCTCTCGCGGCATCCAATCTGGCGTGGCAGCCGCCGGCTCCTTCGCAGGTGGCGTGGTCGATAGCGCTGGCAAAACCGTCCAGAACACTGGTCGCGGGGTTGGAAACTCGTTCGTCTCTCCTAATCTCCATCTCCAACCGTTTATTCTCCCCTCCCCAAATGCCCACATCCAGCAGTCCGCGCACCGCTAACCCACCCCGGCTGCGCAGAGTAACCAACACGACCAACGGCTGGGGCAACGGGGCGCGCGACTATGGCAACGGTGTCAAAGATGCGACGAAAGCTTCGGGCACCCGAAGCCAGACGGCGCAAAATCCGTTGGGGACAGGAAGGAATGCTGTTAGCGGACGACAGACGGTGGTGGGTGGGGGAGGGAAGGCTGGGGGGAAGGGATCAGCGGGGAATCCTTTGGGGCTTGGGAAGTAGGCTAGAGTGGGTATGTTGACAGAGGTGGGCAGTGGGGGATGGTTGGGGGGACATGGAATTTATGGTTGTATATGGTTTGGCAAATTGGTTGTATACGTTTCAGTATACCAGTTGTAAGGGGTTATGATAATGATAGATGTATGAGATGTATGATAGTAACATAGACTAGTACACCTTCTCTCCATTGCTGCGGTTTATAATGAGCCATACCGGTTTGAATGCTGGTGTAGGTAGTGTGGGTGGATGTTCATGAAGGGCCCTATAAGGCACTCGACCAACCCCGGTTCGAAAGCCAAGCGGGGTTTTGATGCTGCTGGGTGAGATGAGACTCTTTGAAAAGTATCGTGTCATAATTCATAGCTCGTAGCTCTCTAATCTCGTCTTTCTAACCTTGCCAACGCTGTCATTCCCTCCGATTTGGACATGGGACAGATTTGGTAGGAGACCTGAGAACGTAGGACGCCGTAGTACACTTTAGGATCTGAAGTTGCTGAGGTACGCACTGACATGATCGAGAGATTTCGAGTCTCGTGTCCCTTCTTGTGGAAAGGAGGTTTCCGAGAATTCAACTCCAGCGGAGTTGCTAAGCCTCTTTGAGATGGGTGAGATATGTCTTTCACTGAAAGCAACCGGTCAAGTTTAAAGTGTCGACTGCCACTCTTGTTAAACTAGTACGATAGCTTTAGGCGAATACTGCGGCCAGCACCGTGTCTCTTAAACCACGCTGTCTGTGATTCGCCTTACCGGCTGGAGCTGCGTTGGAAGGGTGACAATGGGAACGATACAGCCAGCAAAGGGTTTCAGGGTGGAAATTCGAAATCTAGAGGGGGTATCATTGGGCTTTGGGCTTTACCATTAAAATTTGCCTTTTCCAGGAAAAGCTTCTGATCTAAATCCGAAAACATGCGTCAGCGGTCAACTCGAAGTTATCAGGCGGCAGAGAACTGGGGTCTGACCTTCAAGATCAGTGAAATTTATAGTAAGGAATTCTATGCCAATCAAATCTTTGGGAACTACTCGCTTGATAAAACTTTCGGCAGATATTGTTGGAGACCTGGAACCCCGTAAAGTGGAAATTGAATTGGTGCGATTTGATATGATTGACCACCGCCTCCTGGTCGTCTCTGGCGAAGGGTCCCCATTGACTTTCAAGGCAAGCATGATTTCGTAAGGAGACTCTCCAGTGACCGGACGAAAGAGCTCCACTATGCAATTTGGTCAGTCTTCGCTAAAACGGTCTTTGCTTATTTAGAACGAAAAACTGACGATCATATTCCAGATATTGGCCTGAGTTATTCGCATGAAACATGATGGTTTGGCCACGACCATCTTTCCATAGGCGAAGGTATTGTCTTTCACTCTGCTTGCTTGGCTTGGATTCCCCCTGCCTCTGGTAAGCGATGTAATCTACGGGTGCGTTCAGGAGCATCTTTTTGCCGATAATGTTCTCCTGGAAGCTCCAGTATTCTGTGCCCTATCAGCAATCCATCGTTTATACTACAATCCAGGATTGCTCATACCATCTATTCGCTGAAACTCGTACATTGGATACTCGGTCTCCTCTTTGACTTTGCCGCTGGCTGCTGAAAGAACAGGTGACCCAATACTAACAGAGGTGCCCACGCTGCCAACTGAGCCTATTGTGCTGGGAGTGTCTTGGCTTCCCATGCTTTGAATGCTAGGTGTCTTAGAGGATGGTGGCCACCTCTCGGACGTAAACTGATGAGGTTCTAAAAACTTGACAAGGAATCTCTTCTGATTGCCGTAGGCTTTAGGATGCTCGGTGTGTGGGATGGACCGCGATGATTTGGAGACTAAGAAGGCCAGATAATTAGTAATGTCACTCCATTTGTACACTGACGCTAGCCTACTTCTTTGATGGAATCTTGCGTTATAACCACAAGGAGGCGTAGCAATAATATAACGAGGGTTTCCATCAGCATCGGTCATGAACTCAAGCTTTGTGATTGGCAAAGGCGGTTTTGACTTGTTGTAATAGCTAGTAGGTAGCATATTAGCTTCTGGTACTTTTTATCAGGTATCCCTTATGCACGACCAGCCCTACATTTTGACACCACTGAGATTTTCCATCGTCGTATCTGGGACGGGAGTATACATGGACATACGGGAATCACGTCTGATCAGCACTTCCGGTGATGGAAAATCTTGCAAAGATGGCCGGCGGACGGTTGGTGCCGATAAGCTGGTGGGGCTGTAGGACAACTTTTGAGCTTGAGTGAAAATATCCCGTGTCATTGTTGGAGATGTGGAAGAAGATTTGCCAGACGCTTCAGGAACCCATTTCCCTCCACCAGCATCAATACCCGACGGAGGATCCGATGTAATATCCTTTTGTAGATTCAATAAAACTGCCGGAGTAAGGGGCGTCTGACGAGCCTGGTCTTGCATTGGTGGCACAGAGATGTCACCGCCCAGCGTAGTCTGTCTTGACATTCGGTGATTAGAAGACTGCTGCCGCCTACTGTCTTTCCTGATCTTTATCAGCCCGATGCTTCGAAAGGTTGTCTCTGAAACGTCGCAAAGACATACAGTGACGCTATTCCTAGCAGCAGGTTGATATCGATGATCTGGCTATTGATTTCTTGACGTAACCTAGCTGCCGTATCTTTCTTCCAGACCCAGGTGACTTTATCACCAGCGTTGATTTTACCTTGGATGGGCTCGTTGAGCTCCTTGAACTGCTCAATGAATTTCCGACACTCAGTGGCACATGTCCAGCAACCATCCAAGGTATCCCGAAGATGTTTGGTATCTTCAGCTGAAGCTGTGGTAGGGTTTGCAAGACATTTATCCAGCTCTTCTAAAGCTCCACAAAAAGTTTTGATCTTAGATGCGAACGATTTGACCTCATCCGAAGCACCCCGGAGCGCTTGGATGTAGTCGTAGACTGTTTTCGCAACTTGCAAGAGCTCCCCAACATTCCATCCTGGAAGGACCATCTTGACGTGTGTGCAGATATCCCTGGTGCATGAAATAGCGGCACAACCGTTTGACTGATTTTGCTATCGGTGAGGTTGGGAAACGGAGAGATCTGATTCAGTGACAGCGGCAGCTACGCTCGGCGAGCGCCGACGTCGGTCTCATGGCAAGCGAGGCTGCAACAAACTAACGATGAGTCGAGTCAGCAACTTGTTGATGTTCCAGCTGAGAGTCGTTTTGCTCTGTACCAATCAACGTGCTGCTAAAGCGGAGGTGTCGCGGTTATGCCGTGCTCAGCCACAACCAAAGCCCAGATCGAGCCGGCCATATGGCGCAGCTAAAAACGTGGAGTTCCAGCCATTGACCGTGGGGAAGTGGAGAACGTGTCCTGCATGATTAAGTAAACATCTCCACGCTTCGAAGCGATCAAAATAGTGTATCTTTGCCTAATCTAGGCAACCAGAAAATACACGACTTGGAATTCGTCGCCCTACCTGATGCGATAAGGCAACCACGAAAAGCGAGAATGCTGCCTCTCTGGTGGGGCTCCTCCAGAACCAGTTCGGTGGTGGCTGAGTCTTTGAAATGCCTCAAGCCTCGTCCCAGAACGAATGGTTTTTGTTACATCTGGACCGTGTTGAAACACGACCGCCAGGAGAACCAAATATCTCTGCAGGTTGTCTTAACCTGCCCCACTCCCTAATCAAATGTTGGAAAGACAACGATCTTCTTCCAACAACACCAGCTGTTTTTCCATGAGCGTGTGAGGGACATCAAAATGCATTTTCGGTTGCCTCGTTTCTGGGTGGACAACTTTCGTGGCTTCGAATACCACCTCGTTAGTCATCTACCCTATGCCTGAGGCTGGATCACGTGGATATGTCACGTGCTGACGAGGTGTGAAAGTCTTGGCAAGAAAGGCGACGTCTGGTTATAGGCCGAGTGGAAGATGCTGGCTTCGGATGGTGGATTGTCATCGTTGCTGGAGTAGGGTTTATGACAGACGCCTACGATGTAAGTACATCATCCAAGCATTGATGGATGGCTCCATGCTAACAAAGCTCCTGAGATCTTCGCCATCAACACCGTAGTCCCGATGATCGGCATCGTCTACTATGGAGGAATGGTGCCTCCGAGCTACCAATTTGCCTTGAACGTCGCAACATTACTTGGTTCGATGTTCGGTCAAGTTCTCTTCGGCATCCTCGCCGACAAGTATGGCCGCAGGAAGATGTATGGACTGGAACTCGTCGTCACCATCATTGCATCTTTAGGCTTCGCTCTCTCAGCTCCTGGTGTCAACAACTCCATGTCAATCATCGGACTGTTCATCTTCTGGAGGCTGGTAATGGGGTGTGGAATTGGTGCGGACTACCCCCTAAGTGCTACCATCACTTCAGAGTATGTCCAACTCACCCCTTTGATTCTTCACCCTTTTCCAGATTGTTCATATCACCTTTATGTTTTAGGTTTGCACCCACTAGATACAGAGGTCGGATGATAGCTGCGGTGTTTTTCTGGCAGCCAGTCGGACAGCTGTTGGCTTCGCTGTTGGCTCTTGCCGCAACGGAGGGGTTTCAGAGTCACATCCTTAAGAACAATACCAACCCAGGATCATGCTCGATATATGCAAGTCATCTCATGGATCCCACAGGTGCAGATTGCGCTCGGACAGTTGACCGAGTCTGGCGTCTGGTTTCAGGCCTCGGTGCAGTGCCTGCAGCTATCGCCATTGTATTTCGACTTACTATACCTGAATCTGTGAGTAATGTTACTCTCGAACTCCTTCGTCCTAGCTTCTTGTACTGACTGTAATCGAAGGTCTATTGGGTTTTAGATGTCAAGAATGACACCAACCAAGCCATGCAAACTCGGGATTACTGGCCTGTACGCTCCACTGACGCCGAATCTAATGATGATGACAGCATACGCCTTGAAGAAGGGTCCCAAAGCATCAGATTTGATGATATTACACCTGAGGTTGGAAGACCGACAACAGAGGAGATAGGACCCGCTAATAGCAACGCTACGCTTCCAGGACACGCAGGGCAAGCCTTGGATGGTTTCATAGCGCTAGAGCCACCCGCCAGAGACTTACCAGTGGGACCAATAGGCCCAGCAAGTCAGACGCAAACAATGGTCGCAAGGGCCAACGAGTTCGAGGACCCTCATCCCCCTGAGCAGTCTGTAAGAGACTTTATCAAGTTCTTCTGGATCGAAGGAAACTGGACAGACTTACTCGCGACTTCCCTCAATTGGATGCTATTGGACTTTACCTTCTATCTTTTGGGAGTCAATAGCGCTCGCATCATTCCCAGCATGTTCAGCACACCGAAAGCTCAGCCGCCATTTCCTTACCTCGTGAGCAACGAGTGGCATACGCTGGTGGCAACCTCGATCGGGGCTGTTCTCGGGGGCGCCGTAGCGATAAAGATTATGAACAATTTCAGCCGCAGAATCATACAGATGTGGTCCTTCCTTATTTTATCCATGCTGTTCGTGGTTGTTGGAGCGCTCTATGTCAAGCTACTGAATACGACGGCTGCTGTCTGGATCGTTGCAGTCTATGTACTTTGCCAGTTTTTCTTCAATGCTGGTGAGTTCGAATCCTCCAAATGTATCTGTAACGTCTCTTGAGCTGTGACTGATCCTTATTACAGGTCCAAATACGACGACATTCATTGTAAGTCCCAGAGGTGGGGGTGCTTGGTCCGGGCTGACTCGCATGTAGATACCAGCAGAAGCATTCCCAACACGCTACAGGTGCGCATGCCACGGAATTTCCGCCGCCACCGGCAAGCTAGGATCTGTCTTCGGCCAAATTGTTCTCACCAGACTTGTGGATGACACTCAGTCCTCCAAAGTGGGATACTTGTTGATTTCCTTCTTCGTAGTGATGATAGCTGGAGCTATCGTAACCAAGTATCTCACTCCAGAAACCTGCGATATCAACGGCAAAAGCAGAACTCTTGAAGAATTGTCCTTTGGGAAGTCGCATCGAAAAGAGATGGAGAGGGTAGAGAGGGAAGCACAGAGTCATGAAAGAAGGAAGTAGTCAGTGCCGTTATTTCCATGGATATTACAAACTAGGCTTCTGCTTCATCCGGAGTACTAGGCGTTGGGGGTGGATTTTGCGCTGATATACCCCCACGTCGGCGATACGGTGATATGATATGACGAAATAAGGGGCGCTCGATGAAGAAGTAATTCCTATCAATCCCGAAATTTTGCAACTCGTGCTCTGGCCTAATCGTAAAGATATCCGCGCCCAAGCTGGAGTTCGTATTGATATACACCCTGCTCGGGAATATGAATATATGACACGGCCGATCAAGGACACCTAGATACTTACTTTATCCAATCCTCTCAGTCACAAAACGTTCTACCCTACCATTCAAGACGATGGATGTCTTGGCGATAAGCGGGGGTGGAAGTTGTCTCACCACAAGACCATGGGTGAATATAAGTTTCTCGTGAAATCTTTTATCGCGGCTCCTTCTGCCACGCCGCCTCCTCATACTCATCCATAAGTGCGACATACTCTTCGCCCGCACAAGCCCAGCCCTTGATGCCCTCGACCATGACGACACTTTTCATCCTCGAATCCTGTTGACTGTTGATGTAATCATCGAACCAGCCTGCTGCACGGGATCCTCGGCCACGTGATGATCCTTGAGTTTTCTATTGTCAAACCAGTATCCATTTGGTAGAAGTTGATGCACGGAAGGAATTGGATACTAATCATGGGGGTTAAGAGGAAGTAGGAAATATTGCGAGCATACCGCAGTACCACACGACCTTCTCCACCCCGGCTGCTTTGAAAAGGGAATATAACGCCGGAATGGTGGGGTATAAGCTCTGCGCTGATAAATTGATGGAACCGCGGATGCTTCCTCCCTGTACGCCTTCGTTCAGCGTTCTTTCCTTCCATATTCATGTGCCTTAACCCTAAGGTTTTTGAGGAGCTGAATTACCTCGTAATCCGTCCTTCGTAAATCTATAAGCACCAAGTCCTTTTGGGGCTTCTCTGCAGCACGTAGCATGCCTAGAATTTCTTGTCGCGTGACAGTTGCTGGACTTTGGTTTTTCGGCTTGGGATAGCCAGCGTGCCACGGGGTATCGGTGGCTGGATGCTGGTCACTTATTTTATTTGATGCGGCCATACCCTTCGAACGATGAGGATGCAAGTGTGAATGATGACTAGCTAAGAGAGTACTATGATTGGAATTTATGGGACTAAGATTGTGCTTTAGCAATCTACGTTGCGATAGAATTACAATCAGAATGAAAAGATGGTTGGATTAATACCAGGATACTTTTTGTTGACTATATATTACTTCGTAGTCTGAGTCGTAGAACTGGAGGATGTCATCGCTAAACGCTCATTGGTTGTTAGTGTTGCCTCGCGAAAGACATCCCTGTCGTACCTTTTGTTGATGGCAAGTACGGTAATGGTAATATTACTGCGGGTTAGGAGACGTACTACCACTTTTTGTAAAGTATCCAGGATCGCCCTTCATTGGGAGAAACTTACTATATCTGAGGTTTCCCGAAATTTTATAGTGCGGCCGGCTATCATTTCTTCTGAGCATCTTCATTGGTTCCTACTGGTTTTCTTTAGGATATTTTATCATCATGGTGCTCTACAGTAGCATTGACCAGAGAGTATTGAGTCACTGTTCAGCTCTTTGCCGCTGAACCCTCCAAAGCTCGTACAGACAAGCGCTAGCCATAAGATAGGAGATTGCGGAGAATATTCGCGGAGACAAGTAAGGTCTGGAGGAGTTAGGGCGGCGCAGCTGTAGCGCGATGACCTCGGAGACTGGTGATTGGTGTGAGAGTTTGCTTCTTGATTCAGAGATGCAGGATCATGGTGGGATCATACGTACGGGTTGTTGGAAGTATGATCGTGGTCCATGAGAGAGACAGTAGGGACTGCAAGTGCTTAAGCCCCGCAACTTCTGCACACAAGGGGCTTATTGTCTGCAAGAGCGGTGTTAACGAAATGATATACACTTCAACAGAGAGCCACTAACCATCCAAAATGTACCTAGTATAGCACCACTCAGGTACCTAGGGCAGTCGATATCAGACCACCACGATCTTTTTGAAGAAAGCAGTCTCGACGTCATGGCGGGCTTGGCTGATCTTGCTGGGCACAAAAATCCACGCCTTCGTGTTCTGGAGGTTGGCAGAGAGTGCGATTGCAAGACCAGACAATTGCCTAATGTCTTAGACAATGAGTCAGATTTCCCACGCTCGCAGGAATGGCACATTGGCAATTTCTCGACTGGCGAATTAGCCACTAGTTCAGTCAGTAATTCCGAAAATTTGGACAAAATCAAGCTTGATGCTGACAAGATCAGTACCTATGACGTGGTCTTGATGCCTCAGGTGAGTCCAAAGATGCTGCAATAACCATGGACAAAGCTAATTTTGCACAGAAGGCGACGATGAGCGAGCTTTGGCCGAAAATAGCAGATTATCTCCCGAAGATCCTTAGCCCGCAGAGTATTGTGATTGGCAGAAATTCTGCTATCGCAGCAAAATGTTTAAAGGAGTCCGGATGCAAGGTCTTCAACCTGGTAGGCGGCGTAATGCTCGCTTTAACACCTCAAAAGCCCCGTAAATTAGAGGGCAAAGAGATTGTTCTCGCATGTTGTCTTTCCCGAGTTAAAACAAACCCTTAGGGCCATCCAACATTATCCAGGTCGAACAATCTTCAACACCCTCAGATCTTACAAGGGAGATCAAAGCCCATTTCTATAGCACTGTTGGAGCTGAGCACGTCAATTCTTATTCGCTAAAGGATCTCGAAGCTATCAAAATGCCTCAGATATCTGTTGTAATTTCTCTCCTGGAAGTGGAGAAGCCACTATTGCCCGTAATGACGCCAAACGTGATGGACCTTTTGAAGCGGGTCATGGAGAAATCTACTGATCTGGTCTGGATGACTGGAGCCACCTACGTGGATGGGTCCTCGCCAGACCTGACCTTGGCAAGCGGCTTATCTCGAGCCTTGATGCTAGAACAGCCATCTCTTCGATTTGTCATCTTAGATATTGAAACCCCTACACATATGTCTCGGTCGGATCGGGAATGACATCCGTAGCAACATAGAAAAAGCGCTTTTCGTAGATGATGTCCCAGACAACAACGAGTTTGTGTCTAAAAATGATCTTTTACATATCAGTCGCTTTGTACCCGACGACGGTCTAAATAAGCATTTCAGTCAGAGACGAAATCAGCAACCCTGCGAGATGACCCTTGAAGCAGCGTCTCCAGCTCGACTTTTAGTCAAAAAGGTTGGCGTCATGAACACCATCTACTTCCAACAAGAGTCAGAAGCCCAGACGGAGATTCCGGACGGCGAGGTTGACATGTATGTGAAAGCGATTGGTCTCAATGCAAAAGTATTCATCAATTCGAATAAAGGGGGACTCCGAGACATTAAAGTATAGACAGGATATATACGTTCTCTCTTGAAAAGTCGAGATCAGAAAAGGTACGTCTGCTATTGGATTCGCTGGTATCGTCAAAGCTGTCGCCAAAGATGTTCAGGACCTGCAACTTCGCGATCGAGTCTGTGTGTTGGCCTTAAACTCATTCAGAACCATTGAAAGAGTACCAGCCTGGGCTTGTCACAAAATGCTCCCCGAAGAAAGCTTCGAGGTCTAATGCCCTTCCTGCGATTACATTCGTGAAAAGCGCTGACATATTGGATACAGGTTATGCCTACACTTCCAGTGATATACGGCACAGCTTTGTACGCGCTGGACGATCGCGCACATTTGAGGGCTGGAGAGGTAAATAACAATCACGAGTACCGCTAATTCAGAGCTGACGATATGGCCATAGACTATTCTCGTCCACTCTGGCGCTGGGGCCTTTGGCCAAATCTCAATAGCCATTACGCAACAGCGAGGTGCCACGGTCTACGCGACTGTGAGCACAGAAGATAAGAAAAACTTCCTTATGAGCGAATTAGGAATGCCGCGAAAGAACATCTTTCAGTTCTGGGATATTTCATTTGTGGATGGAATATTTGCCGCGACTAACGGGAAAGGCGTGGACGTTGTGCTAAACTCCTTGACGGGTGATCTTGTTCATGCCAGTTGGAGATGCTGCGCCAACTTTGGCCGGTTCGTTGAAGTTAGCAAAGGCGATATTGTCGATGCAGGAAAGCTTGATATGGATGTATTCTTCCGTAATGTGACTTTTACCGCCTTTGATCTAACGGAGCTCTATTACCATGAGGACCAATTTTACAAGGACGTTTGCATCAAGTATGCATAAACCTCCTAGATCACATTAAGCCTGGGCTTGCTAATGAAGTAACAAGTAAATCCAGGGAAGCTCTAGAACTATCTCGCGCTGGAGCAGTTAAGCCTGTTCCTATCAAGACTTTCGACGTCTCGGAGATTACGCAAACGTATCGCTTTTTCTCTCAGAAGAACAGAGTAGGCAAAGTTGTCATATGGATGCAGAATCCGAAAAGCATCGTTCCGGTACGAAATCTCTCTCACCTCTGAAGTTGACAGTGGACTGATGAATGTAGGCTGTTCCTGCGAAATACACCGCAACGTTTGACTCCAACAAATCGTACGTCTTGATTGGCTGTTTAGGTGGCCTTGGACGAAGTCTAAGCAAGTGGATGTTCAAACGAGACGCCCGCAATTTCACGTTCCTCGGACGTTCCGCCACCGAAAAACCCGCAGCTCGCGAAGTAATCCAAACCCTCGAAAGAGCCGGAGCCGCTGTACAGGTTGTTCGTGGGGATGTGAGCAGCAAGGCAGATGTTCTTACGTGCATGGCCGTTTCTCCAAAACCAATTGGTGGCGTAATCCAAGCCGTCATGGGTCTCCACGAAGCCCTGTTCGAGACCATGACCCACAAAGCGTGGCATACCGGTATCCAGCCAAAGCGGCGTGGGACTTGGAACATACACGAGGCGCTGGAAGGCAAAGATGGCCAGGTCGACTTCTTCATCATGACCTCCTTTGTTTCTGGAAGTGTTGGAACTGCAACCGAAAGCAACTACTGTTCTGCGAACGGCTTCCTTGATGCATTTGCTCGATACCGCCAGAGTTTGGGCAAACCAGTTAGCTCCATTGGTTTCGGTATGATCTCTGAAGTTCACGAAAATTCAGAGATTGAAGCATTACTACTTCGGAAGAGCATTCAGCCTCTTAATGAAG
>JAABUR0100003538.1_pt1 | contig 21845 bp, 16 predicted proteins | sample 5560091 | NCBI WGS metagenome assembly JAABUR01 (sample SAMN10711879, study PRJNA513375) | rock metagenome | isolation source: Antarctica rocks | place: Antarctica: Victoria Land, University Valley sud
ACAGTGGTTGAAGCAAGTAGCTTTGGTACCTCAGCATGGACTCGAACTGCACGGATTAGGGTCCAGCTTTCAGATGGCTCCCAGAAAGCTTACTTTCTCAAGGTCCGTTGACTCAACTTACTGCCCTTCGCCTTTCCTTACGCCAAATCTTTATTTGGGAAATCGTTCATGCTACCCACTTTATTGACCTCCTTGCTATCGTATCGATCATACGTCTGATGGGCTCGGCCCTGAGACTGTCTCTTTTGACTTCTTTAAAGCTCTCATGTCGCTGATCCACCACAGTGTGCTACACAAGAAGGTAGGGTTATGATGGAAGGAGAATTCAATTCCATGAACGAGATATACAAACTACTGCCTTCCTTCGTTCCAAAGCCCCACGCCTGGGGACGGTTCAAACTTGCATCACCAGTGACACACTTCTTCCTGTGTGATTTTTTAGACATCAGCAATGACATGCCAGATCCTGTAAGATTTGCAGCTCGTGTTGCGGAACTTCACCGTATTTCCAAGTCGCCAACTGGTAAATTTGGGTTCCACGTTCCTAATTGCCATGGTAAGATCCGTCAAACCGTCGAATGGAATATTAGCTGGGCCTCATTTTATACGAAGCTTCTAACAAGTTTCTTCCATACTGAGATCGATGTCAATGGTACTTGGCCCGAATACGAGCGAGTTTTCGAAGAAGTGGTCACGCACGTTATTCCTCAGCTTCTGGAGCCATTGCAGTCTAATGGACGGGTACTGAAACCCTGCTTGGTTCATGGTGACTTATGGGAGGAAAACACTGCGACCGACCTCGAAACAGGTAAGATCAATGTTGTCAGTCCTTAGTACTCCTGCAAAAGATCACAGGCCCAAACCAAGGTACCTCCAACGTAATCCGGCAACCAATTTTTCTAAATCTCCTGGTGTAATATAGAGCACTGTGGCTAACCTCGAGGCACCCAGGTGAGCCGGTAGTCTTTGATTCCTCGGCTTTCTATGCGCACAACGAATATGAGCTAGGCATGTGGCGCCGTGAGATAATCAAATTCGGGCAGCCTTACTTCAGCCAGTATCTTCGGTACTTTCGCCCGAGCGAGCCAGTTGGACAGTGGGACGACCGAATTAGGCTATACAGCATCAAATTCAACCTGGCACACATGATTGGCTGGCCTGGTGCACCAGTGGTTAGGGGACAGTACGTACTCTATTTTTTTGACGGAATGTCTATGGTGCTTACTCTTCTCAGAATATATAACGATATGTGTTATCTTGTCCATAAATACCCTCCAAAAGCTTCGTTAAACGAATCTTCCGAAGAGGCTCAAGCGGAGCAAGGCCATAATTATGATGTGTCTCGGAGGGTCGAGGCGGACCCTGTATCTAGGTTATCAGAGCAGAGTAGAGTTGGCGTTGACGGGTAATTCATCCTTAGCATAGATCGTTTTCTTGCCAGAAGGTCGTTTGATAGTTGATATTTCACGTCGTAATTAGACCGAGGTAAGCGGAGCATCAAATAGATTGAAGAACAGACCATCCGATAAGTTGGATCGTTTACTAAATGTTTGATTAGTCTCGTGACGGAAGGGATAGGCGGAGGCTGCCCCGTTTCCAATGGTGGCTAGTAATGCGATGTGGATCCCCTATTGATCTTATCCGCATCTCCATTCTAATGGCGGGCCCTGTTTGATACACAGTGACCAAGATCTCCTTCCTTGGCCATGAAAATATTCTTCAGATTCATGTACGCTGTCTCCTAGTTCAATTCCTCTTTTAAATCTTTCCGCTTGTATTTCCACACTTCCTTCCCGGTCTAGCAAGTATTTTATATATCTGTTCCTTCAAAGGTTCCCGATATGGACTTGCTGAACTTGTAAGAATATTTCTCACTCGAACAAGCCCTTCCACGTTTCTACGCGTAACATCATAGTTACTCGAATCCTTCTCAGATGGCTGAAGGCATGAGGTCGTGACGGTGCGGTGTAACGTGGGGTTTTGTGCGATGAGAGAAGTTCAAGCCCTTCTCTCCCTCCAATCCATACCCCATCTCCACTCCATCCAAAGCATTGGCACCGTAGATGCACATAAGATACCAAAAAACGTAAATGTCCACCCTACGCCAATGTGATCAAACAGAATTTGGAGGACAGAAACGCCAACTGCGGCGACGCTGCAGCGGACGATGCTTACCGATGCGCTAGCGGTTGCTGGGCATGAGGGGTGCAGGTCGATGAGGAGGGTATTGCAAATCTGGTGGCACTTAGGGGGAGGGATCAGAGGCGGTCAAGTTCACTCACATTGAATGTACCGGTCACTGTGAGTCCACATAAAAATTGCAAAATTAAGGGCACTGCCAGATGCTGCAAGTCGTATTAGGTTCTGTTTTTCTAAATCCACTTTCCCACGTCTCCCAGCGCTTTGCTAGACTTACTCACCGTCTTTGCATGTAGAGACGATCCATACCCTAGCGTACATGAGGTCGAAATCGCTATGAAGTACCAAATGCTCCTCAAACGTGCCTTTTCGATGGGAAACTTGGTCAGATCGTCACCTTTGACCTTGTCGACGGTGAAACCGACTGAGGCGGCCGTTTTACGGTAGTCACGATCTATTATCTTGCCTGCGAGATATCTGGTAAGTTTCTGCGGCGAGAAGAGAAAGGTGTAATAATAGGATACGACAGCAACACTGAGGTTAGAGCAATAGCAAGTAAAAGCCCAATGAGAACCATGGCGAACTGATTAAGAGGGCCTTACCTGCAACATAGGAGGCGACGCCGCAGCCTACCCCATATGCTAAATAAGTCAATCCTACTTGTAATGCGTTCAGGTTGTATATCTGCATGAGCAAGGGAGAAAGCGAGGCCTGCATGCAGCTGTAGTTCATATAGAAGATGGCATTTGAGAATAATACCAGTGCTGTGTCTTTGTGAAACACTATGCGAAGACACGCAAGAGGATTTGGGAGCCGGAACCTGGGCTTGGAAGGTACTGAATCGCCGGCTGAGGTCTTCGGACCTCTTCTAAGATATGATAGCATTGTTCTGTTGGTTCCTCTGCTAGGAATACTCCCGTTGCCGACTATATTTCGAGACGTCTCGGGGAGAGAAATGGCTATTATTAGGAGACATATGCCTGAGAGGATGCCGAGGAACCAGAAAATCCATCGCCAGCCTGCTTTTTCAGCTAGCACTCCTCCCAAAACAGGACCTATGCTTGGCGCTGTATTCGGTCTGCCATTGTCAAAATCAGTTGGGATCCATTCTGATCGTCGAAACGAGAAGAGCCAGGTGATACAGACCCGCAAAGTGCAGCTCCAATGTATTTGCCACGTTTGTGAGGAGGAGCAATATCCGCCACAACGCTAATGGCGAGAACAATAGTACCTAGCCTGTTATTCAAGCGACGACCCAGTATGTGCAAGGTCCGACATAATCTAGGAAGCTGGTCTTACCGGAACTTCCACTGCTTTGAAGTATTCTCAGGGCAAGTAAAGCTGGGTATGTACCCTGTACAGCCAAACCGATATTGGCAGCGAAGTAGATTAGGAAGACTGTAATGTAGACAGGACGTCTCCCTAGCGTATCAGCCAGATCACCCAGTACGGATGGCACAATGCCTTGGCAAATTAGGTAAGCAGTGATTGTGAGATTCATCAGTTCCAAAGAGACGTGCAGGTCTTTCCCTATGTAGTTCAAGGCAGGGAAGTAGATGTTGGCACTCAGTGGCGAGAAAAAACCGGCTAAGGCAATGATGCATACTATTCCTCGCTTTGTAGGCTCGCTGAAAATGGTATATGAGGCTTCTTGTAGCTCGTCATATCTCTCTGGAGGAGTTCGGTCTGAAAGCCTCAGGTCTTCTAATTTTTCTATCTGGCGATTGGAGTCAATCTGCCCGGCTCTTCCTTGGTCCTCCTCTTGATGGCTAATCTTCTTTGTATTCTGGAACATCGTAGTTCAACGGAATGATTCCTTGGCGTGCTCTAAGTGAGACGCATTGCCGATATGTGTAGCTGGATGAGCAATACGAGTATTTGCAATTGTCGAAGTGACAGTTTCCTCGTTTCCCCACATGCATGGCGGGGCCACCTCCCGGCCGTGCCGGCATGACCCCCCTGCCCCCGCAGCCTAAGATATTCTCAGTACGGTGCGTACTAGGATTGTGGAGCGAACATTTTATCCTCTGGAGGTTTCCTTTTGGGTATAATAGCCCAGGTGTCAAGACCATTTCTCCATTTCTACGTTTTCCTTTCCCAACAAGAGCAGGACTCGCCAATGAGCTCATTGATATGAGGGCAGCGAAGAGGCTCGTTCACATATACACAAAAGATAAGCAAATTGGCTGTCAATCCATCACCGTCTCCCGTCAAAATCTCAGTGAGATTGCAGTATACACAGCAATTGAAAAACAAATGAATACCCATGCTTCCAAGTGTGGCTGAATATCTGAGCTTAGTATGACCATGGATGCGGTCACAGTTCTAGAACAACCTCTGACTGCCAAAGAAAGAACGACAAATTGAGTTAATCCTGAATACCGACTCTTCGATGGAGCACTTGATGCGCCATGCAAGATCAAATCCGAATTGCCGAAATAAGTGTGAGAAACTCATGCACGAACAAAAGGCATAGCATAGTGAGCATGCCAACGACCGTGAAGCTGCGAAGTAACGAACTTTTCGTGGAGTATTCTCGAAGTCGGAAAGCCGTTGAAAGGTGGACGGTCGAAGAAAGACACCCCAGTGACGTTATCAGGCTGAAGTCATAGACGGATATGGGGCATCGTTTGTAGAAGTCTGCTATCAGGACAGCCAATAACACCGAATGTCGAATATTATTCTTCGTGAACCTCTCTCCTGTAAACTGTATGAGCATTGACCTGGTCCATTCCACGCACGAAAGATATCCGCAATAAACTTTCTAACTTTAGATAGCTTTCTGCGTGCGGATGCACATAGTCTGTAAAGTTGGAATACTGTAAAGTCAAAAGACTCAAGCGGTAAAAGCACCAAGATTTATCACGGCCATTCTCCTTCAAGGAGTATCAGTGTTATTCCCTCAATCGGAAACTCAAGACTGCTGTGTCCAGTCTCCCCGTGGCCTACCGATTGTCCAAGATTCAAAGCTGATTGCAGATGATTGCGCTTAGCTGAAGACTATTGTATTGGTGGAAGTCGATCAATGTTTCCCCTACCCTGCAAATTGGATAGAATCGATTCTCCCTGCGCTGCATCATGAGCTTAAGCCAAAGTACCGGCACAAGAGCAGGGAGTTTTCTTTGCCTCAACATAACATATGACCTGGCAGAGCTGCAAACCAGTGTACATTCAACTACTCACTGACTTTACTTCTCCCTAATACGTAGAAGAAGATCTATGTCCTTATCGACATCCTCAACGCAGCCACTAATACTGCACAAATCTCTATCTTCATAGATCCGATACCACTTTCGTCATTGCTAGATCATTCAGAATATTTTGAACATGCGCTTGTGCTTACGCTTCCGGACCTATAACATCGCTTCGTGATACCAGTTCACCGCGATGTCGTTCAATCATTTGGCAGACAGCCTCTGGTAACGGCTCAAAAACTGGCTGTCCTTGATATCTACCCATTACCAAGCGATGCCAGTCGCAGAAAGATAATGTCATTATATGAGGATCCGCGATCAAAGCCAGAAGTTTTGAGTGCTCCTCGGTAATTCTGATCGTGCTCGGTTCAAAAATGTTCAGTCCCGATCCCTTGTCTTCAGCATAATCATACAACTCCCACATCCGAAGATCCAGTCTCTTGAGATTGGGAAGGAGATCTGAGTGAGTGGACCAAGATGCGCAGGCGAGTGCAAATATTCGTTCCGCAACCTTAGAGCGTCTAGGTACTCGATGAACTATTTCGTTGGACTCGTCTAGTCGCTCTCGACTGAAACCGTGTGGGACTGGTATAGATACGGCCTCTATGAGACTTCGCGCCCAAATAGGCCTATCTTGAGCAAAGAGGACTAGAGTAGTGATGGAATCCGCATAGAAGCAATTCTTGGCGTAGAAGATGTAGGATGCCTCTTGGTAGAATTGACGAGAAACGTAAAACAGCTTGAACTCGAATTTTGCAGCCACAGCGTAGGTGGTGGGTTGGTATTCGTGCTCCCCACTTCGAGTCATGAGCGACGACCGCTGTAAGCCTGTCATACCCCCTTCTGGCCAGATTCTGTGGATGAGTATGCCGCCAATGTGATCGCGAAGCACAGGTTTTCCTTCTTTGTAGTTCACGTCCTGGTCGACGACTAGCTGTGTGTAAATGCGATTGCGGATCTCTGCTGGGAGGTCGAAGAAATTGAGGCGTTTTTGATCAGCTTTCTTATGACGGTACGCACGGAATCTATCTCTTAGGACTGCTGCTCCGCGATGTACGAGATGCCAGTGATTGGAGCAGCACCACGCCTGAGCCATGGCAGCTTACTCTCCTATGACAGCGACTTTTTAAAGCCTAGCGAGCCAAACTCTCGCCTTTCGTAGTGCATGTTCGATCACTGTTCGAGCGTGTAGCAGGTCTTCTGTTGCCTTGCACTTTCTCTAGCCCTTGCAATGAAGAACAGCAGATACGATTACTAGCCCTAGAGCCTTGAAGGTTTCCTATAGCTCAAGCTTATATCCTTAGCTTCATCCTGATCACCTCTCGCTCAGACCTTGGTATCGACCTTACTCCGTTCTCTTGGTCAATAGCCAGGGTCTGCGCACGCGCTAACGGCGTTTGCCTTGCTAGACGCCGAATACTCTACGCCGGCTTCAACGAGCCTCAGAGATAGAAACGGAAATCATTCATTCTATCATAGTGACCTTTCTACAGCATCTGCAATTGTTGTGACATTGTAATGCGCTGACCATGTATAACTGATTATTCCATAATTCTTTTGCAGCATGTGTAAAATCAAAATTATTGCTCAATTAACGTAATCAAAAGATGATTGTAACATGAAAATGTCTGTGATTTTTACATGTTTCAGCAATGAAGTTTTTGTGAAACAGTTGTGACGACGAGACAAGATTTTATAAAATAACGACAGATACATATTATGATACATATATTATAATAAGAGATTTCTGAATTTGATTTGATTTGAATTCATACACCCTTGTGACATCGATTTAGGCCCGACCCATGAAGGACTCTATGCTATTTATATCGAGTGAACAAAACCCTCTGGGGGAGAAAACCACTCGCCGTCTATACGACGACTTCGCGTCATCGAAACAATGATCATGAGACTATGTATCAAGTTTGCACCTATAGCTTCTATTCAGCGCGCGACGCTCAAGTAAACTCTTAATGAGTGTCTGTGTTGTTCGTTTATGACGCATCGTCTTTGCTCTGCTCTTCATTGACGGTATTCTATACAATGATGTCTCGGTCCGATTCTCGATCCGAAGACGAAAGACGTTTTCTTCGCACTCGTGGTGCTCGTGGTTGTAACGTACGTAGAGCTGCGTTCTCTTACTCAATGATTGCCATTCATTGCGCAGAGAAATATGTGATGGAAGAGAGGCGCGTACGATGGGGAGGTAGAGTGTGATTGTACTGAATAATTCTTTCCTTCTCTTGATTTGGCTTGTGTCACGTAGACGTTGAATGAATTGTTAGTATAGGCGTGCGATCGCAATCGTTCGATGATTGGCTCTGATCGATAGAAGAGGATGCGTTCTGATCGTTCTCCTGCGCTCTCGATTTTCCACGTAGATAGATGTATGACTTGGCGTCAAGTAAAGAAGGTGGGCTCAAGTCCCCTCAGTATACCAGCGTGATCGACGAGTCACTACTCCTTCGAGCACTGTAGTCACGACTCTCAGACTGAGACCGACTATTCTACCTGATATCTTTCCATCAATTACTCGACGGCACTGTCGATGTGATGAAGACGTTTCAGTATACCGACGCGGTCGACGAGTCACAAATCCTTCGACCACTTGTAGTCACGACTCTCATACTGAGACCGACTTTTTCACTAGATATCTTTTCATCTCTTACTGACATCGACATGTCATCAATCACCTTCGTAGATCGATTGTGGCTGTTAGGGAGAATGCTGTCGCGTAGGTGAAAACTCTGCACGGTCGGCTTTTCTGCTCACGCAACATCCTAACATCGTTCGAATTGCGTCGAATTGAGATCTCTTGGCTCTTCTGACTTCTATTCAGAACATAGAATCAAAAGGTTCGTAGCCGGCACCACGTACAGGTGAATCTCGTTGCCAGCCAGAGATTTCTGAATAAGATATGTAAAAATTATACAATCATTATAGAAACTGTTTGTAAAAAAAAAATTACAGCAGTTGTGAATTTGAAGATATTGTGATTTCATGATATTGTCAAAACACTCGTATGTAAAGCTTTTGAAAACAACTAGTGTATTATCACAAATTAACAACTACAGCAGTCTCACAACGCGTTGCGATGTCTCTTGATGAGTGAGTCACGAAGATACACACTCGTACATTTTCTTTCAGATTGACTCTGCTTATCATTACAATCGTACTACATAGAAGTTCCCTACTTAATATCTTAGCTAGAATTCAACTCACTAGCTACACTGAAGATTGCTACAGTACGTAGAAGAGTCGAGAGGTGACTTCATTGCTGTAATGATATCCGTGAATTCTATCGATACCAGCAGCGACGAAAGGGAAAATCTCATCGGTTTGGCTGAATGCCTTGGTTTTAATGCATGCCTACAGTAGTTTAATACCTGCGCTCACAACTCTGGTTCTATTTGTACATACTCAGTTCTACTGACGCTAGAGTACTAATTTTGTATCTTAGCGCCTATATTTTATTTATGTGTACTTGTGGAATGTGGATGATGCGTATCGGCCGACCGAGGGTGATTCGAAGGTTTTTTTGGGACTGACGTACTTTCGTTTATCCTGGTGAAGCGCGCAATGAAAGTCTCGGTATATGTCTCATAGCCCTTGCCTGTATCCCATGAATTAAATGCAGCCTTGTGACTGTTCAGCATCGTAGCCCGATGGGTCCTTCCAAATCGTTCGAAAGCCCTTTTCTTTCACTTTCTCCTGTTGCTCGAAGCCCATTCGCTTAGCCCATCGGGCGTTGACCTTCTCTACACTGTCCATTCGCGGCTTTTCAAGCACAGGGGTATATTTGCCTGCAAACCGGGGACTGTTGCCGCCCTGGAAGACCTTCTGGCTAGAGGATCTCATTTCTGGCCGCAAGGTGTCATTATTGCTGACCGGGGCATTGCCGTCGCTGCGACAGTTTCCTTGCTCAACGATGACATTCAGTAATGAGCCAGCTAGCACTTCGTCCATTTTTCTGTGCCGCCATACTTTCCACATATCGTCCACCACGCCGCCTGATCCGTACTTGCCACTATTCTTGCCACTAAATGCTAAGGCTAGGCCCTTTTCGTGGCCCGTATAATCACCAATGTACATCCATTCAAGTGCGTCTTCTCGGCTGCCACTTCCTTCTCGTGGGAAGATAGAGTCCCAAAAAACGAGGGGAGCGTCGTCTGCCATCTCGTATGTAGGTTTCTCCGTGACTTTTTGGACATCGAGGAGCTTGTCTACGAGATCTGGAGATTCCAGGCCTTGTCCGATTAAAAACAAGACTGCCACCATGTGCCGCACTTGATGCCATAAAAATGCCGAACCATGAAGTGTGAACGTGAAGATCCTTGGCGAGTTCTTTACATCTGTGCAGCCTTCTAATATGCCCATATTTGATTCCTCATGTTCTTGAAAATCGGGCAGCCCGACGTATCCTGCTGGACCCGTCCTTGGATCGACTTCCTCAATGTCCGCACGAAACATCTTTCTTTTAAAATTACCAGTCTGCTTGCACGGATCCAGTTTGCAGAAATTGCGGAAATCATGAAGCCCCACAAACTTCTTTGCACCCTCCCTCATTGCCTCGATATCGAGCCAACCTTCCCTTCTCCGCTTGCCCGATTCCATACGCACAGCCACGCGATCGGCGAGACCTGGAGAACCATGCGTTGGGGTAAAAGCTGGATTGGTGAAGAAATATCGATATCGACGTTCCTTGCAGGAAAAGCGAGCTGAGAAATCTGTTGGCGGAGAAGCACACCATGCCAGAGCACGAATATCGGGGGGTAGAAGTCGGTTGAGAATTTGAGGATACGGGATCTCGTCATCGATGGGATGAAAGGAAAGCGACTCTTCGCTCCAGGAGTTAGCCAATGAGAAAGGTGAAGACAATTCGTTGTCTCTTTCCTCTAAAGGCAATGAGGCTAGTTCGACATCGCTCCCAGTTCCATCGTCCTCTTGTATTCCATCCGAGACTTTCGACTTGACCCTGTTCACAGGACGGTTACTCCTGACTCTTATCCCTACAACCTGACCAAACGCACTAACCCCCTTGTCGGTTCTCCCGGACTTCGAGAAATCGCAACCCTCCCAATTGACATCGCCATCGCCTAACAAAGGATTCGGTGTTGGAAAGATCAAGCGTGCCTTGTTCAATGCCTTCCATAGCTCCTCCTCGATCGTGGGCAGGGGCGTTGGGTTGTTCGCATGATATTCAAGGCCGTTGTAGCGCTGACCCAGGTACGCGAATTTTAAGGCGATGAGACGTGTAGAATACTTTGCAGGATCGAACTCTCGATGAACGCGGGAATTCTTAGGTCTTTGTGGAGATGGGCGGGACGCTGAGCTAGACAGCGAAGATCTGTATCTTTTCTCAAATTAGTGGCTCAAAGGAACAGTCGCAGTTACGTGGATCGTCACCTAGCTGCCTGCTTTTTCAACTGCTGCTCCAAGAACGTGACACGGTCAATAAGCTGCTCCGTGCTCCATTCAGAGTAGCCTTCTCTTTCCGCCATGCTCGAACTTACTCCCCTTGTATCTTTCCAGTACTGCGAGTACCGGGCCTTAACATTGATTCTGCTGCTCTGGTGTAGTCTTGATTGTATTGCAGTCACGCGTTTGGCGAATGGGCAAGTAATCATTACACGCCCCTCTTGCAATTGGTAAAATGGACTTGGTTAAAAAATTTGAAATATTATTGAAGCCCTAAAACGCCCTCGGCTCGGCTATCTGTTCCCGCAAAGATCTCCGTCAGGGTCATACCTTAGTATCCCGCAACCACGCCCCACCTTGGGAACAACAGCAATTGATGGAGGATCGTGAGACCCCTACAGTCTCAATCCTCTTACTCGGCGACCCAGAATGCGGTAAATCGACATTCCTCTCGTAAGTACATATCTCCATCCCGCCCCCGCCGAAACACGCTCCCCTCTTCTTCTTCCGCCCTTTTTATCCCATGCCTACCTTACCTTACCCAGCCCAAGCTCCTTGCGAACTTTCCCGATATCTTTTCAACCCGTCAAAGACCCCTCAAGACCCCGCTAAACCTCGCACCCCAGCCGCCTCAGCCATGGCCAATCATCCCTCACCAGCCCCTCCACGACCCTCGCCCCCCTCCACGACCTAGACCAACCGTTCGTCTACAACATCCGCATGTACAACCGCCCCTACCGCTTCGAATTCTCCGATACCGCGTCCCCGGAACACTACACCCTCCTCTCCCCCGACTCCATCATCATCTGCTACGACATCAGCGACCGGCGGAGCTTGGTCAACGCGCAGTATGCGTGGAGGAAGGAAGCCATCCGGCACTACAACCTGAGGAGGGAGGGGATCGTGAGGGGGGAGTTTGCGCAGAGGGGGACGGAGGATATTCCGGTTATGCTGTTGGGGCTGAAGCGGGATTTGAGAGTGGAGGGGGAGGGGATGATTTATCCACAGGAGGGACATAGGGTGGCGCAGGAAATTAGGTGTGATCGCTATGCGGAATGCTCTGCTGTGACTGGGGAGTTGATGAACCAGGTCTTTGAGGATATTGCGAAGGTTGCGGCGAAAACGACAACAGAGGACGGTGCATTGTCGCAAGGTGGATGCAGCGTTATGTGATGTAGTGGTTTACAACAATTTTGTTCTGGGTATGCCAGTGTTCAGGCACTGGCATGTCTAGGTCTCAAGGTTATGGAAATACCGCTCATACGCTGTTCATAGTCATACATATCAGTATGCTCGCATGTGAATACTGCCATTTCCCAGCTCACATTTCAACATTGGAGAAAACGTGGTCATTAGATCAGTAATTGTACCAACCTGCAAGATTGAAACATTGCAAATGAGTGATGCTGAATGTGTCATACCATGGCCCAAAGTGAAAACAGTACAGGCATTTAAGAGCAAAATGACCGCTGAAGATCCCGTCAGATATACTGGTCTGAAAATGTGCTGCACTCCAACCTGCAGCAAGGCCATTAGCCTTTCCAGCTGCTTTACCTTTACCTAATCCTCCTCTTCCAAATCCTCACGCAGAATCTTGACTTGTTTCTTCATCTGCCTCCATAGGACGTACTTCTCTAGGTCTTCGTTGCCCCCAGAAAGACTCAGACCGCGGACAAGTTCAGAGAAGTTTTGCCCATCTAGAGATTCCATAGCTGCTTCACCGTCCTGATCGTCTTCATTCTCGCCTGCAATAGCTAGCAGACTGGCTACAAAAGCCTCTTGGATATAGGCGAAGCTGAAGCCTTTGGTGATGGATGCAATGGCTTGATTTAGACGAGCCGGAAACTCGATATCCTCATTCTCACCGAGTTTAGTGCGCCAATACTCACAATACAGCTCCCTCTCGTACATATCCGGATTAGGGAAATAATATTTCCTATCAAAACGACTTGGTCTCTTTGCTACACCTGGATCCAGACGATCGAGATGGTTGGTGCTTCCAAGCATAAGAATACCGTCATTGCTCTTGAGACCATCGACCTCGTTAAGGAAGTAACTGCGGACTGATTCAGTGACGATGCTATCGAGATCTTCGAAGACTAGGAAACAAGGTGCTGTTGTCCGCGCTTTGTTAAATATTTGCTTAAGGCTATACTCTGGCCCCCTAAAGCTTGTGAGAGTACGGACGTATAGTGTTGGAATTGGGTCGGATCGGTTGGAAAGAGAATGCATCATGGCTTTAATGGAAATTGTCTGTGGATCTTGTTAGTCTGCACCTTTTCTATTCGCGTAGATTGGTAAAACAAACCTTCCCATTCCCAGGGGGACCATAAGCTATCAAGCCTCGTTTCCACGGTACTTGCAGCTTCGCATATCTCTCCTTCGAATTGAAGAATTGATCAACTACTCCGGTAATTGCCTTCTTCCTGCTTGGGTTCATGATTATATCATCCCAAGATGAGTCCTGCACGGTTTGCCAAAGCTCTCGACTCTTGTTCCAATACCCTCCATCGAAGACTAAAATCTCGTCATGGAGATCAACCGTCCATTTCGAGGCTTCAAGCATCAAAGATTCGGTAGATTCCCTCGATGATCCAAGAATATAGAGCATCCCAAGACCATATCCAAATCGCTCCCCAACGACCATGTACACTAAGTATTCTTGGTCCTTCCATGTGTAGAAGTATTTTCCAAACTGCACGGACTCGGCCAAAACTCCTAAGGATTCGTCACTGCGGCGTGCCGGACGATAGTAAAACTTCCATTTGAGGCTTGCAGATAGCGAGTCGTCCGCGTCAGTAGGAATGGCCTGAGCGTGGCCTGAGGCAGCGTAACCAAGGATGTCGCAGTTACTTTGAACTGTGATAGATAGATGGAGGTCTGGGTATTGCTTTCGAATTGCCTCGACGATGACCTCATCTGTGTTGATACGCGCGGCGGTGGAGTTATGGTAGAATTCTCGGTAGACACCATCGCGAGCTTTGGAGGGTCGAACTGGTAGGTCGTTGGGGTGGAAATGCATTGCTGATTGAAAGTAGGGTAGCTTTCTCCACGGTGAGAGGAAGGATCTGAGCAGTTAAGACAACCTTGGTTGCCCAGGAGAGCAACTTGAAATACGTAGTACATCCATCTCAACTGCGGCTATTAGAGACACAGCCACCCCGTACCTTGCAAGGTTGGCATGTGAGCGCATATCAACCCATCAGTTTCAGATCATGAGGACCAATACAATCGGCCCCAACACACAACGGCTTTGGACCATTGCCGCGGGATTCGTCGGCAGAGTTATCGACATGGTGAGACGTGATGTCTAAAAGATGCCGCTAAGCCTTACAGCGGCGGTCCTGCGCTGTCTTTTCTTTGCTCGATTGAATATGATTATTTGTATAGAAAACACATGCAGTTGCCAGCACCGTTTTCGAAAGGATAGACCAAAACAAGACCAAAAGCTTAGTATGCTAAAAGCCATTGCTGTGATACTGTTCTATTCTAACTGTTGTCTAGAGATTCTGACTGCTGTAATGTCAAAATGCTGCTGAACACCCCTGGGAGTCTACTCTTTTTCCGTACCATGTCCTATAATCTTTTTCACCCCCTCCTCTATGATATCAGCCCCCTTGCCCAATGTGCCAAATATCGTCGACATCCCAAAGCTCCAGCCACGGACTCTTACAGTGTAAATGAAAAAGTACACTAGCGCCCAGTTTGAGAAGACAAAACCCGTGAAGATGCCCAGGTATTTCCACTTGTCGCTAGGCACCACGTTCAGAACAGCCATGTATTCCACTCCATTACTGTACGGGCAGTAGCCGCAATTGCTTGTCGCGCCTGGATTGGTCAAGTAGCCAGCTCCAGCATTAGCAGCAAAGGCCCCCGCGTATTGCTGACAAGTCTGGCCAGGAGGGGGGTTGAAATATGCGGCTTCGCCCGGCCCACAAATAACCGGAATATTCCTAAGAGTAGCAGCGATTACTCCACCAATCCAGTACGTGCTGGGGATGAGATAATAGAGCCAGTATCTCCAAAACACCGGGATCATTGAATAAGGTCTTACCACGCCATTGAAAAGGCCGAACATGACAAAGAAGAAGGGAAGGACGTTAGAGATGACTGTGAAGGACGGTGCAAAAGCACAGATCCATTGGCCCCAGCTTGCTTGGAAGAGGAAGAAGAGCATGACCATGAAGAAGACATAGCCGGCAGTGGAGCTGTCTGTTGGCAGTCCAGTAGGGTAATACCACAACAGCCAGTAGATGACAGCACCGATGATGGAGATCGGTATCTCGGTTACAACTGATGCTGTGCAGAACGCCACCCAGTTGTAGATGCGAGAAGGATTCTCACGAGCTTCCCAGAGCGATAGGTTCTGGAAGAACTTAGGAACCACACCGTTGACGATGGTGGGTGGAATGAGGATGATTAGAAACGAAGTGAACATGCGATTCTGCATGTCTTGGACGGTATTGCCAAGTTTCCAGAAGGTAAAACCGTTAAAGATTCCGATAATAACCGCAACAAACAGTTTCCCATATAAATAGGAAGGATCCCGCCAATATTGTGTGAACATTCGCCTGGTCAACATTGTGATCTGTAGCCATATAGGCGAAGCATACTCGTGCTGTGTATCGATCGCTGGGGGTGGAATCTTGCTCCGTTCCGCGTTGACCTTTTCGATATCCATGAGAAGATCTTTGTTCTCTTGAGATTTCTTCCATTCTTCGTTCCAGTTCAGTTTTTTGCCGTCAGCTCTCTTCCCACCCTTAGCTGCAGTTTCTAAGATGAACTCTGCCACGTTTTTTGAAGGTGGGCAGACAACTCCGCGATCTGAAAAATACTTGATGACAGTGCTACCATTTTCGCCTACAGGGCCGAAGTAGAACGTATTACCTCCAGGATTTAGTGCTAGAATCATGTCGAATTGTTGGATGAGAAGCGATGAGGGCTGATGAATTGTGCAAATAAGACCGTGGCCAGCTCGAGCCAGCTTCTTAAGGAAGCGAACAATGGAGTACGCCGATTGGCTATCGAGACCAGAGGTGGGCTCGTCGAGGAACAGCAAAGAAGGCTTCGCGGCCAGCTCGACCCCGATCGTAACTCGCTTTCTTTGCTCTACTCCCAAAGACAGAAGTAAAGCATCCTGATGCTCGCGCAATTCAAGTAGGTCAATAATCTCTTCGACATAGGCAAGCTTCTCCTCTCGAGGAACATTGCGCTCTTGCCGTAGGATGGCAGAAAATTCAATGGCCTCGCGAATCGTTGCGGTACGGTCATGCAAATCTTGTTGTTCGACGAAACCAGTCAACCTTTGGAACTCTGGACCCAAGGGGCGGCCATCGACCAGCATATTTCCAAGGACGACGCCGACTCTCTGTCGCTGACTTAGAGCATTCAAAAGCGTGGTTTTTCCAGCTCCGGACGCGCCCATCAAGGCGATCAGAACGCCAGGTTTTGCGTAGCCATGAACGTGATTAAGCAACCTACGTTGACCTCCCTGATACGGCACGCTGTATACGACGTCGGTCCAGGTAAAGACACTTTCAGCCTTCGTGTTCATTGGCATGTCAACTTCTTCGGATAGGTTAATTGGTAGCTGACCACTCGATACACTGCTGTCTCCGGAAGTCCCGGCTTTTTCGAGATCAGCGACTTTGGAGCCCGATTTCACTTCCTTCTTGGCCTTCTTCTTGAAGATCAGAGCTCCTCCACCCTCATCGACAAATGAAAATATCTCTGAGGCAACTGCAGTGATCAATATATAAAGGACCGTAAAGGCAATGACGACAGCCCAGTTGCGCCACAGGTGTGAGCGTGCGTACTGGTAGGTCGTCTGAAGATACTGATCTCCGGTCACGGTAGTGCTGCCAAGCTGTGCTCCACTGATAGCACAGCCTTGGTACTGTGATTGAATCCCAGGACCTTGAGGAATGAGCTGCTGTGGGGCACATTCCATTTCACGGCCAGTTAACTCGTTGGATAAGACTCCTTCGAATGCGTACGAGACGGGGTTGATGTAGTAGAGCCAGCCGAACCAAATCTTTTGCTGAAGCAACTGGGGTTTGGGTATAGCATAGCCTGTGTAGATGATCAAGAGGTTCAGAGCGGTACCCGAAAACCTTACTGCATCATCGATGGTTGGGGACAGTGCTGCAAACATGCGGTATAGAGCAGTGATACAGATGGTAGTTGTGTACACGAAGAGCATATAAATCCAGAACTTCGAAACGTTGCGATCCAGATTGGTCATGAAGTACATCAGGGTACCGAAAATGACGACCTGGGCAAGTATTAGGGGCAAGTCCGTGATAACTCGGGCGATTGAGACGGCACTCGGACGATAAAACGCATAGTCTCGATGGCGAGCGATGACTGCCCGTCCAGAGACAGCTTTCATCAACTCGGTAAGCTGAAGCCAGCCAAGGAAGAGGATTGAGAAGAAAGCGGTTCCGCCGCGGGTAAAAGCACCCTCCGTATTTGTTGGTTGACCGTAGAATAAAGAGCCAACGATTAAACCGTTTGAAACAATGATGAAGAACTTGGTGTAAAGTGTGGTTGGGTCGCCCCAGGTTAGCCAAAACTCCCGCTTAGTGCATGCGATGATTTGTCTCCAGTAGCTTACGGTATAGCTTGAGCCTTTAGAAACATGCTTCGACTTTTGTTCCTTGACAGTCTGCTTGAATTCTCTTGCATCAAGGTACTCGGTGTTCCCAAGATGCTTTTCGTAATCTTCGACATCCTGAAGAACACGCGTGTAATTCGGACTGTTCTTGAATGCCCTTTCGAAATCTTCAGCGGTCTTTGGAGCCTGAGCTTCGTATCCCTCGCGCCAGATACGCTGCATAGGATCCGCAACAGAAGTAAGAAAATCTGCAGTAGTCTGCCGGACCGGGCAGTCGAGGCCAAGGTCGATAAAATACTGTTTCGCCTCGTTAGCCGGGCCTTGGAACAGCATTCGTCCGTCGGCGATAACAAGGACCTTGTCCATCAGTTCGTAAATGCCTTCGCCTGCCTGGTAAAGAGTGACTAAAGTGGTTCTGTCGCTGACGTCCGTCATAACTCGGAGGGAATTTGCATAGTCTAGTGCTGTGCTTGCGTCCAGGCCTCTTGTGGAGTTGTCCCAACATACTACGGTGGATTTCGTGGCCAGTGTCTCAGCGATTGACACCCTTTTTCTCTCTCCTCCTGAGACCCCACGTACGTATTCATTGCCAACGAGCGTGTGTCGAGTATGGTCAATCCCAAAAACTTTCAGCAATGCTTCCACAATCACATTGATCTCCCGCTTCTCCCGTTTCTTCGTCTTGGTGAGCAACGAAAATTTCAACGTCTGCCACACGGTCAAGCTAGGCATGTGCTGATCGTCCTCGGGGTTATAATTAACTTCACCACGGTAGTGGGCAAGTTGTTTGGCGGCAGGAATTCCCCCGTAGAGAACATCACCTTGTACCTCGGCGTAGCCACCACGTTTATTGGCGATGACTTTCAAGAATGTTGTACAACCCGATCCAGGACGTCCCAAGACAAGCATCATTTCTCCATTTCGAACGACCCCGGTGAAATCATTAAGAAGCACTCTCGTCGGCTCTGAGCTCCCAAATCTGAGACTAGGAAAAATGCGGGTTGAAATTCGATACAAGTCTGGCCCGAATGTCCCGAGAATTGCATTTGGCAGGGTACGAACGTAATTTGCCGTGCTCCCCGCTCCCCTGACCGTGAGATGCTTGAAGACGACTCCCACCTTCTTTGCGGATCCACCGTCCTGGTTCCTCTTTTCGAAGTGACCTTCTTTGATAAAGCCTCCAAGCTCGAAACCTACTTCTTTCTCTGCCATCGCCTCTGCGTTACCCGCTTCCAGGCCATCGTCATCAGCTTCGCTTGCCGTCATCGCAGATGGCGTCCGCCGAGCCTTTCGGGTTGCAGACCTTTTGCTTCTGCTCGTAGTTGATCGACCAAACCGACCTCGTTCGGTCTTTGCAGACGTTTTTGAGCGAACCTGGCTGAGCTGGGTAAGCTCCCTCCGCATGGCCTCAAAATCCTCCATAGCCTCGCGATGGCTCACGGGACCGCCGACATCTCGCTCACCCCATGTCCCGTCGGCTTGGTAGGTCGAAGACGCCTCTGTACTTGGAACAGCAGTGGCCGTTGTTGCTGTCGCCAGAGGGTCTGTGCTGTGAGTGTTTTCTTCATCATTGAAGTTCTCGCCATTGGGATCGATGTTGTGAAGATTAGCCTCGGGATCTAGGTAATGTTAGTGAGATGGGATTCAATGCAACTTTTGCAGACAGCCAACCCCCAGTATCAGCCCGCTGGCGATAGAAATCGCTGCCAGGCTGATGGCCAAACATTGTGAATATTCGAGGATTGGGGTGTTTGGATATCAGTGAGACAATCGCGTGGAAGCGGTTCAAGAACTGGGTTTCTTTCACTGAGATGGCAATGGTGGTAGGCGGGTTCAATGGAACGCAATGAAAAGGACTTGGAACGTTTTCAAGATATGAATTGTATGAATTGTATGAGATTATATAAGATTATAAATGTGGGGGGGGGGGGGGGAAGCGTAAAGCATCGAAAAGGGCACCGATTATAAACCCCAATTATAAACGTCATCCGAAAAGCTTCCCTTCCCATTTCTTCGTGCCAACCCCCTTCCACTATGACTCCCTCGTTCCGTTTTTCGCAATAAGAGTCATAATGCCAAGGGATATAAGAATACCTTGGGAGTCTGATCGGACCGTTTTCGTGCGCATTAATCAATCGAGTGTATTTGTTGGGTTTGGTTGCGTTTGTATTTGAGCGCAAAGGTGCCGCTTTCCCGTTGCTCTACCTTGGCGTGTTGGGAGACGGATTTACGGGAGTTAAGGTGAGTAGGTACATATGTACTCTCTAACGTCCGCGTCAAATTCGGGTGTGAACAGTGATGATCTACCTATCTTACCACCTTTTTCCACATCGGGCCATCTAGCCGGAACGATGGAAGGTTGAGCCTGTTCCGACGATAGAAGGACAGGCTATCTATGGGTGTTACGGTCACGAAGTAGTAGTAGTAGTAGTATTATCGCAGAGAGAACATATGATCCTGTATGGTTGATAATGGAACAATGCCCAATACAGTAATGTGCAAGTGGAATGGAAAAGGCGTCAGAGTCATGACGAGGCGGATGCACCAATCGGTGATCTGGAAGAGTGATGAGTCATCCCAGTTGGAGCAATCACAAATTCACAGGGCTGAACGAAGATGCAGCCAAGATTCGAAGTGATGCAGAGCCTCACTGTTTCATGTTTCATGTTTCATGTTTCATGTTTTGCACTTTCCAACTGCTTCCGCCCCCATACTTTATCCCTGCCCTTCCTTTCCACCCCCATACAAGTCCTTGAAGTCTCGACCACTCACACCAACCCTACACACTTTGTAACCACACTGTACTTGGTATCCGAGGGCAGCAGGATCTCTTACAAGCATCGACGACATCATGGGTAGCAAGATGCTGGAGCCCGACATGTTGGTCTCGCCGTTGCGCCAATTCTACCGTAGAACCGTACTGATTGAACCCCCAGCTCTATCGACGTCTTAGTGATTGGAGCAGGCCCGACCGGTCTGGGAGCGGCCAAACGTCTACACCAATTGGTACCTCTATCCATAGCAGTGGAGGTCTGCTTGCTAACCTATAACGTTAGGATGGACCGTCGTGGATGATTATTGACTCCAACGAGACACCAGGTGGTCTAGCTTCTACCGATACAACACCAGAAGGCTTTGTACGTCCTTCGCCTGATATTACGGCCCCACCGATGAGAATACGTGCATTGCTGATGAATTGTCTAGCTCTACGATGTCGGCGGGCATGTCATCTTCTCCCACTACAAGTACTTTGCCGATTGTATTAACGAAGCACTTCCCAACGAAGAAGACTGGTACACACATCAACGTATATCTTACGTGCGCTGCAAGAACCTATGGGTGCCGTATCCCTTCCAGAACAACATCTCCATGTTACCGAAGAAAGAACAGGTAGACTGCATGGAGGGAATGATTGATGCCGCCTTGGAAGCGCGGGTGGCCAACACTAAGCCGAAAGACTTTGACGAATGGATCGTCCGCATGATGGGGACGGGTATCGCTGATTTGTTCATGAGACCTTATAACTTCAAGGTTTGGGCTGTGCCTACAACGAAGGTCAGTAGAGTTCTGGCGGAAAGATGTAGTACACGATTGACCGCTCCGCAGATGCAATGCCAATGGCTCGGCGAGCGTGTAGCAGCCCCAGATATCAAGACTGTCACACGGAACGTCATCCTCCAGAAGACGGCCGGCAATTGGGGACCCAACGCCACCTTCCGCTTTCCCGCCTATGGGGGAACAGGTGGCATCTGGATCGCGGTGGCCAAAACCCTGCCCAAAGAAAAGACTCGCTTTGGCTCTCATGGTACAGTCAAAGAGATCGATGCGGACAGCAAGCGCGTAACTCTGGAAGATGGCAAGACCATTGGTTACGAGAAACTCGTCACCACCATGGCCGTCGATTCCCTCGTCGAGAAAATGGGTGACAAAGAACTGATCAACCTCAGCAAAGATCTCTTTTACTCCTCAACCCACGTGATCGGCGTCGGTGTTCGGGGCGAACGACCCGAGAGAATCGGCGACAAATGCTGGGTATGGCCAACGTTTCCCTCCAACTCGTTAAACTTTCATATACTAATCAGCCCACAGCTCTACTTCCCCGAGTCCGACTGCCCCTTCTACCGCGCCACCATCTTCTCCAACTACTCCCCCAACAATCAACCCTCTCCGTCGACCAAACTCCCCACCCTCCACCTCGCCGACGGCTCCAAACCGTCTTCCTCGAACCCCTCAGAGGGCCCTTACTGGTCCATTATGCTCGAAGTCTCGGAATCCAGCATGAAACCCGTCGACAACGCTCACCTCCTCAAAGACTGCATCCAAGGCCTCATCAACACCTCGATGCTGCAACCCACCGACCAAATCGTGAGCACCTACCACCGCCGCTTCGACCACGGTTACCCCACCCCAACCCTCGAGCGCGAAGGCGTCCTCAAACAACTCCTCCCCAAGCTCCAGGACAAATCCATCTACTCGCG
>JAABUR0100003539.1_pt1 | contig 21837 bp, 25 predicted proteins | sample 5560091 | NCBI WGS metagenome assembly JAABUR01 (sample SAMN10711879, study PRJNA513375) | rock metagenome | isolation source: Antarctica rocks | place: Antarctica: Victoria Land, University Valley sud
TAGATCTGCAAGAGCTGCTTCAATTGAAGTCATATTGAATTTGTAGTTGATTTTTGAAGAAAGATGAAAGTAGTAAAGTGGGGTGTGCACGGGACCGGAACGTGCATCGGGCCGGGCATACTCCTAGTTTATAACTCCTGGTCCCAAATTCAACCTTCTATACTCCAAAACCCTCCCAAGCTTTACCTACTTTGTCTATACTTACAATCATCACCCATTTTTCCACGCTCGCTCCCTTACAACGTCTACCAACCCATTTAACCACTTCATCTCACGAAATTGGTCACCGCCAATCCAACCTCCTAACACATGCATGCACGCTCCATCCTTCTTCATCTTACTTCTCCAACATTAGCAGCGTCGTTTTAGCGGGGCGAGGATGGTTGGTTCATGAATTCAGTCAACTCTTTCAGCCTCTCGCATACGCTGTTTTAAGATATCATATCTTTGTCCAAACCTACATGCACAGATACCTGGAAGGAAACCTAATTTGAAGGATAGCAGATATAGAAGATATGGTTGAGAGTAGATTATGTCTAATTGAAGGGTTTTCCAATTGAAAAAAATCTTTGACTTTTGATTTCGATTTTTCTGGTTCAGACCTTCAGCCCTATTATATGAGATGCTCTGACAGGCAAATTAGATCTCTGAAGTCGCTTGAAAGAGGTAAAAATATGGATTTTTCTCGGGCGATAGGGTTTGTGGCGGTGGCTAGGTGGGCGAGAAAGCATTTTTGGCTGAGTGCATTGAGAGTGAGGGGAGAAAGAGATGGGATAACTCTGTTCGTGCGCTCGCTTTCCTTCAGCGCATGGCTCAGGCTGGGGAGCATGACGGATCTTATTTCCTCAAGAGATGGGATCTTATGAAGAAGAGCTGCAGCAGCCATTTCCCGTTATTCTCCACGGTTACGGGTTATTTCTTTTTAGTCACACTATGTGTCTTCTTTCAGGCAGCCATGCGTCCAAGCCTCCGCCACCTCAAAACGACGGTCCTGTAATGCGTCAAACGTTTCTGTAGTTTATATTTTGGGATACACGAGAATTACTATCCAAGATTTCTAGGCCTTTCTCCCCATCTTAGCCTCTACAAGCTTCACGGCGGCAGTAATGGATTTGGCAGAAGTAACATCTAAATCGAGGATCTCGACGTTGGGGAATGGGGCAAGATACACCGCTTTTTCGCGCATGCGGGCTGTGGCGAAGACGTATAATCGCGCTTTTGATAGGCGAGGGCTAAGGCGAAACCAATACCGTCGGCGCTGATGTCTGTTATGAGAACTGCTTTGGGAGACATTGTTGTTGTTTCGCCGGGGGCCAAGGATATCTGCAGCTTAATGGTTGATTGGGGTAGTAAAGTGCTGCCAGTAGTGGCATAGAGTAATGAGATATATACAGGCTATAAGAGCATGCAAATCTTTGTTGAATACGTAGGATAACAGAACAGAAATTTCTTAAGAAACATGATTTTTAGAAAGTAAGATATATGTTGCAAAGTAGCACGTATCGACTGTATATTATTAGATCGAGGAAGCAAGTTTAGTAGACAAACAGGTGCGATTAGGATATCTAGCAGATGAACAGAGTGCTGGCATGACGATGGAGTTATATTGGAAACTCAAAGCTCTTGCGAACCTTTCCAAAAAAGCTACATCTCATGGAAGACGCGCGGTAGCTCAGCATAGACGCGCGGCTATGTTTAATTGTGAGGTAGCAGTGTCAAAGGTGTGCAAGAGGTAAATCTTTGTTATCAGAGAGTGCAGAAAGTCGTGAAGTAGCAATCAATCGTAGTAGTAACGATATTCCAACAAATAATAGAAGTCTATCATTAATTGAAGTTCATTTACGATCATTTCAGCGACAAGAACTGAACACAAAGACAAAAGAGCTTGACCGATCTTTGACATGTACCGATCTTTGACACGTTCATTCTTAAACCGCCATGAGTTGATAGAATGACCTTCTAGACATCGTTCTGTTGACTGTTATCTACTAAGCTTATAAACTCACGGATGTGCAACCTTTCTCCTTAAACCCCGTCTACCTCTAAGCTAGATCCTTAGAGCAGATTTATCTTGCAGATGATCCCATAATCCCCCTATTGTTGTGCAGACCCGTAATGCCTAGGCTGCCCGCACTCCGGACAATACGCAAAGATATATTGGTTTAGGAAGACCCTTAAATCATTTTCACTATCATCCACGTACTTGCAAAAGGGCTATCATACGTTAGCCGGGTGATCTCTTTGCTGGTACATGGATATTTGGAAAACGCACGCAGCTCCAAAAGCCTCCGTAATACGCGTGGGGATACCTTGAGTGGTCGGGGATGCGGTTGATAATGTTAAAGAAGGTATGGTGCTTGCAGTCTTGCGCATTGTCGATGGATCGGATGCGAACTGGCTCTGGGAAGAGCGACAAAGGCTTTTGAAATCGGAATGCTGGGCGTTGATCGCTGGGCTGCGGATCGTTGACTGGGCTTGCTGGAGTTGGCTCTGGGGAAGGGAACCATGTATCTCGAAATTGTGAGGCTCGGGGTCGCTGGCTGCGGTCCGGAATATTGACTGGGCTTGCTGAGGCTGCACCATTTTCTGACTCGTCGAACTTGGGTGATGATGCTGAGAATGTCATTCTTGAAAGGCGCCGGCGGTTCTCCTGGATCCTCTGCAAATAAGCCTCGGAAGCTCTTGCCATGGCTGTAGCTGTGCTTTCAGCAGGTGCAAATCGGAACGTCATGGTGTGAACACCGGGGCCTAGAATATTGACTGAGCTTGAGGCTGGATCAAGTTCTGATTCGTTGGAGTATGGTGGTGCCACGAATGTGATTCTTGAAAGCTGCTGGCGGTGCTTTTCGGCTCTCTGTGAGAGGCTGTGGGACTCTGGCATCACCACAGCTGCGCTTTCTTCATGACTACCCCCAGGAGTGATACTATATTGCGGATTGGTCTGATTACCTCTTGACTCTTCCGCGCTGCCAGAATCGCTAAACATATTTTGACACATATTGGAAGACCACCGGAAACAGGTGGGACGATTTCTAGTTTGAAAGGGGATACTCTGCACTGGTGCTGCGAAGTATTGTGTAGGGTGAGTGTTTGTTGTGATGGATGTAGACTGTCGGTCGATGTTCGCTCTATCTGGCTGCTGTCAACGTACCTTATGCATTTGATAAACAAAGACCCGACGTGGTTTGCAGGTTGGAGCTGATGAGGTTCTAATTCTTTCGTTGCGTCGGCCATTAATGTGTTGTCTTAGACTTCATGTACGCCAAATACAGCAAAGAACATCCCGTCCTTTAGGAGAAGGCTCGAAATGCTATATCTATGTAGAGATTACTCTTGCGCAATATCGACGTGCGTCATTAGTACACAAAGGGTTTAACCTATTAATCAGTAGTCCAAGGTTAGGCTCTGCTCACGCTTGTGGCGACATGAAGAGGCACCAGAAGAAACTGTATATCATTGAGTGTTCAGGCCAGAACAGCCTTCTGTATCGAGCACTCGCGAGCCGACTCGTGGAGTTATCGCACTCAGAGCACGTAAAGTACAGTACAACGAGGATCTCCGAAGAAAAAAGTTATGCCACGTGATATGTAATCAGACTTTTATGGTGAGCGCATAGGATCCAAGAAACGTAGCAAAACCTACTTCTCCAGGAAGTGTTTAAAGTATGCGCCAAGTTAAAACGTAGAGATGCAATATTTCCAAAAAACCCCGAAATTATGCAACCGGAAGAATTATTGCTTCGTACTTCATGCCGTCTCCCCCACAACCTAATCCCGCATACAGATAAACTCGAGATCATTCATACATGGAGTTCTTCCTCTTCTCGCGTTACAGCAAACCTGCTCATAATCTCTTTGTAGTCTCAGGCATAGCCGGCATTGCGGGGGACACGCCTTTCGGATTCTACTTCACCGCCGCCTCTATGCAATATGACTGGATCTCCGATAGTATAGTGTTTTCCAGCTTCTACGTCTGGGGCATCTCTATACATCGTTGAGGGCTCTCCGTCCAGGTAGTTCGTGTTCTCACTCCCCGGAGGAAGAGAAGAACCTCTTCTACCACCGTTCACGGCCGAGACATTGGTTGGTTGTCCGTGGGAGCTCGAAGCGGACGGTTCAATAGAGTGACTGGGCACTTGGCCCAAGTGATTAGTCATAGTATCTCCGCTGATGGGTTTGCTTCTCTCTAGTGGGTCTGGCACCACTCCACTAGCCGCAACATTGACTATGGGCCGGTTAACATCCTTTTCTGGGTCAAACAGTTGAGTTTCGTTCTCGTCAAAGTCTTGTCCTGGATTTGCGGTTTCATACTCTATACCTTGCAGAAATTTGTAGAACCCGGACGCGAGAAGAGAGCCAAGCGCAGGCCCGACCCAGTATATCTGTTCAACATTAGAGATATGGTGTGGTACAAGACTAGAGAGTCGTGTGTTACCCAATGGTAGTGGAAAAAGGAATGATTGATAACATCTGGCGCAAATGAACGAGCAGGGTTCAGTGATCCACCTGTGTAGTACACACCTGTTTCGATTAGATACGGGGATACCGTCTCTGTCGGAAGACCTACCAGACAACTCAGCTATGAAAAGAGATAATCCAATCCCGATTGGCGCGATAAAAGTCGCTTTGTGCTTTTCAGCAGCCAGCATGAAGATAGTAAAAACCAGCTGCGCGGTAAGGAACATCTCAATGAAGAGTCCCTGGACAATCGAAGTTCCAGCTCCAAGTGATGTCCGCACGTTTAGTTGACCGGGGAAAAGTGCCGATACAACGCCTGCTGATGCGATCGCACCAATTATCTGAGACACGAATATAAGACTGCCACGGATCGGAGGCATTGATCCTGTCAAGACCATCCCTAGCGTAACCTATTGCACTTAGTGAGAGCCAAAGCAGCATGATCAGGACACATTACTGCCGGATTAAACAGGCCTCCCGAGATTCTAAAGAATACCCAAGCAGTTACTGCAAGAGAAAATCCAAAGCAAAGACTGATATAAAGCAACTGGGCTGGGTTCGAGCCTTGTGCTATCGTAGTTGACACAGAGCCCTGGGTCTGACTATTGGCGACCTGCGTTCCAGAGAAGGCAAAGAAAAGAAATAAAAAAGTTCCGACAAACTCGCCGCACATGGCAATGAAGTGATTGCGAAAGACATCAGGCAAGAAGTTGAGGTATGGGACTCGCTTTTTTTGCGTCGTAACGCGGACCACTTTCGCTTCTGGAATCACCCGACTGCTGGTGACACGAGAAGGAGAAGCACTAGCATCCATGACAAGAAGGAACCTGAGAAGAAGATATTCAGAAAGCTATTGAAGAAGACGAAGACCCGGCGAAGAAATGGAGACGCAAAAACGCAAAAACGCAAAAACAAAGTGTGAACTATGACGAGCACAGAAGCTTAGCCACTCCCGGAACCGCGGGGGGCAGTACTCCGTACATGGAGGATCTCATAAAAATAGATGATGTGATAACGTTCAGGAGTCAAGTCTTTCGATCGAATTGCTGCTTTGTAGGGGCTCAGTGAAACAAGTCTCTTACACGTCTCTGCATAACATGCGAGGGGATGATGGGAGGAGTACAGGAATTAGGTATATCAACCCATATGGAAATACCTGGTACTCGTACCCCTAGCTGAACGGGATACCTTGTTTAGCCCGGCGCCACGCTGTATCGTGAATACCAACGAAACGACTTGCAGCTGAGAGTTGACCAGCAGGCCCCGTCCGAAGTCTCCGTCGTTCCATGCCACGTCAGGCAAGCAGCCAGGCAATTCATTCTTGGGAGGAGAAAACGAGAAGGGCTTTCCATGATGATAGCATGTGCGTTGTCGCAGGGCATTACCTAGATACTTCAAATCATTCACTATTACGGAATAATCTATTTGATACCCCAGCTTTTGGGAGCGTGATGACGGGATCTGTAAGAGTGCGTGCAACGCTAGTACTAATGCATCGCCGCACTCACGCCGCCCAACCAGTTCCACCAAGAAGCAAGTATCAACCACAATCCTACAATTTCCCCACACTCTCTTAGTCGGTGCAAAACGAAGTGAGTGGGCGATGACTTTGCACTCCAACCACCACAGGGCTTGCTGAGAGCTCGCCAGCGCCTTTACATATCCGTTCGGTACGCTTACATATCAACAAGATGCGTCCGCCACATCTCATCGTACTGTTGATGTGCTTTGTCGGCCTGCCCGTCTTCCTAACCTTCTTCTCTCTCCTACACGGTCGGCATGGGCATGATGTAGGGGTAGAGTCCTCTCCCTCTGTACAACAAGCTGGAGTATGGGCTTTCTTCTCATTCCGCACCCCCTCTACGCTTTTTCCGTCATCAGCAATTATCAGTCTTACTGACGATAACTCTACCTTCTTTCTGGCGCGACCTGCCGACTTTGGCTCGTTGCTGCCTTCAGACGGTCTCAGCGGACAACTATGGGTAGGGAGCGGTTTTGGCGACGATGGCCTGGGAAGAGCTGGAACAACAACCGGTGCAGAAGGAGAACTTGGATGCAGTGATGTGCCCGGCTGGGCTGGAGGGGGTAAAGGCCGCCATGGCGATACCAGTGGGGACAACTCTGGGCGAAAACAAGCAGACGCCAACGCGGATGGCCAACAAGGTGACGTTGACGACAGCCGTGGTCAACAGAGAAGGTCTGATGTTCCAGGGGCGAACACTCTTCCAGCGGAGGCCCAGGACGCTTCGATCCCGCCTCAAGATGATGGTACCGACGATCACCTGCATCATCCTCTACCTGGGTCATTTGTCTCCAGACCCTCAGAGCCCGGTCAGCCGGCTCAGCACGAGCCGGCGCAGGCCGGACACCTACCAGGGCACGCCGACATTCAATCTTTGCAGGAAAGCGCCGAGATATCCGGAAAGGTTGTACTTCTGAGCAGGGGTGGCTGCGGTTTCCTCGAGAAAGTGAAGTGGGTTCAACGCCGTGGAGGGACAGCTCTCATTGTGGGTGATAATACGCAAGGCGGGCCGCTAGTCACCATGTACGCCCGAGGGGACACCTCGAACATCACGATTCCTTCTCTGTTTACGTCGCATACGACCGCGCATCTTCTCGCGTCACTCATTCCACCAGGCGGCTCCAGCGAAGATACAGCTACTGTGGATGGGCTTCTGTCCAGTCTAAATTTCAAGCAAATCACAAAGAAGCCTACGAGAAAGAAAGGATCCTGGAAGAACAAATCGAACAGCAACGGGCCTACCTTCACAGCGGAAACCGAAACTACAACATCTACATCTACGCCGGTAGCTGATGCTGATTCTGCAAAAGGGATCGCCGCCTCCAAATTTGTTCTCAACGGTCGATCCCACCTCTCGGGTCTTCCAGAAAATAGCAGGCGGCCTCCTAGTAGTGGAAGTATAGCTTGGTTTGGAGAGCAATGGGCCGATGATGAGCCGCCGAAACAGAAGGCTAGCATCAAACCTGGAAAGGGAACCTCCAAAGGCACAAAGAGCAAGAAGCCTCAGTCAATAGAGACACAATCAAGCTCTAGTGATAACTTTGTGATTGGTGTGCAAGACTGGCGTGATCCTGATCTAGTTGGTACACAGACGTCACAAAGTACGAGCACATCGACTAGCCCAGCGGTTAGACCATCGAGCCCACCGGGCAAGAAGATGGCTGACTCACATGAGAAAGGTGGTAAAGCTCTTGCTGGCGGCAGCATTACCCCGGGAAGTGGAGAATACGGAAATCCAGGCCACCGATATGATGGGTCGCAGGTGTTGCAAGATCAAACACGGAAGGTCGCTCGCAGGGACAGCACCTCTAAGAGATGGTTCAGACGATGGTTTTTAGGAGGAGCAGAGAAAAACGTGCACAATAAGCCTGGTGATAATTCTCCTCATGATACTGAGGGCAAAAAGCTCGCACTACATAAAGTCGAGGATTTGTTTACCAATGAGGCACTTGAAGATCTCAGAGATCTCATGGAACACGACGGTCTTTGGGTGACCCTTACACCTACCAATATGTCTACAAGCCCCTTCTTTGATACCTTGCTAGTGCTGGTGGTAAGCCCTCTTGTTACTCTGACCGTCGTGTACGCCTTGTTACTCCTGCGTTCTCGTATCCGCAGACGTCGATGGCGGGCCCCCAAGTCCGTTGTCGACCGTCTACCTGTCCGAACATACCATACTATGACCTGTTCTTCGACTTCGTCCTCATCATCATTAGTTGCGTCACCCAAGTCATCATCGCCTACTTCACCTCTATTGCAAGCGAGCCCTTGCCCAGCAGTGCCACTTCCACGGCCACGTTCACGGACTACATCCGGGATTGGTGATGGCCTATCGCCCTCGCTGGACAAGGGCCCTCTGAAAGCGTCCCTCTCTAATAACGACCGGTCCAGAAAGCCGTACAGCGGACGACAAGTTGAGTGTGTTGTATGCCTTGAAGAGTACGTGGACGGTCATAGCAGAGTCATGAGCTTACCTTGTGGCCACGAATTTCACGCCGAATGCATGTAAGTTTGAGCCTTGGCGCTAACCGCTTAATATGGTAGAGACTAATTCCCATCAACAGCACACCATGGCTCACTACCCGCCGTCGTACATGCCCGATCTGCAAAGGCGACGTCGTACGTTCCATGGCACAATCTACCACCGCCGAATCAAATTCCAGTTCTTACACTCCCTACCACGACAACACTGAAGAGGAGGACATTCAGATCCAAGCTGCCGAAACCATCAACGACTCTCCCTCATCCGCTATTCCTATTCCCCGCGACGCCAACCCTGACCTAGAGCGTGGCGATGACATGGCTGCTACGCTTGTCAACGACCAGCAAGAAGGCGCTTTATCGACGAGGGGTTGGAGGGGTTTGGCATCGTTGAGTTTGTCAGCGTTCAGTGGAGAAGCTGCATGGAGACAGGCCCAAGCAGATCGAAACAGGTAGTGATACAGATCATGGGGAAACTGGATGCTGCCGATTGAAAGGCCAGAAAGCACAGGTGTTGGGGAGTTGTTTCATTGCACAGGCCCTGAAAACACGGCGTTGGGGCGTTGCATTTGGTGGCGCCTCAGTCTCGTGTATATCTATGTCACTCGCTCTGAAAATAACAATTATTACACTTTTAGTAGTAAGTCTAGGTTGTGGTTATGAGCCTGATGTAGCGGTCACCAGCCTCATCTCTCTAGTCAAACAGCCATGAGTTCAGCAATTTTAACAAGTCCTCTCAATAAGTCCGATGATAGAAATATACACCAGCCCTCCATCCAATATACTTACCGATACCACTCAACATACCTCCTGTGTACTTCCGGTTACTTGTTACATAAATATAGTCAAGAATATCCCAAGAGATCGGCCACCGTTGCACAGCCTACTACAGCATTTCGTTTTCGACAGTCCATCTGCTGAAATCGCTTGCAGTAGCAGAAAGTTATGGTAGGAGTCCTGGGGGATGAGCATCACTGCGTCGAAATAACTTTGTAGATGAGGGCCTTGACCAAATGTCTCGATATTGCACGAAGCGAGCAGGTTTTAAGTGAGCTATTCAGTGGTGAGGCGGTCTAGTTGGAGTAGGCTGTTGCTGCTGGCTGCTACCGAATCCGTCGATATTCAGTAAGGACGAAGGGATGTATTTAAGAGAATTGAAGCTAGTGCAGAATATAATACAGAGACATGGTTCTTGAAGCATCTTAATTAGCCATCAACCGAACCTCGAAGTAGACTTTACGATCTTTATATCGGCACCTTGTCGCATATCCATCCAAGCGCAAAGACCTGAGTTCTATGCCCTCATGATGCATTTCGCATCAAAGCCTTTTAGGGACTGGAACTTTATACAATGATAAATATTAAAATGATGAGTAAAACAGTCCCTCGATCCAACCCGACGTCGGTGGGTTGAGAATGTCGTACAAACTACATCGCTTCCTCTAATGCCGTATTCAAAGTTGGGGGAAATGTGTTCTTTCGTAGCACCGTTACATCGAGCAATAGAAATCGATGCATGTCGCCAGAAATTCAACAAGAGAAACAGTAACTTCCTCTGAGAAAACGCTTCACATTGGTTGATATTGCAGGAAATCAGATGGAAAGCCTTCTCCTTGGCTCGTCTTAGCCACAGTCGTTACCACTTTGTTATAAGGACGATGTACGATACGATGGAGATAAGTTAAGGAACAAGTGTTTCGAATAACATGGCAGCCAATCCGAGCTTCTCTAATTGCATATTTGTTCCTCACTACAATATCATCTTCAATGATCTATGTCCTGGGGAAACTGCATGTGTTCACTCGGTCGAAAATAAATATCCCAAAATGATACTCGCGCCAACCATTGCAAAGACAGAAGAGCTCACAGGCACGCGGGGAGCAAAAAAAGCCGCACCGCAAAACTCGCTTCCCACCAAGTTACACCAAATTTAACAATTATTTCAGAAAGAGTTATTGTAATTTTATTTAGTTTAATAATCCGTCGTTTCACACTGTTATTTTACGCTCATCATTGTCAAACTTTATAGCGTTGAAGTGGCTTGCTCTGTAGATTCAGAAGTAAGTTTGGTGGGGAATCGAGTTTTGCGGTGCGGCTTTTTTTGCTCCCCTCGTGACAGGGTAGTTCTAAGGTAGTGAGGGCACGCGACCCGGTCAAAATTCTCCCGCACCCTTCGCAACACACCAAAATTGCATTGACTTGTAAAAATCATAACGGTTTCGAATGTTCTCTGAAAATTACAAAATTCACACCTATAATTGAGCAACTTCTTGATCGCATCATAAACTAGTTTTTGTCGAAAACAAAAATCTGTAGCGTTTGCTGTTGCGCAGGAAATCCATCGACTTTCGAGTTTTTAATGTTCGCTTACTAAGGGGTGCGGGAGACCGCTAAACCCAGACTGTCAGTTGGCAGTGACGTAGGGCTCTTCCACACAAAACGCGTAGGAACTCGTTACAAACCTGGAAATATAACAATCTCAAACCTATCTTTCGACACTTTACCCCCAGACCCTTAACTTCAACCTGCATCAGTACTCTAGATTCAGAAATGGCTGAGAGAATCAAAGAAGTGGCCGTCGAAGAGGCCGAGCACATCAAGAATGTTGCAAGCGATGCGGCCCGTTCTGGCGCGTATCTCTACCCTGTCAGAGTCAGTGATCTTTTTACTCTCCGATCCATTGCTGCTCTTCGTAACACTCCATGACGGAGACACATTTAAGTGTCAAGTGGCTAACAATGGTTACCAGGGCATTTTCTACTTTCTCTCCCACCGTAGCCTATGGAAGCCCCTCATCTCGAAGCTCGCCCCCACCATAACCCTAGGTCTGGGGGTCACCACGTTCATGTTCTTGTTCACCTATGTACCTCAAGCCGCAGTTATGGCTTTCACGAGTGGTCCCCTTGCTGCAATTAGCGCCGCTGTTCTCGTTCTCAGCGAAAGCTCTACCATCTTCACTGTGCTCAGCAAAAACTTCCTTATTGAAGATGCTCTACTGGATACCTTTGATGGAGTCCTCGTGTCGAAAAACACCACAGATTTGGTCTCGGGTGGGCGGCAAATCAAAGCTGGGGGTGATCCGATGGCGAAGCTGGGGAAAATGATTAAGAAGCCGTTCGCCAAGTTCACACCCAATGCTTTGATTAAGTACTTCATGTATCTTCCTTTGAACTTTATCCCGGTTGTTGGCACTGTTGCCTTTGTTGTGCTTCAGGGCAAGCGCGCTGGGCCAGCTGCTCATACGAGGTACTTCCAGTTGAAGGAGTGGAATAACTCGCAGAGGCAGAAGCATATTGAGGAGCATCAGGCTGCATATACTAGGTACGAAAATATTTACTTTCTTCCGCCAATGTTCGATTACTGACGACTCTATTGTAGCTTTGGTGTAGCAGCTGTTCTTCTAGAATTGGTGCCTGTAGCGTCCATTCTCTTTGCTTTCACCAATACTGTTGGCGCAGCATTGTGGGCAGCAGACATGGAGACTGGCAATACCACTTCGCAAGGCACAGCACCAAACCTTCGAGAGCAGGCCAAGAAGGCGGAATGATGTTGGAGGCAGATTCTTGCTCTCAATTGGCTGATTATCAATGGGCAGCTAGTGGAGGTACCCGTGCTATCTTGCTAACCACCAAGCTGTAAGATCAAACTATGACGGCGACGAACCTTTGAATCGCTTTCAATTGTTACATTGATCTCTACGATGAACGCTCCAAATTACAGGTCAATGCTAACCACCGTTCGACCGAACAGACCCGTCGAGTAGACTCAATCTAGGCGTGACCCACTATGACTTATCGAGATTCTCTATACCTCTCTTAAATTTGATAGCTAATAGTGATCAACATACGCTCAGATGCACCTACGGAGCAGACCTAAACAACGCAAGCTTATCTGTGTACGAGAATCATCGGGTAACTAGAGAAGCATAGAAATGGAAGCCGCGAATGTGAACGGCTTGAACAGGCAAGTCTCTCCGCAATGGTATACTGAAACAGCTGCAAGCATGCGCCTTGCGGAAAGCTCTATACCGTGAGTAGATTGGCCATATCTTTACTTATCACCAGTCGGCATTGTAAACAGTCAAACACCAGACGTCCAATGCCGTGTACTTGAAAATCAAGAGAATCCTGCAAAGCCATGTTGAGAAACCGTCTCCTTATCCCATGTTCTCATTCACGCACTCTTCTATCACCTGAACGTTTCTGTTATCTCGTTGCATAGAAAAGTCGTACAACTTTAATATTAAGAGTGTAGAAAGAAGCGCTGACAGTGTGCGTGAAACGGCTTCTTGCAGCCCACGTTCTTGTACCACCATGTATGACTCCGTTGCTCCTCGAAGGGGAAAGCTGGTCTGGTCCAGACATATTGAGTGTTGATTCAAGGTCGCCGTAGCCGCTGCTGTTGCCCTAAGCGCTGTATTAGTTTCGGGTCTAATATCCGCCTTGTTGATACTCAATTTCACTTCCATTCACCTCACTCCTTCCTTCCTTCTCTTCAAAACAACATCACTCATTTGGAACTTCAGCAACCCACTCTCCTTTCTCATCAACCTTACGTTGCGGTGGAGGTTACTCAGACATTCATTTACCTTCACTTCGATACGCTCATTCACGTACATATTGAACTCGTAGACCCCAAATCTCAGCACGCGCCAGGTTGTAAGTAGCATTTCCAGTCCAGTTGGCTCCTTCGAGTAGATCTTGCACCAAATTCTCTATTCGCCTAGCTAACGCCTCTGGATAGGCCAGCATGAAAGCGAAATTCTCCATCACCGGCTTGGCCATGGTTCCCCTTGCATTGCTCATCTCGTTGACGCCGTGCAGCGCACGTCCGCAACACGTCCGCGGTCATCGCCATAGCGATCACGTACGTCGCGCGGAGCAACCTTCCGCTAGCTCTGGCAGCAGCTTGTACATCAACACTGGAGGCGTTACATGTAAGCATTCTATGGCCTCACTTTATCTTCTGCCGAGCTGACATTAACGTCTAGCTTCCAACAATGCCCTTGTCCTTCCAACTTCCACTGTAGCTGTAAACGCCTCTCTTGAGCCTAGTGCTACTTCTCTGCCTCTCCTTGTCCCTTTCCTAGTTCAACAAGCTACACCAGTGACTCTGGCAGTCAAGGAGATCGATGTCTCACAAGCTTTCGAGTACGCTCCTGAGAGACTTCGGGATGGGCCCGACTCTCATTTAGAGCCAATTCTAAACTCTGCAGCTACAATCGTTGAGCTTAACGCTACATGTACTGGTACTGTCACCAAAGATTCTCTAGGTAAGTAGATTCAGGTTGCCTCTTACGATCAGCTACCAATCTAGGATGTACCTAGCAGTCGGATCTTCTATCGATGTCGCCTCAGCAACACTTCATGATACAGATAGAAAGATCCACGATTTGGCCACTATTAGCTCCCCTTCGGCTCATGCTCACCTCATCCCAAGAACAAGCGCAGCAAGTAACCCGGGTGATGGCGGTTATCAGTCCTTTGTTCTTTCCTCTACTTCCCCAACTTCGTCTTCTGTGGCTCCAAGTGCTACAGCGACGTCACCATGCCCAGCAGGCAACGGCACAAGCTACAAATCGGTTGATTCGATAGACTACACGGTTGTTTGCGGCATGGATTACGAAGACAATATCGAACCGTTCTACCTTGTAAAATCTTTCGCCGGTTGTGTCCAGAAATGCGACGCTTATAATTATGATCATGGTGGCGTTAAATGCCTGGCAGCCATATTTGTGCCTGCTCGATCGAACAATAAGGACGACTGCTATCTCAAGTCCTCTCTTAACCATCCTTTGGTATCAACCGGGAGGTTGGAAGGCGCGTTACGAGTAGGATTTGCTACGTCCTCCACCTCAGCATCTAGCTCAAGTCAGACTGCGACCTCTACTTCTACGTCCCGTCAATCTTCCTCGACATCTAGCTTATCAGCATCCAGCTCAACTGTATCTGCAGCATCACCCATATCCTCAGCTACTGCCTCTAATGTTGGTGTTACTTATGCGACTGGAACTTCGGTCATCGCCCCATCAGCTGCATCTTCGCACCTCCATGGAACAGCACAAAATCAGCCATCTACGCAGTACATCAATATGCAGAGTGGCACCGGAATTAATCTTGCTCAGAGTCTTCTCGTCGTTGGCGTCAATGGCGATCTTACGACTGGCTATGACCTTTCTCCCCAGACTGGTATTCTACAGGCTAACATCTCAACTCAGTCCATGCTGTCGCCGCTCAAAGGCACCCCTCATCTTTCACGGGATGGTGGCCGAGGTGGCTATGTCAATGGTCAGCACCTGTTTATCTTCTGTGACACTGGATCATACTCGGCTCCTACGGCTAGCTCAAACGGCGGTTTCCATGGATTCGTTTCCAGCTCGGTAGCAATCGACGTCGGTATGAATGGCCTCAGTGGCAAAGCTTTGAACCTGCAAGACGGCATTGGTGAGTGGAGTGATGATGTTGGGCGTATGCGCGGTTTTGCTCCCCTAACTCTAGGAGAATTCGCCTACAACCAGGCTATGCAGGGCAATGGACAACGATATGCTGTCTGGCCCGAAGCTTCACTCATTCCGCTCGACGCCGAGACAAGTCTCATGTATGCTCCAATAGTTTACGACAACGTTAATATGGCCACGAGAGCAGCGGTTTTTACGTACACTGGCAACACTCTGCTTACAGTAACTGCCGGTGGCCTAGGTGGGCCTGTAGCACAACGTGCCGTAGAGAAGATCTTCGACCAGAACGAGGTGGAATATGGCTGTGGTGGTGGTATTCGATCTTGGGGTCCTTCTGGAATCGGTGGTGCCGACGGTAAAATCTATGTCTTTGGGATTGTTTCGGGTGGGGTGCTTCTAAGTAGGACTTCTCCGAGCAGCGTTGCAGACCGCAAATCTGTAAGTCTCCTTCAATCCCGCCATGGGCAAGTCACTAACCACAGGCAAAGTACCAATATTGGAATGGGAACACCTGGGGTCCAGAAATGCAATCTTCGGATTCAAAAGCGTTTTTCATCTCCGGACCGTACATGGATATTGATGTTTTTTACTCACCTCGTCATCTGACATTCATCGCGGTCTACATGACCATCTACGCCGATAGCACATTCTACTACCGTTATCTCAAAGCACCCTCACCGATCTTGCCACCGTACGCTCCAGGTGGAAATCCAAGCAGCGACTACGTTGAGAATCTCACCAAGTACCCATGGTCCGACCAACAAGTCCTCTATAAGGCTTCGCCAGGCAAGAGCGGAAAATACATTTACTCTGGTGGCGTCCAGTCACGGTACTATGGTACAGATGACATCTACAACGGAGGTTCAAAGATGTTAATCAGCTGGACCGCACCCACTGGCGAAGACCCAGCATCAATGGACAGCGAGTATCAACTGGTCACAGCTGAGATTGACTGGGCTTAAGCTCACGACATGGTGCGGCCATTCACGACTTACGTGTACGTCTCGCTTTCACGATTTACGTGTGCACAATTCAGATCCTCGATTTCATGGCCAGTATGTCAGCCAAGCAAAACGGCAGCTGCGCCAATCTTCTGGATATATCCCGGATACTCCTGGGGATTTAGCAGTGGATTTTGCCCCTTCTTTTTTCCTTTGCCTTGTTATGTCGGTTAGGTTTTTTAGGCATGTTGGTCACTACTTTAGCAATTGCGAAGGAGCTACGAACTGTCAAGAAAATATGTGAGCCGAAATTATCAAGGATGGGAAATTGCGTTTATATTCTGCAGTGACCCTGCTGGCGGTTATACACTGCTGTACCTCTACTTGTGGCAATGAAAATGCGACTAGGAGAATACTTGTGTACAATAGGTTAGCAAAACAAATTCTACCTTGCAGATGAATGTATATTGTGAGCTTGATGTGATTAACGAAGTCTGTCTTTGCATGAGCCCTTGGGCCCCAGCCCCCTTCGTTGCTCTCTTTCACCGGACATGATGGCGTCGTTGGAAATTAACCTTCAACGTAGGTACAAAAGCGAGCCGAAACCCAAACTTGATCTAAAACCGAACAAAAGGATGAGAGAAAACTTCTTGAAAAGAGAGCTAGAGGGAAGGGGAGGGGTGGGGTGGGGTGAGGGTGGGTGATTTGGAAACGGCTGGGCCGTTTGTAAAGTGTTTTTTTTTTTCTTTTGAAGGAAAGGGGGGGAAAAAGGGTCGGTGTTGATAGATTGTGTTTAGCTGGTTTCGTTGATACATACGGTAGCAAGTGATGCTGATGCTGAGGTTGTGTGGTACGGGATACATAAGTCGGAGTTCCTTGGACCGCTATCATTTTGGAAATCAGGATGGATGGATGGATGGATGAGATGGATGAGACGGATGAGACGGATGAGACGGATGAGACGGATGGTTCTGGCTGGATATGGTAAGGTATGTATGTATTGGCATAGTGTATCATCTTACATAGTATATTCGAGATACGTACAGTAGTCATGAAAATGATGAAAGACATGAAAAGAACGCACGCACGCGACTTTTCCCGCTTTGTATATGTATACTTGTTACTTTCATAACTTGATGATCGTGATCATTGACTGCATGAGCGTTTTAAGGAACTTTTGTTTATGCTTATTGATAGCGAGTTGTTGTGTCTGATCTTCAATATTTTCCGATAATAATTGTGTGAGGAATCGAGTCTTCGCTAATTATTAGTTTTCAAGCTGAAACCTTAGACCGCCTGAGATATAGGAGCTCCCTGGATATTGCTGAAACCGCTTCGGAACACCGAGCTACAATACTCCATCCACACCCTCACTTCACCGCCTTCCCCTCCCACCCCTCCTCCCCCAACGCCCACTCCACCGCCTTTCCCACATCATCAACAACAGCATCCGGCTCTACATCCGGCTCACCATCGCCGCTGAACACCCCCGTCCGCACGAGGATAGAGTGCCAGCGCCGACCGGAGGGGGAGATGTAGTCGTTTGCGCCCTGGATGTCGGAGGCGGGGTTGTCACCGATCATGTAGACGCGTTCTAGGCCGGCTGTTCCTGTTGGTTTGGGAGGGGTTGAGGGATTGGGCAAGAGATTTAGGAGAGCGAGGCGGTGAGCTTCGAGGCGTCTTTCGGCGAATTCGTACGTGCCTCGGTATGGCTTCCCGAACATCTCTTTTTGCAACACTACGCCCCGGTCCTTCCCGCCCGTCACGGCATCCCATACCCCTTCGAATGCTTCGCGGAAGCCGCCTTGGCCTAGGCGCGGGAGGTGGTGCGAGGACGCCCAGAAGAGGTCGGGGTTGGAGAAGTAGAGGGTCGGTTGGGTATCGGTTTGGTAGCCGCGGTTTGGTAGGTTTGGATTATTGTTGCGGGGGGAGAGGGTGCCGAGGATGCCTTTGGACGAGAGGAGCAGGTCAAGGAGGAGTTGGGTATCGAGGGCCCAGTCGCGGGGGTCGTTGAAGACGAAGATGGCGGAGATGCGGAGGTGGGAGGTGGGGGGAAGGGGGGAGTCGGGTCTGTACATGGGTTTGGGGAGGGGGTGCGCGTGGGGGGTGTAGGTTAAGGGGTCACAGAAGGGCCAGAGGGTGGGGTTGGAGGTTATGATGTCAGCGGGGGTTACGACGCTGGTGAAGCCGTAGCTGTAGGTAGCAGTGAGGCATTAGTACGCTCAAGGAAGCGTGCTTGGAGCTCGCTGACATGCCTTACCTCTTAGCCACCCGCCTGCACTTATCTCCATCCCCACCAACGACGAGAACCGTCTTATCCTTTAGCGGTGTGCTATCCTCTTTGGACGTGGTAGAGTCTACAAGCTCGGCAAAGGGAGTGTGGCTTTGCACAAACATGCTCGTGTCGAGCGAGATGCCAAGGAGGCGGCTGAGATCGCTGACGCGCTCGGACTCGTGCTTGCCGCCGCCATTGGTGAGGAGAATGAATGGGATGCGGTAGGATTGGAGGTAGGACAGTGTTTCGGAGGCGCGGGGCAGTGGAGTGGAAGAGCGGAGAAGGACACCGTCGATACTGGGGGAGTGAATTAGCAATGGATAACTCATATATGACTTTGGATGAGTATTTAGGGCCTACTCAAATGCGAATGCAAAGGGTGGTACTTTCTTGGCATTGGTGCTAGAGGTTTTGAGCGAGCGTGAATACCGGGACCGGGGAAGGTGGCGTGCTGATCGTAAGGGCTTGAGAGTCTGGAGTAATTCTGAACACAGGCTCACAGAAGTTCTCGACGTAAGACACGGTGCCATTGAAGCCAGCAATGAGGCTCGTGCCAAAGGTTATGAAAAGGTAGGTACTCTCTACCTAACTCTGAAGAACTCTAGTCTTAGGCGCTAGGTGACTTGTTATCGATAAGATAAGTACCCGCTCTTCATCACCAACCCTACTACCGCCACCTTCAACTTTCTCGCGATGGCACAGACGGACACGCCTAGGAACGACGTTTTTCCGAGAAGTAGTTTTGTTGTTGTATATAAGCTCGAAGAGTCGCGCCCCATGAGATGTAAACATCCTAAGGCCAGAACGCTGGCCACCAAACAAAAGCTGAAAGCAAGGGTGAAGCCTGCCATGGTGAAGCCTGTGGAGAGCATGGCATTCAAAGATCAAGAACCTCGCCGGGCTACGGGTGGGCACAATGATGTGTACGGAGCAGTGGGTCAACTACCGCGTGTTGAGGATCTGTCTCTCAAAACCAAAAAGCCAAAAGGGTTCGGTCAAATGCCGCTGGAGCTTCTGGACGAAATTTTCTCCTATGTCACTCATTTTCCCTCATCGCAGCTTGACCTCTGTGCTTGTTCATACATTTCACGTTCGTGGTACCTGGCATCTGCAAGATTTCTATACCGTTCGCCTCGCATATCTGGCAGAAATTTTGACCAGTTCGTCAGGACGATCTGTCCGTCCGTCAACGCGCATATCAGGACCAATGGGCTGTCAGAATTGGTTAGAGTACTTGATATGAGCATGCTCGTGCACAACGGGAGCAGGAGCTTGACAGCGAGGATACTGGGGAGGTTAAAGGGGAGTCTTAAGTACTTTGTCGCGCCACAAGCTTCCTTTGCGTCTGTACCCTCTGTGTCCTTTGTGTTGGGATTTCTGGCTGACATGCCCATAGTGTCAACTGTCTTGCTGCGTTATCAAGATGTCATAACCTTGTTCACCTCGACCTCTCTCTCGTTTCGGAGTCACTGGCCATGAATGACCTTTTCCATTCGATAAGCACTCTCGACAACCTTGAGACTTTCCAGTTCCCACGTTCCTCTAGTAGCGATCGAAACACCACCGCCCTCTTCAATAGCTGGCCTTCTAAGCTGCAGAAGCTCCAAATAGCTGGTGGAATCCGGGATCAATCTCTACTTTATTTCTCCACCCTCCCAGACACCTTAACCCGCTTAGTTATCGGAGATTGTCCAAATCTATCAATGGCATTCATAAAACCTCTACTCACTGTCGTGGGACCCCACATACAAATCTTGAAAATCGACTCGAGTCTACCCCAGCTAACTTGGTACTCACTGAACACCATCTTCGAAGTCCTACCCGCTCTTCGTCATTTCAATGTCGCCGTCGAGTACATCTGCGAAGATTTTTTCAAACAGGATTACGGCAACAACTTGGATAACCCACGATTCCTCGAGTCTATGGAATTAACTTGCCTCCGTATGCCCACAACAGGACAAACCCACGACATTACTAGCGAGTTGATCTACAACGCTGTGGTGGATGGCCCATTGAAGAACCTCAGGAGGCTGAGCGTGCGCCAGATGCTTGGATGGGCCCAGGATGAAGAGGGACGACGGAGTGTTACAGAGCTAAGCGAGCTGCTGCAGGCGTTGGCTAGAGAAGATCTTGGGCCGAATGCGTCCGAGGAGGAGGTCGATGCTGGGGTGTGGATGTTCCCTTGAAAGTGGTGTAATGCTTGCGTGGGAAAAGACGAAGAGTACTCATGTCTAAGCTGTACTTCTGTGTAACTGTATCTGAGCGTTATTACTCTGGCTCGCTCACCAGTGTATAATACGAGCGCTTAGTGCCTCCATAATAGCCGTCACACAGTCGTCGAAATCAGAAAATGCGCTTTGTCGAGATGCCAGGTTACAGTTGCGGGCATTTGCAATCTGTAATTCCAGTTCTACTCAATTCGCAGCGTGTCATTCGAGAAGGCCGAGTATCAACGATCTGAGGCATCTTACGGTACGGTCTTCATCACACTAGCGGTTATGATTGGCGAACTGTGATCCGCCACTTTGGGTTCGCTAGGCCGTTCCTTCCCAACTGTACATTGATACCTCCATTCATACAAATTTCCCCTCTCGACCTTCAGCTTCACGTCACACCTCTTGTCTTTCCGTACTGTGCTGTATATGCACCTGCTTACTTGAAGATGAAGGAGTCATCCGAAATCATTGTGTGGGTATCACGTCATCTCAAATCGCCTTGCAAAGACGTCACCCACAATCAAGCAGTCACGATGGAAAGGTAGCATCCCTGGACTTGAGCAAGATCCAAACCCAAACATTTCGGAACTTGCTCAAACAGACTGGCACTTGCGGTGAAGAAACCTGGTGCTAAGCTTTCAGCTGAGACCCTAACCCAACAACAGGCAATCATCCTGTTGACTTCCTCAGCTTTCCATGAAGGAACCCTAATCATATGGCAACATTTTTTGGCTAGTGAACAATGCCTTCCTTAACGTCGGCCTCCGCTGTGACGGACTTGCTACCAGGATTTTTTAGACCAATGATTGCCTGGCCTTTACGAATATGCTATTCTCGTTGAGGACTTTTGTATCATGGTGTGGCAAAATGTTATCTGCTAAAGCTCTCAGTAGCTCTAAACGCATTGCTGGGCGGACACGGTGGATGCGGTGTGCTGACAGATGAAATTCAGATAGGAGTATTGATCGAGCGTCTGACGAAACCCAATTCTCAAGCACGCAAATTCAACGTCTCTATAGTTCCAGAGCTTCAGAAAAAGGTTCTCTGTATTTTTCGTCTGAAGGAGGTGCTATCCGCAGGCTTGGTATCAACTGGAAATCTGGGGCTGCACCTTCCCCGGACATGCCAAGAGACCAGGGTTCTATGCAAATTCTCCCTTTCTGAGACTGAACATTTGAGCAAGTTTCTTCGGTCATTCGAACTATGGGGAAATATCCAAGCTTCAGGGTTCCCAGAAGCGAGTTTCCACAAATACTTCAAACCCTTTTAAGATGCCCACTCATTCATCTCTTGTTCTTTTCCTCACCTTATGGACAAACAGCCTTCGAATAGTACGCTGTATTCTTACAAAAATATTCATCGACAGCACCAAGCCGGTGGATAGCTTAACTATGACGATGTTTGAAGGCCTTCGTTCCCAAATCCACGGCCATTTTGGCCTTAGTGGGTATTGGCTGAATTTCTGGATCATGGTCAGTTGCTCAACTG
>JAABUR0100003541.1_pt1 | contig 21831 bp, 22 predicted proteins | sample 5560091 | NCBI WGS metagenome assembly JAABUR01 (sample SAMN10711879, study PRJNA513375) | rock metagenome | isolation source: Antarctica rocks | place: Antarctica: Victoria Land, University Valley sud
CTCCGGCCCATTCCGCTTCCTGCCCGACGAGTTCCGGCCCGGCACGGGTGCGGCCTGGGTGCGCCGCGATGGCTATCTGCCCCGCGAGGAGCCGCCGGACGGCATGGCCGGCGGCAAGGCCGTGCGGATCAGCCGGGTGGAATGGCACTCCATCCCCGACCCGGCGACGGCGATGGCGGCGATGCAGTCCGGGGAGATGGATTGGCTGGAAGCGCCGTCGCCCGACCTGCTGCCCCTGGCCGTGGGGAGGGCGGACCTGACCGTGTCCACGCTGGACAAGAACGGGACCTACGTGCTCCTGCGGTTCAACGCGCTGCACCCGCCGTTCGACGACGTGGCGGTGCGCCGGGCCGTGCTCCATGCGGTGCGGCAGGACGACTACATGCAGGCGATGGTCGGCCCTGGCCGCTACCGCGAGTGCAAAGCGTTCTTCCCCTGCGGCACGCCGCTGTCCACCGGCGCCGGGTCGGAGGCGATGGACGAGCGGCTGGACGCGGCGCGCGCCATGCTGAAGGCGAGCGGCTATGACGGGCGCAAGGTCGTGATCATCTCGCCAAGCGACCAGCCGATGCTGCCAGCCTTGGGCGACGTGACCGCGGACCTGCTGAAGCGGCTCGGCATGGCGGTCGATCTTGCGGTGACGGACTGGGGCACCGTGCTGTCCCGGCGGGCCTCCCAGAAGCCGCCATCGGAGGGCGGCTGGAACATTTTCCACACCACTGCGGTGTCGTCGGAGTTCATCAGCCCGGCGTCCCACTTGGCGCTGCGGGGCAACGGGCGCACGGCTTGGCCAGGCTGGCCCACCGACCCAGAGATGGAAGCGTTACGGACCCGCTGGTTCGCGGCGCCCGACCCGGCAACGCAGCGTGGCATCGCCATGGACATGGAGCGGCGGGCGTTCGACCAGGTCCCTTACGTGCCGCTCGGGCAAATCCAGCAGCCGACGCTGTTCCGCACAGTGGTGAAGGACATCGTACCGGCCAGCGCACCGCTGTTCTGGAACCTTCAAAAGCATTGACAGTGGGTCGCATGAAGCACCAAGGGCTGGCGGCAACCATCCTTGCGGCCTGCCTGTCCGCCGCACCTGCCCAGGCCGAGCCGTCCCGTGTGGTCAACCCCGGCACCCCGGCGCCGGATTGCACGTTCCACGTCAACTACGACCGCAACGCCGACCTGCCGGGCTACCGGTCCGGGGCAGGGTGCATCCCGTTCATGCCGCTGAACCAGTTGATCCCCGAGGGGCAGGGCCTGAGTTCTACGTCACCCGGTTCGGCGACAGCGCAATCCGCAGCCGGTGGCCCGCCTGCAAGGCTGACCCGGCCTGCCGCAACGCTGCCCTGGTTGGCGTCAAGCCGTTCACTGCCTATGAGCCGCGCCTGACCGGCCGCGTGGACCCGGGCACGCCGGTTGACCCCGAGGCCGAGGTGGACCTGCGCACCCTTCGCCGCCCCGCCACCTTCGCAGCACCTGCCTACAACGAGCCGGTCGCGCAGGCGGAGGCGCGCACCTGGACGGTGGAGTTCACCGTGCCGCGGGACAGCTACGAACGGCTGCACCTGCACAAGGACGGCACGATCAAGCTGCGGGGCTGGTACCTGGAAGGTGCCGGCGTGGCCGACGGCGCCGGGCCGCCGCGGCGCGCCCTGGTGATCCTGAACAACGGCGGCGGCAGCGAACTGACCGCCATCGACGATCCGCGCTCCGTGGCCGTGCAGGCCGACGCCGCCGGGCGTTACACGCTGAACAAGCAGCCCGATGCCTTGTCCGAGCAGTTCGGCATGCGCCACTGGCGCGGCTTCGCGGCGGCGCTGAACGAGGCGGGGTTCGACGTGCTGGTGACGGACCGGCGCGGCAACGGCATCTCGGGCGGCGTGGCCGGCTTCAACACGGCCGAGCAGGCGCGCGACACGTTCCGCGAGCTGGACGCCATGGAAGGCGGGAATGGGCTGCGGCTTCTGATGCCGGTCAGCGAGGTGCTGGCGGGCAAGGACGCGACAGGCCGGCTGATGGCTGGGATGCGGGCGGTGGAAATCCCGGTGGTGCTCGCGAGCTACTCGCGCGGCTCCTATGCCGTGGCCTGGGCGATGCACCAGAACTTCGTCGAGGACTGCGACCGCGACCTGCCCGGTGGCGGCTGTCGCCCGGCGCTGGGACGGCCCAACGTCAAGGGTGCTATCCTGTATGGCTCGAACTCGGGCGGGCTGGGCACCTGCGTGGCCGGGCACGACATGGTCGAGGCGGCGCTGCGGGAGGAGTACAACACCACCTACTACGTCGATTCCGACGTGTTCGCGCACATCGGCGACTGGCCCGCGCTGATGATCGCCAAGGGCACCTGGGACTACGTGGAAGGGCTGGAAGGCTCGCTTGCGGCCTACCGGCGGGCGCGGGAGCCGAGGGAGATCTTCGTGTTCCACGGCCCGCATGTCCTGGCCACGCAAAGCCCCGAAAACATGCGCCTGGTTGGCGCGCGCATGGCGGCGTTCGCCACCGCCGCCGTGCTGGGTCGGCCCACCGTGCCCGGTGCCCATGCGCCCAGGGATCTGCGGGACCTCGTGCTGTCCAGCCCCGATCATTGGGAGAGCACGACCAACCCGGCAGGGAGTGGTACGCCGCGATGACTTGGCCGGTGATCAATAGCTAAATCGGCCAGCACTCGACGAGGCGTCAACCTGCGATATTGATTGTTATCGCAAGTTGACGGCAGGGGAGGGGTCGTTCTAACGTCCCGCTATGCGATCTAAGCTGCCGGCCCCCGACATCCACTTCGCTTTACATACTGCAGGTTTCGTCCCCGGCCAATCGGCACCCAATGTGCCGACTTCCGGTCGAACCCGAGCTCGCCGTGGGGCGGATGATTATCTCGTTGCTGCCGACGCACCGTCGACCGTGCGCGCCTACACGGCCGATTGGACACATTTCTCGTTGTGGTGTGCGACACGCGAGCTGGCGCCGATGCCGGCCAGCCCGGCGCTGGTCGGCGACTACCTGTCCGACCTCGGCGAGGGCTATGCCAAGTCGACCCTGCGCCGGAAGGTGGCGGCCATCGCACGCGCGAACCGCCACGCGGGCCATCCGCTCGATACCCGCGACCCGTCGATCCGCGACGTGCTGCGCGGCATCGGCCGCACCCATGGCAGCCCGCCCAAGCGTGCTCAAGCGCTCGCGACCGAGGAGGTGCAACGGCTTGTCGGAACCTGCGACGAAAGCCTTGTCGGCCTGCGCGACCGTGCCTTGCTCCTGGTTGGGTTCGCCGGCGCGTTGCGGCGGTCCGAGCTGTGCGGCATCGACGTGGAGCACGTCACCTGGAAGCCGCGGAGCCTCGAGCTGCTGATCCCACGATCGAAGACCGATGCCGAGGGCGAAGGAGCCCGCATCGGCATCCCGCGCGGCAAGGCCGAGGCAACGTGCCCGGTGCGGGCACTCCGGGCCTGGCTCGACGCCGCCGGCATCGAGCATGGGCCGGTGTTCCGGTCCGTCACGCGCCACAACACGATACGCTTGGCGGCACTGAGCGGAGAGGCTGTGCGCCTGATCGTGCTGAAGCGCGCCCGCCTGACCGGGATCAAGGGCAACCGCCTCGAGTCGGTCTCGCCGCATGGATTGCGAGCCGGGTTCGTGACAGCGGCCTACCGGGCCAACGTGCCTGACGAGGAGATTATGGGCCACAGCCGACACCGCAGCCTCGCCACTATGCGCAGCTACGTCCGGCGCTCCAAGCTCAGCCACGCCAGCCCTGCCGGCAAGGTGGGTCTTTGATTGCGGGCTGGGTGGGCAGTCGGAGGTTCTCGACCCGGCCCACCCGCGTGAATTTTCGGGCCAGCCTTCCTGTATTGGCTGTTTCAATTCGAGTGCAGCATCGACAAGATTTGGCCATGCGCCAAGTTGCGAAGCATTGTTACACTGCCCATGCGGTCGGACGCCGCGCCATTCTGGCTGCGCCGATGCTGGCCGCAGAAGTCCTGGCGCGTCCAGGGGTCGCCGCCGCGCAGGACGAAGCATGGGCGGCACTTCGACGGCCTGACAGCCATGCGCTCATGCGCCACGCCAAAGCGCCAGGCACTGGTGACCCGTCGGGCTTCGTCCTGGGTGAATGCCCCACGCAGCGCAACCTCGACGCTAACGGACGACGCCAAGCCCAGCTTATCGGCCAAGCTATGCGCGATCAGCGCATTCCGATCACTCGGGTCCTCTCCAGCCAGTGGTGCCGGTGTTCCGAGACGGCCATGTTGCTCGACCTCGCTGCCGTCGAGACCGCGCCGGCGCTGAACTCCTTTTTCGAGAGCCGTAGCATTCAGGCGGCTCAGACCAAGCTGGCGCTCGACCTAATGCTGGCCATCAATCCAGCCGACAAGCTGGTGTTGGTCACTCACCAGGTGAATGTCACCGCATTGACAGGAGTCTTTCCAACGTCAGGAGAGGTCGTCGTGGTCTCTATCAAGCGGGCAAAAGGCACGCTGGCTGTTGAGGCGCGCATCCGGGTCTGACGCGGCCATCTGTATCCCGGGCAGTGCATCTGCTCAAAAGAGGCTGTTTCCGATGGAACTTGAAATAAACCTGCCTGAAATCGTGGCGGAAGTACACGGAGTGTTCCTGCAGTATGAGGCAGCCCTCCAGACCAATGATATTCCGGTGCTTGAGGAGCTGTTCTGGAAGCACCCATCGACAACACGCTACGGCGTTGGTGAGAACCTATATGGCTGGCAGGCGATCTCTGACTTTAGGCGCAGCGGCAAGCTCGGCCGATTTACGCGCCGGCTGGTCAACATGATCATCACAACCTACGGCCGCGACTTCGCAACGGCGAACACCACCTATCAACGCGAGGGGGAAAGCGCGCCCGGCCGGGAAACCAAGACCCTTGTTCGCACGGTCGATGGCTGGCGCATTGTTTCCGCCCATGCGAGCCTTCTGGGCGTGACCGTCTGATTGCGAAGCCTGGCGTCAGCTCTGCCGGCTGACCCATTGCAGCAGGTTGGTCCAGAGCGGCTTGAAACCGTTCCAGTCCAGGAATTCGTATGGCAGCCAATGGGGTCCGATATCGGTCGTCCAGGCCGCGGTCCGCCCCCGCCCCGCCGTGCCAACCGCCAACAGAGGATGCCCGCCGTCTTCGGCCGGCAGGGTAAGCAAGGTTGCGGCATCCGGTTTCGGAACCGTCTCGTTGATCCCGAGCAGGAAGGGAATATCACTGGGCACATCCTTCAGTACCGGGTGCCCGGCCGCTGCCGCGGTGCAGTGCGGCACGACTCCTTCCGGAAGCTCCAGCCGGTCGTCGTAGGGATGGATCAAGACCGGCAGAACCGCCGCGACCGCAGTGTTGCGATAGCGTGCCGCGCCGTTGATGCCCTGGAAGCTGAGGTAGCCGCCAACCATGACCAAGCCGCCGCCACACTCGACATAGTCCCGCAGCAGCTTGAGCCGGTTCGGCGCCCGGCGGGAATGGACCCACACCTCGGGCGGCAGCAGCAGGGTATTGGCGCCGATGTCGCTGAGGATAATGCAGTCATATGCATCGAGCTCGGCGGCGCTGGACGGAAACCGCTCGGCCGCCTCGTGGCAGGGCATATAGGTGAAATCGAGATCGCCGCCCGCAAGCCGCGCGATGAACGAATCGGCGCCGCGGTGATGTGTCACCGAGGCGAACTGGTCCCAGCCCTTGATATGCGTCGCCGTCGAGGTCCAGCTCTCGCCGGCCAGAAGTATCTTCTTGTGAGGCATGATTTCGCCGCCTACTGGAAATTCGCAAATTGCAGCCGGAACGCCCCGTCGGGGTATTGCAGCCAGCTCAGGGACTTGCTCGACGCTTGCAACGTCGCCGGGAAGGTGAGGAACAGCATCGGCGCGTCACTGGCGATTTGCTGCTCGGCTTCGCGGTAGAGCTTCGCCCGGCTTGCCTGGTCGGGGGCGCTACGCGCCTTTACCAGCAGGTCGGTCACGGCGTCGCTCTGGTATCCCATGAAGTTGTTGGGACCCGCCTTAGTGAAGTAGTTGTAGATGTTGCCGTCCGGATCGGACCGGCCGGACCAGGGCGACATGCACAGGTCGAAGTCCTTCTGGCGGAGCACCGCGATCAGGCTGGTGGCGTCGATCTGCTTCACCTCCACCTTGAACCCAGCCGAATTGGCCTGTGCCTGCAGCACCTCGGCGGTGCGCACCTGGGCCGGGGAGTTCGTCACCGTGATCGAGACCGGCACTGGGGCAGTATGGCCGGCGGCGGCGAGCAGCTTGCGGGCGGCATCCACACTCGGTTTGAACGACGCGAAGGCCGGATCGAACGCCCAGGCCATCGATGGCGGGATGGTGCCATAGGCGATGCTGCCGGTGCCGAAATAGACCGCGCGCAGCACCGCCTGCTTGTCGATGGCGGTGGTGAACGCCTGCCGTACGCGCACGTCGTCGAACGGTGGCCTAGTGATGTTGAACGAGAAGGCGTTGAAGCCGAGCCCGACCGCCTGTTTCATCGTGATCCCGGCATCCCGGCCGAGCGCGCCCACCGCCTGCGCCGGCACTGCATCCACCAGTTGCACGGTGCCGGATCGCAGGTTGGTCAGGCGCACCGTCTCATCGGAGATCGGGCGGAACACGATGCGTTCGATCGGCGGGGCGCCACGCCAGTAGCCCGCGAAACGCTCCACGACGAGCTCCGAATTCTTGGTCCAGCTTACCAGTCGATAGGGACCGGCGCCCACCGCCTTGGTTGCGAAATCGGCGCCCAAACTCTTGAGCGCCGCCGGCGACACCATCATGCCGGCGCGGTTTGCGAGCACCTGCAGCAGCGGCGCATACGGCGCAGAGAGCGTGATCGTGAAAGCGAGCGGCCCGGTGATGTCCATCCGGCCGATCGGCGCCAGCTCGCTGCGCCGCGGCGATGCGGTCGCAGGGTCCAGCATGCGGTCGAAGTTGGCTTTGACCGCGGCCGAGTCGAGCGGCGTGCCATCGTGGAAAGTAAGGCTGGGCTTGAGCGTGAAGCGGTAGGTCAGCGGATCCGCCACTTCAACGCTGGCGAGGCCGGGTTCGATCTGCAGGTCCGGAGTCATGTGCAGCAGCGGTTCGTGGATGTTGAACTGCACGGAGATCTCGAAGAACGACGCCATCAGCGCCGGGTCGAGCGTGACCGGGTCCGACACGATGCCCACGGTCAGCGTCCTGCTGTCCTGCGCGCGAGCGGCCGTCAGCGGCGGGAACGGCGCGGCTGCGAGCAGTGCCGCAAGGCTTCGTCGCGTCATCCTGGGGTTCATGCTCAGATTTCCCTTGTCATCGCCGTCGATTTCAGTCGCGAGGGTCGAAACGGTCGCGCAGGCCATCGCCCAGAAGGTTGCAGCCCAGCACCGTCAGGAATATCGCCGCACCTGGAAACCAAGCCAGCCACGGCGCCAGTTCAAGGAACCCGATCGCGTTGCGCAGCATGTTGCCCCAGCTCGGCGTCGGCGGCTGCACCCCCAGGCCGAGGAACGACAGGTATGACTCGGTGATGATCGCCGATGCAAACAGCAGCGAGCCCTGGACGATCACCGGCGCGAGTATGTTCGGCAGCACCGTGTGCAGCAGGATGTTCATCTGGCCGAAGCCTAGCGCACGCTTGGCCTCCACGTAGTCCAGCTCGCGCACCACCAGCGTCTGGGCGCGCGCCACCCGGGCGAACACCGGCAGGTTGACGACGGCGATCGCCAGGACCGCATTGGTCAGGCTGGGGCCCAGCACCGCGGTGATCGCCAGCGCGAGCAGGATGCTGGGAAAGGCGAAGACGACATCCATCGCCCGCATGATGAGGGCGTCCGCGCCTCGCCCAAAATAGCCGGCGGCCAGCCCGAGCAGCGTACCGGCTGCTCCCGCGAGCGTCACGCTGAGAACGCCGACGAACAGCGAGACCCGGGCGCCGTAGGTGATGCGGGACAGCACGTCACGCCCGAGATCGTCGGTGCCAAGGAGGTGCGCAGCCGAGGGGGCGGCTAAGGTATCGACGAAATCGGCCGCGTCCGGCGCATAGGGCGACAGCAACGGCGCCAGCACCGCCGCGACGGTGGCGGCCACCACCAGCCCAGCCCCCAGCGCCGCGCGGGGATCCCTGATCAGGGCGCGCCGGAAGCCGGGCCTTGCACGCACCTCGTTTTCCGCGGTGGACATTAGGCCGGTGGTCATGCCAGCCGCAGGCGGGGGTCGAGCACGGTATAGACCAAGTCGGTGGCCAGGTTGATCAGCACGAACAGGACCGCCGTCAGCAGCACGGCCCCCTGCACGACGGGATAGTCCCGCGCGAAGATCGCGTCGACGGTCAGCTTGCCGATGCCGGGCCAGGAAAACACCGTTTCAGTGATCACCACGCCGCCGAGCAGTTGCCCGAGCTGGATGCCGAGCAAGGTCACGATCGGAATGCGCGCGTTGCGCAGCGCATGGCGCCAGATCACCGCGCGGCGGTGCAGGCCCTTGGCGCGCGCCGTGCGGATGTAGTCGGCGCGCAACACCTCGAGCATCGCGGCACGGGTCATGCGCATCGTCGCCGCCGCCAGCGCCGCCCCGAGCGTCAGGGCCGGCAGGATAAGGTGCCGCACATGGCCGACCGGGTCTGCCAACGGCGAAACGTAGCCCGACGCCGGCAGGATCGGCAGCCAGATCGAGAACGCAAGCATCAGCAGGATGCCCAGCCAGAAGCTCGGCAGCGAAAGGCCGCACAGCGCCAGGAACGAAGCCGCGTAGTCGGCCCCGCTGTTGCGGCGGGTGGCGGCGATGATGCCTGCCGGCAGCGCAATGGCGAGCGAGATCGCGAGGGCCGCCGCCGACAGCAGGAAGGTCGGGAACAGCGCCTGCATCAGCAACGGCAGGACCGGTCGCCCGCCCTGGATGGACCGGCCGAAATCGCCGCTGAGGATGTGTCCGAGCCAAGCGAGATACTGCACGGGCAGCGGCTGCTCGAGTGCGAGCTGCCGGCGCATGGCGGCGACCGCTGCCGCGTCCGCCTCCAGCCCCAGAAGCGCGGTGACGGGGTCGCCGGGAATCAGCCGGATCAGGCAGAACGCCACGACCGAGGTGCCCAGAAGGATCGGCAGCAGGCTGATCAGCCGCGAGGCCAAATAGCGGGTCATGCGCTGGCGCTGCTCGATTCCGTTGGTTTGATTGCACGCAGGGTCCCGAACCGTCATTGTCCTGTCAATGGGTGAGACCGCACGAGCTCGACACAGGATATGCGCGCCGTGCCCGGCACGGACGGTTTGAATAGGGTGGCCGTTGCCGTGCTTTCGGTGGCCAATCTGCGCATCGGGTTCGGCACGGGGCCAAAGGTCGTGGACGGCGTCGACCTGGTCCTGCGCAGCGGCAAGCTGCTGTGCCTGGTCGGCGAGTCCGGCTCCGGAAAAAGCCTCACGGCGCTGTCGCTGATGAAGCTCCTGCCACAGGCGGCCTATGCCACTGCGGATCGGTTCGAGTTCGACGGGCAGGACCTCTCGACAGCCGGTGACGACGCCATGAACGCCATACGCGGCAACCGCATGGCCATGGTGTTCCAGGAGCCGATGACGGCGCTCAACCCGGTCATGACCGTCGGCGACCAAGTAGCCGAGACGCTTTGCACGCATAAGGGGCTGACCCGCGCGGCCGCCCTTACGGCGACGCTGGCGATGTTCCGCCAAGTGCAGATCCCTGCCCCTGAGGCCCGGCTGGCGGCCTATCCGCACCAACTATCCGGCGGCATGCGCCAGCGGGTGATGATTGCCATGGCCCTGGTCTGCCGGCCGACGCTGCTGATCGCCGACGAGCCGACGACCGCACTCGACGTCACCATCCAGAGCCAGATCCTGCGGCTGGTCGACACGCTGCGCCGTGAGCTCGGCGCGGCTGTGCTGTTCATCACCCATAACCTCGCCATCGTCGCCGAGATCGCCGACGATGTCGCGGTGATGTATGCCGGACGCATCGTCGAGCGCGCGCCAAAGGCGGCATTGTTCGGCGACCCGATGCACCCCTACACGCTGGCGCTGTTCGCGGCACTGCCTCGCCAGGAGGATCGCGGCCATCCTCTGGCGGCGATCGATGGCCAGGTGCCCGCGGCCGGGGCGATGTCGCCGGGCTGCCGCTTCGCGCCGCGCTGCCCGTTCGCCATACGTCAGTGCCGGATGTCCTACCCGCCGCTGCGCGCGGTAGGCGCCGGGCACTTCGTGTCATGCTGGCGCGCCCCGCTTGAGGACCACGTGGCGTGAACCCGCTGCTGACGGTCGAGAACCTATCGAAAAGCTACGCGTCGTCCGACGGCATGTTCGGCGGCGCCAGAGTCGCGCGCGTCGTGTCGGGCGTGAGCTTCTCGCTGGCGCGCGGCGACGTGTTCGCGTTGGTCGGCGAAAGCGGATCGGGCAAAACGACCATCGGACGCATGCTGCTGCGGCTGATCGAGGCGGACGAGGGCGTAATCCGCTTTGACGGCATCGATGTCCGAGCCCTGGACCCAAGCAGCCTGCGCCGGCTCCGGCGACGGATGCAGATCATCCTCCAGGACCCGTTCGGCTCGCTCGATCCACGCATACGGATTGGGCAGGCCATCGCCGAGCCCATCCGCCTGCACCGCCTTCGCCCCGCCCACGAGGTTCAGGATCGCGTGGCGGAACTGCTCGACCTGGTCGGGCTGAACGCTGGCCACGCCCAACGCTATCCGCATGAGTTCTCCGGCGGCCAGCGCCAGCGCGTCGCCATCGCGCGGGCGCTCGCGGTCGAACCCGAACTGATGGTCTGCGACGAGCCGGTTTCCGCGCTCGATCTCTCGATCCAGGCGCAGGTGCTCAACCTGCTGGCGGACCTGCGCGCGCGCCTCGACGTCTCCTACGTCTTCATCTCGCACGACATGGCGGTGGTTCGCCACCTTGCGACCCATGTCGGCGTGCTCTACGCCGGCCGCCTGGTCGAGACCGGCCCGTCCGAGACGGTGCTGGCCGACCCTCGCCACCCCTACACGCGCATGCTGCTCGCCGCGACGCCGAGCCCGGTTCCCGGCAGCCGGCCCGACCGCCCCGCCATCATCGGCGATCCCCCCAGCCCGTTCGCAACCGACCCGCATTGCCGCTTCGCGTCGCGATGCGCCCACGTGATCGATGCGTGCCGCAGCGTCGATCCGCCGCTGATCCCGGTCGCACCGGCGTCCCGCAGCGCCGCATGCCTGCGCTCGATGGAACTGGCGCCGTTCACAGCCCGCGCCGACAGCGAGGCCATGATGACGGACGCGTATCGCCGCCGCCTCGGGCTGCTGCGCCGGGCCCGCTTGCCAGCCGATCAAGCCTGAGATGGGCCGCGTGCTCGTCCTCGGCAACGCCACGCTCGACGTGATCCAGTCGGTCGAGCGGCTGCCCAGGCCCGGCGAAACGATGCTCTCGAGCGGTCTGCTACGCTGCCCGGGCGGGAAAGGCTTGAACCAGGCCGTTGCCGCCGCCCGTACCGGGGCGCGTGTCGTGCTGGTGGCGCCGGTGGGGCAGGATGCCGAGGCAGCCTTCCTGGCACACGGGCTCGGCCACGAAGCCGGGCTGGAGGTCGCCTGGCGGATCACGGACGCCGCCACCGACATGTCGTCGATTTGGGTGTCGGGCGACGGCGAGAACATGATCGTCAGCACGGCCGCTGCTGCCTGGTCCATAGCGCCGGACCACGCGCGATCGATCTGCGCCGACCTTGCGGCGGCCGACATCCTGCTGATGCAAGGCAACCTGCGGGCCGATACGACCATGGCCGCAGCCGAGACGGCACGGCGGCGGGGCGCCCGCACGGTGCTCAACACCGCGCCGATCTCCTGGGACATGCAGCCGGTCATCGGCTTGTTCGATATCGTCATCGCCAACGAGGGTGAGGCCGCAGCGCTGGCCGGTGGCGACCTTGCCGCATTCTGGCCGAGGCTGCGCAGTCGCGGCGTCATGATGGCGGTCGTGACGCTTGGCGCACGCGGCGCAAGAATCTTCGGCGCCGACGAGGACATTGCCATCCCAGCGCTCCGCGTCCACGCGATCGACACCGCGGGCGCCGGCGACGTGATGGTGGGGACGATGGTGGGATTGCTGGCAGGGGGCGGGGACAAGCGCACAGCGGCCACGATCGCAGTGGCTGCCGCGTCGCTCTCGGTCACCCGGCCCGGCACCATCCCTTCATTTCCGACCCATGCCGAAATACGGGGTTTCGCCACTCTGGCCCAGCCTCGGTGGACATTCCGAAGCGGACCGTGACACTGTATTCGGGATAATCTCAGGAGAATGCGACGATGGTGACGCTGGTTGGGCGACGTGCGGCGGCAACCGGTGCGGTGCTCATGGCAACAGGGGTGGCGGGCTGGGCGCAGGCGCAGCAGCAGCCCACCTTCGCACTGGTGCAGATCAACCAGCAGGCGCTGTTCTTCAACCAGGTGAACCAGGGGGCGACACAGGCGGCGCAGCGCGCGGGCGCCCGGCTGGTCATCTTCAACAGCAACGACCGTCCGCAGGCGCAGAACGACGCCATCGAGACCTACATCCAGCAGAAAGTCGCAGGCATCATCGTCTGCGCCATCGACGTGAACGGCGTCATGCCGGCTGTGCAGGCGGCCGCGGCGGCGGGCATACCGGTCGTGGCTGTGGACGCCATCCTGCCTGCAGGGCCGCAAAAGGCGCAGATCGGCGTGGACAACGCCCGCGCCGGCGCGATGCTGGCCGAGGTGTTCCTGGCCCACGTCAAGAGCGCCATGGGCGGCCGCGCCACGCTGGGCGTCGTCGGCGCGCTCAACAGCTTCATCCAGAACGTGCGCCAGAAGGGCTTCGAGGACGCGGTCCGGGCCGATCCGGCCGTCCGCATGGCTGGCGTCGTGGACGGGCGCAACGTGCAGGACAGCGCGCTATCGGCGGCCGAGCAGTTGATCACCGCGAACCCTGGGCTCAACGCCATCTACGCGACCGGCGAGCCGGCCCTGCTGGGCGCTGTCGCCGCAGTGCAGAGCCAGGACAAGCAGGGCAGCATCCGGGTGTTCGGCTGGGACCTGACGGCGCAGGCCATCGCCGGCATCGACCAGGGGTTTGTCGTGGCAGTAGTGCAGCAGGACCCGGCCGCCATGGGGGTTGCCGGCGTAGAGGCGCTGGTGAAGCTGCACGGCGGCCGCACGGTCGAGCCGCAAATCGCAGTTCCGATAACGATCGTGACCAAGGCGAACGTCGAGCCTTACCGCGCCATGTTCCGCTGAGACCCGGCGCACGGGGGCCAGCATCACGGCGCCGCTAGTCGAGCTGCGCGGCATACGCAAGGCCTACGGCTCGATCGAGGCGCTGCGCGGCGTAGACCTGGAGCTGCAGGCCGGCGAGTGCCTCGGCCTCGTGGGGGACAACGCCGCCGGCAAGAGCACGCTGACCAAGGTGCTGGCCGGGACCGTCATCCCCGACGGGGGCGAAATCCGGCTTGATGGCAAGCCGTTGTCATTCGCTGGGCCGGGTGCCGCGCGGCGTCTGGGCATCGAGATGGTCTATCAGGATTTAGCGCTTTGCGACTCCGTGGACGTGGCCGGCAACCTGTTCCTCGGGCGCGAGATCACCCGGCGCGGCCTGCTGGACGAGGACGCGATGCGGGCGCAGGCACGCGACATGCTGGACCGGCTCGGCATCCGCATTCCGCGGCTGTCGGCGCCGGTCGCCGGGCTGTCGGGCGGGCAGCGGCAGAGCATAGCCATCGCGCGGGCGGCGGCGTTCGGGCCGCGGGTGCTGATCATGGACGAGCCGACTTCGGCGCTCGCGGTGGGCGAGGTCGAGGCGGTGCTGGCGCTGATCAACCGGGTCAAGGCCACCGGGGTCGCGGTCGTGCTGATCACCCATCGCCTGCAGGACCTGTTCCGCGTCTGCGACCGGCTGGCTGTGATGTATGAGGGGCGCAAGGTGGCCGAGCGCGAGACCCGCGGCACCGGGCTCGAGGAACTGGTGCGGCTCATCATGGGCGAGGGCGTCGCCCAATGAGCGGGTCCGGCCATCGGGGTGCCCATCATTGGGGAGACTGGCATTGGGGAGACTGGGTGGCGTCGCACGCGCAGGCGCTGTCGATCGCCCTGTTCCTGCTGCTGTCTTGTATCCTGTTCGGCGTGGGGACCGAGGCGTTCCTTAGCCAAGGCAACCTGCTGAACCTGTTGCGGCAAGCCGCGCCCATGCTGATCGTGGCGGTCGCTATGACGTTCGTGATCACCACGGGCGGCATCGACCTCTCGGTCGGCTCGACCGTCGCGCTGACCAATGCACTGGCGGCGCTGGCGCTGGCGGCGGGCTTGCCCTGGCCGCTGGCGGTGCTGAGCATCCTGCTGCTCGGCCTGTGCATCGGCGCGATGCAGGGCTGGTTCGTGGCGACACAGGGCATTCCTTCGTTCATCGTGACGCTGGCTGGGCTGTCGGCGCTGCGCGGCTTGGCGCTGCTGCTCACGCAAGGTTATTCCATCCCGATCGCGCCGAGCACGTTCACCGCGATCGGCCGCGGCTGGCTGTTGGGCGTGCCCGTGCCGGCGATGCTGGCGACCCTGGTGGCAGTTGTCGGCTTCGTCGTCCTCAGGCGTACGCGCTTTGGAAGGCAGGTCACGGCGACGGGCGCCAATTCGGAGGCGGCGCGCCGGGTGGGGATGCCGGTGCGGCGGGTGACCGGGTCGGTCTACGCTTTGGCCGGCGCCGCGTCGGCCCTGGCCGGGCTGGTCATCGCCGCGCGCCTCGGCTCCGGCTCGTCGAACGCGGCGGTCGGGTTCGAGCTGGACGTGATCGCCGCCGTGGTGCTGGGGGGCACGTCGCTGGCTGGCGGCCGCGGCTCGGTCGTCGGCACGGTGCTGGGCGCGCTGACCATTGCGGTCGTCGGCAACGGCCTCATCCTCGCCCATGTCTCACCGTTCTTCACCCAGATCCTGACCGGGGCCATTATCCTGGCTGCGGTGTGGATGAACACGCGGCTGTTCACCCGAACGCCCCGCATCGGTTAGGAGCCCGTCCCATGCTGTCCCCCGCTCATGTCCGCTCCGGCCAGGTGATGACCGTGCTGGGCCCGGTTCCAGCCGGACAGCTCGGCCCGACGTTGATGCACGAGCATCTGCTGAACGACTGCCGCTGCTGGTGGCACCGGCCGACGCAGCCGGGTCGCAAGTACTTGGCGACGGCCAAGGTGTCGGCGCCGATCCTTGGCGAGTTGCGAATGGACCCGTTTGCATGCCTGGACAACTGCGCGCTCGACGACGAGGCCGCTGCTGTGGACGAACTGCGCCCGGCGACCGCATTAGGCTGCCGGACCGTCGTGGACCCGACCTGCCGCGGCATCGGACGCCACCCCTCTGCCCTCGTGCGCATCGCGCGCGCCACCGGCCTTAACATCGTCATGGGCGCCGGCTACTACCTGGAGGCCTCGCATCCGCCCGGTTTCGCCGCGCTGTCGGCGCAGGCCGTGTGCGACGAGATCGTGACCGAGGCGACGGACGGCATCGACGGCGTCCGGATCGGGCTGGTGGGCGAGATCGGCGTGTCGTCGGACTTCACGGCGGCGGAGGAGAAATCATTGCGTGGCGCCGCGCGGGCTGCGGCGTGCACCGGACTGCCGCTGATGGTCCATCTGCCTGGCTGGTTCCGCCATGGCCACCGCGTGCTCGACATCACCGAGGCCGAGGGCGCCAACCCCGCGCATACCGTGCTGTGCCACATGAACCCGTCCGGCGCCGATGCCGGATACCAGGACGCCCTGGCCCGCCGCGGCGCGTTTCTCGAATACGACATGGTGGGCATGGACTATTGGTATGCCGACCAGGGCGTGCAGTGCCCGTCGGACGAGGAGAACGCCCGTGCCATCCTGCGACTGGCGGAGGCCGGGCACCTCGGACGCGTGCTGCTGTCGCAGGACGTGTTCCTGAAGATGATGCTGACCCGGCACGGCGGCTTCGGCTACGCCTATGTCCAGCGCCACTTCCTGCCGCGCCTGCGTCGGATGGGTCTGGAACAGGCAGAACTGGACATGCTGATGGTGGCAAATCCCCGCCGAGTGTTCGCCGGAAACGCCGTCTAAGCCAGATCAAGACCTGTGCTATACTCCGTCCACGTGAGAACCCGAAAACTTCGCATCCCCGGAACGCCGCTCATATAAGGATCGACTCGCCAGCCGATTTTCGGGTTCTCACGTGGACGGAGTATATTAGCAATGGAACGTGCGCTTGCGTGGTGCATGTGTGGACATCGGGTAATCGCGGCGAGGGCATAGGTCCTCCATGATGCCGTGATCCGGGCGCGGTCGCCCGGCGGTTCGCACCATGGGAGGCGGTTCGATGACCCGGTTTGTTGGTTTGGATGTGTCACAGAAGCTGACGGCGATCTGCGTCGTCGACGAGGCAGGGCGCCGGCTCTGGCGCGGGCAGTGCGCCACGGACCCAGGGCAGATCGAGCGGATAGTGGACGACCGTTGGACGTCGCATCAGCACGTAGCCCGAGCGCTCGAGGTGCTGCACCAGCCGCTCGGCCGTGACCCGCGCCATCACGTCGTCCGCCGAGTGCACGCGCCTTTTGCCGGCATAGCGCAGCGCGAAGGACAGGGTCTCCTCCAAATCCGCGGCCGTGGCGGGATGCAACGTGCGCTTGTCGTCGTCGGTCATGGAGCGATCACCATCCTTAAAAGAAGCCGTGCAGGAACCAGGCGAGGCCGCCGGTCGCGGGATCGAGGCCGTCGCCCTGGCGGAACAGCCAAAAGCGGCATCCGTCCTCGTCCTCGACGACCCAGTAGTCCCGAATTGCGGCACGCTCGCTGGACCGGCGCCACCATTCGCCGGTGATGCGCTCCGGCCCGTCGGTGCGCACCACGCGGCGCCGCACCCGGCGCCAGGTGAACGCCCGCGGCGGATGGTCGGGCAGCAGGCCCATCGCCACCACCGGCTCCGGCCGCGGCAGCAGCCGGGCGGGGCGCGGCCAGGATGTGGCCCAGCCTTGCCCGCTGGCCGGGATCAGCGGCGGGATGGCCACCATCGCCCGCTCCGGCACGTCGCTCTCCACCGGCGCCACACGATACACCTTGCCGGCGCCGAGCCGGTTGCTCAGCCGGTCGATCAGCGCCGCGATGTCCGCTGCCTCGCCAGAGCTCCCACCGAAGCCGCTGGTGCGCTGCACAGGGGCGAGCGGTTCGACCAGGGGCAGCACCAGCCGCATCGCCTCGACGCCGAGCCCCGGGTCCACCGTCTCGATGCGCTCGTCGAGCAGGCGCGCGAGATGCATGGGGTCACGCACCGGCCGGGCGGTGCCGATGCAAACGACCTGGGCACTGCCGTCCACCCGCTCGAACACGAGGTCGAGCGTGCGTGCGCCGACGCCGCGCGCCTGCAGTGCAGCGCAGGCCTCCTCGACCAAGGCGAGGATCACTGTCGCAAAAGCCTCGGCTGTGGCGATCGACTCCACAAAGGCCCGGCGGATGCTGATCACCCCCGGCGGCAGCACCGGCCGGATCGGCTCCGCCACCCGGCCCATCGCCTGGTTGAGCCGGAGCAGCAGCGTGTCGCCGAAACGGCGTGCCAAGGGAGCGCGCGGCGCGGTGAACAGCTGGCCGACCAGATCGAGCCCGAGCCGGCGCAGGCTGTCGGCCATCTCATCGGCAATGCGCAGTGCGCGCATCGGCAGCAGCGCCAGCGCATCGGCCTGGCTGCCGGGTGCGACGATAGCCACGCTGCCCGCGCCATGGCGCGCCATGGCATGGGCCGTCCCCGGCGTGTCGGCAAGGCCGACGCGGGCGGACAACCCGGCCGCCGCCAGCCGCCCGACCAGGGTTTCCAGCATGCGCGGTTCTCCCCCATGCAGGTGCGCGCAGCCGGTGATGTCGATCCACAGGCCGTCCGGCGGGTCGGGCGCCGTCATCGGCGACAGGTGCAGGCACCAGGCGGCGAGGTCCGACAGCGCTTGCCGGTCGCCCTCCGGATCGGCATCGACCACTACAAGGCCGGGCACCATCGCCATCGCGTGCGCCAGCGGCATGAGGGGCCGCAAGCCCTGTCCCCGGGCGGCCGCATCGACGGCGGCGATCACCATGCGCCGGCCATTATGCGCGCGGGTGACCAAAGGCTGCTGCACCGGCAACGCGGCGTGGCCATGTCGGCGCAAGCGGTCGGTCGGCCAGGTGGGCAGGAACAGCGAGACGACCCTGCGCATCCGGACCCTCCACGATGAAGCTGGCCGCCGCCGCGCCCCGGCAGCGCAGAAGCTCCAGCCGCCAGAGCGGGCGACCGAGGCCGGGCACGTCCGGGGCATGCGGCAGCGGCGGGGGCGAGGGCATGCTGGTGATCCGCCAGCGGGTCGCGGCGGCAGAGGGTGCCCTCAACGCAGGATCGTCGAACCGCGGCGAGCGGCGCAGGATGAAGCCGAGCACGTCGGTGGCCTCGGCGGCCAGCTGCAGCCGCCGTGAGGCGACGAGGTCCAGGCGCCCCTCGTGCTCGCACACCACGCCGGCCAGGCCGGGATGGCGCAGGCCCTCCTCCATAGCCCGGAGAGCGCCGCGCCGTGCCTTGACGAGGATCATGCGGGCGGGATCGAGGCCGGCGCGGGCCAACGCCGGCGGATACAGGTCGCATCGCGCCGTGATCCACAGCACCGGGCCGACGCGGCGGGCCAGCACGGCAGCGGCGAACAGCGCCGGAGCGGCGCCATGCTCGACGGCAAGGCCACCGGCAAACAGCTCGTGCACGGCGCCCAGGGCGAGACCCTGGCCGGGCAGATGCGCGTCCAGCTCGGGAATGCCGAACGGCAGGCGCGAGGACACCGGATCGGCGCCAAACCCGCGTTCGAGCGCCGCGATCTGCGCGCGCAGGGCCGCAATGGTCTCCGTCTGCATAGGCCGCACCCCTCCCTGCTCGCCAGCGACACAGCCTTGAACGTATCGTGAACAAACCGGTTGTGGGAAGCGGTTTTCAGCAGATTTTTAGACGCAATCCCGCAAGTGCAGCGCGATCAGGCACATGCATTGCGGTCTGCATCCTGTGGCTGAGCGTCATGCTGCCACCCGATCTCGGGTTGCTACACCTGGTTCATGAACTGAAGCCGCTCCGTGACCTTGGAGAGGCCAATCAGCTGCACGCGCCGGATGGGTACGCTGTTCGCTTCGGGAGGCGAAACAACGGGGTACCTCACCACTTCGCCCGAGGCGGTCGCAGCCGGGATGCACGTTTGTTTCAGCGTTGCTACTGGGCGCCGGTCCAACACTCTTGTCACAAGCCGCCACTTCGGAGCTTTTGTTCGACACCCAACGTGAGGAGCGTCCGGCAATAGGCTTGAAGGCCGGTTCGAGGCTGCACATGGCTGTCCGGCAAACGAAGTTCAGGCGTTGCGTTTGGTGTGTCCGTCAGACGCCGTTGAGCGTCTCACGCGAGCATATCGTTGTGATGTACCAACGGAACGCCCGTCCCGTGGTCAATGGGCCAGCGGAGGCTTGCGGCAGCGCAACTTCGGACGTACGAGTCGGTGCCATGCTTGGTAGGTGGGCGGTTCCCGTACAGGGCCGGCGAGGGCGGGCCGGTTTGTGGAGGAAACGACGGCACCATGGACGGCACTCGCATCATCGCTGATCTCTCCATCGAGGACGTCATGCAGGTCTGGCCGGACACCTTCCGCGTCTTCCTGCGCCGACGGATGGCTTGCATAGGTTGCGAGGTGGCGGCGTTCCACACCGTAGCGGAGGCCGCGCGCATCTACGGCGTGCCCGCGGACGTGCTGCTGGCCGAGTTGCGCGAAAGCGCCGGGACGCCGGATCGCCGGAGGCCCGCCGGACCCGGCGCTACTCCTCGCCAGCGAGGCGGACCAGGGCGTGCGGATCGAGGACCACGATCCGCCGCCGCCCTCCCGTGAGCACGCCGGCCTGCTCCCAGGCGCTGAGCGTGCGGCTGACCGTGTAGAGGGTCGTGCTCGTCATTTCCGCGATGTCCTGGCGCGTGATCGGGAACTCGATCTGCACGCCCAGCTCGGTCCGGCGTCCGGACTGGTGAACGAGCCGTAGGAGGGCGCGGGCGATGCGCTGCTCCACCCGCGCGGCCGTAACCTCGCGCAAGCGCGCGAAGGCATCCTGGAGGTGGCCGCCGATCGTGCGCAACGCGGCCTCGGCGACCGCGGGGTGGGCAGAGGCCAATTTCTCCCAGGCCGCCACCGGCCAGGCCAGGACCGTGCTGCCGGTGACGGCCATCGCGGTCCCGGGGTAGTCGTCCCGGCCCAGGGCGACGGCAAGGCCGAAGAACTGGCCCGGTGCGACCCAGTGCGCGATGATCTGCTGCCCTTCCGGCGATGTCTGCACGATCTTCAGCCGCCCCTCGACCAGCATGTAGAAGCGGAGCGCAGGCGCACCCTGGGCGAAGACGCTGCCGCCCCCGGCAACCTTGCGCAGGCGCGCTTCCGCGAGGACGCCCTCGGCTTCCCGCTCCGGCAGGCCCTTGAACAGGTCCAGGTCCTGGACGAGCGCGTGAACCGGCGATCCCATGATCTTCCCCTTGCCGGCCGCCCATGGCGCCGCAACCGGCCACGCCGCGCCTGGGACCATAGCCTGACGCATCACAGCAGGCCGGTATAGCTGCCCTACCGGGCTTTAGTCCGCCCGAGGTTGCTCCAGCGCAAAGAGCGGTGCGGGGCGCAGCGCCTATCCTGGTCTTCGATGGTCCGCGTCGGAGGCTGCCGGGCCAGGACAGGGAGATCACCATGGCCCAGACCCACGCGGGCAGTAAACACGGACAGACAGCGCCGGACGACATCTCCGACGCCGCGTTGCGCGCCGCCTTGGAGCAGGTGCCCCGGGGCGCCCTCGCGCTGGCCGGCACGGCCCTAGCCCTCGTGCTCGCCGCGTGGATGCTGGTTTACTTCGCCATCTACCTGCCCCGCGGCATGGTGGGGTAGAGGCGATGGCCTACACCGAACGCGAGATACTCCGCTCCGAGCTGCGCTGGAGCGGCGTCGCCGCGGGCGCGGTCCTGCTCCTGTTGGGCTGCACCCTGTATGCGACGCTTGCGCTGCACCGCAACCCGCCCAGCAACCTGGAATACGCCGATCCCGCGACGTTGCACTTGCAAGGCGAGTTCACCGAGGCCAACCTGGGCACGCGCGTGACCCCTGACGGCAGCGTGACGGCCCGCATCGTGGCGGCGCAGTACGAGTTCCAGCCCCGCTGCGTCGCCGTGCCGCTGAACAAGCCGGTGACGTTACGCCTCACCAGCCCGGACGTGATCCACGGCATCCTGGTTTCGCAAACCAACGTCAACACGATGATCGTTCCGGGCTACGTCGCCCAGGTTCACGCGACTTTCACGCGGCCCGGCAGCTTGCTGATGCCATGCCACGAGTTCTGCGGCCTCGGCCACAGCGCCATGCTGGCCCGCGTCGAGGTGCTGCCCGACGACAAATTCCAACCCGACGCACAAGGGAAGGTCAGCTGTGGCCAGCCTTAGCCTCGACCAAGCGGTCCTACGCGACGACGCCCCGGACGCCCCAACGGACATCCAGCGCCGGGTACTCGACCTTGAGGCGCGCACCCTGATCCTCGGCCATCTCTGGATCACGTTCGCCGCCTTCGTAGCCGCGGCCGTGCTTGGGGCGTGGCAGATGTGGGTCCGCAGCCCGCTGCCGGCCCCCTACTCGGAACCTTACAACTACTTCCTTTCGGTCACGCTGCACGGCACCGCCATGGCCTACGTGCTGCCGACCTTCTTCATCATGGGGTTCGGCTACTACGTCGCGGAAACGGCGCTGGACCAGCCTGTGCCGGGCCGCGGCCTAGTACTACAGCCGGGTTTGCGCGTTAGACCTGGTCGGAGGTGTCCTGTCATGGTGATGCGATTGGACGTTATGGGTTGGTCGGTTGAGTTGGACGGCGTTGTGGACCGGATCGCGCCGCGGTTTG
>JAABUR0100003543.1_pt1 | contig 21828 bp, 22 predicted proteins | sample 5560091 | NCBI WGS metagenome assembly JAABUR01 (sample SAMN10711879, study PRJNA513375) | rock metagenome | isolation source: Antarctica rocks | place: Antarctica: Victoria Land, University Valley sud
TCCAAGTAGTCCCGGCACGCGTCATCGTCAGGGAACCAGGCCAGCAGCTCCCCGTAGGAGCTCGGATAGTCCCTGCCCACGACCGAAGACACCGCCCCATCCTACCTGAAATAGATAGATACCCCCCTTGCCGCCGATATGGCGGCGGAGGTGGGAGAAGCGACGCGTTCCAGGCTCAAGCGCACAGATGACGAGCATCGACCACTTGTCCCCGATGCGCGCGAGAACTTGGCGGGTGGGGCAGGCGACGTCGAGGACGTCGAACGGGTCCGGGTTGGTTTCCATGAGGTACCTATACCACTCTAGGGTGCCATCTATCCGTAGGGCAGCAGGTTGCGTAGCGTCGCCGGTATGGACCAAACCACTGCTGCCATAAGCACCATCACTGCCTTTGTGCCCAGCGACCGCGCTGACGCGCGGGTCGCGCTCGCGGAGGTGCCTGAGCCCGTCGCGCGCGAGGATCAGGCCCTCGTCACGGTCGAGGCCTTCTCGATCAACCGCGGCGAGACCTTCCTGCTCGAGCGTCCCCGCGACGGGTGGCGACCCGGGCAGGACGTCGCCGGGCGGGTGCTCGAGTCCGCCGCTGACGGCTCGGGGCCGCTGGCGGGCACGCGCGTCGTCGCTCACGCATGGGATGGCGGTTGGGCGCCGCGCGTCGCGGTCGCCACCGACGCGCTGGTGGCGCTGCCCGATGCGATCACGGCGACGGTGGCCGCCACCCTGCCTCTCGCCGGCCTGACGGCCGTGCGGCTGCTGCGGGCCGCCGGGTCGATGGCGGGCCGCCGCGTGCTGATGACCGGCGCCTCGGGCGGTGTCGGGCACTTCCTCGTCGAGCTCGCGGCTGCGCAGGGCGCACGGGTGACGGTGATCACGCGGACGGCCGAGCGCGGGGACCGCCTGCGCGCGCTCGGCGCGCACCACGTCGTGGGCAGGGTGCAGGACGCCGTCGCCCCGTTCGACGTGGTCTTCGAGTCCGTCGGCGGCGCGTCGCTGAGCGCGGCCGCCGAGCGCCTCGCGCCGTGCGGGATCGTGTGGTGGTTCGGCCAGGCCAGCCGCGAGCCGGCGACGCTGGACTTCTTCTCGCTGCCCGACCGCGCCGCGGTCCGGCGCTTCACCTACTGGCCCCACGACGAGCCCGACCGCGTCGACCTGCAGGTCCTTGTAGACCTCGTCGCCACAGGCCGCCTGCACCCGGAGATCGGGCTCCTCGCTGACTGGCACGAGACGCCGGACGCGCTCGTGGCCCTGGCTGAGCGCCGGGTCCGCGGCAACGCTGTCCTCACCATCCCGGCAGCGCAATGAGCGCGAATGCCGACCCCGTGTCTCGCGCTGTGGACGCCTCGATGCGCGCTGTGGTCGTCGAGGAGCTCGGCGCCGCCGACGTTCTCGCCATGCACGACGACTGGCCTGTCCCGGAGCCCGGGGCCGGGGAGGTCGCGATCGAGGTGCAGGCAGCTGGCGTCAACTTCGCCGAGATCATGAGCCGGCGCGTCGGCTACCTCGGGGTCACGCCCCCGTTCGTCCCCGGCCTCGAGGTCGCTGGGACGGTGGGCGCGATCGGGAGCGGCGTCGAGGACATCTCGGTTGGTGATCGCGTGTGCGCGCTGACGCTCACCGGCGGCTACGCGGACGTGGCGCTGGCCGAGGCGCAGACGACGTTTCCGCTGCCCGTCGACCTGGACTGGGCGGTGGGGTCGGCTCTGCCGACGATCGTTCCCACGGCGTACGCGCTGCTTCATCCCCTTGGCCGCATCCGGGCCGGCGACCGCGTTCTCGTCAACGCGGCGGCCGGTGGGACCGGGATGATCCTCGGGCAGATGGCCAAGCACGCCGAGGCCAGTCGGGTTACCGGCATCGTCTCTTCTCCCGCGAAGCTCGCCACCGCCCGGCAGTACGGGTTCGACGATGTCCTGATCGCCGCTGACGCCGAGTCCGGCGCCATCGCCGACGCCTCGTTTGATCTTGTCCTTGAGTCCGTCGGCGGCCCCGCGCGGGAGCTCGCGCGGCGAGCGACGGCGCCGCTGGGCCGGCTGCTCCTCTACGGCAACTCCGGTGGAGCTCGTGAGGTGGAGCTCACTGCCGCTTCGCTGCGCAACGACAGCGTCCTCATCGGCGGCTGGAGCATCACGACCCTCGCGCGCACCTATCCCGCCCTGCTGCGGACGATCAGCGCCGACGCGTTCGCCTTGGTAGCCAGCGGGGCAGTGGCGCTTGACGTCCGCCACGTCTTTGCCCTGGAGGACGCGGCCGAGGCCCACCGTCTGGTTGAGACCCGCGAGTCGACCGGCAAGGTCGTTCTCGATGTCGCTCGTGGGCGCCGGCCTCGTCCAGCCGAGTGACTTGAGGGGTGAGCGCTACGCGCGGACCAGCTCCGCGATCCGGGCCGTAGTACTCGCTGGCGTCGACGCCGGCGGCGATCGCACGCGAGCGGCCGGACCTAACGACCGGATCCAGCAGTTCGGGCAGGTCGAGAAGATCGGTCACGAGAAGGCTCCATTCGAGTCGATGGTGAGGACATGAGGACGGCGTTGCCTGGATTCGATGACCGAGTAGCGCCTCGATCGCTGGGATGCGCTCAGGCAGCATGCGTCCGGGCCCCGCCCGGCAACCGCTATCCTGCCGCACTTCATAGCCGAGTCCTCGGAGCCCACGGCTTCGGGGAACGGGGGAACCACTGGGCCGGCCACCACCGGCCCCGGGGCGAATCGCCGCTCGTCGGAGCCATCCGGCGGTCAGCGGCGTAGCGCGGCCTTTCTTCGCGCGAGCCCGTCAGCTCACCCCGTAGGCGCTGACGAGAAAGGACCCGAAGACCGTGACGTCGAGGCTCTGGCCGCTGGCCGCATCCATCTGTCAAACCCGGCGCGCGCCTTTCGGCGCCGTCGCGGTCGTGCTCGCCGGCGGCCTGCTCGCCGCCGGACCCGTTCCCGCCGGCGCGGCCAGCGGCGGCGCCGGCCTACCGAGCTCGACCTCGGGCCATGGGCAGCCACCGTCGTCGGCCCGGGCCCGCCGGGCCCGCCGGGCGCGGCACGCGCGCCGGGCGTCCTACTCGCCCTCTCCGCTCGCCGGCATCCAGCGCATTCTCGGCGTCACGGCCGATGGGGCCTGGGGCCCGCGCACCGCGCAGGCGCTCCAGCGCTGGCAGGAGGGCCACGGGCTGCCGGCCACCGGCGTGACCGACCTCGCCACCGTACGCAGCCTCGGGCTCGATCCGTCGAGCGATCCCCCCGTGCCCGCACTGACCTCTCCCGCCCCGGACGCCGTGACCGGGCCACCCCCCGCCGTCGGAGCCGAGCTCGCGAAGATCGCCCAGTGCGAGTCCGGCGGCGACATTCATCAGCTCAGCTATCACGGCACCTACCGGGGCAAGTACCAGTTCGACATGGAGAGCTGGTTCCGGGCCGGGGGCCTCGTCGACCCCGCGCAGGCCCCGGAGTCCGAGCAGACCCAGCGCGCGGCCTGGATCCTGGCCACCCAGGGCCGCAGCGCCTGGCCGAACTGCTCGTGAGCTTCCGGGGGGTCGGACGCCCGACCCCCCGGGGCTCGCGGCGTGTCCCTACGCGGTCCCCAGCGCGGGCGCCGCGGGCGGCCTCCCGCCCGAGGGCGCGTCCTCGGCCGTGAGGGCTTGGCGATGTCTTCCAGGCTCTGACCCTCGGCCTTGACGCCGAAGATCAGCTCGACCACGCCGCCGATCATCATCATCACGGCGCCGAGGATCAAGCCCTTCAGCAGTCTGGGTGAAGCTGCCGGACTTGGCCAGGGCCGAGAACAGCAAGGGGCCGATGATTCCTCCCAGGCCGGTGCCCACCGCGTAGAACACCGCGATGCACAGCGCCCGCGTCTCCTATCCAGCAGCAGCACGCCCTACTACCTCGCCGTCTTCGCCATCGGCAACCTGGCCGGTCCGCTGCTTCTGGTGGCGTGGATGTACCCCGCCGCTGCCCACGCAATCCGTGGCCTGGACGCGTCTACCGGAACAGATCCTGCTCGGCCGGCCGGCGCAGCGCAGCGGCTCCGGAGCCGTTGTCGGGCGAGACGAGGTGGCCGACGCCGCGCACGAGGACGGCCGGCTCGCCGGAGTCCTTGCCCCGCGCCAGATCGGCGGCCGCGGCCAGCTCGTCGGCGACGGCGATCCAGGTTGCGCGAAGCGGGCGCCCGGCCCGGTCGACCCGGCCCCGCCAGTCCTCCATCGGCCGGATCCCGGCGCAGCCGATCGCGACGTCACACTGCCCGATCCGCCATGCCCGGCCGAAGGAGTCGGCGATCACCACTCCCGGCGCCACCCCCAGCCGGGCGCCCAGTCCGGAGCGCAGAGCCCGCGCCGAGCCATCGGGATCGACCGGGAGCAGGACGACGATGTCCTCGCCCGGGGCATTGGACGCGTCAACCCCGGCGTTGGCGCAGACCATTCCGTGCCGGGTCTCGCAGATCAGCACTCCCGACTCGGCGCGGAGCACGGCGCGGGACTCGTCGAGCACCACCTGCACCAGCCGAGGGTCACGGTCCAGCTCGACCCCGAGCGATCGGGCCCGCTCGCCGGGCTCGACCTCGCCGAGCGCCCGCACGGCGCCCTCGCACTTGGAGACCACCTTGTGCGAGATCACCAGCACGTCTCGGGCTCGGATGCCCTCCCGCTCGAGCGGCCGAGCCAGCACCGCGGCCAGGTCGTCGCCGGGACGCAGCTCGGGCAGCTCGGGGAGGGCCCAAAGCTCGATGGTCATCGGGTCACTCGGGCCAGCCGCGCCGGCCCCAGCAACGGCTCCCACCCCCGCGCCTCCCGGACTCCAATCAGGCCGCCGGCGCCACGCCGACACGATCGGCGCGGCGCAGGATCCCGCGCGTGTGCGCGGCGCCGCCGCGACGCTGCACCAGCGCGGCCTCGAGGGCGGAGACGTCCTCGCGGGTGTCGACGTCGAGCGCGAGCGAGCTCAACCGACGCACGCGGAGGTCGACACCGGCGTCCGCGGCGCGCTGCTGATGACGAGCGAAGGAGTCCGGGCCGAAGGCGGGCGCCAGCACGTCGGGCGGGCGCAGCAGCAACGCGTTGGTGCCGGTTCCGTGGCGGTCGGCGACGATCGCCGCGTAGGGTCGAGCGCCCGAGGGCTCGGCCAGGAGGCCGGCGAGCTCGAGCGGATCCAGCGCCGGGCAGTCGCCGGGCACCAGCAGCACCCGCTCGCAGCCCTCACGCGCCGCCTGCTCGAGCCCCACCCGGGCGGCGGCGTTCTGGCCATCCTCGAGCATGTCGGCCAGCGTCCGGGCGCCGTGGCCGACGGCCAGATCGGAGGCCCGGCGGTCCGCCGTGACGACGATGGTGCAGTCCACGCCCTCGGTCCGCCGGAGCGCGATGAGCACGTCGGTGAGCATGGCCTCGCTGAGTGCCTTGCGCCACGCTCCGCCGGCGCCGGAGCGGTTCAGGCGCTGCTTGGCCTGCTCGAAGCGCTTGACCGGGAGGATGGCGAAGGTGCGCACGAGTTCCGAGACGCTACCGCGCCGGCCCGAGGGAACCGGCCCGGAGCTTCGGGACGACCCAGCCCGAGCGGCAGGCCTCGCCGCGCGAGGCCTGCGTGATGGCGCCCGGCCAGGGCGCGCGGGGGGGAAGATCGGACTTCTGGGCCTGTTGCTTCCCTCCTGGACGGAGAACAGGCCCAGAAACGGTCAAAGCGCCGGGCCCCCAGGTTGCGCGCCGCCCCCGCGCGCCGCCCCGGCGCCTCGGCTCACGCCCCGCCCGCCCTCTCAGGGCCCGGCGCGTGCGTTCCGGCCCGCCGAGCCGAGCGACTCCGCGAAGGCCAGCGTCTCCTTCGCCAGACGCCGGCGCCCGGGGGCAGCGGCCATGAGTACGTCGGTCTGGAGGGTGGGCAGCGACGCGCACGGCTCGTCGGCCACCATTCCGTCCAGCAGCCCGGTGTAGGTCGCCGCGATCCCGTCGGCGTCGAGCGGGTGACCGGCCCAGGCCATGAACGGCTTGGTCGGCCCCTTGACCACAGCGCCGCCCACCAGGGGGGAGACGGCGACGACCGGCGCCGGAGTGGTGCGCAGGGCATCGGCCATGCCGGGGAGGGCGAGCATCGGCCCGATGGAGACGACCGGGTTGGAGGGGCCGATGACGATCACCCGGGCCCGGGACACGGCCTCGGCGACCTCGGCCGAGATCCGGGCCGTCTCGATGCCGCGGTAGGCGACGTCCTGTACCGGGCCCTCGCCCCCCTCGCGGATCATGAACTCCTGGAAGGCCATCCAGCGTCCCCGGGCCCGCACCCATGTCCGCACCGGCTCATCGCACATCGGCAGCACGACCGAGCCGACGCCTAGGGCCTCCCCGAGCAGCGCCAGCGCCTCCGACAGCCGCACACCCTCCGCCAGCCGTCGTGCTCGCTGTACGCAGACGGCGAGGTCCCGATCCCCGAGCGAGAACCAGACGTCCTCGCCCAGCTCCCGCAACCCGTTCATCACGGTGAAGGTGTCGTCCCGGAGTCCCCAGCCGCGCTCGTCGATGCGCCCGGCCAGCCAGTACAGGCAGAGGTCGGGGTCGGGGGAGACATGGCCGCCGTGGATCTCGACATCGTCGCCGGTGTTGGCGATCACCGTCAGCCCGCGTCCGCCCAGCAGGTCATGAAAGCCCGCGGCCAGCTTCGCCCCCCCGGTCCCTCCGGCCAGCACGACGACCGCCTCCCCCGGGCGGACGGCTGGTCCAGCGGCCACGCCCTCCGGGCGGGCCCCCGAGCTCACCAGCTCGGGTCGGGCAGGCCGGTGAGCCGGACCCCCGCTCGCGCCTTGTAGCGGCCGTTGACCGAGATCATCAGTGCCGTGAGGCTTTCGGTGATGCGCGCCATCTCGAGGCGCCCGCAGTCCACGCAGCGCAGGCCGGGCACGCGCCCCACCACCGCTTCCACCGCCGCCTTGTCGGCCTTGCGGTCCCCGCAGAGCAGGACGTCCTCGTCCAGAGTGCTGTCCAGGTCGGCCAGATGGGCGGCCGAGACCGTGTGCAGTCCGGAGACGACCCGGACCCCCTCGGGGACCATCTCCGCCGCCTGCTGGGCCGCCGAGCCCTGCCACACGCCGAGCATCCGCGTCGCCCGCCCCGAGACCGCCGCGGCCAGGGGAACGGTGGCGTCGAGCACCACCTGGCCCTCCCTCAGCGCCTCGCGCAGGGCGGCGAGGGTCTCGGACTGGTTGCGGAAGGGGACGCACAGCACCACGATGTCCACCCCGGCCACCGCCTCGGCGTTGCCCGCGGCGCGTATCCGGGCCCCCGACAGGCGCTCGGCCAGCCGCCCGGCACCCTCCTCGGCGCGCCGAGGATCCCGTGAACCGAGCACCACCCCCACGCCGGCATCGGCCAGGCGCAGCGCCAGCCCGAAGCCCAGGGCGCCGGTTCCCCCGACGATCGCCACCTCGGGCGCATCGGTCTGGCCCGCGGGGTCCGGCACGGCGGCGATTATAGGTTTCGCCCATGCTGCCGAGCCAGGTGCGCATACGCGAGGTCGGTCCCCGCGACGGCTTCCAGAACAAGCCCGAGGTCATCCCCACCGACGACAAGGTCGCACTCATCGAGCTGCTCGCGGCCAGCGGCCTGCGCCGGATCGAGCTCACCAGCTTCGTCCGGGCCGACGTCATCCCCCAGCTCGCCGACGCAGCCGAGGTGCTGCGTCGCGTCCGGCTGCCCGAGGGCGTGGCCGGCACCGTGCTCATCCCCAACCAGCGCGGGCTCGACGCCGCCCTGGCCCACCGGGGCAGCTTCAGCGAGGTCAACGTCTTCCTGTCGGCGTCGGAGACTCACAACCGTCGCAACGTCAACCGGTCGGTGACCGAGTCGCTGCGCGGCCTGCGCTCCGTGCTCGGCCGCGCCCGGGCCGAGGAGCTGCACTGCGAGGGGGTCATCTCCACCAGCTTCGGCTGCCCCTACGAGGGCGAGGTCCCGGTCAAGCGGGTACTGGGCATCGCGGCCGAGCTGGTCGACGCCGGGGCGCAGGAGATCGGCTTCGGCGACACGACGGGCATGGCCAACCCGGTGGCCGTCGGCGCGTTCTTCGCCGCCGCGCGCGAGGAGCTGGACGACGCCGTGGAGCTCACCGCCCACTTCCACAACACCCGCGGCCAGGCCCTGGCCAACGTGCTGGCCGCCCTCCAGGCCGGGGTGGCGAGCTATGAGTCAAGCTTTGGAGAACTCGGTGGCTGCCCCGTGCCGCGTGGGGCCACGGGCAACGTGGCCACCGAGGACCTCGTGTCCATGCTTTCGGAGATGGGCATCGAGACCGGGGTGGCGCTCGACGACATCCTCGAGGCGGCCGGCGCCGCCCGGGGGCTGCTGGGCCGTCCGCTCGGGTCCCACGTCCTCACCGCCGGGCCCGTGCGCTGGACGCCCGAGACCGCGTAGGCCGGCCCGGGGTTCAGGCGAGCACCAGCAGCGCCCCCGGCCGCACCCCGACCTCCACCTGGCCGAACTCCCCGAGGAACTCGCCGTCGACCTGGAGGGGCAGCCGGCGATGGCCAAGAGCCCGGACTCGGGCGGCGGTGATCGCGCCCATGCTGGCCACGTCGGGATGATCGGCGACGCGCTGGGGCTCGCCGCTGAGCAGGGTGCGCCCGAGCCCCACGGCGCCCAGCACCGGCGCCGCGCGCAGTACGGCGAGGCCCAGTCGACCGTCGTCGGCCCGCGCATGGGGCGAGAGGCGCAGCGGGCGCCGCCCGAGGAAGCTGAAGATCGGGCCGTTCTGCAACGCCGCGGTCACGCCCTCGGTCTCACGGTTGCCGGACTCCACGATGAGGCTGGGAGCACGGCCCAGGTAGTGCTGGGCGACGGTCGCCGCCGCCACCGCGGCGAAGAAGCCACCCCGGAACGCGCGCTTGAGCGCAGGCTGGGCGTCGACCCGTTGCACGACAGCGGCGTCGACGCCGATCCCCGCGCTGAACAGGAAGCGTCGCTCGGGCTGGCCGTCGCCGCTGACGTGCCCGAGATCGATGCGTCGGGGCGACAGCTCGCCGTCGAGCAGGCGCCGCGCGGCCGCGCGAACGTCGTTGGGGTAGCCGAGGGCCCGGGCGAAGACGCTGGTCGAGCCCCCCGGGAGCGGTACGAGCGGGAGATCGGAGCCGGCCAGGGCCTGGGCCACCTCGTTGACGGTTCCGTCACCCCCGACGGTGATCAGCAGTTCGGCGTCGCCGTCGGCCAGGGCCTGGGCGGCGAGCGCCCGGGCACCACCCTTCTCGTGCGTGGCGCAGGTCTCGACGTTGAGGCCCTCGGCCAGCTCGGAGAGCAGGCGTTGCTGGACGGATGCGTCGACGCTGGAGGCGTGGGGATTGACGACCAGCCGAGCCCGGAGCCGACGGTCGGCGGACACGGCTCAGCGCCCCGCGAACTCCGGCTGGCGCTTCTCCAGGAAGGCCCGTGCCCCCTCCGCGTAGTCGCCGCTCTGGGCGCAGAGCTGCTGGACGGTTACCTCGTGCTCGAGCGTCGCGGCCAGGGCGGGCTTGGCGGCATGGTCGAGCACCCGCTTGGCCAGTCCCACGGCCAGCGGGGCGCAGGCCAGGAGCTCGTCGACCAGCGCCTGGGTGGCGGCGTCGAGCTCTTCGGGGGAGGCGATGCGGTTGACCAGTCCGATGCGCTCGGCCTCCTCGGCGCCGATCAGCTTGCCGGTCATGATCAGCTCCTTGGCCCGGCCCAGGCCGACCACAGCCGGCAGGCGCGAGGATCCGCCGACGTCGGGAATCAGGCCCACCCGCGTCTCGGGCATCCCGATCAGCGCATCGGCGGCCATGACCCGTAGGTCGCAAGCCAGCGCCAGCTCCATAGCGCCGCCGATGCACGCGCCGTGGATCTGGCAGATGGTCGGCTTGGCCATCTCCTCGGCCAGATTCCAGGCGTTGACGATCGGCGTGCGGAATGCGCGCAGGTTCTGGGGCTCGGAGGCCAGGTCGTTGAGCGAGCCCAGGTCCATCCCGGAGGAGAACATCGGGCCCTCCCCCCGCAGCACGACGACGCGAACATCGGGGTCGGCGGCCGCGCCGGCCAGCGCGTCGGCCGTGCCCCCGATCAGCTCCTGGTTGAAGGCGTTGCGCTTCTCGGGGCGGTTGAGGATCAGATGGCGGACCGCGCCGCGGTCCTCGACGGTGACGATCGGCACGGCGGGGCCTTTCCGCTCGGGGGGTGACCGGCGCATCGTGTCAGGAATCTCGCGCCCGCTCCCGGGACATACAATGGGCCCGAGGGACCGATGAGGTACAGCGGCGCCGTTCGGTCCCAGAACGACAAGAGCTTTTCGTACTGTAAAACTAGACCATTCCTGAAGATCGGCCACCATCGCCGGAGCCGCGCGAGAACCGCCACCTTATTCCGTACGACCACCTCGGCCCAGTTCTCGCTGAGGTAACGGTGGGTGAACTCTATGCCACGTTGTACGAAAGTGACGGTGCACTGTGGCTGGCTCATTCAACTTGGAATGCCAAGGGCGGGGGAGGCACGAGCGCCGCTCCCACCACTGAGCCGCTCGCCATCTCCATCGCCGGCGAGACCCTCCTCGTTGGCGGCTTGGTCCCCGCCAACGTCGCGCGCATGAGCGTGGACGTCGGGCGACATGGCCTTGGATGGGCGACGCCCAGCCGCGCGTGGCTCGTGGCGCTTGAACCCCTCTGGCCCCCATTCGTGCTCCAGGTTCGGGCTTGGGACGAGCAGGAGGCCATCGTCCTCGACGAGATCGTGGACTGGCCGTGGCCGCCCGAGCCGCTGCTGAGGAGGGTGCGCGGGCGGGTCCGGGGCGCGATCAGGCGCAGGTGGACCAGCAGGATGCCGAAGGGCAGCACGACATATGGGCCTGAAATCGATCCGCGTGGCGGTGACGATCAGGCCTTGAGCTAGGCTGCCGCGCCCGCGTCAGCGAGCGAAAGGCGACACCCACACATGCCCGAGATCGAGAAGGTCGGCGTCCTCGGCGCCGGGCTCATGGGCCATGGCATCGCGCAGGTCACCGCCCAGGCGGGCATGACCGTCGTGCTTCGCGAGGTCGACGACGACGCCCTGGCCAACGGCGTCGGCCGGATCGAGAAGCAGTTGGCGCGGGCGGTGGACCGGGGGCGCATCGATCAGCCGGCCGCGGATGAGGTCCGCGGACGCGTCCACGGCACCACCGACTACGCGGACCTGGCCGAGTGTGACCTGGTGCTCGAGGCGATCACCGAGGACCTGCCGCGCAAGCTGGAGATGTGGCGCCAGGTCGACGGCATCGTCAGGGCCGACACCCTGTTTGCCACCAACACCTCCTCGCTGGCCGTCATCGACCAGGCGGCGGTGACCGGGCGCCCCGATCGCTTCATGGGCCTGCACTTCTTCAACCCCGCGCAAGTGATGAAGCTGCTCGAGGTGGTGCGCTGCGTGACCACCTCAGATGAGACGTTCGCGGCCGGGCTGGCTTGGGGCCACCGACTGGGCAAGCTGACCGTCGGGACGCGCGACACCGCCGGCTTCATCGTCAACCGCCTCCTGGTCCCCTACATGCTCGACGCCATCCGCGCCTACGAGGAGGGGGTCGGCTCCATCGCCGAGATCGACGCGGCCATGAAGGCCGGCGCCGGGCACCCGATGGGACCGCTGACCCTCGCCGACTTCGTCGGCCTGGACACCCTGGGCTCGATCTGCGACGTGATGTACGACGAGTTTCGCGAGCGCCGCTTCGCCCGGCCGCCGACCCTGCGCAAGATGCTCTCGGCCGGCTGGCATGGGAACAAGTCGGGCATGGGCTTCTACGACCACTTGGGCGAGGCGCCCACCCCGAACCCGGGGCTGTGCCGGGCCGGGAGCAGCGGTCGGGTCAGGTGACGCCGGTGCGGCGGCTGGTGGGCGTCCTCGCCCCGCGGCCCTGGCGCGGCCCGCTGGCCGCCTCCGGCGCCGTCCTGGTGACCGCCGGGCTGCTCATGGCCCAGCTTCGCCTGGGCTGGCCGGCTGGCGTCGAGCTCGGCCTCGATGGCCTCGCGGCGCTGGGACTCGGGGCCATGGTGGCCGGGTCTGAGCTCGAGCTCGGCCGGGCGCGGTCCTACCAGGTGGTGATCGCCCTCTGCGCGCTCGTGCTCGCCGGCGCTGCCCTGCTCGCGCTGGCCCGCCTGGCCGGAGCCCCCGCCGATGCCGGGACGACAGCGTGGATCCTCAGCGTCCTCGCCGGCCTCGCGCTCGCCCTGGCCGTCACGCGCAACCTGGCCACCGGGACGCTCATCGCCGGGGCGGCGGGCGCCGGCGCCGTCGTCGCCTGGGCCCAGCGTCTGGCCCATCCCGCGGGCAGCGGCACGGCGCGCGACGTCCTGCTGGTGTCCTGCCTGGGCTTCGTCGTCGCCTCGCTGGGGCTGCGCGATGCCCGGCCGCGCCACGCCATGGGAGCGGTCAGCCTGGCCGGGCTCTGCGCGCTGGCCATCCTGGGGCTGCTGGCCAGCGATCACGTCCTGGTGGTGACCGCGCCGCACGGGGTGGCCATCGCACCGGCGATCACCACCCCCGTCGGCTGGGGATGGAAGTTCTTCCTCCTCATCGCGGCTCTCGGGCTGATCGCCTACGCCGGGGCCGACCGGGACGCCGGCGCCGGCTACCTGGGCGCTCTCCTGCTCGCCGGCACGGCGGCGCTGATCGCGGTGACCGGGGGCCGCGACACCGTCCTGGGTTGGCCGCTGATCCTGCTGGCCCTGGGCAGCGCCGTCCTGGTCGCCGCTCTGCGGCCGAGCCGGCCCCTGCCCCCCGAACCGGGTGACGGCCGCAGCGGCGGGGTGGTCGCGCTCTCGCCGCGTGAGCCGCCACCCCTAGACTCGCCGCCGTGACCGGGGCCGGGCCGTGAAGGGCGATCTGGGCAGCGCCGAGACCCGCGCCGTCGCCGGAGGCCCCGAGCGCCACCGGTCCAAGGCGGCCGAGCAGGGCAAGCTGCCGGTGCGCCAGCGGGTGGCGCGGCTGCTGGACGCCGACTCCTTCGTCGAGGACGGCCTGCTGGCCAACTGGGAGGAGGATGGGCTCGGGGCCGACGGCGTCGTGACCGGCATGGGCCGCATCGGCGGGCGTCCCGTCTGCCTGATGGCCAACGACCCAACCGTCAAGGCCGGCTCCTGGGGCCCCAAGACCGTCGAGAAGATCCTCCGCGTCCAGGAGCAGGCGCTGACCCAGGCGGTGCCGATGGTCTACCTGGTGGACTCGGCCGGGGCGAGGATCACCGAGCAGGTGGCCATGTTCCCGGGTCGCCGGCACGCGGGGCGGATCTTCTTCAACGAGGTGCGCTTGTCGGGCCGCGTGCCCCAGGTGTGCGTGCTGTTCGGCCCCAGCGCCGCCGGGGGCGCCTACATCCCGGCCTTCTGCGACATCGTGATCATGCGCGAGGGCAACGCGTCGATGTACCTGGGCTCGCCGCGCATGGCCGAGGTGGTCATCAACGAGCGTGTGACCCTGGAGGAGATGGGCGGGGCCAGGATGCACACCGGCGTCAGCGGCTGCGGCCACGCGCTGGTCAAGACCGACGCCGAGGGCATCGCCATGGCCCGCGACTGGCTCTCCTACCTGCCCGGCCACTACGACGAGGACCCGCCCGGAGCGCCGCCGCGGCCGCCGGCCGCCGACCCCGCCGAGCTGCGGGCGCTGATCCCTGAGGACGAGAACAAGCCGTGGGACATGCGCGAGCTGCTGGACCGGGTGCTGGACGCCGACTCCTTCCTCGAGGTCCATGCCCGCTGGGCCCGGGAGCTGCTCGTCGGCTTCGGCCGCCTCGACGGCCGGGTCGTGGGCGTCGTGGCCAACCAGCCCAAGGTCAAGGGCGGCGTGCTCTTCGGCGACTCCTCCGACAAGGCGGCCCGCTTCATCTGGACCTGCGACGCCTACAACGTGCCGCTGCTGTTCCTGGCCGACGTGCCGGGTTTCATGATCGGCACCCAGGTCGAGCGCAGCGGCATCATCCGCCACGGGGCGAAGATGATCGCCGCCGTCTCCGAGGCCACCGTGCCCAAGATCTCGGTGGTCGTCCGCAAGGCCTACGGCGCCGGGCTCTACGCCATGGCCGGACCCGCGTTCGACCCGGACTGCTGCCTTGCCCTGCCCGGGGCGCGGATCGCCGTCATGGGGCCTTCGGCGGCGGTGAACGCCGTCTACTCAAACCAGCTGGCCGCCATCGAGGACGAGACCAAGCGAGCCGCCCGCGCCGAGGAGCTGCGCCGGGAGTACGCCGAGGACGTCGACCTGCTGCACCTGGCGTCGGAGCTGGTGGTTGACGGGGTGGTGGCGCACGAGCGCCTGCGCGAGCAGCTGGCCCGCCGCTTCGACCTCTACGCCGGCAAGCGGCGCGAGTGGCCGGCGAAGCGGCGCAGCTTGCCGCCCGTCTGAGCGTGCCGCGAGGCCGGGCGGGCGCCGGCCGCTCCAACGCCGCTCAGGGGGCCAGGTGGGTCAGGGTCCAGCCGCCGTCGGCGTCGCGGTGGTAGAGGCGGCGGTCGTGCACCGAGCTCGGCCAGGGGATCGGGCGCATCTCCGTCCGGGCTGGCGGAGAGTCCGGTCATCTTCCCCCCCGGTTCGTTGACGGGGCGCGGCGCCCCACCTCGTCGTCGATGGCGTCGACGAAGTCGAGGGCGAGGTCGATCAGGGCGTCGGCCGCGGCCGAGTCGGTCCCTCCGAGGTCGGGCGGTGGCCCTCCCAGGGTGATGGCGGCGAACCCGGCCTGGCGTGACGGCATGGCGCCAGAGGGCCAGCGCGACGCCCGCGGGCGGGCGCCCAGCTCCGGCCGGGCCGAAGCGGCGTTCGCCGCCAGCCGGGTGAGACGCGGGTGCAGCCGAAGCGGCAGGCCCACCCCCTCGCGGATCCACCAGGACGGAGGGCCGGCGTGGGCGCCGGCCAGGTTGACGACGATGGTTTTGTCGCGCGGGGCGCCCACCTGGGCCGCCACCCAGGCCCGTGCCCCGAGCGCGGGACCGTGACCGGCGCCCAGAAGGACAAGCTCGACGGCCAGGGTGGCCGGCGCAACGGCGTCCAGCGCCGCGGTCAGCTCGACGGCCAGCGCGGCGGCGCTGTCGTCGGGGCGGTGATCGCCGGCCCGCGGGCTGAGGTCCAGCAGGGCGAAGACGGCCACCACGCAAACGGCGGCGGGAACCGTGGCCACGGCGCGCGTCCACGTGCCGGCGCCCAGCAGCTCCGCCGCGCTCAGCATGGCCAGCAGGGCGACGGCGCCGAGCAGGACGCCGGCCGGCCCGGGGCCGTGCCCGCCCAGAGCGCGTTCCAGCGCCGCGGCCACGCGCCGGGGTCCAGACCGCAGCAACAGCCCGTCAGGACCGGTGTCGTATGAGGCGCACACCACGAGTCGCACGGGACGGTCGGCCCGGTGCGGGGGCACGGGGGAGACGACGTTCTGGGTGGCGCGGCGCGGGGTCAGCTGCCGGGCGAGGGGGATGCCGAGCGGGTCGAGGATCATCGACACGACGGCGAGAGCTAGTACCGCCAGCCCGACCGCCGGGTCAACGACCGCCGTGAGCAGCGTGCCGGTGATCGCCAGCGCGGCGTGGATGGCGTGGGCCAGCGCCCAGCGCGGGCGAACCCAGACCGTCTGGAGGTGCGCGCCGCGTCCTGAGGCGCGCAGGCGCCTCATCAGCCACACGGCCGCCCGGCGCTCGGCGTCGCTGCCCGGTGCGCGTCCGACGAACTCCGCCAGGCCGCGCTGGATCTCGACGCGCTCCATGCGGCGCGCCATGATCCCATAGGGTGCTGACCCCGGCCCCGGCCGTACCCTCATGAGCGACGACGAGCTGATCTTTGCCGGGATCGCCGAGCAGGCGCGGCGCGTCCGTATCGGTGAGGTCGGTGCTCGCGAGCTGGTCGAGGCCACGCTGCGGCGCATCGAGGCGCTCGATCCCGGGCTCAACGCCTTCCGCGTGGTGCTCGGCGAGCGGGCCCTGTCCGAGGCCGACCACGCCGAGGCGCGGCGGCGCGAGGGAGACGGGGGTCCGCTGCTCGGGGTGCCGATCGCCCTCAAGGACGACATCGACCTGGCTGGCGTGCCCACGGCCGGCGGCACCCGCGCCCACGGAGGGCCAGCCGATCGCGACGCCGAGCTTGTCGCTCGCCTGCGCGCCGCCGGGGCGGTGATGATCGGCAAGACCAACGTGCCCGAGCTGACCCAGTGGCCGTTTACCGAGTCGATGACCTACGGCATCACCCGTAACCCGTGGGATCCCGAACGTACCCCCGGGGGGTCCAGCGGGGGCAGTGCGGCGGCGGTGGCGGCCGGGATGGTCGGCGCGGCGATCGGGTCCGACGGCGGTGGCTCGATCCGGATCCCAGCGTCGTGCTGCGGGCTGTTCGGCCTCAAGCCCCAGCGCGACCGCGTCCCGGTGGCGCCGCGGACCGAACCGTGGCAGGGGCTGAGCGTCTGGGGTCCGCTGACCCGCAGGGTGGCGGACGCGGCGCTGTTGATGGACGCCGTGGCGGGAGCTCCGGAGGGCACCGATGAGTTTTCCGTGGCCGCCGCCGCGCCACCGCGCCGGCTGCGCGTTGCCATGTCGCGCAAGCTGCCCCCGGGGATCATCGGGCGCGTAGACCCGAGCTGGGCGCGGGCCGCGGTGCAGACAGCGGACGTGCTGCGCGAGCTCGGCCACGAGGTAGTCGAGCGCGACCCTCCCTACGACGCCAAGATGATGCCCGCCTTCGTGGTGCGCTACCTGCGCGGGATCGCCGACGATGCCGCGCGGATGCCACATCCCGAGCGGCTGGAGCGCCGTACCCGGCAGATGGTCGCTGCCGGACGGCTGGTCCCCGATGGCCTGCTGCGACGGATGCGGGCGGCCGAGACGGGGATCCGCGAGCGGCTCGGGGCGCTGTTCGCCGACTGTGACGTGCTCATGACCCCGGGTCTGGCCCAGCCCCCACCCCGGGTCGGACGCTGGGAGGGACGCGGCGCGCTGGTGACCTTCGACGGAGTGGCGCGCTACACCCCCTACACGGCGATCTGGAACGTCACCGGCCAGCCCGGGGCCTCGGTGCCCTGCGGTCTGGATGAGCGTGGCCTGCCCCTCGCCGTGCAGCTCGTCGGTCGTCCGTGGGAGGAGTCCACCCTGCTGTCGCTCGCCGCCCAGCTCGAGGCCGCGCGGCCGTGGGCAGACCGTCGTCCGCCGATCGCCTAGAGATGGGCGCCGCGGGCGGTCGACTGTCACCTGCGGCGCCACGCTCGGCGCGGCGCATCCGCGGGCCGCGGGGCTGATGGGCGAGGCCGTCGATCCGCGCGAGCTGCTCGAGCTCGCCGAACGGGCGGCGCGCCGCGCCGGCGACGTGCTGCTCGAGCGCTTCGCTGCCCCCGACGAGGGGGTGCGGGCCAAGAGCACACCCACCGACCTCGTCTCCGAGGCCGACCTCAGCGCGGAGCGGGCGATCCGCGAGGTCCTGGCCGAGCGCCACGACGACGCGATCCTGGGCGAGGAGGGCGGCGGCGGACCGCCGGGGGCCAGCGGGCTGCGCTGGGTGGTCGACCCGCTGGACGGGACCGTGAACTTCCTCTTCGGCATCCCGCACTGGTGCGTGAGTGTCGCCTGCGAGGACGGCCGAGGTGCCCTGGTCGGCGTCGTGTTCGATCCGCTGCGCGGCGAGCTGTTCCGGACGATTCGGGGTACCGGGGCGCGGCTGGGGCGCGAGTCCCTGGCGGGTCCCGAGCCGCGGGAGCTCAGCCAGGCGATGGTGGCCACCGGGTTCGCCTACGACGCCGGGGTGCGGGAGGCCCAGGCCCGCGTCGCCGCACGGCTCTTGCCCCAAGTGCGCGACCTGCGGCGGCTGGGCAGCGCGGCGCTGGACCTCGCGTGGACGGCGGTCGGCCGTTTCGACGTCTACTACGAGCGGGGCGTGCAGCCCTGGGACGTGGCGGCGGGTGAGCTGCTGTGTGCCGAGGTGGGGTTGGGTCGCCGGGTACTCGGAGCCGGCGGGGAGCAACGACCGGCCGGGATCCTGGTCGCGCGCGAGGAGCTGCTGGAGGAGCTGGGCGAGCTGGTCGCCGATTGAGCCCAGCGGGGGCGACCGCGGGTGGTGGCCGGCCGGCGACCCGGCAGTTCGCGTGGCCCGAGGCGACGAGAGCGTTGAAAAAGCACCAGGTCGTTCAAGCCGACCCCTCCGGCGACCGAGACATGAGACCAGGCCCTCTCGCCAGGGAGACGGCACCGGCCCTCCCGGCGCCCGGTCCCCCCCGGAAAGGAACTCCAGCTCATGCCCCAGGCGAATCCCGGATTCAGAGCGCCGGCGAGGCTGAGCGCGCCGGCGGTTGGGACGGCGCCGCCGCGGGTTGGGACGGCCTTCGCGGGCTGGGTCGGCACCGCCGCGGGTTGGGTAGGCGCCGCCAGAGCTGGGCTCGGGGCTGGGTCCTAGCCGCCCTGGAGCCGGACCCGGTCGGGCTCGATGGTCAGCTTGACCCGCTGCTCCCCGGGCTGGCGGAAGGGGTAGGTGTCCTTGCCGAGGTACTTCTTGGCCATCCGGTCGATGTGCTCGTCGGCGCCGTCGTGCGTGGCCGAGACCACTCGGCCGACCACCGAGGTGAACTCGTAGGGGTTCTCGTGGTTGGGGATGGTCAGGGTGATCCGGGGATCCCGCTCGACGTTGCGCCGCCACCTCCGCCCCTCGGCGGTGTTCAGCACCACCCCATCGCCTTCGACGTCGACCCAGACCAGCACCCCGTGCACCGAGCCGTCCGGCCGCAGCGTCGCCACGTGACAGAAGTTGGGCTGCTCCAGCAGCTCCCGCGCGCGACCCTGGATCGCTTCGGCCATGCTTGCTCCTGTCGTCGTCTCAACGGGCCCTTGCCCACGAAGCATACGCGGGAACCGGAGCGTTCGGCGTGGGGTGCAGAGGCGATGCGGCGGGTGGGATTCGAACCCACAAGTCCTCGCGGACGACGGATTTTGAGTCCGTTGCCTTTACCGATTTGGCCACCGCCGCGGGTGGCTGGGGGCCCGGCGCGTCGGGTCGCGGCCCGACAGGACGATAGAGCGCTGCGCGTCGCGGGCGCAGTCACAGCGCGTCGCGGGTGCGGGCGCTGCGCCGCCGGCGGCTCAGGCCTCGGCCGGGTCCAGCCGGCCCGAGCCTCGCCCGGCCTCTCGATCCCGTCTGGGCTCGTCCTCGTCCTCGTCGAGCGGGACCTCGACCTCGATGTTCCAGGCCTGCTGAAAGGCTCGCAGCGAGAAGGCGATGAGCAGGAGCTGAACCGGGATGAGGATGAGGGTGATGAGCCCCAGCACGTTGGACGGAAGGCCAGCGTGGGCGAAGCCCGGCTTGTCCCGGCCGAACCATGCCGGACCGGCCACGGCAGAGAAGATTCCAAGGACGATGGCCAGCGCCGCGGCGAGCGGCAGCGTGCCCCGGCTCCAGCGCGCGACGAAGAACGCGATGATCAGGTAGAGCAGGATGTAGGCCGCCTGGAGTGCCTTGGCGCCGGCGAGCAAACTCCAGCCGCCGATGGTGACGATGAGCACCAGGGCGGCCGAGCCGACCAGCAGCAGGATCACCATGGCCTTGGTCGCCTTCGAGGCGGCCTTCTGGCGGTTGGGGTGCTCTACGCGATAGCCCCGCTCGCGGTCCTCCTCCGTCATCCGCGCCACGGAACGGACCATACAATCTCCCCACGTCGTTCGTGGCAGTCGGTCGCCACCGGACGTCGCGCGGGCGTGGTGGAAGCGGTAGACACGCCGGCCTTAGGAGCCGGTGGGCGAAAGCCCTTGGGGGTTCGAGTCCCTCCGCCCGCATCGAGGCCACCATGCCGCGGCGCTGCCCAGCTGCAAGAGCGCTTGCACGGGCATCGGCCACGCGCGCTCCCAGCGGCTCGCTGCGCCTCCGTCACAGGGTGTTCAGGAGATTGATGGCGAAAGCGGGCCGGACCCCGATACGCTTTCGTCGTGCAGCTGCGTGGTTGTCTTTTGGCCCGTCGTGGTGCTGTCGTCATCGCCAGCGTCGCCCTGGGCGCCGCGGCCTCCGGCTGCGGCATGGCCGTCGGCGGGTCCGGCGTGGGCAGCGCAAACCTCGGCGGCCTGACCCACCCCCGAATCCTGACGCGCATCGTCAGCATGTCGGCCCAGCACACCGGGCTGATCACCGACGGGACCGCGCCGGTGGTCGTGCACCTGACGGGGCCACGGGCCGCCGGCTCACCCCGTCCCCGGATCGAGCCGTCGATCCCCGGTAGCTGGAGCGACCAGGGCAACGCCGAGGTCTTCACCCCCGACGGGACGATCCCGCCCTGTCGCTGGTACGCGCTGGTCGTTCCGGCCCGGACCCGCGCCAAGGGCCAAGCGCCGCTGCCCCACGGGCGCAGCCAGGCCATCCACGTCCCGTGTCCGTCTACGACCGGCCTGCAGCGCACGCTCGCCCGACTTGGCTACCTGCCCTACACGCTGCATTCGCCGGGCGCGACCACAGCCTCCTCGTCTCCCGCATCGCTGCGCGATGCGGCCAAGCAGGCCTTCGCTCCCCCCTCAGCCGGTCGGCTGAGAGCGCGCTTCTCCAACGCGCCCGTGCTGGCGACCGGACAGATGGATCAGGTCACCACCGGTGCGCTGATGGCCTTCCAGGCCGATCACAACCTCAACCCCGACGGCTCCGCCGGGGCGACGACCTGGGCCAAGTTGCTGGAGGCGGGGGCGTCGGGGTCGCGAAGCTCGAAGCCGTATACGTGGGTGACGGTCTCCAAGGAGGGAACCGAGACCCTGCAGGTCCACCGCAACGGTCACGTGGTCCTCTCCAGCCCGGCGAACACCGGGGTCTCCGGGGCCGAGACGCCGAGCGGGGCGTTCCCCATCTTCGAGCGCTTCACGTCGACGACGATGACGGGGACCAACCCGGACGGCAGCCAGTACTCCGATCCGGGCGTCCCATGGGTCAACTACTTCACCGGCGGCGACGCGGTTCACGGGTTCGACCGCGGCTCCTATGGCTCTCCGCAGTCCAACGGCTGCGTCGAGCTGCCACCCGCCATGGCGGCGAAGGTCTACCCGCTGCTCACCGTCGGGACCCTGGTCGTCGTTTCCTGATTCCCCCGGCTCGGGGCCCGGCGCGCGATCGGCGCGGGGCGAGGTCACCCCGTCTCAAGGCGCTGCCCCGAACTAGAATGACGCGGCGCCCCGGGGGACTGGTGTATCGGTAACACGGCGGTCTCCAAAACCGCAACGTCAGGTTCGACTCCTGGGTCCCCCGCTCCCGGTACGGTAGGAAAAACGGCATAGGAATCAACGATTCGGCCCTTCGGGGCCGATCCGGCACGACGTCAGGAAACGTCAGGAAACGCCCCGAGTCCTAAGGGGAAAATAGCTTGACCCTCGACAGCCGTTGCGGAAGAATGCCTGCAACTGACAAAGCCCGGCGCGGAAACCCGCCCTCTCCGCGAAGTGCCAGCCGGCCCAGGGGCGCGTTGCGGCGTGCCATTTTCACCAGCCACGGGCCGCCGGCGAGTACTCATTCAGGGGGTCTCGGTGGGTTGAGCAGGATTCCTGCTGGTTGCAGGGAAACTTGCGTGCGTGAGACGTGAGGATGCGCGGGCGGTGTATCGATCGGGGGAGGATGCGGTCGTTGAGCTGTTGGTTGCGTTGACGGCGCGTGTGGGTGATTTGGAGCGCCGGTTGGGGCAGAATTCGCAGAACAGTTCGCGGCCGCCGTCAAGTGATCTGCCGCAGACGCCCAAGCGTGCGGGGCGAAAGTCATCGGGTCGCGGGGCCGGTGGCCAGCCGGGTCATGAGGGTCGTCATCGTCAGATTGAGCTGCCCTGAGTTTCGCGGAGACCTTGAAACGAGGGTTTTTGCCTTCGGGAGAGGAACTTCGTGTTCATGCCACGACCAAGGAAGTACCCTGAGGAGTTGATGGTGCGCGGTGTTCGCTTGGCG
>JAABUR0100003546.1_pt1 | contig 21826 bp, 12 predicted proteins | sample 5560091 | NCBI WGS metagenome assembly JAABUR01 (sample SAMN10711879, study PRJNA513375) | rock metagenome | isolation source: Antarctica rocks | place: Antarctica: Victoria Land, University Valley sud
TCGAAAGCTAAATGTCATTTTCAAAAGAAATAGATATTCTCTATCGCTAATAGACGAGATCATTGAAAAGATAGTGAGTTGCAAGCATCTGACGAGATTGAATATCATATCAGCGTTCAACAAACTTTGAATGCATCTTGATAGCGAGAATTACACCACTTTTATCACTGCTTTAGAAGCATATAAATATAAGATGCTACTCTTCGAACTGACTAATGAATCGACCTCATTTCAGCAATATATGAATGATGTTCTATGAGACTTTCTGAACGACTTTTGCCAAGTCTATCTAGATGACATTCTCATCTATAGCAAAACGAAAAAGAAACATAGAAATCACGTCAAACTAGTATTGAGTCGACTACGCGAAGCTGAACTGCAGATGAATATTCGAAAATGCGAATTCGATGTAGAAGAGACTGTCTTTCTAGAAGTCATCGTATCAGAACTAGATCTTCGTATGAATCTCAGCAAAGTGACAGTCATAGTCAGCTGAATCACTTCGATCAACCTAAAAGAAATTCAGAGCTTCGTGAAATTTGTTAACTTCTATCGTCGTTTCATTAAGAACTTCTCGAAGCTAGTCAAACCGTTCACTCAGCTGACTAGAAAGAACACGTCTTTTGTTTAAAACAATGTCTGTGTTCAAGTCTTTGACAATCTAAAGAAACAAGTCAGCTCGACCTCAGTACTTCGTCACTTCGACCTCAAACGACAAGCTATTCTGAAGATCGATGCTTCGAACTATGTAAAAGGTGAAATACTATCTCAGTACGATGACGAGAAAGTTCTTCATTCGATGATCTTCTACAGCAAAAGCATGATTCTCGCTGAAATCAATTACCACATCTATGACAAGAAATTGCTAGCCATTATTCGATGCTTCGAACACTGGCGATTCGAGCTGAAATGCACTGAACTACTCATTCAGATGTTCATCGATCATCAGACTTTGAAGATCTTCATGAAAAACAAACAGTTGAGTCGACGACAAGTCAACTATCTGAACATTCTGTCGAAGTTCAACTTTCAGATCATCTTTAGATCAGGCAAAATGAATACTAAAGTCGATGCTCTAACTCGAATGCCTCTAGCGAACGTCTCTGAATCAGCTCAACGACTTGAAGATTGTTTTCAGACTATTCTGACTTTCGATAGAGTTGATGTTCTACTCATTGAACCGAAAGCAAATCTCTATCAGCGAGTGTGTATGATCAATCAAACGAATGAGCTCTGCGACGAATATAGGCAAGCTATGAACGAGAACAAGCTCAAATTTCATACCACTAAATTGAAGAACTGCGAAATTATTGACAGCGTTCTTTTTAGAAAAGGCTTACTGTGAGTTCTCGAGAATATGCATACGGAACTGCTACAAGAAGTGCATGATCAATCTTCAACCTCTCATCTCGACAATAAACGAATCATCGACCTAGTTCAGCGTTTCTACTATTGGTCAGGTCATCGAGCTACTATTCGACGATACATTCGAAACTGTCATGCTTGTCAGCGAAGCAAAGCCTCTAGAAATAGCATCAATGAACTTCATCATTCTCTCTCGATTTCACAGAAACGCTGAAAAGATATAGCTATGAACTTCATCACTGAACTATCTCTGTCAGAAGGCTATAACGCCATTTGCACAATCATATGTCGTCTCACCAAAGAACGTCACTATGTTTCCTGTCATTGAGAAGACGATGACATCTCAGTCGAAGAAACGGTTTGAATTATGCTATGAAACGTCTATCGACTGCATGATCTACTCAGTTCTATTGTTTCGAACAGAGACTTTCAATTCATATCGACTATGTGAAAGAGTCTTTGCAAGCGACTGAGAATCACAGCTAGTCTATTCACAGCCTATCATTCGAAGATCGACGATCAGACGGAACGAGTCAATCAAGACGTTGAACGCGAACTTAGAATCTACTGCAATTACATGCAGAACGACTGAGTCAAATGAATATCTATGGTGAAATTCAGCGACAATTTCAATATCTTCTCGATCATCTCAATGATCTCTTTCTACTTCAATAAAGAATTTCACCCCCGAATGAGTTTCGATTCAGATACAACTGACTACGAAACAACTCGTGAACGACTTGAAGCTAGAAAAGCAGATGATATTGTCATTCGAATGAAAGAGCTACTGAGCTTCGGCCGTCAACAATTGAAAAAGACGAAGCTGATCATCGAAGTTCAGATCAATAAACATAGACGAAACGTCATCTATGAAGTAGATGACTGAGTTTGACTATCTTTCAGAAACGTCAAGACAACGAGACTCTGCAAAGATTTGAAAGACAAACAACTAGAATCATATCAGATCACTGTCAAAGCGAAGATCTTCTATCATCTTCGTCTATCAGTCAGCATGAAGCATCTGCATTCGATGTTCAGTTCGAAGCTACTGCGATCGTATTCAGAAGACTCTCTATCAGAACAGCATGCAGAATCTCTCAGACTCATCATTATTGATAATGACGACGATGAACACTGAGAGATAGATGACATTCTGAACTTCAGACGCTATCGAGGTCAAATACAGTACAAGGTCAAATGAAAAGATCTAGATAGAGACAATGAATGATACTATGTTGATAAAGATGAATTCAATGACTTCGAGAAAGTTTTGAACGAATTTCATGCGCTATACTCAAGAAAGTCACGCTAGTATCGAAATAACTCAATAAGAAAGCAAGCAAACGAGTGACATTCATGCAAACATGAATTTTCGAAGAAGAGAGTAATGTTACGAGCGTATCAAGACTGAATAAAGCTAGTCAGTGTCTCTAGCTCAGATCTGACTCAGTCTCTATTTTCTTTCATCAACATCTCTTTGTTCAACATTATCTTTCTTTCTACATCACATTCTACTCATGTCACAAACACATTTTCTTCGAGCTTAGCGCAGTTTCTGAATATTACTTAAATAGAAGCTCTTGTACTCATCTTCTTCTGTATTCTTAATATTCAGTTATAGCTATCTCTAAAGATCAAGCACTATTCAACTCTGACTTTCGCTGATTGACTCATTTAGACACGATTCTGACACAAGATTGCAACAACAACGACTTGCAATCATTTAACTCAGCACACAACTTCTTTCATCTAGTGAAAAACTCGTCATCTCAATCAAGAACATGCATATACGTTAACAAATGTCTAAGACTCGATCAATGAATAGTAGAAACAGCTGAGTCAGATATTTGCTCAATCAGAATATTAACTTGCAACACAGACGATGAAACGCAGACGTTAAGACTTCTAAACGTCTACAACTCATGCTCACTGTTTACTACATTCACAGAGAAATCTTTAATCATTTCTCGTTTGAACGAACTACTCAAGAATGACTGCGAACAACTGATCGTAGAAGATTTCAATCTACATCATTCTCATTGAGAAGAATGAAGATGCTTCACTCGTCATACGACAACTGATACTCTACTAAACGTCATTACAAACGCAAGGCTGAAATTATTACTGAAATCAGACACTATTACTCGCGAAGCTCACAATCAATTTACGACGATTGATCTAGTCTTTAGCAGCGAGAAAATACAGTTCATGACACGCAAGTGCAAGATACGAATTGATCTGCATCAGAGATTGAATTATCTTTCGATCGTCACAGAGCTATGTCTACAAACAATCTCAGTGCAATTCTCGACTCGATGACTTTGAAAGAAAATGAATACAGAAGCATTAAGTGCTTATCTGCGAATACATCTATCTTTGAAACACTCTCTAGATGACAAGACTATGATGAATGACAGAGTGTGCAAGATTATCAGAGTGCTACAGAAGATCATCGAGAAATCTACTCTCTTGACAAAATCATCAAATTGAGCAAGAGACTTTTGAAATCAAAGCTGCTTCGAAGTAGTAATGAAATCAAGACGAATGCGAATCATATGAAAAATGCAAGGCACATTAGAAGCGTGAAATGAATATCTGAAGCACAATGATCATAAAAACAAGATCATTTGACAAATGAAACGCGCACACTTCAGAACACAAATGCATGAGCTGAGCGAAGCATTCAAATCGATATGACGCTTTGCAAAATGAGCTAGAATCGAAAGTCAGCTACCTAAAAAGCTTTCTCAGTTTTCGTCACTGAAGTGAAGCGACATCGATCATATGACAACGACGTTCAAGGAAAAAATCGAGATACTGCGAGAAAAGTTCTTTTTCTCATCTTCTCAAGCGAATGTCAATGACATCGCAGAATCATTCATATCTCTGACAGTCTCATTCAATTCACGCATCACAGAAGATGAAGTGAAGCAGACAATCAGATGAGTAAAAGCAGACAAAGCGTCGAGCGCTTCAGATATTTCAAACAGAGCGCTTCAAGCAAGTCTTGCAGAACTGATCTCAGTACTGACGAGTTTATTCAACGCATGCGTAACACACAAGTATTATTCGAAGCAGTTCAAAAAGACTCAGACAATAGTACTACGCAAATCGAAGAAAAGCGACTATATCAATTCAAAGACGTATTGACTCATTGCTTTGCTTGATATCATGAGCAAAGCGCTGAAGTCGATTATGATCAAAAGACTGAGTAACATAGTCGAGACTCATTGCATGCTATCAAATGCTCAAATGAGAGTGAGACGCAAGTGATTCGTGATCTCAACGTTAGATCTACTAGTAGATCAAGTTCACACAGTGTGAGACTGTGAAATCAAATATGTGATCTTCATGCTAAGCTTAGACGTCGTTGAAGCGTTTGATCAAGTCTCACACGTCAGACTTCTGCATACGCTGAAAATGAAAAGAACGTCAAGCTACATAATCAAATGAACACGCAGCTTTCTAGAGAATCAAGAGACGTCGCTAATATTCGACGAACAAACGAGCGACATGCGCGAGATAAATGCAGACATATCACAGAGATTTCTCATTTCATCGATTCTCTCTCTATTCTTCAACGCAAGTCTAATTGAAAAATGCGAAGCACTGAGAATTAAAATCAAAGTGCTTGACTTCGTAGACGATATTAACATTCTAGTCTACGACAGATTCACTGAAGAAATTTGCAGAACATTGAGCAAAGCACACAACGTCTGCGCGAAATGAGCTTGCACTCATGACGCAACGTTCGCATCAGAAAAGTACGAGCTCACGCATTTCACTAGAAAATCGAAGAGATTCAACATGATGACTAGCATACAAATAGAAAGCTCAGTTATTAAATCGAAATCAGACGTACGAGTTCTAGAGATGCAACTGAACATGAAACTGCGATGAGACGCGCATCTTCGACAAATAGAGACGAATCACGTCACAAGAATGCTGACACTTAGTCATCTCAAAGTCTTCACATGAGAAGCTATCTTCACAAAAGCGAGACAAGTATACTCAGCAGTAGTGAGGTCAGAAATTGCATTCGAAGCGTCAGTCTGACATCAGCGTGACAAGAAAGATGAACTGTTGAGCAAAGAATGCAGACTAGAAACACTTCAGAATCAAGCTCTGCATCACGTAGCAGAAGTGTTCAAAAGAGTAAACATCAAAACTCTAGAGACAGAAACATACATGAGTTCGCTACATGTTCATCTGAACATGCTACAGAACAAGATCATGCTACACAGTCGAGTCAACGATCGAACGCAAGAGGTCAGACAAGCATGCGAACTAATACGCGTTCGTTTGACGAGAGTTAATCGCGTCATTTCTCGCTCACTCATCATCAAGAAAATAGTATTTCTGAATGTCTTCATTCAAGAAGATGCGAAGATACAGTCGAGATGCAGACGACACACTCTTTTCTTCACAACGATTTCAACAAGCGATAGCATCGCAATAACGCAGTATCACAAAGATCAATGAAATCAACGATGAGAAAAGTACAGAGAACGCGTCGCAGATGTCAACGTAATCTCAGCACAAAGATTGCATCTGAGCAATAAGATGATAAAGATGCGTGATGATCTTCAGAAAGCAGAAAGCATTCTTGCAACACACATTAGAATTGAACGCATAGATTTGAATGCTTATCTGCACTCTAGAAACGTTTCAGGCACGAATAGCTCGCGATGCGACTGCGAATGAAGTCATCAGACGACGAAGCATGTACTCATGCACTGCTTGAACTGATCGCATCTGCGATCAAGAATGCTACAAGATGCTGACTTCTTAAACTATTGAATAATCGTCGTCATCACGAAGAATCTCAGAGCAGTAGCGAAGATGATGATGAAAACGAAGCTCTTGAAGCAATTTAGAGTGACTAGAACACTCGTTCTCTAACGTGCGATCAACGCGAACAAATTTGATACATAGTCTCAAAACTCATTGTTTCGACTGCGTGAAGCAATCGTGTAGACTGCAAGTGATTTTCTATCTCAGAGAGTTTTGTTCACTCGATACAGATAGCATAAAGTTTCTCATAAGTCGATCTAATCGATGTCACAAGAATGTATGAATTTATTATTATTATTATTGTAAGTTGTAGAAAGTTTGAATAATTTTATCTCTTCAAAAATAATAAATAAATACTCAATATAATTGAAAATCTTGAATATTCATGTCATGTTGATCAATAAACTTTGACATTATGCTCAACATCATTAACTCATGAATATGAGAAAAACTTTCTATCATTAAATATTCTGCATTTATTTAAGAACTTACAAATTATAACATTAAATTTCTAACAGCAATTACGTTGAATGAAAAGAAAGATTTTGCAAGACAATGTCATTATATGATCACAAGAGCAAAATCTTTCTATTTATTTTTCATATAAAGTACATGATTCATTTTCTTCATTGCAAAACGTGATGCTCATAATTTTTTATACATACTGAGTGTTTCTTGATCTTTGATCTTGCAAGTCAACAAAGATTTTCAATTTTAAAAATTACATTCAATGTGTTTTTATGATTTAAGTATAATGACAGTTTAATTAATTGAGTTAAACTTTAACATTCTGTCAAAATGTTAAAAAAGTATCAATGTATTTGCTTTGAAATCAGTTAAGCATATGCAATTAATTTAACTTGAGATCAAAAATTATAAAAAGTCAGTTCACAGAATTTTTCTAGCAGCTGTGTCAGACTATTGCAAAGCTCAGTTTTCTGATGAGTGAAATTATTTACTTGCATATCAAGCAAAGATACAAGTCAAAAAGATGATATTTATGATGCTTTTGCAAATGATTAATTTTATGTACATTAATATAATTGACTGATCTCAGATTCATGATTTTGAAAATAATGATGAAATTGCAAAAAAGCTAAATAAGTTATTAAATTTGTTGCAAATGATAAATATGTGATTACTTGAAATCTTGCATATGTTATGAGTGTATTAAGATTAATAAAACTGAATAAGACTGAAGTTTTAATCAATTTGCAATGAATGTTAGTGAGTTTTTTGTATAATGATTAAAGCTAGTCAATGATTTAGTTAAGATCTGACTCAGATTTGACTTAAATATGACTCAATACTTTTTTTCTTTCTCAACATTCTTTTCTTTCATCAACATCTTGTTCATTTACATCACATTCTTTTCATGTTATAAACACATTTCTTTTGAGTTTAGCACAGTCTTTGAACATTACATAAATAAAAGCTTTTATATCAATCTTCTTTTATATTCTTAATATTCAGTTATAACTATTTTTAAAGATCAAGCACTATCACCTCTGATCTTCATTGATTGTATCATTTAAACATGATTCTGACATTATATTAAAAATTCATTAATTACATGATACTGATTTCATTACTCATTCAACATACTCATCTAAATAAAACAAGTTTAAAGAAATTCATTTATTTAATGATTAATGATAATTGAAAGATAAAACAACATTAAAGAGTTAAATAAAATCAACAACAAGACTGTTTGAATTGCTAAACTACTTATCACTCATTAAGTATGTAAAGTTCACTTAATTATGAAAATCATGATAAAAAATCTTCGTGAATTGCTCAAGAATTAAATCAATCAATAGATTCAACAATAAAAAATCTTCATTGTTTATTAAAAAATTAATCAAATCAACAAATAAATCTCATCTTTTTTGTTAAAGATTAAACATTATTTCATATGCATTTCTTTTTTAATTGTTAAACATCATCATTTGTTTAATTTTCTTTCAAACAATTTTTATCATGTTTAATCATTCATTTATTAAAAAGCATTTTGAAGAATTTCAAAATTGTTTTTCTTAAATCTTTGATGCTGATTCATCAAAATCACGAATGAAATCATTAAGTGCTGCATTATTTATTCATGAAGATGATAAATCATTCACTGAAACAATAATATCTTTCATGATTTACGAAATTTGAAAAGCTCAAAGTCTAACTTTTAATGAAGAAATAAATCAACTTTACAAGTTAAATAAACAACAAGAAGATGAAATCAAAGAGTTGAAAACTAAACTTCAAGTTAAAGAAAATACTTCTTTTGATTTCATTTACTTTGAGTGTTTTAAATCTCAAAAAATATCTGATTCTTCGCTGTTTACTGATGAAAAGAACTTTACTTGAAAGAATTAATACAGAAAATTTCAGAATAAACTAAAGATCAACATCGATTTCTTTTTTAATGAATGAGTCAAATTGAACTATATACATTCTAAATTATTCAATGATGCAGCAAAGATCACTCAAGTTAAATGTGAATATGATTATGTCAATCTTTATAAAATCATCAAAGATTTTTTGAAAGAGTTAACTCAGTTGTTCAATGATTCAAATAAGAAAGTTAACTTTCATAAAGAATAGTACAACTTGATTTAAAAATTCAAGAAGTTCAATGAATTTTATACTTAGTTTTAACGTTTATTTTTCTATCTAGACTATCACAAGAAGCAACTGATCATTGATTTGAAAGATAAAATACATTCTCATCTTGAATTTATTTAAATAAATCAACTAGTTCAATCTGATTCTTTAAAAGAAATTCATTTCTATTTGATTCATTTGAATAATAATCAGCAAATCATTCAAGAGATTAAGAATAAGATCAAATGCATTGATGATCTTTTTAAAACTATCTTTCATAAAGTGATTGTTATCATTCAATCAATCAATTACTCGAAGTTTGATTATTTAAAATTGCATGACGCGATTTTAACTAACGTCAAAGAAGCAAACATTCTAGTCAAAAGCTGTTTTATATGTTATAAATCAGATCATAGCTTTAAAGAGTGTCTTAATTAATTTACTAAAATTAATGTAGTGAACAATGAATATGATTGCTTCAATTTTAATTCAAATTTCAATTTAAAAAACTAGTCATTTCTTCAAAAATCATTAAAAAGATAAAAGTTATATCTTTGTACAAACTAAATGAAATTTTATTGAAAGAAAATTACTTTAAAAAGTTGTTTTTAATTGACATTCATTTCATTTTTCAAAATTAATCTTTCAATCTTCGTTCTTTAATAAACAGTAATTCAATCATTTACATAATCATACATTTTAATCTAGTTGATAAAATATGCAAGAAACTGAAAATTTAATTTATATCATTGACAAAAAAGAAGTTAATAAAAGATTATGATGAAAAGATATTTAAAAAGATCATCACTCATAAAATTCTATTCAATTTTATCATCAAAAGTCATAAGAAATTGATTGTATCAATGTTAATAATTGATATTGATCATTATGAAGTCATATTAAGTAAGTTCTGAATGAATAAAAATGAAATATTACTAAATATGCAAAATAATGTCATTGTTTTTTTGAATCAATTGAATACTTTTATTTTAATTTTTTCAATCTCTCTCAATTTAAAGCACTTAAGTTGATCATGATCATCTTCACTTTCTTCAATCATTCAGACTAAGATTTTTATGATGCTTAAATAACTCATTTTAATCACTGCTCAGAAAAAGTCATTCTTGATTTAAAGCATAAACGCAGCTTCATTTAAAACATTGTTAAATCATTCAAAGAAGAATCAAACTAAAGTCTTTGCTTTATTCATGATAAACATTAATAGAAAAATTGCATACAACACTCAATGCAATTTGAACATTTTAAACATCTTTTTAATTAATGAAGTAACTCAGAATTTGAAAAATATTAAAGCAAAGTTATTGTTACAAAGCGTGTTGACATTGAATAAAGTCTAGTCAATAGACTCTAGAAATTTCGATATGTGAACAAGAAACAACGATGTTTCAAATTGAAATATGCTGAAACATTTCATTTATTTGAGCTTTAGCAAATCAACTACTTCGTCTCTTTGTTCGTTCTACTATAAATACAGCTTGAAACTGTCTTCTTTCTTCTGTATTCTTAGTTTTCTAGTTAAAGCTATCTTTATTGATCAAACATTCTATTCAGCTACACACTATCTTGCTGCAGTGTGATTAAATTCTAGACACAATCTCAACAGTTATCATCAAAATATCATGAGTTTTTAAATGTTTTTGATTAAGCTCAATTGAATAAACTAATCTTTCATCATTTTTATGATCATAAAATTGAACTCATCAATGATTCAATGCTTTTTTGCTGTTGAATTTATTAAATGTTCTCTGTCAAACTTCTGAAAGTAAAAAAGTATTTAAATAAGAATCTGTTGAAAAGATTCATCACTTTTAATTAAACTCTTTATTTCTTTTCTGTTTTATTTGCTTTTAAAGCAAATGAAGATCTTCAATTCTGTGTAAACTATTAAAAGCTAAATGTCATTTTTAAAAGAAATAAATATTCTTTATTATTGATAAATGAGATCATTGATAAAATAATGAATTGCAAGCATCTGACTAGATTGAACATCATATCAACATTTAACAAACTATAAATGCATCTTGATAACAAGAATTACATCACTTTTATCATTGTTTTAAAAGCATATAAATACAAGATGTTATCATTTAAACTGACTAATGAATTAATCTTCTTTCAGCAATATATGAATGATGTGCTATGAAACTTTCTGAATGACTTTTGTCAAGTCTATCTAGATGACATTCTCATTTATAGCAAAACAAGAAAGAAACATAAAGATCACGTCAAACTAGTATTGAGTTGACTACATGAAGTTGAACTACAAATAGATATTTGAAAATGCAAATTCAATGTAGAAGAGATTGTCTTTCTAGAAGTCATTGTATCAAAACTAAATCTTCGTATGAATTTCAGCAAAGTGACAGTCATAGTCAGCTGAATCACTTTGATCAATCTAAAAGAAATTCAAAGCTTCGTGAAATTTGTTAACTTCTATCATCATTTTATTAAAAACTTCTTGAAGTTAGTCAAATCATTCATTCAACTGACTAGAAAGAATACATCTTTTGTTTGAAATGAGATCTGTGTTCAAGTTTTTGACAATCTAAAGAAACAAGTCAGCTCAATCTCAGTACTTCGTCACTTTGATTTCAAATGACAAGCTATTCTGAAGATCAATGCTTTGAACTATGTAAAAGATGAAATACTATCTCAGTACAATGATGAGAAAGTTCTTCATTCAATGATCTTTTACAGCAAAAGCATGATTCTCATTGAAATCAATTACCACATTTATGACAAGAAATTGCTAGTCATTATTCAATGTTTCAAACATTGATGACTTGAGCTGAAATGCACTGAACTATTCATTCAGATGTTCATCAATCATCAGACTTTGAAAATCTTCATGAAAAATAAACAGTTGAGTCAATGACAAGTCAACTATCTGAACATTCTATTGAAGTTCAACTTTCAAATCATCTTTAGATCAAACAAAATAAATACTAAAGTTGATGCTTTAATTAAAATGTCTTTAACAAATGTTTTTAAATCAGCTCAATGTCTTAAGAATTATTTTCAAATTATTCTGACTTTCAATAAAGTTGATATTCTATTTATTAAATCAAAAGCAAATCTCTATCAATGAGTATAAATGATCAATCAAATAAGTGAGTTCTGCAGCAAATATAAACAAGTTATGAATGAAAATAAGCTCAAATTTCATATCATTAAACTGAAGAACTGCAAAATCATTAATGACATTCTATTTAAAAAAAATCTACTGTGAATCTCTGAAAACATGCATACGAAATTACTACAAGAAGTGTATGATCAATCTTTAATCTTTCACTTTGATAATAAATGAATCATTGATTTAGTTCAGCATTTTTACTATTGATCAAATCATCAAGTTACTATTCAATGATACATTTAAAACTATCATGCTTATCAATAAAGCAAAGTTTCTAGAAATAGCATTAATGAACTTCATCATTCTCTTTCGATTTTACAGAAACGCTGAAAAAATATAACTATGAACTTCATTACTGAACTATCTTTGTCAGAAAGCTATAACATCATTTGCACAATTATATGTTGTTTCATCAAAAAACATCATTATATTCTTTATCATTAAGAAGATGATGACATTTCAGTTGAAGAAACAATTTGAATCATGCTATGAAACATTTATCAACTGCATGATTTACTCAGTTTTATTGTTTTGAATAGAAACTCTCAATTTATATCAACTATGTGAAAAAGTCTTTGCAAATGACTGAGAATCACAGCTAGTTTATTTACAGTTTATCATTTTGAGATTAATGATCAATTAAAATAAGTCAATCAAGATGTTGAATGTGAACTTAGAATTTACTGCAATTACATGCAGAATGATTGAGTCAAATAAATATCTATGATGAAATTTAATAACAATTTTAATATTTTCTTGATCATTTCAATGATTCTCTTTTACTTCAATAAAGAATTTCACTCTTGAATGAGTTTCAATTCAGATACAACTGACTATAAAACAACTCATGAATGACTTAAAGTTAAAAAAGCAAATAATATTATCATTTGAATGAAAAAGCTACTGAGCTTCAATTATCAACAATTGAAAAAAACAAAGCTGATTATTGAAGTTCAGATCAATAAATATAAATAAGATATCATTTATGAAGTAAATGACTGAGTTTGACTATCTTTTAAAAACATCAAGATAACGAGACTTTGCAAAGATTTAAAAGATAAACAGCTAAATTTCTATTAAATTACTGTCAAAGTGAGTATCTTTTATCATCTTCATTTATCAGTCAGCATGAAGCATTTGCATTTAATGTTCAGCTTAAAGCTACTGCAATCATATTCAAAAGACTTTCTATCAAAACAGCATTCAAAATCACTCAGATTAATCACTATCAAAGATGATGAACATTGAAAGATAAATGATATATTGAATTTCAGATGTTATTAAGATTGAATACAGTATAAAGTCAAATGAATAAATCTAGATAGAAATGATGAATGATACTATGTTGATAAAGAAAAATTCAATGACTCAGAGAAAGTTTTGAATAAATTTTATAAGTTATATTCAAACAAATCGCGCTAAATATCAAAATAACTATCAACAAAAGTGAGCAAATGAACTATATTCATGCAAACATGAATTTTCAAAGAAAGAAGTAATATTACAAGCATATCAAGATCAATAAAACTGAACAAGACTGAAGTTTTAATCAATTTGTATTAAATGCTAGCGAGTTTTTTATGTAATGATTAAAACTAGTCAATGATCTAGTTGAGATCTGACTCAGATTTAACTCAAATATGATTCAACATTTTTTTTTCTTTCTCAACATTCTTTTCTTTCATCAACATCTTGTTCATTTACATCATATTCTTTTCATGTTACAAACACATCTTTTTCAAGTCTAGCACAGTCTTTGAACATTACATAAATAGAAGCTTTTGTATCAATTTTCTTCTGTATTCTTAATATTCAGTTATAACTATCTTTAAAAATCAAGCATTATCAACTTTGATCTTCATTAATTGTATCATTTAAACATGATTCTGACAGCATACTATGATTGAGAACAAGATTATTGACAATGCAACAACTAAATCTTCTGTCAAGTTAAAGTTGAGTTGAGTTGAAAGAAATCAATTCAACTCAAGTCTGAGTTTAGATTAAGATTGAATTGATCTCTTTCAACTTGAACTCAACTCAGAATTAAGTTGAGTTGCTTGAACTCAATTTTTGTTACTAAATATAGTATACTATGTACTAAAAATAGTATACTTTTTTTCTTTTTTTCAATTTTTTTTTTGCAATCAATTTTGCAATCAATTTAATAGAAAATTTGATAGAAAGATTGATGAGAAATATGATAGAAAATATAGTGAAAAATATGATGAAAATATGATGAGAAATATGATAGAGAGTGTAGTAAAGAATATGATAGAAAATATAGTGAGAAATATGATTAAAAATATGATAGAAAACATGATAAAGAGTTTGATAGAAAGTTTAATAAAAAGTTTGATCACTTTGATAAAGAATTTGATAGAAAGTTTGATAGAAAGTAGGTTTGCAATTGAGTTCAAGTCAACTTGTTAAGTTGATCAAGTTGAATCAAGAGTCTGACTTAACTTGATTGAGTTAAATTGATCTTTTTCAACTCAACTTAACTCTGAAACTCAACTTGAGTTAAGTTGAGCAACTCAAACTCAACAGCAAGTTTAGCAACAACTGATATTAAATCAAATAATATCAAATTGATTCAAAATATTGCAAAAAATGTTAATGTATAAAGTTTGACAAGTCATTGCAATGCATTCATAGTGAATAGTTTGAGCTTTGTGAAGACTGCAAGAAGTCAAGATTAGCAATAAAAATGAGAAAGTTAATAAGAAAAGAGTTTGAGCTGTTGCTGATATAAAGTTGAGACATGAGAAAAAGAATCATTATTGAAAAACTGTCTTTACAAATTAAAGATCAAAGAAACTTGAAAATTTAAACAGAAGCATCATAGCTTTGACATTTAACACAAAAGTTGAAAAGCAAACATGAAATCATTATTACATCAGATGTTACAGATCAGCAGCACATGATAGACTTTCAAAGCGAGTACAACAATATAGTTTCACTCAATATGAGCATTGAGCAGAATTGTTGTGTTCAAACATACATGCATAGTTGATATTCAGATAAGAAGATTGAAAGATGTTACATCAATAAAAATCATTCATTTTATTTTCTTGATCATTAATTTGTCATCTTTAATCATGAGCATATACTTTATATGCAGATAAAATTATTAATCTTCACAAAATTAAAGTTAATTAATTTATTTTCTAAGTCATTTTGCAGTGAATGCTTGATGAGATTACTCAAATCATGTTACTCAATGTTTTAATGATTACGCTTGCTCAAAACTTTTGACAATGTTATCTTTATATTCTTCATGCAAAACTTAAGAAACAATCTGCAAATTATCTTTGAAATTAAAATCAATCAAGTCATTTTCTGAGTTGTTTTAACTCAAGTTGATGTATATTTTGAAGAGATGAACGACTGAGAGTGAAGAGTGTTCATGTACTATTAATGATGCTTTTGAGTATAACAACAACATTCATTGTAGCGATGCTTCATATTATAATTCTGTCTTTAAATAAGATTCTGTAAATATATATAATATATGCAAAAAGAAGAATCAACATATGTGACATAAGTGACGAAAGTGATGAAAGCAATGAAAGTGAGATTCAGTTCAACAACATATGAATGAATGCAAATTTTATTGACAAAAGCAGAACTTAGCTCAGCAAGATCAGCTTAAATTCAGATTTTATTCAACTTTAAGCGACGAATGTCACTTAAGCTAAATTCTAAAATTTAGTTCACTTTACAAACTGTTGATGTATTATCAAATTCATGACTCTTCTTAGCTCTGATAAGAATAATCAATTGTTATCAGATTTTCAGTCAACATCACGTGAAGATGAAAGTTTTATCAGCTCATGTAATTTATATGAATGAGTTCACACTTACTATGCTTGACACAGAGCAAATCATTCTTTCACACAAGTCTCAGAAGTAGTAATCTGTTTGAGCAAGTACATGCACTAGTCGTTCTTGATCTAGCTTAAACTCAAACGTCAACTTCAATGACACTGCTCGTACTTCAAAACCTTCAACTCTGCTCTCTTATCTAAATCTGCGTATCATACGAATAGAAATATGAGATGACTTGAATTGAAAACAACTTACTGATTCTAAAGATTTCGCTAGGCTCACTATTTCGCAAGAGATGACGGCTAGGCAAATGCATGTCTGTCAGCGGAAATACGGCTCTACATCATGACGCTACAAGACAATTCGCACGCTTGCTGTAACTTCGGTTGCCGAACGCGCAGGACGAAGAATCAGGAACTTGGAAGGCTGTTTTTCTTGATTCAAATTCACATGCTTTGCGAGAACCAAAACGGTCCTATTCTCACAGAGCACTGGGAGATACCGCGTGCGTTTGCATTCCATGAGGGTCGCTCGGCTGGTGCTCGGATTTCTCTTCTCGATCAGCTCTACTTTCAAGTCGATATCCGCAGCTAATGCGGCAGCTATCACAAATCCGAGCACGGGGTCAAAGTTTACACCTCATGCTTCTTCCTCATCGAAGAGGTTCACGATAATACCATTCACAGCCTCTGCGAACATCTACTGGCCACTTGAATCGCCTGCTCCAATCACGTTCCCCAGCTTCAACACAACGACCTCGAATGAATCAATCTTTACAGCCGGGCAGATATCATGCAACGGTCAATAATATGGTCGAAATCTCAACCTGAAATCCTGCCTCCAGGTCTACAATGCAATGTCAGCTTTGCCAAAGCCAAAGACCTTCGGCCAGCGTGGTACCGGATTCATCTACGAGCGCCCCTCCCGTTCCGCTAACTCTCTCACGACGGCCTCTGCGCCATTGACGTTTCGCACGTGGCTGGGATGGATTTCGACACCATCGCCCCAAACGATCTCAAAGAGGCTGCCAGGTCCCTCGTCGCGATCTGCGTTTCTGGTCAGCCTAACATTGGGGGAATGGTTACCGGATTAGATGTGAACAAAGGCTTGATTTTGAGAATCGTACCTTACAGACCGAGCGTTCTTTGTGATCCTCAAGGCACCGGTGCGCCCTGGGTCACATGCAGACATATCATCGATCGCATCTCTGCGACCGACGATCCGCAGGTATTTGGACTCAAAGGGTGGGATAACACGACGATTCCGATCTCATGGGCGAAGACTTCGGCAGCCAGGAGGTGCGTGATGCTCGTCAAAGCGATAGTACCAGGACAGGCCAGTGACTCGAGTGATTGGTATAAGCTCTGGGCGGCAGCGAATGCGGTAGACTACATGTGTGGGCAGTTTGGCGAGAACGGTATCGCGCTTGGTCTTGGTGAGTCATTCTTCCCCCACCCCTTTCTCGCTGTGGTTCGTGTGCTCGGGTTGGCTTCTTGATCAAGCATTGACTGCTCGTTAAGGGACGAAGAAGATATTGAGTGTGAAGCTGAAGAATCTGAGACCTCAAGATCTATCAGACAATTTGAACGGCACCCTTACAAGCTCGTGATTATAGTCAATTCAATACATTCCCGTAAAACCCGGCAAATCTGGTCAATATGGCAGCATCTCGAAAAGAGTCTGTTAAGCATGACTTCCTCCCTGAAGTTCATTGACCCATCTTCTTGATGTGTTCCTTTCATGACCGGACCTCCTGTTGCTACCATGCTGATCACACGAACACCGCAAACAATCCTTCTTTTCAGACGCGAAACCACAGCTTTGACACTCAAAGTGCCGAGCTACCGAGCACGGAACCAAGGTGAAGAAACTTTCCCCACGCCCTGTCTTCAATCTGTCATCGCCAGACTCCCGCCCGTCCGTCCAAAATCTTCAGCGTCGTACGGACTTTGACTGCTTTGTTTAGTTTATTCGAAATGGCATGATCTCAAGAGCCCACAACATCAAGCTAGGAACCATAGTTATCGTGATGCCCCGGCGCAGACTCTGGAAGATCTCTACGAGATCTTTGTTGCAAAAGCTCGTGGTCAATGGTGGTGTATTTCGGAAATCGGATTGTATTGATACTCGGGGTTGTCTGCTCGCACGCCGAAGTGCCCAGCAATCTCGTCGCAGCTTTCATACAATCAATAGCCGAGAATATTGCTGAAGGATGAGTCGATGTTAATGATTTTGTTGGATTGCATCTTGTGCGAATAACAAATAGTCACGTGGCTTCAAGACTCGATGAGTTATGTGATTCTGAAAGATTAATTCGTGATAGATTTATCTTATTTCATCTTCAACCTCCGATCTTCATCTCCACGCGACTAAAGCAGCCACTTACGAGAGTAATCAGCGAGACTTTCTCTTCTCCTCTGAATCATGATATCTATTCCTAAGTCCCATCCTCAGCCGAATCCGACGAGCGCCATGACCCTACTGATACCCATTCCGAGCGATATGATATATCAACCCCTCCAGACATCAACATAAATCTCATCCCCAATATCTCAACCCTCCTCAACGCCATCTATCTCCCGATCTAGACATGCTTCAGTTCAATTCCCTAACCTCTATCTCCTATTCTCCTACTCTTCCTTCCTCGCAAACCCTGCCCCAGCGAGTCCCATCCACACTTCTACTACACGAGAAGGCACTCTACTGACCAAGCCGCCACCCCACTCCACTCCAACGCCCCAACCACCACGAGCGACCATCTACCACGCAGTCCTCGTATAAGCACCCTCAACCTCAACCAGGAACTCGATTCAACGGGGGCTATCTCCCCCTCTTCAGCGCCTCCAGCATTTACGACCACATCATCGACCTCGCAGCCTCGACCTCGCGATGTGACGTCCCAGTGTGGCGGCTATGCTGCAGACGGCGCGGAGGGGGTATACGACTAGCTACTTAATCATTGCTGTATGACGAATTTTGCTGCTGGGGGGTGTGTTTCGGTTGATCTGTATGTGAGGGTGCCAATGCCAAGGTTTGGGGGTTAGGGAGTGGCGAGGAGCAAGTTCGAGGTTTAAGCAATTCTTGAAGATCGTGAATTTGCGTTTCTATAGACTGCAACCTCATCAACATTTCTCCGTTTTACGGTGTCACTCACTTGCAAGAAATATTTCGCTTCCTCTATAGCCAGAGAGCTATCCATTCTTCCATAAACCTTTAGGTTTTGTACCAGTAACGACCTTTCCGAGCTCAAGACAATGTTCGGGCTCGCTCTACTACGAAAGTTCGAACTCTCTGGTTGATATGTCTCGTTGGTATGTATGTCTCCTTGGTATGTTAGGAAGTAGAGAAGAGTCGTAGCCAACTTCTCAGGATAATCTATCGAGACACGCTTCACGCACTATACGATTAACAATATTAATACTAGCATATAATTCCGATACTGCAAGCCGAGCATTCGCAGTCTGTGCTCCCACAGGAAAGCGAAAGACTGATAAATTCAAGAAATTACCACAGATCGATAAATCCCAAAAGCACCAATCCCACCCCTCGCCTTCACTGCCCGCCGATAGGGACGCTCTCATCACTCTTGTTAGACCTGAGCGATTGTGCTAATGCTTTCCAAAGCCCGTTGGTGCACCAGAAAATAATAGCCTATACGTCGTCTTCGAAGGATCCGTGTTTTATAAAAACAGACGTTCCCTCACTTACACACATGAGATCCGAGAAGCAAGGTTATGGCATTCTGTGGAACGGAGAAGGAGACGCTGGGGAGGGTGGAGAGTATTGAGCGTGGGTAGGTAGGTAGGCAGGGATTCGTACTGCATTTGGGAGGAGAAAGCAGCAGGATGAGGCGACCGAAGAATCCCCGAGATGAGGTTTGACCCTCACCAAGCTCTACTTGTTTCTGCTTCGCTTCTTGGTTGGTAGCGATTAGACTTCGACGATTCGCATTGTCTCTCACTGGTGTTATGTCTCAAGGTTGGCTAATGCTCAACGCTTCCTCTCTCGCGACGCCCAAAACCTATCATTAGTTCACGATCCTTCATAATCGTTGCCACATCGCTAGGTTGTCGCATCGTTTGCTGCAAGAGCATTACGAGGTGGATGAGGTTGCGGAGTCAATGGCTGCGTTCATCATCGAACTCATTAATATTGCGTTGCCTTCGTTGCGGCTGACGCAATCACTTCGAGTGCCTTCTGGAACGTTTGGCTGGGGGTCCGCGCTCTAACGTCAGCTCACCCGACGAAGTATCAGACTCCTGAAGGTTGATGGTTGTGTTGGAACCTTCATCCGGCAAGTTCCCAGACCCTTGACTGAGTGCGTAGTCCTCCTCCGCTGTAGTTTCACTTGCAACACCAAAGGTGTGCCCGAAACTTGCGTCGACAGGCAGCGCCCCAGCCTGACTTTCGCCTACCCTCTCGTTTGCCAGCCTAATTGCCTCATCCCTCTGCTCTTTCGTCCAGTCTCTGCCATTTCGGAAGTATGTGGCACCCTGACGGAAGGTCTCAACATTGCCAGTCATGCTCCAAGCATTGACTTGATTAGTATAATAAATAGGCCGATTGCCGGGGTTGACTGGCTTGGAAGGATGACTGGTGAACATTTTGAGCTGGCCACCGTGGTAAATTGACGAAACTGTATAAGCGCTGTTGTCAAAAACGGGATCCTCTTGCCCGTATGACTGAAGACTGTGCATGCCCCTCGCTCCCAATGCACCATCGTAGCAAGCCTGCCGTCCGGCCACTGCCAAAGATCCGTCAGGGCCCTTCGCCTGCAGAAAAAAGTTTGGCGCCAAGGGAAGGTCATCCTACGTAGAAGGGATAATACTGCCGCTAAGCTTATCACGCACTCGTCGGTCAAGCTGCTCGGGACGTGCACCGTAGTAGATGTCCGGGTTACCAGGCGCAAGTGTATCGTCCGTCAGTTAGTCGAGGTTTGTGAGTGGGATTCCCCCCGAAACGCACTTGGGGTCCGCGACTCCTCCTTCAATGACTGGAATCACTGATGTTGATACCTGCTTCTCTTTCGAAGCATTTGCATCTGCCTGTACAAACTTCTCATATGCTTTCTCCGAGAATCTAGATGGCGAAAGGGAAGGTCGCGGTTGTGACAGTCGTCGATTGATCTCCTCCCAGTTGCTTGGCTTCGCTGGCACCCGACCGTCTGGATATATGTACGCATGAGGGTAGACACCACCATCAATGAGATTCTGTTGAAAGTTTCGAGTGTACGGCTCATTGCTTCTGGTAGTGGTAGTGGCATTCGTGATGGGTTTGGTGTTCGGCGTGGATGGCGAGTTGCGTTTTCGACCACGCGGACGGGACTGGCTTGAGCTCATCCTGTGATGAAGAGGTTTGAAGGGTTCTGGGAACTATGGAGTGAATGGGTTAGCAAAGGGTAAATGCAGGTCTCTGGTATACACATGCGTCTCTCAGGTTCTCAAGATCTGGATCACCGTGCCTGGCAATTTGCTTTACATTCTTCAAAGCCTCCGTTCCGCAATGGCAGAGATAGTCCGCGGCAGGTTGGGCAGGTTGGAAGCCCTTCTTCGGCTCAGGAAAAGCGCGTTGAGTAATTGGTCGGTGCGGTCGTGGGAGGCCGGGTGGATGGGATTCAATGGCGGCTTGAATGTTCCTTCGATCTAGCTCTCCCAAAGCGCGTTTCGTCAAGTGAATCTTCGATAGATTGTCCCAGAATGCGGTTGGAAATCGGGAATTGCTGGGATGACGACGCTTTTGTTTCTTGAAGACGTGTTGTGAAGTTTTGTTCTGGTGAGGTGAAAGGTCGTCTGGATGTTGACGCTTGTGCGGGGCGATGAGTTGTGCCTCGGGCACATGGGTGATGGATATAGCAACTTATTGCTATGAAGTAGACATCGATAGGAGGTTTGAATTTTGAACCCCGCTCTCTAAAGTAGTTCTTGGCAGCGGCATACTATGAATTAAGTTGAACCTATGAGTAGGGTCAGGAAAAAACCGTTTATTCTACAATAAACGTGTTTAATACCTCTTAGCGGTTTATTCATGTTTGTTTATTGGTTTTATATTATATAAGCAAGCTAAACCCAGCTGGTTTAGCTCGGG
>JAABUR0100003547.1_pt1 | contig 21808 bp, 22 predicted proteins | sample 5560091 | NCBI WGS metagenome assembly JAABUR01 (sample SAMN10711879, study PRJNA513375) | rock metagenome | isolation source: Antarctica rocks | place: Antarctica: Victoria Land, University Valley sud
CCCCGAACACCGTCGGATGCTGCGTCAACCACACCGAACGCCCGATCATGCCCCCACCCCCGCCGTTTCGACCACCGCCACGGAGACGAGTATACTGCCGCCAACGTTATTGCGACGCTACTCTAATCGATCCGGAGGGTCTTGCTCGACGAGTTGAAGGCCTCCACTTGCTTGACGGTGTAACCGGTCGTATCGCGCGCGGCGAACCACACGACCGTCGTTGCGCCGCTCGCCCCGCTGGACGAAGGGGCGGGCGAGGTACTGGCGGCGGGGGCGCTGTTCGCAGTCGGGGCGCTGCTCGCGCCACCGGCCGGGATCGAGGTCGCGGCGGTGCCGCCGCCGGTGCCGCTGGACGCGGTGCTACCACAGGCGGCGAGCAGCGCCAGCGCCCCGGCCGCCACCGCGCCCTTCAACAAACCACGCCGGGAAAGTGCCGTCTGCCCCGCTTGCTCGCCGAGCAATGCGAAGCGTTGTCGCCGATCATCCACGGTATTCACCCTCCCTAAGAGACCCCACAACAGACCCACCAGGCACCATTTGGCCGGAACGGATATCTGACCAGCGATCGGCTTGTGTCACCCGCGACGTTGGGGGTGGGGGCGTTGCGACGTAAGCGGCGATTCGCCGTTGTCAGTCGCCAGTTGCTATGCCGCGAACCGGGATGCAGTTGCCGCATTATAGCACCAGTTCGTGCGCTTTTGTAAAGGTCTGGAAAAATACGCCCACGCGCATTTTCAGGCTATCGAGATGACGTTGTCTGCCCCGCTATTTGACACCATCCAGCGGTATCGAGCGCGGATAGCGAGCGGCAACGCCACGGCGCATCGGGTACAATTCTCGCTCGATAGCGAATGCCGATTGCGGTGGGGTAGGGCCAGGGTGACGACCACGGCGGATGAGCCGCGCACGATGATCGCCGATGACGCCCGCGAGGCCCGCCTTGCGGCGCTCGTCGATCGCTGGACGGCGCACATGCGCTGGCGGGCCGACTTTGCCAGTTGGCGGGATCGGCGCCTCTGGCAGGAGCGCTATCAGGCGGAGCGCCTGCGACAGATCGCCGCTTGCTGCGGCCCGGTCACGGGGCGGCGCGTCCTCGATCTCGGCTGCGGCATGGGCGGCCTGACCGTGGCGCTGCGCGGGGCGGGCGCGCGCGCGGTCGGGCACGAGCCGAACCGTGCGTATGGGGCGATCTGCACCCTGCGCGCGGCCCGCTACGGTTTGTCGCTGCCGTTCGTCGCGGCGGTCGGCGAGGCGCTCCCTTTCCGGGATGGCGCGTTCGATATCGTCGTCTGCCTCGATGTGCTCGAACATGCCGACAGCCTGGAACAGACGCTCGCCGAGATCGCGCGCGTGCTGGCACCGGGCGGGCAGGCGATCGTCACCGCGACCAATCGCTTCGTCTTCCGCGATCCGCACTACCACCTGCGCGGCATTAACTGGCTGCCGCGTCCCTGGGCCGAGGCGCTGATCCGGTGGCGCGGGCGCGGCAAGGACGCCGCCGCGTTCACCGATCGGCAAGCCCTCTCGGCCATGCACTATGTCACCTATGGTGGCTTCGCCGCGCGTTGCCGCGCGCTCGGCTTCGCGGTGGAGGACACCCGCGAGCGGCGGGTCCGCTCCGGGTCGCTCGGCGGTGGCACCCGTTTCGCCCGCCCGATCGCGGCGCTGCGGCGCCTCGGCCTCGCCACGCTCGCCTATCGCGCGTACCGTACCCTCCTCCTCGGCACCTTCGAGCTTCACCTGACCCGCAGCCGACGCCCTGGCGCTGGGGGGCGCGGATGACCCCGGCTATCGCCCCGCCCGCGCCCGAGATGGGCCAGCCCCCCCGCCCCACGCCGACTCGCCCGTTGCGGATCGCCCTCCACAACGTGACGACCACCACGAAACATGGCGGCGTGGAGACATTCGTCTGGGAATTGGCACGGCAACTCGGCGCGGCGGGGCATCGGGTCGATCCGATCGGCGGCAGCGGTGGCGGCGGGCTGCGCGGCGTGCCCGGACCCGGCGTGCGCGTGCGCCGTGCGCCCTTCATCCGGCGTGAGTGGCTGCGTCGCCTGCCGATCGTCAGCCGCCTCTACGGCCCGACCAAGCTCCTCGAACGCCTCAGCTTCGGGCTGATCACCCTCCCCTGGCTGCTGCGCGGCAAATACGATATCCTCCACATCCAGAAGCCGTTCGATCTGCCGGTCGGCGCGCTCGTGCGGCGGCTGACGGGTGGGCGCACGCGCCTCGTCTTCGGCTGCCACGGGCGGGACTTCTTCGCGGGGGACCGGCGCTGGACCGGCGCGGTCGATGTGACCGTCTCGTGCAGCGCGACGAACGCCGCCGAGGTCGCGGAGCATTACGGCCTCGCGCCGCGTGTGATCTATAACGGCATCGACGTGGACCTGTTCGTGCCGCGCCCCCTTGACGATCCGGCGGTGCGCGCGTGGCGGACCCGCCTGACCGGCGGCGAGGAGCGCCCTGTCCTCCTCCAGGCGAGCCGCCTCGTCCGCTGGAAGGGCGCGGAATACGCGATCGAGGCGCTGGCGCGGCTGCGCGCCGAGCCCGCCCCGCTCCTCGCGCTGGCCGGGGATGGCCCCTATCGCGCCGATTTGGAACGGCTGGCAGCGGCGTGCGGGGTGGCGGATCGCGTCCTCTTCCTCGGCGACGTGGCGCACGCGGCGATGCCCGCCCTCCTCCCGGCGGTCGATATCGTCCTCGGCACCAGTTTCGTCAACGAGACCTTCGGGATCACCCTCTGCGAGGCGCTGGCCTGCGAGCGCCCGGTGATCGCCTCCGATTTCGGCGGCTTCCGTGAGGTCGTGCGCGACGGCGAGACAGGACTCCTCGTGCCGCCGCAGGATGCGGTCGCCCTCGCCGCCGCGCTCGCCGCGCTCCTCGCCGACCCCGCGCGCCGTGCCGCCTACGGTGTCGCCGGTCGCCGCGATGTTGCGGCGCGCTTCTCCTGGCCCGCTGTGCTCGAGCGGGTGCTCGCCGCCTATACGGTGGCAATGACGAATGACGAGTGACGAATGACGAATAACCCGAAGATTCCCACGCCCGAAACGATAGCTGACACGAGTGGCAATACGGATGCCGTGGGCCAGGCCAGCACGCCCGCGCCCGATTCGTCATTCGTCATTCGTCACTCGTCATGCACCCTGGTCTATGTTGCATACCCCTCGAGTTTGACGCTGCGCTCGGCGAACGCGGTGCAGACGTATAGCACCGTGCGCGAGTTGCGCGCGCGCGATCCGCGCGTGGCGGTGTTGATCCCGCGCTGGGCGCGGCGGGAGAGCGTCTTCGGGGGGATCGGCGCACACCATCTGCTGCGGCTGCCGTTCAATGCCTTCTCGCACCTCTGGCGCACCACCGCCTGGAGTTATCTCGAACGGAGCTGGTTCGCCCTGCGCGCGACCGTCTGGCTGGCGCGACGGCGTGGGCGCGGTCCGACGGTGATCTACGTGCGCGATGCGATCTGCGCCGCCTGGTTCGGGGCCGGGTTGGCGCGGCTCGTCGGCGCGCGGCTGATCTACGAGTGCCACGCGCTCGAAGCCTGGAACCCCTCGCGCGCCCGCTCGCCGCTCGCCCGCCCGTTCGTGCGGCTCGTCGATGCGCTGGCGATCCGCCGCGCCGATCGGGTCGTCTCCCTCACCGAAGGCTTCCGCACCTGGCTCGATCGCGTCGGCCTGAAGCCGCTGGCGCAAACGGCCACGATCCCCGACGCCTACGATGCCGCGCGCTGGTATCCGCGCGATCGCGCCGCCGCGCGCGCCACCTGTGGGCTGCCGCAGGAAGCGTTTGTGGTAACCTACGCGGGACTGACGTGGGCCTATCGCGGTCTCGATCGCCTGGCGCGCGCATTCGCCGTGCTGCATCGGGCCGAGCCGAACAGTGTCCTGGCGCTCGTCGGCGGGCGCGAGCGGGAGCGCGCCGAGTTGGCCGCGCTCGCCGCCGAACTCGGGATCGCCGATGCGGTGCGCCTGCCGGGGCAGCGCCCGCAGGACGAGGTGGTCGCCTGGGTCGCCGCCGCCGACGCGCTGGTGGTGCCGGGGATGATCAACGGCCTCAACGCCTCGCCCTTGAAGATGTTCGAGTACGCCGCGATGGCCCGCCCGATCGTCGCCGCCGACATGCCGGCCATCCGCGAGATCCTCGGCGACGATGGCGCGCGCTACTTCGCCTCGGGCGATGTGGCGGCGCTCGGCGCGGCGCTCCGGGCGATCCTGCGCGACCCGGAGGACGCCGCCGCGATGGCCGCACGCGCCCAGACGCGCGTCGCCGCGTTCACCTATCAGGCTCGCGCCGCCACGATCCTGACCCTCGCGGACGCGACCTGTGACACAGCGATTGGGAGCCTGATTTGAGGGTATTGGACAAGGCGAATGTGACGTCCGTTTCTGGCGTGGCGATGGACGCGGCGGCGCGACCGGGCACGGCCCGCGCCGCGCGCTCGTTCCTCCGCGAGCGCGCCGTGCTGCTCCTGATCGTCCTCTATCTGCTGACGCTGCCGCTGATGACGCACGATATCCGCGCGGCGGACGAGATCGAATACTTCTCCTACCTCCGCTCGCTCGTCTTCGATCGCGACCTCAACTTCCTCAACGAATACACCTACTTCCTCGATCGCTTCCCGGACAAATACGCCTGCCCGCCCGATACGGGGCCACCCGCCTGTAAGAAGTTCAAGGAAACGTTCATCGACACCGTCACCCCGACCGGCCTGCGCCCGAACTTCGGGCCGATCGGCACCGCCGTCCTCTGGGCACCCTTCTATCTGGTCGGGCATGTCGTCGCCCTGGTGGGGCATGGTGCCGGGCTGCATGTCACGGCGGATGGCTACTCGAAGCCGTACCTCTGGGCGATCACGCTCGGCTCGGCCTGCTACGCGCTGGTCGGCCTGCTCCTCTCCTATGGCCTCTGCCGCGCGCTCGTCGGGCAACTGGCCGCCTTCTGGGCGACCCTCTCGATCTGGCTCGGCACCCCGGTGATCTTCTACAGCCATCTCGCGCCCGGCTACTCGCACGCCGCCTCCCTCTTCGCGGTCGCGCTCTTCCTCTTCCTCTGGGCGCGCTGGCGCGACACGCTAACCGTCCCACGCGCGCTCTGGCTCGGCGTGGTCGGCGGGCTGATCGCGATGATCCGCGAGCAGGACGCCCTCTTCCTCGTCACGCCGGTCGTCTACGCCGCGTTCGGTGTCCTCACTTCGCTGCGTGCGGGTATGTGGCGCGCGGCGCTGGCGACGATCGGGCGGGTCGCGCCCATCGGGGTCGCGGCGGTCGTCACCTATCTGCCGCAACTGCTCACCTACCAGCTCCTCAACGGGACGCCGCGCCCGAATAAGGATGTCTCGGATAAGCTGAACATCGTCGCCCCCTTCTTCTGGCAGGTGATGACCGATCCGGCGCACGCGCTCCCCTATTGGAGCCCGATCGTGATCGTGGCGCTCGTCGGGATGATCGTTCTGATCCGCCGCAACCCGCGTCTCGGCCTCGCCCTGCTCGTCGGCTTCCTGCTGACGTGGTACATCAATGGCGCGATCAAGACCTGGACGACCGCCGGCTCGTTCGGCGCACGGCGCTTCCTCAACTGCACGCCGATCTTCGTCGTCGGGCTCGCCTACGCCTATCAGGGGCTGCTCGACGCCTCGCGCGGGCGGGGCGTCGTCTGGCGCGCGCTCGTGCCGGTCCTCAGCCTGCTGGGGATCTTCTGGAACGCGGGGCTGGTCATCCAGTTCGTGACGCAGATGATGGATCGGCAACTCCTCGAATGGCCGAAGGTGCTGATCAACCAGCTCGAACTGCCCTTCCGCCTGCCGGGGATCATCCGCCAATTCCTGGCCGATCCGGGCTCGTTCTACAGGAATCAATAGGATGTGCCGGTGATCTCGGAGCAATTAATCGCCCTGGCGCGCTGCCCGCGCTGCCTCCTCGATCGGCCTGCCGATTCCCCTCCCGCCCCCGTGCGTGACGGGGATGCGCTGATCTGCCCGATCTGCGCGGCCTCCTATCCGCTCGGCGCGGGGATCCTCGATCTGCGCCCGCCCGGCGGCCTCGATGGGCGCGAGACCCACTACACCGCCGCCGCCGCCGAGTTCGCGGCAAGTCTCGACTACCGCGCGGTCGGGATGCCGCTGCTCGGCGCGGCGGTGCGCGAGCGCTGGTTGCGGCGATGGGTGCCGCTCGGCCCCGGTCGGCTCATCCTCGACATCGGTGCGGGCGATGGGCGCTTCGCCCTCTGGGGCGCGGCGCATGGCGCGCGGATCGTCGCGCTCGATGCGGCCCCGTTCTTCGCCGACGACGCGGTGGCGCGGCTCGATCTGGCGCTCGGCGATGTGCGCGCCCTCCCGTTCGCGGACGGCACCTTCGACGCCGCCTACTCGATCGACGTGATGGAACACCTCGACGCACCGGGCCTGGAAGGCTTCTTCGCGGAGGCGGCGCGCGTCCTCAAGCCGGGTGGCCTCTTCTATCTCTACTCCAACACGCGCGAGCGCTCACGTCTCTGGCCGATCATCGCTCTCTGGAATCGTCTCAGCCTGCTCCTGCGGCGGCGCGCGATCGGCGATTTCCACATCGACGACATCCGCAAGGGGGATCACGTCAAGGTGCTGACCACCTGGCCGCAGGTCGCCGCGTTCGCCGCGCACCACGGCCTGCGGGTCGAACAGGTCCGCTTCTGGAATGGCGTCTTCCAGGGATTGATCGACAACGTGCTGGTACGCCTCGGCGAGGGGCTGCTGCTGCGCCGCAAGGGACGGCACAAGGCGACGCCTGCCACGCCGAAAACACCGCCCGCCGCGCCCGATCTCTCGGCGCGACAGGCGGTCAGCCGACGCCCGCTCGTCGGGGCGGGGCTGCGCGTCCTGACCGCGCTGATGCAGCTCGACATCATCCTCTTCGGGCGGTTGCGGAGCGGTCCCTTCTTCGCCCTGCTGCGGAAAACGGACCGGCGGGGGCGATGAGGATCCTCTACGTCGCGGCGGGGATCCCCGTCCCCGGCTCGGTCGGCGGCTCCACCCATGTGATCGAGGTCTGTCGCGGCCTCGCGGCGCTCGGTCACCACGTCCTCGCCATCGTCGGCCCGGCTGACGGTGTGCCGCCCGATCTCGGCGGCATGTCCGGCGGGAGCGTGCGGATCGTCAATACCCCCGGTTCGCCAGCCCTCGGGCTGGCGCTGTTGCCGCTGATCGCGCGGGAGGCGGCGCGCTTCCGCCCGGACGCGATCATGGAGCGCTACCACAACCTCGCCGGGGCGGGGCTGCTCTACGCCAAATTGCGCGGCCTGCCGAGCCTCCTGGAGATCAATGCGCCCCTCTACGACCCGCCCGGCTCGCGCAAGGATCGCCTCGATCGGGCGCTCGGTCGCCCGTTGCGGCGCTGGGCGCGCTGGCAGGCCCGCGCCGCCGATCGCCTCGTCACGCCGCTGGCGACGACGGCGGGCGCGCTGGCACGTCCGGGGACGATCGTCGAACTCCCCTGGGGGGCCAACGCCGATCTCTTCGACCCCGCGCGCCTCGACCCGGCCCTCGTCGCCGCGACGCGCGCCGAACTCGGCATCCCCGCCGGTGCGCCGGTCCTCGCCTTCTCCGGGAGCTTCCGGGCCTGGCACGGGGTGGAGACGCTGCTCGATGCGCTGGAAACCCTCTTGCCCGCCCGCCCCGACCTCCGTGCGATCCTGATCGGCGATGGCGCGGAGCGTCCGGCGCTGGTGGCGCGGGTCGCGGGGTGGGGTGAGTTGGGGCGGCGGGTCATCTTCACCGGGCGGCTGCCCTATCCCGAGGTGCCGCGCCATCTGGCCGTGGCCGATCTCGGCGTGGCCCCGTTCGATCCCACGCGCCACGCCGCGCTGAGCCACTTCGGCTTCTACTGGTCGCCGCTGAAGATCTTCGAGTACGGGGCGATGGGCCTGCCGACCGTTTGCCCCGCGATCCCGCCGCTCGATGGCATCGTGCGCGATGGGCGGGAGGGCCGCACCTATCCGGTCGGCGACCGCGCGGGGCTCGCCGCCGCGATCGGGGCGGTGCTGGACGATCCGACGGGGCGGCGGGCGATGGGCGCGTCCGCGCGGCGGCGCGCGAGTGAGGAATGGAGTTGGGCGGCGCACTGTCGTGGCCTCGATCGGATACTGCGATGCCTGACGCGCTGACGATCCTGCTGGCGACCGATGTCTTCCCGCCCCATTGTGGGGGGAGCGGGTGGAGCACCTACCACCTCGCGCGTGCCCTGCGTGCGCGCGGCCACCGCGTGATCGTCGCCCGCCCGCGCGAGGGGCCGTCCGGGTCGCAACTGGCCGAGTACGACGGCCTGCCGGTGCATGAGCTCGGGTTCAGCGCGCGCGGCGGCTCGCTGCCCTTCGTGCGCGGCATCAACCGGCAGGAGCGTTTCTGGCCGCGCTTCGCCCGCTTCCTGGCCGACCTCGCCCGCGCCGAAGGGGTCGAGCTGATCCACGGTCAGCACCTGATCAGCATCCCGGCGGCGGTGGCAGCGGGGGGGCGGCTCGGCCTGCCGACGATCGCCACCGTGCGCGACTACTGGCCGACGTGCCCGATCGGGACACGCCTGCAACGTTGCCCGGAGACCGCGCACTGCTCGCCCGCCTGCCAGCTCTGCTGCCTCGCGCGCGGACGGGTGCCGCTGCGCCCGCTCGTCCGTGCCGGGCTGCCCTACGTCGCCGCCAACCTGCGCCGTCGTCAGCGCGCCCTGCTGGCCGCCGACCGCACCATCGCCGTCAGCAACGCCGTCGCCCAGATCCTGCGCGACAATATCCCTGGCCTCGCGCCGGTCGTGATCCCGAACTTCATCGCGGACGAGGCGGTGGAGGAGTCGTGGGTCGGCGGTCGGCAGTCGGCAGAGGGAACGGCGGAAAGTGAACCCGTCGTCCTTCCTGGTGCATCTCTGCCGACCGCCGACCGCCGACCGCCGACTATCCTCTACGTCGGCAAGCTCGAACCGCACAAAGGGGCCGATCTGCTCCCGGCGGCGGTGGCGGCGGTGCCGGGGGCGCGGCTGGTCGTGGCGGGGGACGGGCCGCTGGCGGGGGAGGTCGCGGCGGGCTGTGCGGCGCGTGGTGTGCCGCTCGAATTGCTGGGCGAACGCCCGCACGACGACGTCCTGGCCCTGATGCGTGCCGCCGACGCGCTGATCTTCCCCGCGCGCTGGGAGGAGCCGCTGACCCGCACCCTGCTCGAAGCGGGGAGCATGGGGCTGCCTGCGGTCGCGCTCGCCACCGGCGGGACGCCCGACATCATCATCGACGGGGAGACGGGCCTGCTCGCCGAGACGCCCGCCGGACTCGGCCCGGCGCTCGCCGCGCTCCTCGCCGATCCGGCGCGGCGCGAGCGGATGGCCGTCGCCGCGCCGCGCCACATCGCGGCGACCTTCGCGGAGCGCGTGGTGGTGCCGCGCGTGGAGGCGTTGTACCGTGAGGCCATCGCCGAGAAGGGCGGGCGCTGATGGGGTATACGGCTTGCGTTCACGACCAGGAGACATATCGCGCAGCCACGCCGCGAGCCGGGATGAGTGGCGCGTTTGCCGGGGGAGTATGCCGTGCGCGACGCCGATGATCTGCACATCGTCGTCGCAGGGCGCGCGGTCGCCCCGCAGCACGGCTTCGGCGGTCTGGAGCGCGCCACCACGTACCATCTGCGCGCCCTGGCCCGACGCGGGGTGCGGCTCTCCGTCTTCACCCAGCCACCCGATTCCAACCAGCCCGCGCCGGATGACTTCGACGGTCAGGTAACCTGGCACACGATCCCCTATCGTCGCCGCGCCCTGCCCCTTCGCGCTAACTCGATCCCCGATCGGCTCCTGCACTACCCGCCCTTCGCGCGCGCGCTCGGCGCGGCGATCATCGACCTCTGCCGCCGTGAGCGCGTCGACGTGGTCCACGCCCACGGCCTCGCGGGGCTGGGGTACGCGGAGCGGTCTGTAGTCCGTAGTCCGTGGTCTGTAGAGGGAACAGCGACAGGGCAAAAGCAGATGCCTTCGTCTACCCTCTCGTCACTACGGACTACGGACCACGGACTACGGACTTCCCTCCCCCCCCTCGTCCTCAACCCGCACGGCCTGGAGGAGTTCAGTCGGCGGGATCGGGCGAAGTGGCTGGCCTATGCGCCGTTCCGGTGGGGGATGCGCCGTGTCGCGCGCGCTGCCGCTGCGGTGATCGCGACCGATCGGGCGCTCGTCGCGCCGATCGAGCGGGCGTTGGTGGTGCCGCCCGCGCGGCTCATCCTGATCCCGAACGGGGTCGATCTGGTCGAACTCGACGCGCTGGCCCGCCCCGCGCTGACCGCCGAGTTGCGCGCGCGCTATCGGCTGGATGCGGCCCCGCTGGTGCTGGTCAGCGTCGCGCGGCTGGAGCGCAACAAGGGGCTGCACGATGGGCTGGCCGCGTTGGCCGCGATCCGCGACGAGTTGCCCGCTGGCTGGCGCTGGCTGATCGTCGGGCGCGGGAGCGAGGAGGCGGCCCTGCGCGCGGCCAGCGCCGAGGCCGGGTTCGCCGCCAACGTCGCATTTGTCGGCGCGCTGCCGGACGCCGAAGTGCAGAGCCTCCTCGCCGCCGCCGACCTCGCGCTGATCCCCTCGCGCTACGAAGGGAGTTCGCTGACGGCGCTGGAAGCGCTGGCGCGCGGCCTGCCGGTCGTCGCGACCGCTGTCGGTGGCCTGCCCGACAAGGTCATCCCCGGCGAAACCGGCTTTCTCGCCCCGCCCGCCGACCCCCTCGCGCTCGCGGCGACGATGCGCGCGGCGCTCGCGGCGCGTGCCGCGTGGCCCGTGCTCGGCGAGGGTGGACGAAGGTTGGTCGCTGACCGCTTCTCCTGGGACGCCCTGGCCGAGCAGTATCTGACACTCTACCGCGATCTCCGTCGCCCCGTCGCTGAGTAAGAAAAAGGCACCTGATCGACCTGTTGCCGTCCAGAGGGCGGGGGTGATCAGTGGATTGAAGTGAGTACCTCCGTCCGCGCGGGCTGGGGTGGTGCAATCACGCCCGCAATGGCAACCACCAGCGCGTCAACTAGAAGCGTCGCCGCGGCGACGCCCCCGCTCCTCGGATGGGGAGAGGGGGTGCCGAACGATAGTGAGGCGGGGGTGAGGCGGGGGTGCGGGTGTAGGTGGCGCCGCTGCGCGTAGTAATCCAGGACTGGAGAGGGTAAATAGACGTATGATGGCGATTATGCTGTGTGATGTGCGGTGTGCGTCGAGGAGAGCGTGATGGGAAACGGGACCACGAGTGGCGACTTCGCGGCGCTCACAGGGCAGAAGTACATCAATTTGACCACCTTTCGCCGCGATGGCTCGCCGGTCACCACGCCGGTCTGGTTCGCGCGTGAGGGCGAGTCGCTCTACATCACGACCTACGATGCGACCGGCAAGGTCAAGCGGCTGCGCGCGAACGAGCATGTCGAGATTGCCCCGTCCGATGCGCGCGGCAATGCGCGCGGCCCGGTGCTGATGGCGCGCGGTCGGGTGGTGCAGTATACGGGGGAGGCGGCGCGCGCCGAGGCGGCGTTGCGCCGCACGTACGGGTGGCAATATCGCCTCGTCCGCCTGATGACCAACATGGCGAGTCGCCGCAAAACTGGTGGCACCAAGCGTATCTATCTGGCGCTCGCCGCTTCGTAGAACATTGCGATGGCTATTCGACTGGCGGTATAAGCGGACGGGGCACGGCACGAGTGCGGGACGCGCGATCATCCCCGCGCCCCGCACTCCTGTTTCACTGTCGGTGTTTGCCCCAGCCGAGGTGAAGAAAGGTGAGGAGCGCGACGATGATGGCGAGCAAGGCGTGGGGGGTGCGGTCCACGACCCCGGCCTCCCGCAATTGCCGCGCGTACCACTGCTGTCGCGCGTGGTCTTGACTCGGCCAATGCCAGCAAGCGTTCGCAGTAGTAGCTGTTCTGCACGGTCATTTCCCTTCTCAATGCCCGGAATACGCATGCGGCTACGACTTGGTGTCCGGCGCCGCTCGCGGTATCTGCCCGATGCTCCGATTCATCAGGGCGAGCGGCGCCTTCGCGCAACGTGTCCCGATGCCGATCGGATAGCGTGGCGTGGTGGCGTGCTGCGCGACCGCTTCCTGGAGCGCGCGCCGACGATACTCACCGTGGACGATCGCCGAGAACTCGTCGTTGACCATCGTCACGCTCCTTCGCTCGCGGTTCGGGAACCACCGTTGCGCTCCTGTGTCCAGTTCAGGGCGCGGCGGTGGCCGACGAATCGTCCGCTCGTGCCGTTCGTGAGGAACGAGCGGACACCGGCACGGCGCTCGAATGGGCGCGTTCTGGTGTCCGAAAGGCGGGGGGTATTGCTGTACCATTGGCGCGGCACGGTGAGGGGCTCATCCGTGCGCGTCGGGTGAAGCTCGGTGCGGAGGGGGAACGCACGACCCCTGTGCTATACTCCTCCTCCGTGAGTGTATGGAGCATGAGAATACGTAGCAAGCGCAGGGGGGCGAAGCGGTGAGCAAGCCCAGCATCAGTGTGTTCTTCCCGGCCTATAACGACGGTGGGACGATCGCCAGCCTGGTGATCGAGGCCGATCGCACCTGCCGCGCCCTGACCGATGACTACGAGATCATCGTCGTGGAGAATGGCAGCACCGACTACACCGTCGAGGTGTTGGAGGAACTCGCCCCGCAATTCGCGCGCTTGCGCGTGCTGACGCATCGGGAACCCCTCGGCTACGGTGGTGCCCTGAAGCTCGGCTTCGCGATCGCTGCCAAGGAGTTGATCTTCTACACCGACGGCGACGGGCAGTACGACCCGCGCGAGTTGCCGAGCCTCCTCGCCGCCCTCACGCCCGGCGTGGATGTGGTCAACGGCTACAAGATCAGCCGCTCCGATCCGCTCGGGCGGATCATCATCGGGCGCATCTATCACTGGGGGATGCGGCTCCTCTTCGGCTTCCGCCTGCGCGATGTCGATTGCGACTTCCGCCTGCTCCGGCGCACCGCGCTCGAGCGCGTGGCGCTCACCGCCGACACGGGGATGATCTGCCTCGAACTGGTCAAGAAGTTGCAGGACGCCGGATGTGTCTTCGCCGAGGTGCCGGTGCATCACTACCACCGCTCCTACGGGCGCTCGCAGTTCTTCAACGTGCCGCGGATCGCGCGTACCCTCAGGGATATCCTCTCCTTCTGGTGGCAATTGCGGGTGCGCCGCCTCCCGGCCGGCGAGGTCGCCGTCTCCGCCGCCGAGCGTCGCCAGGATAGCGCGCGATGACCGGTATCTTGCCCTGCGGGGGTGGCGAACGATGAATGGTATCCTGTCATTCGAGGAAGCCTTCGCGGATGCGCCGGTGCTGATCACCGGGGGGCTCGGCTTCATCGGCAGCGCGCTCGCCCACCGCCTCGTCGCGCTCGGCGCGCGCGTCACCATCGTCGATGCGATGCTGCCCGGCGCGGGCGGCAATCTCGCCAACGTGGCGGACATCCGCGACCGCGTGCAGATCAACATCTCCGACGTGCGCGACCCGGTCAGCTTCCGCTACCTCGTGCGCGGGCAGCGCTACCTCTTCAACCTCGCCGGGCAGGTCAGTCACATCGACTCGATGCGCGACCCCTTCGCGGACCTGGAGATCAACTGCCGCGCCCAGCTGGCGATGATGGAGGCGTGCCGCGAGCACAACCCCGCCATCCGGGTCGTCCACACGGCCACCCGGCAGCAGTACGGGCGGGCCAAGACCCTGCCGATCCCCGAGGACCACGTCCAGGATCCGGTCGACGTGAACGGCATCAATAGCATCGCCGGGGAGGCGTACCACATCCTCTACCACCGGGTGTACGGCATCCGCACCACCTCCCTGCGCCTGACCAATACCTACGGGCCGCGGATGCTGATCCGCCACAACCGCCAGACGGCGCTCGGCTGGCTGATCCGCCTCGCGGTGGCGGGGCGCACGATCGAGCTCTTCGGCGACGGCGAGCAGCGGCGCGACTTCAACTACGTGGACGATGTGGTGGAGGCGATCCTCCTCGCCGCGACGAACCCCGCCGCCGAGGGGGAGATCTTCAACCTGGGCGGTGCGCCGGTCAGCCTGCGCGAGGCGGTGGAGTTGCTGGTCGCGGTGGCGGGGAGCGCGGGGGGCTACCGCCTCGTCCCCTTCCCGCCCGAGCGCAAGGTGATCGATATCGGCGATGTCTTCACCGACTACACCAAGATCGGCCAGGTACTCGGCTGGCAGCCGCGCACGCCGCTGCGCGACGGCCTGGCGCACGCGGTCGCCTTCTACCGCGCGCACTGGGACCGGTACACCGACGACGAGCAGTAGCGCAGCGAGCGGTACGCCGTACGATCGGCACCGATCCGCTCGCCGGGGCCGGTGGTATACTTCTGCCCATATCGGTGCCGCGTGGCGTGAATAGGGGCGTGCAGATCGTCCGCTAGGGGCGCTGCCGGTATGGAGCGCGCACGGAATGGAAAGGATGGTCGCCGTCATGGACGTTTCCCACCTGCCTTATGCCTATTTCGAGGGGGCGATCACCCCACTCGCCGATGCGAAGGTGAGTATCGCCACCCACGCGCTGCAATATGGCACGGGTGTTTTCGCCGGTATTCGTGGCTACCTCGATCGGGACGGCAGCACGATCAATATCTTCCGCCTGCACGATCACATGACCCGCTTCAGCCAGTCGGCGGGGCTGATCAAGATCGACCTCGGGCTGGATGTCGCGGGCCTCTGCGACCTGGCGATCGCGCTGACGAAGCGTAACGCGCCGACGAGCAACGTCTACTTTCGCCCCTTCGCCTACAAGTCCGGCCTCGATCTCGGCCCGACCCTCAGCGGCATCAGCGATAGCTTCTCGATCTACATGCTGCCGCTGAATAACTATTACGCCGGCGATAGCGGCCTCTCGGTGATGGTCTCCTCCTGGGGACGCACGCAAGACAACGTCGTCCCGGCGCGCGGCAAGATCTCCGGGTCGTACATCAACGCGGCGATCACCAAGGATGAGGCGGTCGGCTACGGTTTCGACGACGCGATCCTCCTCAACTCGCGCGGCAAGGTCAGCGAGGGGAGCGCCTGCAACCTGATGATGGTGCGGCGCGGCGTGCTGACCACCCCGCCTATCACCGCCGACATCCTCGAAGGGATCACCCGCCGCACGGTCCTCCAGCTCGCGCGCGATGCCGGGATGCCGGTCGAGGAGCGCGAGATTGACCGTACCGAACTCTATCTGGCCGAGGAGTTGTTCTTCTGCGGCACCGGGGTGCAGGTCGAGGCGGTCACGCGGGTCGATCATCGCCCGGTCGGCGGCACCGGCCTCATGGGGCCGATCACCGCGCGCGTGCGCGAGAAGTTCTTCGACATCGTACAGGGCCGTGCCCCGGAGTACCGCGACTGGCTGACGCCCGTCGCCATCCCGGTGCCGGTCGCGGCGGATTAAGGAAACGAGCGGTGGGGCGAGCGCGGGACGAAGCGGGGCAACAGCCGGCACGGCATGGCGCTGGTGACGACGCGGCAAGCGTCACCGCCACGACGCTCGGAGCCCCGCCCGATCCCGCGCTCGCCGAAATTGTCCCCCCCAAGGAGGAGGCACGTATCCCGATGGTCATCGCGCTGCTCGTGGCCGGGATCTGCCTCTCGGTGGTCGGCGAATTGCTGCTCAAGCACGGCATGAATCGCTTCGGCACCCTCGATCTCAGCCTACCCACGCTGCTCCCGACCCTCTTCCGCGTCTTCACGCAGCCGCTGATCCTCCTCGGCTTCGTCTTCGTCTTCGGGGCGTCGATCTTCTGGCTGGCGGTGATCTCGCGGGTCAACCTCTCCTATGCCTACCCGCTCCTCGCGTTCGGCTACGTCGTCACCGCGCTCCTCGCGCGCGTGCTCTTCAACGAGCCGGTCAGCCTCGCCCGCTGGACCGGGATCATCGTCATCTGTGTCGGCGTGGTGCTAGTGTCGCGGTCGTGAACGAGTAATCAGTAATCAGTAGTCAGTAGTCAGAATTGGCGATGCCGTTGTGCTACCGAATCGACTGCGATGCCCCTGCTCACGACCCACGACTCACGACTACCTGGCTCGCCACCGCGCGGCGCGGCGCTGGTGTAGCCCCTCCACTATTTGTTGGTAACGCTCCGGGTCTGCGCGGTGCCGCCCCTTCGGATCCCAGTTGCGCCCCTTCTCCGCGTTGCAGCCCGGATGCGTCAGCCCGAGGTTGGTCAGCGCGTTGTCGCCGCCGAGCGAGCGGGGGTAGATGTGCTCGACGTTCGCGCCGAAGCCGGTGCGCGCGTCGAACGCGAGCCAGCCGTTGCAGATCAGGCACTTCCCGCGCCAGCGCCCCTCTTCCAGCGTAAATGTCTTATCGGTGATCGCGATCTGGTTCATCAGGTCGATGGCGCGCATTCTCGTTGGCCCCTTCGCCGCAGGGACGCGAGTAGGCCCGCCGTGGCGTGATTACGCTTTGCGCGCGACGCAGAGGAGCGAGGAGCCGAGGGGGAGGTCGCGCCGACGCATAATGCGCCCTTCGAGCGCCGTGAGCGCACGCAAGGTGCCATTGATCGGCGCGGCGGGGACGGTGATGTCGGAGTGGGCGACCGCAGCATCGTCGCGCCCGCGCAGGCGCGACAGGGCGCGCACCCCGGCCACTGCCGGGAGGAGAACGCTGTTCCAGTAGGTCAGGCGCTCCGGGAGGAAGCCCGCGCGCGCCAGCAGCGCCAGCGCCTCGCCCCTGGTGTAGCGGCGCTTCGTCTCCACCGCCACATCGTGCTCGCCCGCCAGCCAGCGAAAGGCGGGGAGGTTGAGGCAGAGCCGCCCGCCGGGACGCAGGACGCGCGCGATCTCCAGCAGCGCCTGGAGATCGTTGCCGGTCCCGGCATCGCTGATCACATCGAGCGACACCGCCAGATCGAACGAATCCGCCGCGAAGGGCAGGGCGGTGATCGAGGCGACCGCCGTCTCGTGCAACGCGCGGCGCTCGCGACAGACCGCGATGGCGAAGGGCGCGAGGTCGATGCCGACGACCGCGCCGTAGGGGCGTAGCCGCCCGGCCATCCCCCCGGTGCCGCAACCCGCGTCGAGGATACGCGGCCTCGGCGCATCTGCCGGACGACTGTCGAGGTCGAGCGCCGCGACCACATGATCGCGCAGGGTGCGATACCACCAGAGGCGATCCTCGGCGATGTACATCTGCTCGAACTCTTCGCGCTTCAACCGCTCGCCCCCTCGCAAATAGCGGAAGGCCCACGTCCGATATGACGCGGGCCTTCACTCGTTCCTGGTAGCGCATACGGGATTCGAACCCGTGGTCTCCGCCTTGAGAGGGCGGTGTCCTAGGCCGCTAGACGAATGCGCCGCATCAGCTTGCCGCGCGGCGACGCCCCGCGACGGAACGGAACTATAGCAAGGCGCTGCCGCCCTGTCAAGGCGGCAACGGCGGTTTGCGCTCACAAGAACGGGAGGGGCGACCATCCTTCCCGCAGCAGGACACTTCGCGCGCTCGCGCGCTACGCGATCACTGTCTGGTGCCCGGTACGACGGTGGTGCCGGGCTTGACCAGCGGCAAGCCCTCCTGGCAGAGCGGGCAATCGTCGGGCGCGAAGGTGGCGATGTCGGTCTGGTAGGTGGCGTAGAGCGGTGCGCCGAAGTCGACCCGCCCGCCGCTCCGATCGACCAGCACCCCCACCCCGACGGTCTGCACGCCATACGGATCGAGCGCGGCCAGCGTTTCGCGGATCGAGCCGCCGGTGGTCAGGACGTCGTCCACGACCAGCACGCGCTCGCCGGGGCGGAAGGTCGCCCCGCGCCGGAACTCGCGCCCCGAACTGCTCTCCGCCCGCTCGGCGTAGACCGCGCGGACGCCGAGCTGCCGCGCGATCTCGAAGGCCATCAGGATGCCGCCCGTGGTCGGCCCCGCGACCGTCTCGACCCCGACTCCGGCGAAGCGCTCGACGATCATCGTGCAGACCTGCGCGGTGTCGCGCGGGCGCATCAGCAGGGCGAACTTCTCGATGTAGCGGTCGCCGTGTCGCCCGGAGGAGAGGAGGAAGTGCCCCTCCTTCATCGCTCCCACCTCGCGCAGGATCGCCCCGACATCGGTAGCCATAACACCCCCTTGTTCAATGACGAATGACGAATGACGAATGACGAATGACGAATGACGAATGACGAATGACGAATAGTGAGCCAGCGGGCGAGTGGTGAAGTACGAAGGACGAATGAAGAGGTATGGCCCGGACCGTCTCTGCGTGGTCGCCTATTCGTCATTCGTCATTCATCACTCGTCATGTCTCAGGCCGCGCCGGGCAGGAGGAAGAACGCGATGCCGATGATGGCATAGATGGCGAGGAGTTGCACCCCTTCGAGCCAGTTCGATTCGCCGTCCATCGCGATGAACGAGGCGATGCCGACCGCCGCCGCCAGCGCACCGAGTTCGTAGACGTTGAAGAGGAGGCTGAGCGGATGCCCGGCGATCAGGCTGACGAAGACGAGGACCGGCGCGACGAAGAGGGCGATCTGTAAGCTGGAGCCGAGCGAGATGCTGAGGCTGAGGTCCATCTTGTTCGCCAGCGCCGCCTGGACCGCGACCAGGTTCTCGGCCACATTGCCGATCAGCGGCACGATCATCACACCGAGGAACGCTTCGGTGAGGCCCCAGGTGTGCCCCACCTCCTCGATCGAGCCGACCAGGATCTCGCTCATCGCGACGATCGCCAGGGTCGCCACCACCAGAGTCACGATCGCGCGGCTCCGGCTCCATTCGGGCGTCTCTTCCTCCATCGGCTCCGCCCCTGTCGCCGCTCGTGATCCGCGTCCGTGCCCCACCCCGAAGACGATCATGGCGAGATAGCAGACATAGACCAGGATCAGGATGATCGCCACGCCGACGCTCAGCTCCTCGATGCGCGTCGCGTCGAGCCGCTCGCCGCCGATCGAGAAGATCGCCGGGATCACCAGCGCCGCGACCGCGAGGGTCATCATCGTGGACGATGTCCCCGCGAGGTTGCGGTCGAAACGTTGTTGCCCGTGCTTCGCGCCGCCGAGCAGCAGGCTCGCGCCCAGCACCAGCAACACATTCCCGAGGATCGAGCCGGTGATCGAGGCTTTGACCACCGTGAGCAGCCCGGCACGAAGGGCGACGATGGTGATGATCAATTCGGCGGCATTGCCGAGCGTCGATTGGATCAGCGCGCCGATCCGTGGCCCGGTGTAGAGCGCGAGTTGCTCGGTCGCCCGCCCGAGGAGCGCGGCGAGCGGCACCAGGGCCAACCCGGACACGACGAAGATCACCGTCCCCGGCGCGTGGAAGACAAAATCGAGCAGGAGGGCGATCGGGATCAGCGCCAGCAGCGGGTAGAGAAACTTCATGCGCCGCCCGACTTGCCATGCCGTGCCAGGTAGCCCGGATTCGCCAGCCCGACGATCTCGCGGATCGAGCCGAAACCTTCGCGCGCGAGCCAGGCGGGCAGCCCGTCGACAAGGTCGCCCATCGCGGTCGGGTTGACGAAGGTCGCGGTGCCGACCTGGACCGCCGTGGCCCCGGCCAGGAAGAATTCCAGCGCGTCATCCAGGGTGCTGATGCCGCCGAGACCGATGATCGGCAGATCGACCGACGCCGCGACCTGATAGACCATCCGCACGGCGACAGGCTTCACCGCCGGGCCGGAGAGGCCGCCGGTGCTGTTGCCAAGGACGGGGCGGCGGCGGCGGATATCGATCGCCATACCGAGCAGGGTGTTGATCAGCGAGAGAGCATCGGCCCCGGCGTCGGCGACCGCCCGCGCGATCGTCACGATGTCGGTGACATTGGGGGTGAGCTTGACGATCACCGGCAGGGTGGTGACGGCGCGGACGGCGGCGGTGACCTCGGCGGCGAGATCGGGATCGCACCCGAAGAACATCCCCCCCGCCGCGACATTCGGGCAGGAGACGTTGAGTTCGATCCCGGCGATGCCGCGCGCCTCTTCGAGCATCGCCGCCATCTCGGCGAACTCTCCCACCGAGTCCCCGGCGATGTTGACGATGACCGGCACCGCCCAGCGCGACCAGATCGGCGGGTATTTGGTCAGCACCCCCTTGATGCCGGGATTTTGCAGGCCGATCGCGTTCAGCATCCCCGCCGGGGTCTCCGCGATGCGCGGCATCGGTGCGCCACGACGGCGCGAATAGGTGACCCCTTTGGACATGATCGCGCCGAGGCGTTGGATATCGATCGTCCCGGCGTACTCGACGCCGTAGCCGAAGGTGCCCGACGCGGCGATGATCGGATTCCGCAGGATTAACTCGCGCGGGTTGTGCGGGGCGAGATCGACCCGCAGATCGGTCCCGGCACTCGCGCCGCGCGTCGCCTCGATCATCGTCCCCTCCGTCCGTGCGGCAGCGCCGCGTCTCCCGGTCCTATGATCAGCGCCATCCTACCCGATGACGAGTTGTTCGAGTGGGAAGACCGGGCCATCGCGGCAGACCGTTTTCAGGCCACCTTTGGTCTCGACCACGCAGCCGAGGCAGACACCCATGCCGCAGGCCATCGAGCGTTCCATCGCCGCCTGCACCGGGGGCAGGGTACGCGCGCCGCGATAGCCGCGCAGGGTCTCGCGCAACGCCACGTAGGTCGGCTCGGGGGCGTAGGCGTAGATCGCGTCGGCCCATTCGAGGTAGTTGGGCAGCAGATCGGTGACCGCGCCGTGATGGCCGCGCGTCCCATCCGTCGTGGCGATGACGATCTCCGCCTCTTCGGGGAGATAGGGAAGCGGCAAGAGGCTCGTGGCGGTCGGCGCACCGACCAGCATGACGACCTCCAGCCCGCGCGCGATCGCTGTCTCCGCCAGCGCGACGATCGGTGCGATCCCGTGCCCGACGGCGATCAGCAGCGCGCGGCGCACGCGCGGCTCGATCGTGTAGCCGTGGCCGAGCGGCCCCAGCGTCGGGAACTGCTCCCCGGCCCGTGCCCTGGCGAGCGCCCCGCTCCCCCGCCCGCCGGTGAAGACGAGGAGATCGAGCGATCCCTGCTCCCCTTCGCGCGCGGCACGGGTCGCGCGCATGATGCTGTAGGGGCGCGGCAGGAGCGGATCGCGCCCGCCATTGCCGAGCATCACGAACTGGCCCGGTGTCGCCGCCGCCGCGACACTGGCCGGGACCGCCAGGCGCATCAGCACATTCTTGGGCAGAACCTCCTCAGCTTCCAGTAGCTGGGCCATGAATTGCTGCGCCACGGCGACTCCTTCCTATTCCCGAATCCCGGACTACCTACTTAATCGCCAAAGAGGACCTTTAAGAAAGAGTTCTTTCATAAGGTTCTCCGTTACGAAGGCGTTGCCAGCAATGCTTTCGTAACGGTTGCCGTTGGTCGCCTCGGATAGCCAGCATAGAGTCAGCTCATCGCATATTTCCAGCGCGAAATCCTGACAGTGTTCTTCAGGCGCTCTTGTCAGGATCGGGTCGCCTCATCGATCGCGTCGCGCACCTCATCCAGCGTCGTGCTGACGAGTATCCGGTTAAGCAGCACGCGCAACGTGTCTGGCTCAACGATCTGCTGTAATAAGGGTAGGAACGTTTCTCCCTCCACGCCGAAATAGGCAATTAGTGTCATCGCGATCGCCTCGCGCAAGCCCTCTGCACGTCCTTCCGTGAGACCTATACTGCGACCGATTCGCTCGGCGGTGGTGATGTACGTCATCTGCTGCTCCTCTGCATAGTAAGTATAGCGAGATCATAAATACAGGATTCGGTGTTGAGGAGTCAGAAGCTATTGAAATGTCGCCAATTAGTACTACAGCGAGAGTTCGGTGTGGTAGCCTGCTTCCAGTGACAGCACACTGAAGGAGGTGCCCCTGTTCCCGATCGAACCGGTGGTGACAACGCCGACCCTGGAGCTGACGCCGCAGGCAGTG
>JAABUR0100003548.1_pt1 | contig 21806 bp, 19 predicted proteins | sample 5560091 | NCBI WGS metagenome assembly JAABUR01 (sample SAMN10711879, study PRJNA513375) | rock metagenome | isolation source: Antarctica rocks | place: Antarctica: Victoria Land, University Valley sud
CATCCGCGAATGGGTCAATGCCTGGAACGAGAATCCGAAACCGTTCATCTGGACCAAGACCGCCGAACAGATCCTCGAATCACTCGGCCGACTTCTTAAACGAATCTCCGGCGGGGGATACTAGATCCGTTGCCATCCGCGGAGACGAGCAACCTCGATCCCCGGCCGGCTCGGGGCGTCTGCCACCGCTTGGTCACCGAACTCCAGGCCGTTCCCGTACCCCGCAGCCTCACGACGGAAGCACAACATGTCGGACCTGCTGATCCAGCGGCGGTGGCACACGGTCGCCGAGGTCGCGGAGATGCTCGGCTACGGCGAAAGCAAGGTCCGGATGCTCATCATCCAAGGCGACCTCAAGTCCCTCAAGGACGGCCGCTCTCGGCGCATCCTCCCTCAATGGGTAGACGAGTTCGTTGCACGGCGAGCCGCTGAAGCCGAAGCAGAGTGGCCCGGATGAAGAAGGGCTCGAAGCGGCTCAATGGTGAGGGCTCGATCTATCCGTATCCGTATGGCTTTCGCGCGTACGTCTGGGTGGTTACCCCTGAAGGTCGCAGACAGAGGAAATACGTCACGGCCACGACCCGTGAGGCCGTCCGCGCCAAGATGATCGCGCTGCAGCGAGCGGCTGCGAACGGGCCCGTGGCCACGAGCACCCCCACCCTCGAGGCCTTCTTGACTGGATGGCTCAAGGACGTGGTGCGTCCCAACCTGGCTCCGACAACGGCCAAGAACTACGAGATGTTCACCCGGCTCTACATCCTTCCGGACCTCGGCAACCGACGTCTCAACCGGCTCAGCGTCAGAGAGGTCCAAGCGTGGGTCAACGACCTGAGGACGCGGTGCCAGTGCTGCGCCCAGGGCAAAGATGCCGCCCGAGCGGAGCCGCGATGTTGCGCAGTCGGTCAGTGCTGCCGGCAGGTGCCCAAGGACTGGACCGTTCGCCAGGCCTGGACGATCCTACGCAGCGCTCTGAGCGCCGCCCAGCGAGAGGAGCTCGTGACGAGGAACGTTGCCGGGCTGGTGCGCATGCCTGTTCCCAGAACCGACCGGGCGACGATCTGGTCCGTCGAGCAGGTGCGACGTTTTCTCGACTCTGCAAGCGCGGACCGGGACCCGTTTCTTGTCGGGTACACGCTCCTGTTGGTACTCGGCCTACGCAGGGGAGAAGTTCTCGGGCTCGCCTGGGAGGACGTGGACCTCGAGGAGAGGGAAGCCCGTATCGCCTGGCAGCTGCAGCGAGTTGACGGATCCCTGGTGCGCCGGCGTACCAAGACGACATCGTCGGACGCAGTCCTCCCCCTACCCGACATCTGCCTGGTCGCCCTCAGGGACCGCCGGGCCCTCGAGTCCACTTGGCGTACCCAGACGGCAGAGGCGTGGCAGGACTGCGGTCTTGTCCTGACGACTCAGTACGGCATGCCGATCGACCCGCGGAACTTCCACCGGATGTTCAAGGCACGAGCCAAGAAGGCCGGCGTCCCGGAGATCTCCGTGCACTCGGCCCGTCGCACCTGCGCGAGCCTGCTGGTCGCGCTCAACGTGCACCCCCGCGTGGCGATGTCGATCCTCCGCCACAGCCAGATCGCGGTGACGATGGACATCTACTCCCAAGCCACCGCCGAAGGTACACGGAGCGCGCTTCGCGACCTTGGAGCGAGCATCGGAGAACCTCCAAGATGATCGCGTTGCTGCAGGTTTGTGTGCAGGTGGCACGGAAGAGGCCCTCTCCCGGAGTGGAAAAGGGCCCCTGACCTGCGGTGGAGCCAAGGGGACTCGAACCCCTAACCCCCTGCTTGCAAAGAGCCCTTGCCAACAGGCGTAAAATGGCCTCTGACCTGCGGAAACGTCGGACAAGCATGGACAGGATTGGCCACAAAAGCCCTTCGTTTCCCCCACAGGTCCCCCAGGCCCTGCTGGTCAAGCAGGGGGTTCGGATTTGCAGCTGACCCCCTGCCTGCGCAGCAGAAACAAGCAGGGGGTCAGGGAGCGGCTTCCCCCAAGCGGCTCCGGCGGACACAGGAGGGCTCGGGAGATGGCTCGGAGAAGAGGATTCGGCGAAGTCGAGCGGCGGGTCGGCGCCAACAAGGTGGTGACCTTCCGTGCCCGGTACGCGATGCCGGACGGCTCTCGCTTCTCGCGCACCCTCGCGACCAGGATGGACGCCGAGGCCTGGCTGGCCACCGAGAGGTCGCTGATCGATCGCGACAAGTGGACGCCACCGCCGCAGCGGAAGGTCGCGGAGGCGAGGCGGGACCGCGAGGCGTCGTACAACACGGTGAAGACGTTCGCCGAGCGCTATCTGAAGGAGCGCGGGCTGCGCCCCACCACGGTGCTCAACTACCAACGGCTCCTGGCCAGCAGGATCAACCCGTACTTCGCCGAGATGCCGCTCACGGCCATCACGCTCTCGGAGATCAAGGCATGGCGCGCGTCGCTCAACCCCAAGACCGAGGCGACGAACGCCGCGGCCTACCGGCTGCTGCGCTCCCTTCTCCAGGCAGCCGAGGAGGATGAGCTGATCGACCGCACGCCACCGAAAGTCCGCGGTGCGGGCTCCGCACCGGTCAAGCGCGTCGCCGTGCCGGCCACCCTCGACGAGATCGCGGTCATCACCGACGCCATGCCTGAGCGCCTGCGGTTCTTCATCGTCCTTGCCGCGTTCGTGGGGCTGCGCCAGGGTGAGCTGCTCGAGCTGCGCCGCTCCGACGTCGACGGTGTCACCGGCCGGATCAAGGTCAGCCGCAAGGTCGACAAGGACGTGGTCGCGGGTGCCGGCGGCGCTTGCCCGCAGTGCGGTCGCGTCGTCAGCGCGCCGAAGACGGCGAGCGGCGTCCGGACCGTCCATGTCCCGCCGCCGTTCCTACCGATGCTGCAAGAGCACCTGCTCGAGCACACCGCGTCCGGACCAGCCGGACTGCTCTTCCCCGGTGATCGCACCGACCACATGAGCGTGCGCTACCTGATGGACCGCTACCGGCCGGCCCGCAAGGCAGCCGGTCGTCCCGACCTCACGATCCACCACCTCCGCCACACCGCGCTGACGCTCGCAGGTCAGCACGGCGCGACCGCGGCCGAGCTGCAGGCACGAGCCGGCCATGCCTCGCAGGCCGCGATGGCGATCTACCAGCACGCCACCCTCGACCGCGATAAACGCCTGGCCGACGCCATCGGGGAGACCTACGAAGCTTGGGCGAACGGTCGCAACTGACCCCTGTGTCAGAGGCAAGCGCCTCGCGTCCAGGGACAGATCTCCGGGTTGTAGTCCGGAAACGTGAGATTGCTGCGCACCCAGTCCTGAGTCGTGGCCTCCCAGCCGAGCGTTAGCCACCTCGCGAGAACCAGAACCGAGATCGTGGTCGCCCCGCCTTCTCGCAGCGCGGCGGCCGCCGATTGGGCGTGCGAGCCACTGGTCCAGGTGTCGTCGATCAGCAGGACGTGGTGACTACTCACGTTTCCAGTGACCACACGAAAGTGGTCCGGGTCGTAGGAGCGGGGGTCAGCCGTCTGACGGCCTTGGAGCACGACCTCCGCGGCCTCCGATCGGGCGAGACCGCGGACCAGCTCGTTCAGCGGATGGGTGCCTGACCTCGGCGGCAGTGAGGGGACCGTGGCCCACGCTGTCACGATCGACCCCGATAGCGCTCCAACACATGCGGTGTGAGCACGGGCGCCGAGCGCGGTCAGAAATGTGACGTCACGATGGGCAGCGCCACGCGGTATCGCCGGGGACTTGTACGCCCGCATGACACGGCCCGATTGGCCGATCGGATCCATGTAACCGGCGTACGTCATGAAGCCGAGATGGTCTGGACCTCGGTCCAGATCGAGGTCTCTCCGACAGGGCGGACACAGCGGACCGGGGCGCGTCGGCGTGAAGCAGCGCTCACACGTACCTGCGAGCACGAGGTTCCGCCAGAAGCCGCCCGCGAACTCTCGGACGACAAGCTTCAGCCCGGCGATCAGTTCCGGGTCTGTCACAGTCCGGCGCCTGCGAGCTCTCCCAGCAGCTTGTCTGCGGCGGTGTCGCGGTCAAGCACCTCATGGACCCGGCTCATCACCTCGGCGAGGCCAGTCGCGACGAACACACCTGGGCGATCAACGAGCGCCTGGGCCCACTCGTTCGCGCTGACAACCTGATCGGTGAGGATGACAGGCCTGCCATGCTCGACAGCCATCCTTGCTTGGGCGCGGGCACCGCTGTTCTCACCGGCTTCAACGACGACCGTCGCCCGTCCGTACCCGCTCATCACAGCGTTGCGCATCAGGAAGTTGTGTTTCTGCACCGGGCCCTCGGGCCAGAACTGTGAGAGCACGAAACCAGTCTTGGCGATCTCGTCCTGCAGCGGCCGGTTGCTCGCGGGGTAGTACTTGGCGATTCCGGTGCCGATCACTGCAACGGTCCGTCCACCCGCAGCGAGCGCCGCTGTGTGAGCCGCAGTGTCGATGCCCTCAGCGAGACCGGACAGCACGGTGATCCCGTCACCGGCGAGCCGCGTTGCAACCGAGGTCGCGATGCTCAAACCACGACTGCTCGCCTTGCGTGATCCGACGACTGCGACCGCCGGATCGTCTGCCCGGACATTCCCAGCCGCGAAGAGGAACGGCGGGGCCTGATGGATCTCTCGTACGCGTTCCGGGTACTCCGCGTCGGTGAAACCGAGGAACCTCCAGTTTCGCGATCGCCACTCGGCGACATCCCGCAACGCTTGGTCATACGCGTCTGCATGTCCCGGATCGGGAATCAGGACATCCTCGGTCTCCCGAGACCAGGCAGCCATTGCGCTTCCGGCTTCAAGGATCCGCTCGATGACCTCCGCCCAGCGGTGTCCCTTAGGAAGGGTGCGCAGCATCGCGACGAGAGCCGCGTCCTCTGCTGCGTCCTCACTCATGGTGCCAGCGTAGGCGACGGGCTCCCTGAGGTCTGCCTTACGGTGCCGTCGGAGTCGCCACATATGTCGACCATCCCATCAGGTGCCGACACCGAGTAGCCCGCGGCCGCGAGGCAGCGAATACACCACTCAACGGCCGCGCTGGCGTCTTGCATAAACACCCCTCGATTACGCATAGCCTTGTGCATACGCTCTCCCTAGCAGGAGCGTTTGCGCAGGTCAGAGCCTTGCTCGCTTACATACGAGGCCGTCGTTTCTCGATCGCTCGATGCATCGTGCCCCCCGCTCATCAACGTCTGATCGCCGCACGTGCGGTGGTCGCGACGGCGAAGTCAACGCCCTCGATGCGGCCCCAGCGGGTGCGTGCGGCGCCGGCCAGGTGGTCGAGCACGTCGAGGGTCGGGCTGGAGGCAGGCGGCGGCGAGTGCCGGTCCTGTCCGCTCCGCCACCCGGCAGCGAACAGCAGGTCGCTGATCTCGCTGCGCCACTCCTGCGCGGGCACGCCGCTCCCCGCCACCGCGAGCACCATCCAGCCCGCCTGGCGATCGGCATCTTTGGTGCCCAAGGGGAGTCGTCCGACGATGTGTTGCCAGAGCGCCTGCGGATCCTGTCCGCACCGCGTGGCGGCTGCGGTCGGGGTCAGCCGGTCCTTGCGAACGCTGACCAACCCGAGTCCGCGAGCCGTGTCGCGCACCTTCGCGACCGGCGGTGTCAGGTCCTCCCGGTTCGCCTTGCCGATCCACCACCCTGTGATCCCGCTGCGTTCGGCGAACTGCTCGACCGCCGCGGGAGGCAGGTGGCCGGCGCCGGTCAGCGCGACACCGTCGCCGATGACGTCGAGGAAGAGCCGGTATGTCTCGGTGATCCGGGCGGCTTCCTCGGCAGTGACGTCCGTTGGTCTGTGGGAGAACGGGCGGCCGAGCACCTCGCACAGTAGGCGAATGCCGCGGTGTTCGAGCTGCTCGGCAAGTTCAGCCAGCTCACCGGTGACCGCGACGGGCTCGGCGACCGCGATCGCGAGGGCGGCGTTGGTCTCCTCGACGTCGAAGTGGTCGGGGTGCCAGTCGAGGGGCAGCCAGTCGTGCGCGTGTGCGGCGTCGTCGAAAACGCCGGGGAGCTGCGCGTCGTCGTACCCGCTGCGGACCCAGGCGGCCAACTCCTCGTAGCCGCCGATCCCGCCGCAGTCCTCGGGTGGACAGGCCATCCGACCCGTGGTGCAGCATGGCATCGGCGGTGGCTCCCCGAGCACCTCCTCGACCACCAGCTTGTGGTCCCAGCCGTCGCCGAAGTCGTACTCATACCAGAGCTCGTCGCCCGTCTCGGCGAGGACTTGGTCGAGTAGTACGTCGTCTTCGAGTGTCCCGTCGTCGCCCTCGTCGAGATCGAAGTTCGTGACGAAGTACGGCGAGCGATGGTCGTTGCCGGTGCGGAACCGGTGCAGGTGGCTGTCGTACCAACCCATGCCAGCCTGGATCACGTCATGCAGCCGCGGCAGGGTGAGGTCACCGGGCAGCTCGAGTCGGCGCCAAACCGGCGGCTTGGCGCCGTGCAGGTCCAGACGTACCCGGAACCAGCAGACCTCGGTCGGGATCGGGAGCAGCGTCGGCACCTGGTCGCCCTTCAGCTTCTCGAGGATGCTGGTCACCTGCCCGCTCATCGGCGCCTCGAGGAGCGCTCTGTTCTCCTCGAGGCTGGCTCCCGCCATCAGCTGCTTCACCAGGTGCTGGACGTCGGTCGGTTCGGCCACGACGGACAGTCAATCACCGTCGACTCAAGGTTGCGCCGCCTCGCCATCATGCTGATGGGATCCGCCGGGGGACCGTTGGCGATCTCGCAAGTGTGAACTACAGTTGACATCGATGGAGGTCGTCAAGACCAACGTCTTCGACAAGTGGCTCAAGGGCCTCAAGGACCGTCGGGAGCCCCGACTCGATCGGAGCATCGTGAGAAACTCCCGCGACGTGAAGCCGATCGGCGGCGGCATCTCCGAGTTGCGGATCGACTACGGCCCGGGCTGGCGGTGACAAGGCCACCCAGGACAGAGACATCAAGCAGGCCTATAGAATTGCGAGGGAGTCGTTACACCATGGCCAGCACTGAATACTCGCCGTACGACTCGGCCGACTACCTGGCATCGCTCGACGACGTTGCCCTCTACCTCGAGGCCGCCCTGGAGGAAGCCGGCGACGACCCGGCCTTCATCGCGCAGGTTCTCGGCACCATCGCGCGCTCTCGCAACATGAGCGAACTCGCCCGACGGGTGGGGATGAGTCGCGAAGGCCTCTACAAGGCTCTCTCGGCCGACGGCAACCCGAGCTTCGCGACGATCATGAAGGTTGCGAAGGCACTCGGACTCAAGATCGAGTTCCACGCGGTCGCCTAGCCACACGACGATGCGGTCGCTCGGTCTCTGGTCCTCTTGAGTACCGGGCCTCCTGCGTCCTACCCCCCAATTAGCTTAGACGCGGTCCGAGGACAGCTCGACTCTGCCGTAAATCACGCGCGATGCGAATCTTCGTGACTCGACGTCGACGAGCCTGTAGAGCGGCCGCCGAGCGTCGCATCTGCGCCTAGTCAGAACCCGTATAGGTGCTGGCGGGCGTTGAAGGCGTCGGGACCGCCCTCGAGAATGTTCTCGGCGTGCGCACGAATATTCTTGTCGTCGAGCGAGCCGATGCCATCCGCTGCTGGCCGGCCGTGCTGCCCATCGCCTTCGAGCGTCACGATCAACTCTGCATCGCCGAGAACCGGGACGTTGGCGTTGTGGGTGCTAACGATGATCTGACGCTGGCCCTTGAGCTTCCGCAGGTTCGCCACGATGCCATTGAAGACGAAGCGGTTGTCCAGGTCGTCCTCCGGCTGGTCGATCACCAGCGGGGCGTCGGAACCGCTCAGCAATAGGAGCAGGAGAGCTGTGGCCTTCTGCCCCTTGGATAGCTGGCCCATGCTCTTAAGCTCCTTCGAGCCTGTGCCGTGGCCGACGTCGAGTTTGACGTCGACCGCAAGCCCGACGCTGAGCTCCTCCATCTTCATAAGCAGCGGTTCGCCCGCAGCCAACAGGTTGTTGGCCTGGGCACCCTTGATCCCGTAGGCAGTGAGGCCATCCGTGCCCTTTCTCGCTGCCTCGACGAAGGCACGAATCGAGAAGGTCTCGGCATCTATCGCTGCCATGATGTTGTTCCTGGCCCCATTGACGTTGTCGAGCACAAGCTGCTTGATGTGCGCGCGGTCTGGGTCGGGAACAGGCTGCACCACGACGACGCCGTCGGTGGCGGCGTTCGCAGCCCGGATCGCGTCGTGGAGCTTCTCGGTCTGCTGCTTCTCGTGGTCGCGCAGCTTGCCAAGCAATTCACTGCGGGCCCTCTTGAGGCTGGCAACCTCCTGATCGAGCTTCTTGCGTCGCGGCAGCTTCGCCTTGAGCGCTTCCAGCGCCCGCTTCGTGTCGACGTACTTATCGGGCTGCAGGCCCTGCTCATGCAGGGTTCGGAGCACGTTGTTGTACTCCTCGCGCTGCTCGCCTACTGCCTTCGTCCAATCGGACTGCGCCGCGCTGACGGCCTGCTCGGCGGTATCGAGCGCCGCACGGATCTGCGTGGCGATTTCGGCCAGCTTCTTGGCCAAGTCCGACGTTGCCGAGGTCGCGCGCATGAGCATCTCAAGCTGGGGGGAGTTGTCGACGTTCTCGTAGTCGGAGGTCAGGTCGGCCCCCAGCTGAGGATCAGTGAGATTTCTAAGCGCGGTCCGTGTCTCACCGATGCGATCGGAAGCCTCCTTGAGCACCGCCTGGTCGAGCTCCAAGCGCTGTTGAGCAGCGAGCTTTCCCGGCACGTCGGTCGTGTCGTACTGCTTGATCTGCTCCTCAAGGCGCGGGATCTCGGCGAGTTCGTCTTCGAGCGCCTCCTTGGCCGCCTCCTGCTTCTGCAGTTGTGCCCGGTTCTCGGCAAGCAGTGCCAGAGTCTGCTGGTGCTCCTGGTCAGGGCCGTCGGATCCGGTGAAGCGCTGCAGCATGGTGGCGACCCTCGCGGGGTCATTGGCAAGCTCCGCAAGCTCGTGCTGACCAAATATCTCCACGCGCGGGATGATGTCCTCAGGCTCGAGATTTGTCGCTGAACCGCTGGCGTCCCGAACGACCGGCACGTCATTGACAAGGCGCTCAATCGTGTAGGTGTGGGGCGTGGGCTTGGCGGTTTCGACCCTTACTTTCACGATAGTGCCCGTCTTGAGGACGTCCTTGACGATAGCGCAGTGGTCAGCGCGCGCCGACGCTCCAATCGGCTCGATGCCGAGCGCATATCGCAGGCTCTCAATGGCCGTCGACTTGCCGGTGCCCGGGCCGCCGATGAATGCCGACAGCTCCTCCGACAGGGGAATCGTGACCTCGTCGAGGAAGCCGCCCGTCCAGGACAGTTCGCGAATCAATGCTCGCGGCGTACCGGCAGGATCGGTCAGGGACACGCGGGTGGCCGGTGTACGAACCGCAAGCATGAGGTTCTCGAGGCGCTCCGTGCTGACCTTGAACCACGACGAAGCGCCCGGCTTGGCAAGGTCGTGCGGACTCATGACGTCGTCGGCGTAGATCACAGCGAGGGGGTGCTGCCGTTCGAAAGGCTTGCGGTTGGCCAGCACCGACGCCTGGTCCTTCGCGTCGGGGGCGCCCGGCGTGATGCCCAGTGCGTTGACGCGTGGATGCTTGATCATCCTCTGGAGCGGCTGGCCGCTCTCGCGGGCCAAGAGGCCACTCGGCGCGACGTTGACGTGCGCCGGAATCACCAGGGCGCCGCGGTCAGTCATCTTGTCGACGACATCGCCATAGCCGCAACTACCTGTTCCGCTGTCCCCGGGCGTTCCCCCGCAGATGCCTATGCCCGCATTGATCTCAGGAGAACGGCGTCCCCACCTCGAAGATCACCAGAAGGTGGACGCCCTCGGAGGTGTTCGCCTCGAAGCCAGGCAGCGACACGACGCCTCGTGCTTCCGCGGCCGCGATGAGGCCCGCCGCCGTGTCCACACACCAGTGATCGGTGATGGCGATCATGCGGATGCCGAGCGCGTCGCACTGGTCGAGCAACTGCTTGTTGTAGTCGTCTTCAGACGCGTAGCGCTTCGAAGGCTCGTTCTTGCCCTTGTACCCGAACGGGTTCACCTGCAGAGCCGCCCGGATCCAGTTCGCGCCCACGTATTCGGTCATCGCATACTCCCAGTCCGTTGAGCCAGATCTATCTCGGGCAGCGGCAGCACCGTAACCGGCGGGACCGACAGGTTGAGCGCCACCCGCGTCGCGCATCTGACGATTGTGGGCAGGTGCCGAGCAACGCGATACCACGTCTTTCCGCGGCCAGCCAGCGAACCGCGCGGCCCACACAACCCAAGGGCTTCCGGCGGGCCCCCGCAGGTCTTAAGGTCGTGCCGGGCCCGGCAGGCATGTACGCCCCGCGGCGTCGAGTCGCGAGGCGTACACGGTCTGGGCACTGGCGTCGGTTCGTGCGGTGGATGGCCGCCGTCAGCGGCCTCCCGGGAATGCTCAGGCGTACCGGTAGGTCATGGTGATCTTGGGGTCAGCCTGGAAGGCCCAGCCGAAGGCCTGCTGTGCGCCGAGGCTCACGGGCGCGTCGCTACCCGCGGCCAGATTGGCCTGGGGCTGGTTCGGCAGGGCCTCGACCAGCGGCGCCTCGATCGCCGCCGCGAAGTCCAGCGGGAACACCACCGTGACGCCGAGGCGCACGTTCGACACCGGAGCGAGCGAGAGCTGCGGAGCGTACATGGTGAACCGGTACTTGCGGGGGTCGCCGTCCGCCGGGACGAGCTTCTCGCTGGCGTGGATGCGCAGCACCTGCTGACCAGCCGGGATGGTGAGGTCGGCGATCTTGTACTGGGCCGCGTGCTCGATCAGCTGCTCCTTCTCGGGCCGTGCCGGGTCGAGGGTGAGGCCCAGCTTGTCCAACACGGGCTTGATGATGTCTGCCTCGCCGTTGTTGATGCGCTTGAAGTTGACGACATCCTTGAAGTGGTCGTCGGTGGCGGAGACGACCCGCACCATCGCCGAGGTGCCGGACTCGATCTGGCCGGCGAGCACCAGGCGGTAATTGGCCTCGGCGGGGACCTGGACGGTCGCGGTGATGGTGCTGTTGGCGACGTCGTACGCGTCGGCGCTGAACTGGTAGGTCGGGGCCACGGACTCGATGTCGACGTTGATGCTCTGACGCAGAAGCGCGAGGTCGGTGGTGATGGGGGTGGACATAGGAGTTTCTCCTCCTGTTGGGCCTGGCTAGCCAGACGCTTTGCGAGACATGCTGTGCTTGTTGTACTAAGCATGGCACGCCACTCCAGATCTTTGCAAGCCGTTCCTCGCAATGCTCAGTGCGCGAAGCGTACGATCGTCGGCATGGTCCACCACTCCCCACCGACCCGACCCCAAACTGACGACCAAGCATTGGGCGACTACCTGAGACAGTCCCGCCAAGCACTCGGCTTGACCTTGCGGGCGGTCGAGGCTCGAACCAATAGGTCCGTCACCAACGGCTACCTGAGCCAGATAGAGAAGAACAGCATCAAACGTCCCTCCCCCAACGTGCTGTTCAACCTGGGCGAGGTGTACGGCATCGACTACAGCGACCTCCTCAAACGCGCCGGCCACCACGTCCCAAGCGCGACCAGAGATGCTGCCCCCGGATCCGGCAACGACTTGCTGGGCGGGATTCCACTGCGGGCCATCCAGGAACTCACCGAAGAGGAGCGGAAAGAACTGACGCAGTACATCGCCTTTCTCCGTCAACGGCGCCAAGCTCGAGGCGACCGGCACACATGAGCGAACTTCAAGTCCCGTCGCACACCGACATCCGGCGCATTGCCCGAGGCTCTCTCGTGTCCGCCTGCGCTCTCGACCTCACGCCCACTCCCGTGCAAGACGTCGTCCAGGCCGTCGGCCTGCACCAGGAGAACCTGTTCGACCTCGGCGAGGACGTCCCGCCAACGATGCTCACCATCATCAAGAAGCTGTCGGGCCGGGTGCTGGGCGGCATGGCCATCAAGGAGCGCACCGTATACGTCGACGCCGGCCTGCCTATGCCTCGACGACGGTTCACAACCGCCCATGAGCTCGGCCACGATGCCCTCCCGTGGCATGAGGCCGCCTACTTCGCAGACGACCACCACACGCTTTCACCGGCGACCCGCCATGAACTGGAGCGCGAAGCGAACCTCTATGCGGCCGAACTGCTCTTTGGTCTCGACCGGTTCACCGAGGAGGCCGACAGCTACGCGCCCAGCCTCGGCGTAGCCATGGAGCTCGCGAACACCTATGAGGTGTCGGCTCACGCGGCTCTCCGTCGATACGCAGCAACGAGCCGACATACCGTCGCGCTGGTCAGCATGGGCGACTACACGGTCCGGCACGGCACCGCCCTCAAGGTCTTTCCCGAGCAGTGCGCCACCTCTCCCACGTTCGTAAGCAGGTACGGCGCGGTCACCACCCTCGTGGGAAGCACGATGAAAATCGACGGCACTGAGGCGTTCGAGACACTCGCCAAGCTGTCACGGGGGGTACACGACGAACCCATTGACCTGTCCCTCGATACGTCTCGCGGGCTGACCAAGTTTCAGGCACACCTTTTTCATAATGGGCGGCTGAGGTTCATGCTTCTCACACGCAGGCAGCTGCTTGGAAGGCGTCTTCGCGCGGTCAACACTCCTCAGTGACTCCGGCGGTCGCCTGGGTGGAACACGTCACGGACGTAAAGAGTCTGCGGGGCCATCAGCTGGCTGGCATCTCAAGAGGTTCATGGATATCCAGCCGACTGGGAGACCAAGAGCGTACAGCGTCGAAGAACCCGGAGCGTGCGCATCATTCCGCCTATGCCCAAGGCCGTCTTGTAGCCGTGACCCAATGCCACTGTGGCTCACCAGCATGGGATCCGACGTCGCCGACCTGTGGCGTCACTGCCTGAAACCCGAGCGGGTCCCCTCGACTCCCATCGACGGCGGCTGACGGTCCTCCGGACGCCGGACGCGCGGGTTGCTGTTCTGTGCGTCCTCGTCAGTGTGCTTCGCGAGGACGTCAGATACGGCGATGTGGGCGGTCTCGTTGTGAGCGGCGTCGAGCAGTCGGTATAGGCCGAGAGCGGCTTCGCCAACCCCCTCGAGGTGGAGCCGAGCCGCATCGATGGCCAGGTCAGGGTCCTCGATCTCGGGTAGGGCGTCCATCTTGAGCACGTGGACCTCCTTGGCCTGGGCGAGGATGTCACCAAGCTGCCTCGCGGCCTGAGGTAGCGCAGCGACAGCATCGGCCAGATGGGCCAGGACGACGTCGACCTCGGCGGGCGTCATGTCCGGTCGGGTCAAAGTGGTCCGGCACAGGTGCCGGATCGCGTACTCAGCAGCCCGTGCACTGTCGATCACCTGGCTGGCCTGGTCCAACGGAGTGTCGTGGTCACTCATGCCGCTCACCACCGAGCCGAAGGGATGCGACGCAGAGCGGCCTCGAGCTCGTCGAGACGGATGCGGATGGGGCGTCGGCCGCACTGGTAGGCGGGGATGGTGCCGTCGGCGATGCGGCGTCGGATGGTCTTGACCGAGAGGGACATGACCTCTGCTGCCTCTTCGAGGCTGAGGTAGACCGGGAGCGTCTTCTCAGTCATGGATCCGCTCCTCGTGTCGTGTCGGGGTCGCGGAGCTGAGGAAGCGGCGGGCTTCGGCGACGGTGATGTAGAGGCGACCGCAGCCGTTGAACCGTGCCCAGCGCGGGCCGATGCCGCGCCTGCGCCAGTCGCGCACCGTGCGTTGCGGGGTTCGGATGAGGTCGCAGAACTCCTCGAAGGTGATCAGTCCTCGGTCGTCCCAGTCCTGGGGGATCTGGATCGGGTTCATTGACGCCACTTCCTCTCTCGTCGTCAGTTGTCCTGGTGTAGTCACCAATGGCGCCGCGAGGGCATTGGGCGATCAGATGCGCGGAATCTCGTCACACCTCGTCATCGACCGATGCCGGGCGGACGGCTGGCCCGAGGCGCGGCCGGGATGGGTTCGGGTGGGCGGCGCGGACCGCGGTGGCGGATGGGGACGTCGAGCTCGTTGGTTCGGGGTGGCGCCTGGGGTCCGTAGCGCTCGAGGTCCTCGGCTGCGGTTTGGGCGGCGTGGCTGGGTCCGAGGTCGGCGCGGTCGCGGCTGAAGACGTCGATCCACTGGGCGCGTGCCTCCTCGAGGGTCTCGGCGAGGAGGTGGGCGGTGTTGTGGTGGCGCCCGCGGGTCATCCCGACGTACGCCGCGGCGGCGCCGGTGGCTTCACCGATGAGCAGGTGCGCCTGGTCCACGGTTTCGCCCTGGGCGCCGTGGACGGTGGTGGCATAGGCGAGCTCGACATGGTGACGGACGTAGTGCGCGGGCAGGGCCCGTGTGCCACCGCGGCCCCGGACCATGAGGCCTCCGTGGTCGTCTGTGCCGGCCACTGTCCAGCGGTCGCGGTTGGCCACACCGAGGTCGCGGTCGTTGCGTCGGGTGGCGATCTGGTCGCCGACACCGACACGTTCGCCGGCTGCCGTGGTCACGGCCCCGGCGGCGTTGGTCTCGCCGGTGACCAGTCGCTGGTCGCGGATCGCGGCGTTAAGGGTGGCGACCTGTTCGCGGGTGTCCGCAATGAGCGTTCCGTCGACGTCGGTAAGAACGGCAAGACGTTCCACCTCGGAGGGGTGGATCGCGATCAGCCCACGCGCGTGCAGCTGGTCGAAGACCTCCCCGGGGCGTTGCCCGGTGCGCATCAGCAGCGTCAGATCGGCGTACTCGGGGTCGCTGAAGCGGTGCACCGTGTTCAGCTCGAGGCAGGCCTCGGGGCGTGCCCAGCGGGCGGCGTGGTCGAGGACGCCGCCGCGGCCGACGGCCGGAAGCTGGTGGCGGTCACCCACGAACGCGACCCGGGACTTGGTCTCGTCGGCGATGGTGAGCAGGGCGCGGGCGACGTCCTGGTCGAGCATCCCGGCCTCGTCGACGAGCAGGACGTCGCCGGGCAGCAGTCGCGCTTGCGCCGAGACGGCATCGCGCGGGACCGGGTTGCGGGACCAGTGGCCTTCCTCGTCCCAGCGGAAGCCGTGCTGGTGGACCAGCCACGCGCTGGTGAACGCGGCGGCTCCGAGCTGTTCTTGGGCGACCTGGGCTGCTTTCAGGGTCGGGGTCACCACCATCAGCCGCGCGTCCTGCATCTCGAGCAGCTCGCGGGCGGCGGCCAAGGTGGTGGTCTTGCCGGCGCCGGCCGCGCCCTCGATCACCAAGAGTGTCGCGGTGCCACCGAGTGCCGCGACGACCTCGCGTTGGGCGTGGTCGAGGTGACGCCCCGCGACCACGTCGCCGACCCGAAGGCTGGTCGCGGGCTGTTCGGCGCGTGCGGTGAGCCGGGCGATGAGGTCGGCCTCGACGTCGAGCACCTTTCGCGAGGTCAGCGAGCGCACGTGCTCGGGTACGTCGTCACGCGCGAGCAGCGGCACGCAGTGGACGACAGCACGGTCGCTCAGGTCCTCGACCAGCTCGTGGCGTACCGGCGCCGGCCCCACGACGTCGACGAAGGCGATGATCCGCTCGACCTCGCCGCGGATGTCGGCGGCGTTCCAGCTCGACCGACGCGCCCCCAGACGCGTCAGCACCAGGTCGACCACCGCGTCCCGGTTGACCCGTCCGATCGGGACGGCACGGTGCTCCACCCCTAGGGTCGGGGGAGTGAAGCCGAGCTGGTACAGCTCGTCGACCCACCTCTGTCGGAGCTCGGCGCCATCTGTCGGCACGACCTTGTCGGGCCGGGCTTGCGCCCACGCGCGACGGTCCCAGGCGCGTCGCAGCGTGGGGCCCGGCTCCTCGTCGGGGTGCTCGCGGCGCCACTGGGCCTCGTAGCGGTCGATGTTGCGGGTGATCTGGGCGGCGCGGGCGCTGAACTCACCGGCGTACTGCGCGAGCTCGGCGACCTCGCCGGTAGCGGGGTCGAGGGTGTAGCCGTGCGCAGTGAGGACCCTGCGGAACTCGGGGTCGCACATGACGGCGGCGTGCCCGATCCCGTTGATCGCCTCAATGCTGTCCACGACGCCGACCGAGTGCAGACCCCGCCAGGCGCCGGCGGCGAAGACGCGGGCGTTGATCTGCAGGTGCAGGTGGCGGTGCGGATCACCGGCCCGGCTCGTGTAGTGCCGCACCACCGCGGCCTCAAGTTTCTCGACCGGGATCTGGACCTGCCGCCCACGGGGCCCGACCCGGGTAGTGGCGTGGTCGGCGAGCCAGCCGATGATCTCGGCCGCGGCCTTGTCCTGGGCGGCGTCGTACGCGACCGCGATCTCAGGGTGCACGGCCGCGGCAAGCGACCATGTCTTCGGACCGTTGACCACGACCTCGACGAACCGCAGACCCTGCGCGTCCTGCCGCAACCGGCCCTTCGGCGCTCCGGTCTCGACGTCGTACCCGGCGACCCACCGTTCGTAGGCCGGCCCATCCAGCGTCCCCCCAGCCCTGACCCCGCGCTCCTCGCCGGGTCCCCCCGGACGTCCCCCCTCGGGCGTGGGCGTGGCGACGTAACGATCGGCCAGGCCCGTGCCCTCGGCGAGGTAGTAGTCATCGACCCGGGACCGGTCCGCCTCGACGTACGAACGCGCGGCGCCAGCCGAGCCGCGGTAGAACTTGACCCCACCGTGCACGCCTCGTCACCGCCCGTCAGCCGTCGTCACCTAGCCTTGAAATGACTCACGGCCCGCCCATGTGGGCGGACCGATCTACGGACCTTCGTAGCATGCGTGCCGCTCGGTTTGAAGGCGCTTGCAGCGCTCTAGACGGTTCAGGTTTCGAGCTCGTTACTCGTCGTCAAGGAATCGGCGACGGATTGATTCGGGCTCGGCAGCGTGAGCGGCCTTCTCGTGTGGAGTGATTGCGGGAGCGCATTCCTCGACTGCGTTCGTCAACCATGTACGCGAGGAACTCTCCCTCCGTGCGGCAGGTGCCAACCGAGCGACTCAAACCGGCTGCCCTCGGCCGGGAGGTAGACCGCAGACAGGCAATCTGTAGCCGGGTCTACACATCGGCGATGTGCAGGCCATCGGCTACGAGAAGGGGCGGATCACGGGTTCGACAGGTCCGCAGCGTCGACAGTGCCGTCCCAGAGCCCGATCTTCTCCTCACGGTGCTCATCACGACTGCCGTCGGCGTACTCCAGGCTGGCGCGCTCGAACGAGCGGAACTGGTAGATCGCCTGATTCATGTTGGCGGCGTTGAACAGGCCGATGCTGTTGAGGGTCTTGAAGTCGTCGACAGTGAGGCCGGTGACGCGGGTGAACAGGTCGGAGTCGATGGCCTCGATGACGTGCTTCAGCGCCTCCTCGCGGAAGTCGGTGACGAACATGAACACCGGGATCTTAGCGAGGAACTTCTGAAGCTTCTCGCGGATCTCCTTCTTTCTCTTCGCGTTCTCCGACTGCTGCTGTCTCTCCTCGGGGCCGAGGTTGCCGCCCTTCTCCCGTTTGGCCTTCTTCAACAACTTCGTGGTCGTGACGACCTTCTCGGCGTTGTTGATCAGGGCGCGGAAGTCCTCGATCTGATCGAGGGCGGCCAGCAAGTCGGGGTTGTCGAGCACCTGGGAAAGCGTGTGCTCGTTGACCTCGACGAGCAGCGGGGAGTTCCATCGCTGGGCGAGGGCGGTGGCACCGATGCCGGCGGTGGCCCAGTCCATGACCGCGGCAGCGTCCAGCTTGGTCATCGTGCCGCCGGCGAAAGCGTAGATCGGCAGGTAGTTCAGCAGTTGCCCGATGGCCTCGGCCGGAGTGGCCTCGCCGGTGGATCCGAGCTTGATGCCGTACTCCGAGACGAGCCCGAGCGCGCGGTTGGGGTCGAACTCGAAGACATAGCAGGTCTCCTTCAACACGTCGACGTTGCCCTCGGCGTCTCGGTACGCCCAGGGCGACTGGATCCGGAAGGCGGCCTGGAAGTAGGACTCGGGCGACTTCAGCGACCGCAGCATCAGGATCGCACTCCACTCGGGGACGGTCACGCCAGTCATCAACTTCCCGCAGGACAGCGTGATGGTGCCGGACGAGTCGTGCTTCTTCGCCGCCCCGATGGCGGCCTCGACGGGCGGTTTGGCGTCGGCGCCCATCCCGGCCTTGCTCCCCGCCGCGACCACGACCTCGTAGCCGGAGAAGAAATTGTGGGCCTCCAGCGCATCACTCATAGCGAAGCAGGAAGCAACGTCCGGGAGGTACCAGACGGCGTGCTTCACAGCGGACTTGAAGGCCTCGGATTCATAGGGGAACGGCGCCTTCTGTCCGGTCAGCACGAGCGCCTTCATCTGGTCCGAGAGCTTGCCGCGCAGCATCTCCAGGAACTCGGTGACGCGGGTTGGGTCGGCAAAGGTGCACGCGCCGTCGTCCTGGGCCTTCTTCCCCGCGCCGACTTCGGCCTTGAAGTATTCGGTCAGGATAAAGCCGTTGAACTCCCCATCCTCGGCGTACGCCGTGGCGTCGGCCCCGAGCTCGTAGGTGAACATCTCCATCCGGGGCAGTTCCCGGTAGGGGTTCGCCCGGCCGTCCTTGGCGGAGCCGCCGTCCCACTTCGCTTTCGCCGACTGCTCGTCGACATAGGTCCAGTTGAAGACCGCGTCCTCGGTGAACTCGCCGTTGGTGATGGCACGGAAGGGGGTGCCCGACAGGTACAGATAGTGCTCAGCGGTGAGCCCCAGGTCCTCCTCGGTGACCTGCTCGTCTGGCTCCTCCTGCTCGGCCTGATCCTTGTCGGTCGGATCGTAGAGATCGCGGGCATTGTCGCGCCACGCGCCGAAGTGGTACTCGTCCAGGACGATGCAGTCCCACGAGATCTGGTGGATCGCCTCGTTGTGCGATTTCACCTTGCCGTCGGTCGACTTGCCGTTGAGGTCCTGGAAGGACGCGAACCAGACCAGCGGGTCCGGCCCGGTGGCGGAGTCCTCACGCTCGTCCGGGTCGGTGTCACGGTCCACGAACCGCCACCCGGAGAAGTCGACGTGGGAGAGGAGGTCGTCGCGCCAGGCGGTCTGCACGGCCGGCTTGTACGTGAGGACGAGGACGCGCTTCCAGCCCAACCGCTTCGCTAGCTGGTACGCCGTGAACGTCTTGCCGAACCGCATCTTCGCGTTCCACAGGAACTTGGGCTGCTTGCCCCGGCCCGCGTGGGCGGTGAAGTAGTCCGCGGTGAGGTCGACGGCAGCTTGCTGCTCGGGACGCATCCCGAACGACTGGGTGCGCTTGGAACCGAGTTCTTGTCTGGTGCGGACCTGGTTGATCGCAACCTTGACCTCGTCCAGTGTGCACTCGAACCACTCGCCACCGGGGCGGACCACGCCCGCGGCCACCAGCGCGGCGTGGACGTCGTGGTCGGTGAACTCCGTCCCGTCCTCCCGCGAAGCGACCTCATCGAGCAAGATCGTGACGCCCACCAGGTCCGGGTACGCGGTGCCGAGCTGCTCCTTGATCCGGGTCCGCGCGGTGGGCTTGGTGGTCTCGCCGACCTTGATCAGACCTGTCCCGGTGACCCTGGACTGGCGGACGGTGCGCTCCCACTCCTGGTCCTGCTTGCCGAGAACGGAGTAGGCGTAGATCCGCTTCGTCACGCCTCGTCCCCGGGCTCCTCGACCACCGGCCCGGGCCGGTATCTCGCCCCGCCCGGTAGGTGCGAAGCGGGGATCGGTGAGTCGAGGGACAGGACCACGTCACGGGGCTTGATCGACGCCTCGATGTACGTCCGCTCGTCGTCATCGAGCCCGAAGTGGTCGTAGAGATCCTCGTCGGTCCAACGCCTGGTCATGTCGAGCATCGGAACGAACCTGAACCGCTCGGGAGTGAGGTGCTGGGTGGTCTTGCGCTGGAGCACCAGGAACCTGACAAACTTCGTAACGAGGTAGTGCGCGTAGTTCTCGGTCTGCTCGGCCGAGTCGAACACGCCAGCCACGAGGTAGGTGTCGGTGCAAACGGAACCGGGAGCCAGCGCGATGGGCTCACCGATGACATACGCCTCCTCGCGACCATGACCATCTCCGGCAACAGGCAACAGGACCTTCCAGCGATTCACCCACTCCGCCTTACGCTCCAGCTGCTCCGGCGAGATGTAGCCCACTCGACTCCCCAGAATGAGAGGTAGTGATCCCTTGAAAGGAGCGGGCCGATCACCCTTGTAGTTGGTGGTCAACGATGCTCCGAACGGGATGCGCGAGCTGACGACATCCGCCAGCGAACCCCCGCTCGACACTGCCTCGTGCACCCTGTCGATCAGCGCAGCTGCACGGTTGTCACGGACCAACACGCCTTGTCCACGACGGAGATCCCGCCTGGAGTTCGCCTTGATGACACCATTCACGCGGGTCGAGAACTCGCAGTCGCCGTTGTACTCACGGTCCCAATGGAAGTACGACACCCCGCCCTTGATCTCCACCCCCGGGAAGCAGTCGAACAACTTGGGATTGTCCACAATGACGCGCATCCGACGGTCGGCAATCATCCGGGTGCGATAGTCCGCTAGCCCGAGGCCGCCCGTGAACCACCGGGAGGGCGTGATCATCAATACGTGCCTGGGCCGCAGCGCGATGGCGGCCTCGACGAACTTCTGATAGACGGGGGTTGAGTCCACGGACGTGGTGTACGACGACCTCGGCGAGCAGCGTGGCGTCGTGACGTGAGGCGGCCACCGCGTGATCCTTCAGAAGACAGCTGAAAGTCCACCTGAAGGAGATCAACGCGATGACCGCGAACCACAGTATTGACCCTGCCCAGTTCTTGTCCGAGCACCTCGAGCGCGCCGAGCCCGACTTGTTGCGATGCATGCTCAAGACGTTCATCGACGCCTTGATGGGCGCCGAGGCCGACGCGCTGTGTGGCGCGCCTTTCGGTGCACGCACCGAGGATCGGGTCAACTCCCGCAACGGGTACCGGGCCCGGGAGTGGGACACCCGGGCCGGAACAATGGAGGTAGCCATCCCCAGGCTGCGTTCGGGGTCCTACTTCCCCGACTGGCTGTTGGAGCGGCGCCGGCGGGCCGAGCGGGCGCTGACCACGGTGGTGGCGACCTGCTACCTGCTGGGTGTGTCCACCCGCCGGATGGAGAAGCTGGTCGAGACCCTCGGCATCACCCGGCTGTCCAGGTCCCAGGTCTCGGTGATGGCCAAGGAGCTGGACGAGCACGTGGCCGACTTCCGGTCCCGACCGTTGGACGCCGGCCCCTACACGTTCGTGGCCGCCGACGCTTTGGTGTTGAAGGTCCGCGAGGGCGGCCGGGTGGTCAACGTGCACGCCCTGGTGGCCACCGGTGTCAACGCCGACGGACACCGGGAGATCCTGGGCCTGCAGGTCACCTCCGGCGAGGACGGCGCCGGGTGGCTGAGCTTCTTGCGGGACCTGACCGCCCGCGGCCTGTCCGGGGTGGCCCTGGTCACCAGCGACGCCCACCAGGGCCTCGTCGCGGGGATCGGCGCCACGCTGCCGGGCGCGTCATGGCAACGTTGTAGGACCCACTATGCGGCGAATCTGATGAGTGTTACCCCCAAGGCCAGTTGGCCGTGGGTACGAACCCTGCTCCACTCCATCTACGACCAGCCCGACGCCGATTCCGTTGTCGCGCAATACGACCGGGTCCTGAACGCGCTGACCGAGAAGCTGCCCAAGGTCGCCGAACACCTCGAGGACAACCGGGCAGACGTCCTGGCGTTCACCGCGTTCCCCAAGGAGATCTGGAAACAAATCTGGTCCAACAATCCGCAGGAGCGACTTAACAGAGAGATCCGTCGCCGGACCGACGTGGTCGGAATCTTCCCGGCCCGCGACTCCCTGATCCGCCTCGTCGGTGCCGTCCTGGCCGAGCAACACGACGACTGGATCGAAGGGCGACGCTACCTCGCCCTGGACGTCCTAGCCCGCTCCCGCAAGAGCCCGCCCGACGCCACCA
>JAABUR0100003549.1_pt1 | contig 21805 bp, 22 predicted proteins | sample 5560091 | NCBI WGS metagenome assembly JAABUR01 (sample SAMN10711879, study PRJNA513375) | rock metagenome | isolation source: Antarctica rocks | place: Antarctica: Victoria Land, University Valley sud
CTGGATCCGCGTCATCTACCGCTGCTGGAACACCACCACCCCCTACGACCCAACCAAACACGGCAACGCCGCAACACTTCTACAACACCAGACCGCAGCCTGACGTTGACACAGGGGGTGTCATGAGAGCAACGCTAGAAGCAATTGGTGCCAGTTTCTGGCCTGAATGCGACCAGAATCGAACCCATGGCCAACACCAGTTCGCGGATGCTGCGGTTGTTGTCGCTGCTGCAGACCCATCGGCACTGGTCCGGTGACGATCTGTCGGACCGGCTGGAGGTGTCCATCCGGACGCTGCGCCGGGACATCGACCGGCTGCGTGATCTCGGGTATCCGGTGCAGGCCAGCCGCGGGGTGGATGGTGGCTATCAGCTGGCGCCGGGAGCCGCCCTGCCGCCGCTGGTGCTCGACGATGAGGAAGCGGTGGCATTGGCGGTCGGCCTGCAGAATGCGGCTCAGGGTGGCGTTTCTGGGCTGGCCGAACCGTCGGTGCGGGCACTGACCAAGGTGGTGCAGGTGATGCCGCCGCGATTGCGGCGTCGGGTCGACGCACTGCGGTCGGCGACCGTCGCGCCGGATTGGTCCGGCTCCGCACCGAGCCTGGATCCCGAGGTGCTGGTCGCCGTTGCCCAGGCCTGCCGGGACACCGATCGTCTCGAGTTCGGCTACACCGCGGCCGACGGCGCCGTCACCGAGCGGCTGGTCGAGCCACTGCGTTTGGTGCCGATCGAGCGCCGCTGGTATCTGGTCGGCTATGACCTGCGGCGGCACGACTGGCGCAGTTTCCGGCTCGACCGGCTGACGGGGCCGCGGCGCACCGGTGTGCAGTTCCGGCCGCGGGAGCTGCCGGCCGACGACGCAGCCAGCTTCGTGCTGGCTCGGCTCGACAGGGTGCAGTCGACGATCAGTGTCGAGGTCATGGTCGACGCCGACCCGGATCAGGTCGACCGCACGATCGGCCGATGGGCGAGTGTCCAGGCGCATCCCGGTGGCGGCTGCCTGGTGCGGATTCAGGCCGACTCGCTGTTCTGGCCGGCGATGGCGATGGGCGCGCTGGACGCCGACTTCTCGGTGATCTCACCGCCGGAGTTCGTCGATTACCTGCGGCATTGGATCGACCGGTTCGGCCGGGCGGTGTCGCCGGCGTCCTGATCGGTTCAGGTCAACAGATCACGCAGCACGATGGTCTGGTCGCGGCCAGGACCGACACCGATCGCCGAGATCCGGGAGCCGGACAACTCCTCGACCCGCCGGACGTAGGCCTGGGCATTGGCCGGCAACTCGTCGAAGTCCCGGCACCCGGTGATGTCCTCGAACCAGCCGGGCAGATACTCGTAGATCGGCTCCGCGTGGTGGAAATCTGTCTGGGTCAGCGGCATCTCGTCCAGCCGCTCGCCGTCGACCCGGTAGCCGACGCAGATCGGTACCTGCTCCAGCGACGACAACACATCCAACTTGGTGAGGAAGTAGTCGGTGATGCCGTTGACCCTGGTGGCGTAGCGGGCGATCACCGCATCGAACCAGCCGCAGCGTCGATCGCGGCCGGTGTTCACCCCGACCTCGCCGCCGGTCTTGCGCAGGTACTCGCCCCATTCGTCATTCAGCTCGGTGGGGAACGGGCCGGAGCCGACCCGGGTGGTGTACGCCTTCAGAATGCCCATCACCGTGGTGATCCTGGTGGCGCCGATCCCGGCGCCGGTGGCCGCCCCGCCGGAGGTCGGATTGGACGAGGTGACGAAGGGATAGGTGCCGTGATCGACGTCCAGCAGGGTGCCTTGGGAACCCTCCATCAGCACATGCTCGCCACGAGAGATGGCCTGGTCCAACAACAATCGGGTGTCTGCGATCCGGTGCGCGAACTGCTCGGCCTGGGCCAGCACATCGTCCAGGATCTTCCGCGGATCGATCGCCCTGCGGTTGTACACCTTGACCAGGATCTGGTTCTTCAGCTCCAGCGCCGATTCGATCTTCTGCTCCAGGATCGACGGGTCGAGCAGGTCCTGGGCCCTGATCCCCATCCGGGCGACCTTGTCCTGGTACGCCGGTCCGATACCGCGGCCGGTGGTGCCGATCTTCGCCTTGCCGAGATAGCGCTCGGTGACCTTGTCCATCGCGATGTGGTACGGCATCACCAGGTGCGCGTCGGCACTGATCAGCAGCCGCGAGGTGTCGACGGCCCGCTTCTCCAGTTCACCGAGCTCCTGCAGCAACGCCTCGGGATTGACCACCAGCCCGTTGCCGATCACGTTGGTCACGCCAGGCGTCAGGATGCCGGACGGAATCAACCGGATGGCGAACTTCTGACCGTCCGGCAATACCACCGTATGGCCGGCGTTGTTGCCGCCCTGATAGCGCACCACCCACTGCACCCGCTCGCCGTACAGATCGGTGGCCTTGCCCTTGCCCTCGTCGCCCCATTGGGCTCCGATCAGCACCATGACGGACATGGCACACTCCCCTTCCTAGGCTGCGCCGTGACGACCGGGCAGCTCGACGACTGACGCATCCGGGCGGCGGCACGCTGGTCCGCCGGTGGCGCTAAGAAGGGTAGCCGTGAGCTGATGCCGCAATTCGACTCGGCCGGATCGCTGACGGTGATCGCCACCCGCAACCCGGGTGCCGGCGCGCTGGATCCGGCGAACGGTGGTCCGGATCCTGCCGACGGCAGACCGGATCATGGTGTGGCCGACGCCGAGGACCGGGTGGCTGCCGAGGTGCTGGCGGCGCTGGACGGCGAGCAGGTGCACTTCACCGGTCGGCGGCCCGGCAAGGAGATCGACCAGCTGTTGTCCGGCCGGATCCTGGTGATCGGTGACGACGCCGACCTGGCAGCGGTGGCCACCCGGCTGCAACGGCGCGAGCTGTTGGCAGCGGTGGAGGTCGCCTATGCCCCGGTGTCCAGAACGCCGGTGGCCCAGCTCTGGTCGCTGCCGGTCGGCGCCCGGTCGGTACCACTGGCCCGGCGCGGCGATCCCGACCTGGTGCCGCTCTTGCGCGACGACAAAGGCGGAGTGCTGGTCGGCGAGGCCACCATCGGTCCGGTCCGCGGGTCGGTCTACATCGACGAATACCGGGTGCTGAACGGCCCGGCCCGTGGCCTCATCATCCAGCCGGACGCGGCGAAGGGCCTGTCGGTGACGGTGGTTTACCGCCGGGTGCTGATGTTCGGCCGACGGCCGATCAGCCAACAGGGACGCGCGCTGGAGATCAACGTCGCGCCGACCCGATTGATCGCCGATGGCCGGGAACGCGAGACGCCGGTGGACCGCTGGAACTACTACAAGCACACCGAACCGATGCGGCTGGTCCGCGGCGTCGTCGACTGATCTGTCGCTGAGCTGGACGACCGAGCGGTCACGGCTGAACCGCTACGGCAGCAGCTCCGCCGGAATCTGCGGGTCGGCGTCCTGCAGGAACGCCCGCACCCTGGCCACCTCATCGACCTCGTCGATCTGGGCGGCGGCCTGACCCAGCGCGGCCAGCGCCCGCAGAAATCCGCGGTTCGGCTCGTGGGAGTACGGCACCGGACCGGCACCCTTCCACCCGTTGCGGCGCAACGTGTCCAGCCCGCGGTGATAGCCGACCCGGGCGTAGGCATAGCCGGCCACGTCGTCGCCGGCGTCCAGTGCCGCCTCGGCCAGCACCGCCCAGGCCAGGCAGGACGTCGGATGGGTACGGGCCAGTGACTCCGCCGACTCGCCGGCGGCGAGTCGGGCAGCCACCGGATCCACCGGCAGCAGGACGGGGTCGGGGCCGAGCAGGTTGTGCATCATCTGCCCATCCTGCCCGGCCCGCGGCCGGCCGATGCCGGCGCCTCGAACAAACGGGAGCCCGGCCGAACGGCAGCTCAGACGAACTGGGCGGCCAGCGCTGCGTCCACCGAGCGGTAGTGCTCACCGGCCGCCCTGACCAGTTCAGCCAGTGACTGGAGTGCCAACTGTCGTTCGTCGGCGGCCGCCGACCAGCGGGCCTTGAGTGCCTGATACGCCGTCAACGCCTCGGCGGACATGTCTGCCGTGCCACCGACGATGCCGTCCAGTTCCCGCAGGTGGCCCTCGATCCGTCCCCAGGTCGCCTGCAAACCGTCGTGCCCGGATGCCAACGCGGAGTACCGCACGGTGATGGACGTCATCGGACGGCCGTCGGGATGGACTCGGCCAGCGCCGACTCGGCCTTGGCATACTGCCCGCCGGTCGCAGTCAGGGTGGCACCGTGGCTGACCAGCGCATCCTTGATGCTGGTGGCCTGCTGCAGGTGACCCGACATGATCGCCGCAAACCGGGGCGCCGCCTCCGTCGACTGCCAGCCGGCGGTGATCTGCCCGAGCATCTCGTGCATCGCCGCAATCTCCCCGGCCAGCGCCGTGGCCACCTCCGACACCCCACCGCCGGCAGCGGCGATCCGTTCCGCCGAAACCGTGAACCCGTCCATGGTCCCCCTCCACCCGACGCTCAGCAGCGCCGATCTTCACGGCCGGTTCGACCGCCCACCGGCCCAGCGCCGGTCACTACCATGCTGACCCACCACTGCTCCGGGCGCCGGCCCGCGACCGGCAAATGTGGACAACCCGCAATGTGTGGACAACCCGCTGGTCCAGCTGATCGGCCGCCGATTCTGACCGACGGCGCCCGATGACTTCGGCGACCGGTGCCGGTCGGTACTGGCGACCACCCACTGACGGTCGCCACCAGCGACTGTCGCCGCTCGCAGAAGGAGCAGTCCGTGAATCAGCAGCAACCGATCACCGAGTTCACCGGTGCATTCAGCGATCCAGCGGCCACGGCGACCCCGTGGACCGATGTCGACGCCCTGTTGACCGAGGCCGAGATCTTCTGGATCACCACCGTCCGACCGGACGGCCGGCCGCACCAGACACCGCTGATCGGTGTGTGGCTGGACACCCGTCTGCACATCTGCACCGGGCTGGCCGAGCGCAAGGCTCGCAACCTGGAGCAGAACCAGCACTGCCTGGTCAGCACCGGGAACAACTCCTACAACAGCGGTCTGGACATCGTCGTCGAGGGTGACGCCGTCCGGGTCACCGAAGAACCGCGGCTGCGGACGCTCGCTGCCGCCTGGGAAGCAAAGTACGGCAGCAACTGGCACTTCGAGGTGAGCGGCGGCGCCTTCACCAGCGGTGACACCTCGGCCGCGGTCTTCGCCATCGCGCCCGCCAAGATCCTCGCCTTCGGCAAGGGAACGTTCAGCCAGACCCGCTATCGGTTCGCCGGCTGAACGTCTTGGGGCATCACAGTTGCGGCGCCAGGAACGCCGCCAACGCGGCGGCGTACATCGGCTGATCCAGCGCGCCGGCCACTTCCCTGGCCGAATGCATCGACAGCATCGGCGCACCGAAATCGACCGTGGTGGCGCCGGTGATCGCCGCCGTCATCGGCCCGACGGTGGACCCGCACGGCATGTCGGAGCGGACGACGAACCGTTGGGTCGGCACGCCGGCCTGCTCGCAGGCCAGCACGAACGCGGCGGCACCGACCGAATCGGTGGCGTACCGGCCCTTGTTGTTGATCTTCAACACCGGACCGCCGTTGATCGCGATCGGGTGTTCGGCTTCGTGCCGCTCGGGATAGTTCGGATGGATCGCATGGGCCATATCGCCGGACGCCACGATGCTGGCGGACAGCGCCCGCAGGTAGTCCTCCCGATCGCCGCCGGCGGCCAGCACGATCCGCTCCAGCACCGTCGGCAGCAACGTCGATCCGGCGCCGGCCGCCGACGTACTACCGACCTCCTCATGGTCGAACAGCACGATCAGCCGGGTGTGATCGCCGGCCGCCGCGCCGTCGACATCGGAGTCCAGCAGCGCCCGGACTGCCGCGAAGGCAGTGGCCAGATTGTCCAGCCGACCCGAGGCGACCAGATCGCCATCCCGGCCGATTCGCCGGGCCGGCGTCAGCTCCACCGTCATCAGGTCCCAGCCCAGGACGTCATCGGCGGTGGCGCCGATCTGCTCGGCCAGGTACCCGCGGAGGTCGCCCGGCCCGCTACCGACCCCCCAATGCGGCGCCAGATGCTGCTGATGATTGAGCCGCAGGCCCTCCTCGTTCACCTCGCGATGCAGGTGGATGGCCAGTTGGGAGATCCGCAGGATCGGATCGGTGAGGTGCACCAGTTCGCTGCGCACGCCGGCCGAATCCCGCAGCGACACCCGACCGGCCAGCCCCAGGTCACGGTCAAGCCAGGAGTTCACCAGCGGGCCGCCGTAGGCCTCCACCCCGAGCAGTTGCCAGCCGGCCCTGGTGACGTCGGGACGCGGCTTGATCCGCAGGTTCGGGCTGTCGGTGTGCGCACCCACGATCCGAAACCGTCGGCGGCCACCGGCGGAATTCCAGGCGATCAGCGAGCCGCCGCGGATCAGGAAGTAGCGGCCGGGAACGGTCGGGAACTTCTCGGTCTCGGTGATCTCGGTGTACCCGCCGTTGGCCAGCAGGGCAGCCGCCTGTCGGCAGGCATGGAACGGTGTCGGGGAGGCATCCAGAAACCGGCACAGCTCGGTAACGATCTTCTCGCCGGCCGGGTCGGCGACGGTGGACTCGGCGGAGGATCCGGTACGGGTTGCCATGATCGAGAACTGTTCCACATCGGCGCCGACCAATCCGGTGGCGCTGGTGCGGCGTACCACAGTCAGTTCCGAGCGGTGCCGCCGCGGCCCGTTGAACCAACACGGCCCGCGGCTCGTGCACCTGTGAGGAGATGAGATGAACAGCAGCAGACGCGGTTATCTGATGGCGATGGTCGTCGGGGCAGCGATCATCGGCGGTGCCACTGCCGGTGTGAGCGCGATGGCGTCCGCGCCGGTGATCAGCGCCGAGGCGCCCTCGGCCAGCACTGCGCCGGCCAGCAGCGCGTCGGCCGGACCATCGTCGGCCGATCCGTCCGCAGCGCCCGGCAGTCCGCCCGCCGGCAGTGACATCCCTTCTGCTGCAACGACTTCGGTGATCACCCCCAGCGAGACGCCCGCACCAACCGGGAGCGAGAACTCAGCGCCGACCAGCCGGAGCACAGCTGGTCGGTCGAACACCACCGCACCGGCGAAGACGGCCGGGCCTAGCCGGCCCACCACCGCCCCGTCCACCACTGCCCCGCCCAGTGCCGCACCGCCCAGTGCCGCACCGCCCAGTGCCGCACCGCCCAGTGCCGCACCGCCGGCGGCGAGCAAGTACAAGGACGGTCAGTACACGGCCAAGGCGGACTACGTCAGCCCCGGCGGCGTACAGAACCTCGGCGTCACGGTGACACTGAAAGCCGATTCGGTGACCGAGGCAAAACTCGACCTGCTGGGTGATGTCGGCATTGCGCACAGCTACCAGGCCCTGTTCGAGTCGGGCTATTCCGCGCAGGTGATCGGCAAGAACATCGACTCGATCCAGTTGGGCGCGGTGGCCGGTTCGTCGTTGACCGGCATGGGATTCAACAAGGCGCTGGCCCAGATCGAGGAGCAGGCTCGTGGCTGACCACCATTTCGAGGCCATCGGCACCCTCTGGCGGATCCACACCGAGTCACCCCTCGATCGGTCGACAGTCGATCGGCTGGAGTCCCGTGCCCTGGAGTTCGACCTGACCTACTCACGGTTCCGCTCGGACACGCTGGTCCGGCAGGCCGCCGAACACCCGGGCAGTTACCGGTTCCCGGACGATGCAGAACCGCTGTTCTCGTTGTACCGCAAGCTGTATGACGTCACCGACGGTGCCGTCAGCCCGCTGGTCGGAGCGATTCTCGAACATCTGGGGTACGACCAGGACTACAGCCTGCGCAGGCGCCCTGGCGGCACGACGGTGCCGGACTGGGACGACGTGCTGCGCGTCGATGGCACCCTGCTGACGACCACCGAACCCATCGTGCTGGACGTCGGCGCGGCCGGAAAGGGTTACCTGATCGACCTTCTCGCCGACATCCTGCGGCAGGGCGGAGTGCGCGACTACCTGATCGACGGCAGCGGCGACCTGATCCACCGCGGTACGGCGGCCTGCCGGATCGGTTTGGAGAGCCCGCTGGACCCGACCATGGTGATCGGGGTGGCCGACCTGCGCAACGCCGCCCTGTGCGCTTCGGCAACGAATCGCCGTGCCTGGGGAGACGGGCTGCATCACATCATCGATCCGGCGACCGCCGAGCCGGCGACCGGAGTACTGGCCAGTTGGGTGGTGGCAGATTCCGCACTGCTGGCCGACGCACTGGCCACCGCATTGTTCCTGGTCGATCCGGCCGTGCTGGCAGCGCATTTCACCTTCAGCTATGTCCGGATGCTGGCGGCCGGCGGCGTCGAGTACTCGATCAACTTCCCGGGGGAGCTGTTCGTATGAGAGCGCGACTGGATACGTTGCTGGGCCGAGTCACCATGTACCGACTCATGGTGTACTGCTTGGGCTTTCTGGTGGTACTGGCGGTGGTCTTCGGCGCCACCGGCGCTGTCGGATTCGCGCCGTCGGCGATGGTGGCCAGCCTCGCCGTGTTGCTGATCGTGACCTACCTGAGCAACCGGATCTTCGCCGGATTGTTCCGGGTGACACCGCATTCGGAGTCCTCGATCATCACCGCACTGCTGCTGTTCTTCGTGCTGCAGCCGAGCTCCGAACCGAAGATCCTGTTCCAGTTGGCCCTCGGTGCGCTGTTCGCCTCGGGATCCAAGTACCTGTTGGCCTTCCGCGGCCGGCACATCTTCAATCCGGCCGCGGTCGGCGCCGTCTGGCTGACCTTGTTCCACTTCTATCTGGCCCTGTGGTGGGTGGGCAGCCCGATCCTGGTGGGTGTCACCGCGGTGCTGGCCATCGTCATTCTCTACCGCACCCGGCGCACCCAGGTCGGGGTGGTCTTCGTGCTGGTGGCTGCCGTCATCATGGTCACCCGGAACCTGATGGACGGCGGCAGCCTCGCCGATGTCATGAAATACGTCTTTGCCCAGACACCGTTGGTGTTCTTCGCCGGATTCATGCTGTCCGAGCCGCTGACGCTGCCGCCGGCCCGCTGGCAGCAGCTGTCCGTGGCGGCGCTGGTCGCTGTGCTGTTCGCGATTCCGATCACCATCGGTGAGTTCCCACTCGGACCAGAGTCGGCGCTCATCGTGGGCAACGCTGTCGCCTTCCTGTTCGGCCAACGCAAGGGCGTCGAACTGGTGATGACGGCGAAGCGCGCGTTGACGCCGAGCAGTATGGAGTTCGCCTTCCGGCCGACCAGATCGCTCGGGTTCCACGCCGGGCAATACCTGGAACTGACGGTGCCGCATCACGGCATGGACTCCCGCGGCGCTCGCCGCGCGTTCAGCATCGCATCGGCACCGCAGCCCGCCGGTGAGGTGAAGATCGGCATCAAGATCGCCGAGAAGGGCAGCTCGTTCAAACGCGCACTGTGCGAGCTGGACGTCGGCGACGTGGTACGGGCCACCGGGGTGGCCGGCGACTTCCTGCTGCCGAAGGACAGCAGCAAGCCGCTGCTGTTGGTGGCCGGCGGAATCGGCATCACGCCGTTCGTCAGCCAGCTCGCGGCGCTGGATCCGGATCACCGCCGCGACATCGTGCTGATCTACGTCTCCGGCGATCCGGCCGAGGTCGGATATCTGGACACCCTGCAGCGATCCGGCGCCCGCGTCGTGGTGCTGTCCCGGACCGCCGCTGCCAACCTGCCGGCCGGCTTCCAGAACGTCACCGCTGCGGCGCTGGACCACGACCAGCTCCGGTCTGTCGTACCGGACATCGACCGGCGGCATGTCTATGTCTCAGGGCCGCCCGGCCTGGTCGACAGCATCAGTGCCGCCGCTCGAAAGCTGAAGGCCAAGAGCATCAAGAAGGACTACTTCTCCGGCTACTGAGTTGCCGGCCGCGGCGTTCTCAGACCGCTGCCCCGGCACCGGCGATCGGTGACGGGGCAGCGGAGCGCAGCGATCCGGGATTACCGGCCCTGCCAGGCCGCCTTCCAGGTGGCCGCGTCGACTTTGCCGGTGCGGGGCAGGCTGTTGCTGGCCTGCAGACTGGCCACCGCCGCTCTGGTGGCCGGCCCGAAGTAACCGGTGCCGGTCAGGCCATAACCGCGATGCCCGAGCGCCCGCTGGAAGCACTGCAGGTCCCGGTAGGTCTTGCCGGAGACCATCACCACTCCACCCCAACGCAGCGCTGTCTGGGAGCTGACCCTGCAGGAGGCGTCGGTGGCCGGCAGGTATTTCGCCGGAACAACCGCTGCCGGCTTGGCGGCCGGCTTCATGTCGGCCCTGGCCACCGCCGTCACCGCCGTGGTGTCGCGCAGATCGTTGGCCGGATCCCAGGCGGAGTACCAGGTCTCGGGACCCACGAACCCGACCACGTGCAGGCCGGCCTTTTGCTGGAGCTTCTTGACGGCAGCCTCGGTGTTCGGACCGAACCAGCCGGTGCCGGTCAACCCGTATCCGTACACGCCGAGTTGCTTCTGGAACTTCTGCAGCGCTTCACCTTCGCTGCCCCGGGACAGTTTCGTGCCGGGGTAGGCGGGAGCCTTGGCCTCCGGAGTGCCGGCGATCTTGTTCTTGACGTTCCAGGCCGCCTTCCAGGTACTCGGACCCACGTAGCCGACGACGTTCAGCCCGGCCTTGGTCTGCAGCTTCAACACCGCCTGGGTGGTCTTCGACCCGTAGTAACCGGTGCCGGTGAGGCCATAACCCATGGCGCCCAACTGCTTCTGGAACGCCTTGAGCGCTGTCGATGAGCTGCCCTCACGGAGCACCGAACCCGGATACGTCGGCGCCCTGGACGGTGCCGGCGGCGGCGTGTTGGCCGGCGGCTTCGGGGTCGTCGTCGTCAGGCGGTACTTGGCGTTCCAGGCAGCCACCCAGGTCGCCTCACCGATGGTTCCCGAAGCGGGCTGGCCGGCTTTGCTCTGCAGCTTCTTCACTGCGGTCCGGGTCTTCTCACCGAACCAGCCGGTGCCGTCGAAGCTGCCATAGCCCATCGCCGCCAACTGCTTCTGCCAGGTTTTCAGCGCAGCCGAGTAGTCGCCGTACTTCAGCGGACCCGGGTAGCCGTGGGTGTTACTGGCCGGCGGCGTCGGGCTGGGTGGGTTCGGGCTGGGTGGGTTCGAGCTGGGCGGGTTCGAGCTGGGCGGGTTCGAGCTGGGCGGGTTCGAGCTGGGCGGGTTCGGTGCGTCGCCCATCACCGGTTTCCGGCCGCTGCCGCCGTCGGCATCTTCATGCAGACCGACCAGCGCGGCACAGATCCACGGCGACCAGCCGCGCATCCGGTACAGGTACAGGGCCCGGAAATCCTGCTCGGACCTGCTGGCCTGGTCCGGTCGCCCGACTCCGCCGACCGACTTCCAGGTCGACAGGTCGAACTGATAGGCGCCGTAATAGGCATTGCCGGTGTTCGTCGAGTAGTTGTCACCCGACTCACACAGTCGCAGTTGCTTCCAGTCATTGGCGGACGGATCCGCGAAGGCTGTGCCTGCGGAACCGAAGATCACTGTCCCGGCGGCCACCACGGCCGCTGCCAGCAGCGCTGTTGCACGACGCACGGCCGTTCCTCTCGCGGTCGCGCCTCATAGTCCGTACCACGTGCAGGCCCGAACCATCCGGGCCGGCCGCGGTCCCGCGGCGCCCCTTCCCCGTGCCAGGCGCCGTGCGAACTCGCCCCCACTCGACCTCGATGTCTGCGCAGTACGCCCGCGGGCGGGTGCCCGATGACCGCACTGACGGTTGCCGTCGGATCGCGAAGTGAGGGAGCCACGACCGGCGGCGGGTTCTCGTCCTCCGAGAGACCCGCCTGACCATAGATCACCAGTCACAGAAGTCACAAGACTCCCAGCAAACACAGTGTCCTCGTTGTTACCTTGGAGCCCATCCGCGACACGCCGTGCAGCGCCCGATTTAAATGACAGGCATGTAATTCGACGGCGATGTCCCCTGCTGTCTCCCGTTCGCACATCCCCGGCCCCGGCGGCACGGGCACGGCGCCCCCCGGCCCGGCCGCTGCGGCGTCGGAGCCGACCGCTATCTTCTGCTGAGCGGAGTCAGGGGCAAAAGACAGGACGACGATGACGAATCCCCGCCGGCGATGACCAGGCGCGGTTGGTTGTTGTTCGCCACCCTCAGCGTCGTCTGGGGCGTGCCATACCTGCTGATCCGGGTGGCGGTCCGCGATTTCGACCCGGTGGTGGTGGCCGGTGGCCGGACGGTCATCGGCGCCCTGGTGCTGCTGCCGATTGCCCTGCAGCGCACAGCGATCGGACCGGTGCTGCGCCATTGGAAGGTGCTGACCCTCTACACCGTGGTGGAGATCGTCGGCCCGTGGTGGCTGCTCGGATTCGGCGAGACCAAGCTCTCCAGCTCGACCGCCGGCCTGATGATCGCGGTGGTGCCGCTGATCGCCGCCGTGCTGCTCACCAGGCTGGGCCACGACCGATTGGATGGTCGGCGGATCGTAGGGCTGGGAATCGGATTCGCCGGCGTAGCCACCCTGGTCGGCCTGGACCTCCACCTGGACAACTTGGCCGCCGTCATCGCCGTACTGCTGACCGCGGGCGGCTACGCCGTGGGTGCGATCATCATCAACCGGTACCTGACCGAGCTGCCGCCGTTGGGAGTGATCACCTTCTCGCTCACCCTGTCCGCCCTGGTCTACCTGCCGTTCGCGCTGGTCCGGCGGCCCGCGGTGTTCACCGCTCCGGCGGTCTGGTCGGTGGTCGCGCTGGCACTGATCTGCACTGTCGCGGCCTTCCTGTTGTTGTTCGCGCTGGTCGCCGAGGTGGGAGCTGCCAGGGCGACCGTGATCACCTACGTGAATCCGGCGGTGGCCATCCTGCTCGGCATCCTGCTCCTGCACGAACCGTTCACCAGCGGGGTGGCCATCGGCTTCCCGCTGATCATCGTCGGTGCGATTCTGGCCACCACCCGCGACAAGAGGCGACCGACCAGGCCGCTGCCCACCCCGGGCGAACCGGCAGCGCCACTCTGATCCCTGGGCCCGGCCCGGCCCGCACCCGGCCGAAGAATCCCGTCACTGATCCGCAACACCCTTCGCGGCCCACCGGGATCGGCTAGCGTCAGCGCGATGAGGCCGGTGCTGTTCCGTCTGGGGGCGCTGGAGGTGCCGACCCACGGGTTCTTCGTCGGGCTGGGTGTGGCCGTGGCCGCACTGGTATTCCTGCTGGAAGCCCGCTCGCGCGGCCGGCTGGATCAGCACACCTTGGTTGCCGTCTGCGGAGCACTGGTCGGCGGCGCGATCGGCATGCGACTGTCCGGACTGTTGCCGCACCTGAGCCCTACCGCGAATCCCACCCTGGCCCAGGCCTGGGAGTTCGGTGCCCGCAGCATCCTCGGCGGACTCACCGGCGCCTATGTCGGCGTGCTGGTGGCCAAACGGATCATCGGCTACCGGGTGCGCACCGGCGACCTGTTCGCGCCGGCGGTGGCGATCGGGATGGCCGTGGGCCGGGTGGGCTGTTACCTCACCGAGGCCCCTGGCCGGCCGACGTCGCTGCCCTGGGCAGTACATGCCCCGGCGTCGGTTCCCGAGTGCGCCGGCTGCCTGAGCGGGGTGGGCATGCACCCGTCCCATCTGTACGAGATCGCCTTCCAGCTGGCCGCTTTCGGGCTGCTGTACTGGCTCAAGCCGCGGATCACCGCCCCGGGAATGTTGCTGATCCTGTACCTCGCGGCCTACGCGGTGTTCCGGTTCGCGGTGGAGTTCACCCGGGCGAATCCCACGGTGTGGCTCGAGCTGACCCGGCCGCAGTGGTTTCTGTTGCCGTTCTTGCCGCTGATCGGCTGGCGGCTGGTTCGGCACTATCGCCGCGGCGTCTTCGACACCGTGCTGCACCGCCGACCGACCGTCGAGCGAGAGGTGATCGCGTCATGACCGATCCTCCGCCGCCACCATCACCGCCGGACGGCCCACGACCACCGCCGGACGCCCCGCCCCCACCGCCAGATTGGTGGGCGGCGGCGGCGCCGCCGCCGACCGGCCGGCCGATCTCGGTGGGCTTCCTCTTTCTCGGCATCGTGCTGGTGATCCCGATGAGTGTGGCCATCGTCTTCGGGCTGTACGGGCAGAGCCCAGCTCTGGTCGCCGGCCTCTTCGCCGGTCTGGTGTTCATCGGCGGCGGCGGCCTGTGCTTCGTCAAGTCTCCAACGGCGCGGGGCATCGGGCTCGGGTTGATGGCCGGCTGGGCAATCCTCTCGATCACCACCGCCGGCCTCTGCACCGGACTCTCGGAGCTGAGCCTGTGAACGGACGACCCGCCGGCGGAATGCCACTGCGCGGCGACCACATCCATCGCTACGTGAACGCGTTCTGTCCGCACTGCCACGACGAGTCACCGGCATCCTCGCTCGCCGACGTCCGGCGACTGTCCGGGGTGCTGACCGTCCGCGACGACACCGTGTGGCTCGAACGAGGCTGCCCGGACCACGGCCTGGTCCGCACCCTGTACGACGAGAACCCCGAAATCCTGGCCTATCTCGAGGAGTGGACCGCACCGACCAAGCGGCACACGCCGGACACCGTCGGAAACTTCGATCCGGTGCCGGGCGCCTACAGCAACGGTCTCACCGAGATGCAGACCCAGCACACCTGCATCCTGCTGGAGGACATCGTCGAGGCCTGCAACCTACGCTGCCCGACCTGCTTCGCCGGCTCTGCACCAGATCTCAAGGGCGCCGTTCCGGTGACGGAAATACTGCGCAACGTCGACCAACGGCTGGCCAGGGAGAACGGCAAGCTGGACGTGCTGATGCTGAGCGGCGGCGAGCCGACCCTGCACCCTGAGCTGTCGCGGCTACTCGCCGAACTCGTTGCCCGGCCCATCGTCCGGATCCTTATCAACTCCAACGGCCTGCTGATCGCCCGCGACGACGCCTTGCTCGATCTGCTCGCCCGGCACGCCGATCGGGTCGAGGTGTACCTGCAGTTCGACGGCTTGACAGCGGAAGCATCCCGTCACCATCGCGGCGCCGATCTGCGCCGGATCAAGTCCGACGCGGTCCGTCGCCTCTCGGAGCGGAAGATCTTCACCACCCTGGTGATGACGGCGGCGCTGGGGGTCAACGACGGCGAGATCGGTGACGTCATCCAGTTGGCCCTGGATACCCCCTACATGGGCGGGGTTTCCGTCCAACCACAGTTCGGCTCGGGCCGGTCCGGACCGATCGATCCGCTGGATCGGCTGACCCATACCGGGGTCCTGGCCAGGCTCGGGCCCCAGACCGGCGGCCTGGTCGAGTGGCGGGATCTGACCGCGCTGCCGTGCTCGCATCCGCACTGCTGCAGCGTCGGCTATCTGATCAAGGACGATGCCGGTCAGTGGCGGTCGCTGGTCGCCCTGATCGGCCACGACCGGATGAAGCAGCACCTCGGCCTGGTAGCCAACCGGATCGCCGACGACGCCCTGCCGCGGCAACTGGCGACCGCCGTCAAGGCGTCGTTGATGGATCTGCTCAGCGAGCAGAGCAGCCTGTCCCACCCGGACATCGGCAACCTGTGGCGGGACATCTGCGAGAACTGCGACCTCGGCATGCAGACCCTGCTCATACTGGCCTCCGGCGCGCTGCCGGGCCGCCGCAAACGACTGCGCACACTGCTGGGTGAGCGGGTCAAACGCATCACCGTCAAACCGTTCATGGACATCAACACGATGATCGAGGAGCGGCTCACCCAGTGCTGCGTGCACGTCGGAACGCGGAGCGCCGAGCAGGATCAGTGCGCGCCGTTCTGCGCCGTGCAGGCCTGGGCCCCGCTCGGTGCCGGCCGGCTGTCCGCGGTGGCCGCCGAGCCGCGCCGCAGCACGCTGCCGCTGACGGATGCCCGATGAGCGGTCCGCGCAGCACGCCGATCAGCAGCAAATCCGGTGCGCCACAACCGTTCGACCCACTGCGGCTGTGTGTGTACGCGACGATCGCCGCGGTGGCCTGGTGGCTGGGACCGTTCGCGCTGCTGGCCTTTGCGGCTCTCGGATTCGCCGGATACCTGCGCGCTCGCCGCGCGGGGCTGACCCGTAGCAAGTGTCTGCTCCGCGATACCCGGCTGGTGCTCGGCTATCTCGCCGCGCTGGCGGTGGCGGCGCTGGTCGGCATCGGGTTCGCCATCGCCCGGTGGATCGGCTGAACCGGCCGCCGACCGATCTCACCCCTGGGACGCCAACCATTGCTTGACCCGCTGCTCGGCCTCGGAGTCGGAGACCTGTTCGACCCTGGTCAGCACCGACCAGCGGACGCCGAACGGATCGAGGATCGAGCCGAATCGATCTCCGGTGACGAAGGTCGACGGCGCTTCCCGGACGGTGGCGCCGGCCCGTTCGGCGGCGGCCACCACTGCATCGCAGTCCGGTACGTAGATCGCCACCGAGTAGGTGGCGGGCGCGCTGCCGTCGTGGGCGGCCAGACCGTAGTCGGTCATCGGGTCGGACAGCTGCAGGCGGCCCTGCTCCAGTTGCAGCTCGGCGTGCGCGATGGTGCCGTCCGGCCCGTCCATCTTAGAGATCAGTGACGCGCCGAACACCGAGGTGTAGAACTCGATCGCCGCGGCGGCGCCGTCGACACACAGGAACGGCGTCAGCGTGCTGTAGCCGGCCGGCCGGAAGTCGATGCCGGGCTGCGCAGCGGTGGTTTGCTCAGTCAATTCTTCAGTGTTCGTCATGTCGGACACTCTGCCTAGGCTGAGCCGGTGACGTCTTGGACGAACGCGACAGGTCCGGAAACCTCTGGGGCAGCGTCGCCGTCGGCCGTTGATGCGCGGCGTCGAGAGCGCGGCGATGGTCTCGGCGATGGTCTCGGCGAGGTGGTGCACCCGCAGAGCACCGACCTGGTGCTGCACCGGGATCGGTTACCGATCACCGAGCCGGCGATCATCGGCTATGCCGACTGGTTCTGGTCGGTCCGCTGGGTGCGGCACAGCCAGCCGTTGCGAACGAGCGAGGTGATCACCAACCCGGTATGCCATCTGACCTTCGAGGACGGCCGCCGCAGCGGTGGCGATCCGTTGGTGCGGCACGGGATCCGGATGCCGGCGGCGGTGGTCACCACGGTATGGACCAGCCGATTCCGGGTGCAGCTGGCCGGCGAGGGCCGGACGTTCGGGCTGCGGTTCCGACCCGGTGGACTGGCGGCGATGATCGGCGCACCACTGGCCGCCGATCAGTCATTGCGGGCCGACGACCTGCTGCCCGGTGCGGCTGATGTGCTGCCGACCGTGCTGGCGGAACCGGACGACGAGGGCCGACGGGACATCGTCCAACGGTGGCTGGCCCTGCTGGCACCCGAGCCGAGCGTCGATTACCTATTGGCCTCGGAGCTGGTCTCCTGGTCGCTCGGCAGCAGCGCGGTGGTCCGGGTCGAACAGGTGGCGGAGCGTGCCGGGTTGTCGGTGCGCGGGGTGCAGCGGCTGTTCCGGGAGTTCATCGGGGTGCCGCCGAAATGGGTGCTGATGCGCTGCCGATTGCAGGACGCCGCGGCCGCGCTCGATGCCGATCCGAGCGCTGATCTGGCCGACCTGGCCAGCCGGCTGGGCTGGTATGACCAGTCGCACTTCGTTCGCGATTTCCGTCGATTCCTCGGGGTGACGCCGGGCCGATATGCCCGGGATGCGGTGGCCGCCGACGGCTGATGCGAGGCGATCCGCCGGGCCTCGCGCTGCTGACCGGCTTCCGGCCGACGTGGCAGCCGACGGCCTGATCCGCCGTCGGAATCGACCCTGGCATTGTCGGCGTTGAGACTGGTGATCCACTACCACCCAGCACTCACCTCGAGGAGACGCGGAATGCCGTTCGAAGGAGTCCAGGTCTGCCTGTTCTCGAGAGCCACCTGGGGCAACATCACCGCCACCGTCAGCGCGGCCTGAGGCTACCGGGGATCCGGGCGGCGGCGAGCAATCGGATGGATCTGTGGGTCGACCTGAGTCGGCGCGGCGATCGGGCCACCGCGATCTATCGTGCGCTGGTGGCGGCGATGACCGACGGACGGTTGCGCAGCGGCGATCGGCTGCCGCCGATGCGAGCGCTGGCAACGGATCTCGCGGTCTCCCGGACCACCGTCGCCACCGTCTATGAGCGGTTGACGGCCGAAGGCTACGTCGAGGGCCGGGTCGGGTCGGGCACTTTCGTGACGGCTGCCGGAGTTCCGCCGAGTGAACAACCACGCCGACCGGTCGGGCAGCTGCAACCCAAGCCCGGCTGGACCTTTCGGCCCGGCGCCACCAGCTCACAGCTGGTGCCGCCACCGTACGACTTCCGGGCGGGCATCCCGGATCCGGCACTGTTCCCGTTCGACACCTGGCGCCGGCTGGTGGCCGGCGAGCTGCGCTTGCGGGCGCATCAGCTGGGTACCTACAGCGAGCCGTCCGGTCACGCCGGCCTGCGGGCGGCGATCGCCGGGCATCTCGGCCGGTCCCGATCGCTGGCGGCCACCGCCGACGACGTGCTCATCACCAACGGCACCCAACAGGGCCTGGACCTGATCGCCCGGGTGCTGCTGCAACCCGGCGATGTGGTGGCCGTCGAGGATCCCGGCTATCCGCATGCCCGCGAACTGTTCGCCAGCCACGGCGCCACCGTCACACCGGTTCCGGTGGACGCCGAAGGCCTGGTGGTGCAACAGATTCCGCCGACCGCCCGACTGGTGTTCAGCACTCCGTCACACCAGTTCCCGTTGGGTGTGCCGATGTCACTACCTCGGCGACGGGAATTGATCGGTTGGGGCGAGAAGCACGAAGCGGCGATCATCGAGGATGATTACGACAGCGAGTTCCGTTACACCGCAAGGCCTCTCGAGACTCTGCACTCGATGGACCGGTCCGGCCGGGTGATCTATGCCGGCACCTTCTCCAAGTCGCTGTTGCCGTCGCTGCGGATGGGATTCCTGGTGGCGCCGCAGTCATTGCGAGAGGCACTGCGGGCGGCCAGGCAACTCACCGACTGGCACGGGGTGACGGCCCTGCAGGGGGCGCTGGCCCGATTCATCGACGAGGGGCAGCTGGCCAGGCACGTCCGCCGGGCGGCCGCGGTGTACCAGCAGCGGCGGGATGCCGTCATCGACGGTGTGCAGCGCCATCTCGGCGACTGGCTCGAGGTGATCCCGTCTGCTGCCGGGCTGCACATCTGTGCTCGCAGCCGGCCCGGACTGGTGCTTGACTGTGCCGGCCTGCTGGTCGCCGCTCGGCGACAGGGCATCACCGTCGAAGGGCTCACCGAACACCACGCACTACCGCCGGCCGGGCCGGTGCAGACTGGCCTGGTGATCGGCTACGGGATGGCGCAGCTGCCGTCGATCGACGCCGGACTGGCCGGCATCGGTCGGCTGGCGCGGCGCTTCGTCAGCCGGTCGGACAGCGCGCCGTAGATCAGCGAGGCGGCGGCCACCCCGAGCGCCCACAGCACCTGGATGCCGGTCATCCAGAGCACGGCAGCCACGCAGAGGAAGGAGAACATCGCCCCGCGCCGCGCCCAACTGCCGGCCGGCAGCAACCGGACCGCGGCGGCGGTGCCGATCACGTAGACCAGAGTGAACGAGCCGGTGGCCAGCAGCACCGAGCCGGCCAGATCCATCTCGATCAGCGCGGCGGCCAGCAACGACAGCAGGCACAGGCCGACCACCACCAGCAGAGAACGGCGCGGCACCTCACCGACGGTGCTGCCGCGGGCGAACCACCGAGGAAAGGCGCCGTCCCGGCCGAGTGCCGCACCGAGCTTGGCGCCGCCGGCGAAGTAGGCGTTCATCGCACCGATGGTCAGTAGCACCGCGACCACCGTGGTGATCCATCTGGCCGGACCATGCAACCCGATCGCCAACAGGTCGGCCAGCGGTGCGGCGCTGGTGCCGGCGGCCGGTCCCAGTACCAGCACCACCGCGGCGGCCACCCCGAGGTAGAGCAGGCCGATCACCGCGATGGCAATCATGGTGGCCCGCGGGATGTCGGTGCGGGGGTTGCGGTACTCCGAAGACAACGAGCTGACAGCCTCCCAGCCGGCGAAGGCCCAGATCAGCAGAGCGGCCGCGGCGCCGATGCCGGACCAGCCGTGCGGCGCGAACGGCGTCAGGTTGTCCAGCTTCGCGTGCGGCAACGCGGCCAGCACGGTGACCAACAGCAGCAACGCCAGCACTCCGGTCAGCGCCAACTGCACCCGGCTGGAGATCCGGATGCCGAACCAGTTCATCCCGCCGACCAGCAGGGTCAGCACCACCACGGTGCCGAGTTGGGTGGCCCGCCCGCCGCCGAAGGTGTCGGCGACGTAGCCGCCGGCGAAGCCGGCCGCCGGCGGGGCCCCGATCGGAATGGCGAAGTAGAACACCCAGCCGATCGCCGCGCCGACCTTCGGTCCGAAAGCCCGACGGGCGTAGGTGGACACCCCGCCGGAGTCCGGGAATCGGGCGCCCAGCGCGCCGAAGGTGCAGGCCAGCGGGATGGACAGCAGCACCAGCAGCAACCAGGCGAGCAGCGACGCCGGTCCGGCGACACCGGCCGCCAATGCCGGCAGCGCGATCACCCCGGTGCCGAGTACTGCGCCGATGGTGAGCGCCCCGCCCTGCAGGGTGGACAGGCCGGGCCCGGTGCTGCGCCGCGGCAGGGCCGGTGTGCTGGTCACCAGATCGACGGTAGGGAACGGATTGTCCCGTCAACAGAGCCGCATCATCGTTGTTTGAGTGTGCCAATCAGGGAGCGGTTGATCGACCCGCCCGGCTCGGTGGGCGATCGCGCTCGGTCAGTTGTGCGCAGCCGGCAGCGCTCGGTCAGCCGATCGCAGCCGGCCGCGCTCGGTCAGCCGATCGCAGCCAGCCGCGGCAGCGCCTGCTCGACGAGTTCAGTGGTGAACTCCGCAACGCTGCGCCCAGGGTCCGGCATCACCTGCACCTCGCTGATGCCCAGCGCGGCGTACTGCTCGACCTCGGCCAGAACCGCATCCGTCTCGACCAGGATCGGCCGGGTCAATAGCGCGGTCTTCGCGATGGCGTCGTAGTCACGACCCTCGACGTCGCAGTGCCGGCGCAACACGTCGAGCTTGTGTCCGACGTCGTCCGGCGTGGTGGCGAACAGGTTGCACGAGTCCGCATACCGGGCGACCAGCAGCAGCGTCTTTTTCTCGCCGCCGCCGCCGATCATGATCGGCGGGTGCGGCTGGGACAACGGTGGTGGCACACACAGCGTCTCGGTGAGCTGATAGTGCTGACCGTTGAACGGGCCGTTGTCGTCGCTCCACATCTGCCGGCAGATCTGCAGGGTCTCCTCGAGCCGCTCGAATCGCTCGGCGACCGGCACCACCGGCACCCCGAGACCGCGCTGCTCCCGCTCGTACCAGGAGGCGCCGATGCCGAGCCGGGCCCGGCCGCCGGACAGCACGTCGAGGGAAGTGACGATCTTCGCCAGCAGGCCGGGGTGGCGATACATCACGCCGGTCACCAGCAGTCCGAGGGTCATCTTCTCGGTGGCCGCGGCCAGATAGCCCAGGGTGGTGTAGCCCTCGAGCATCGGCTCCTCGGCCTTCCCATACGCCTCATCTGGAAGTAGTGGTCCATCACGGTGTACGAATCGATGCCGGCCTGTTCGGCGATCCGCGCCGAGTCCGACAGCGTCGGCGCAATCTGCGCCGGATCCGCCGGCGTCGAGAAGTTCCAGTAGTGAATGCCGACCTTCATGAAATCCTCCGAGACATTCGTCGACGCAGTGCGACCACCACATCGGGCCGGGCCACTCCGCCGATCGCAATGACGCCGATGGCAGGACCCCGTGAAGTGATCCAGGGTTTGTGAGAGTCGCCTGGTTTCATGGGTGGTTGCAGATCGCAGCGTATCGGGCCGGGGCGAGGTAGCCCAGGGCCGAGTGTCTGCGGTGGTTGTTGTAT
>JAABUR0100003552.1_pt1 | contig 21784 bp, 19 predicted proteins | sample 5560091 | NCBI WGS metagenome assembly JAABUR01 (sample SAMN10711879, study PRJNA513375) | rock metagenome | isolation source: Antarctica rocks | place: Antarctica: Victoria Land, University Valley sud
CCCGAGCTCGCGCAGGTTGGTGCCGTGCGGCATGACGCCGGCGTCGGTCCCCATCGCGATCCGAACACCGGCCTTGTAGGCCTTGGCGATGCTCTCGCGGTGGACGTCGATCGTCTCCCGCGCCTTGCGCAGACCGTACTCCGGCATCGCCCCGGTCGCGGCGGCCTGCTCGATCACCGCCAGCGGCGCGAGCAGGGTCGGGACGAAGAACGTCCTGTTGGCGAGGGCCAGCTCGATCACCTCGTCGTCGACGAACATGGCGTGCTCGATCGAGTGGATGCCGGCCCGGATCGCGTTCTTGATCCCCTCGGAGCCCTGGGCGTGGGCCATGACCCGGAGCCCGCGGCGGAATTGCGCCTCCTGGACGATGACCTGGAGCTCCTCGATCGTGAACTGGGTGAACTCCGGATGGTCGGTCGGGCTCAGGACGCCGCCGGTCGAGCAGACCTTGACGACCTCGGCTCCGGCCCGGAGGACCTCGCGGACCTTCTTCCGGACGCCCTCGACGCCGTCGGCGATCCCGTCCGGCAGGCCGGGGTACTCCGGGAACAGCGGAACGGTGATGCCCGAGAGGTGCCAGCTGTCGCCGTGGCCGCCGGTGATGCCGATCACGCCCGTGCTGACCTGCATCCGGGGGCCGGCGATGATGCCGTCCTCGACCGCCTGCTTGACGCCGACGTCGGTCCCCCCAGCGTCGCGGACGGAGGTGATCCCGCACTCCAGCGTGTTCCGGAGGAAGCCGATCGCCCGGTAGAAGTTGTAGGAGAAGGGCCGCGTCAGGTGGGCGTTGGTGTCCATTCCCTCGACCATCATGTGGACGTGGGTGTCGATCAGGCCCGGCATGATGTAGCCGCCCCGAACGTCGATTTCCTCAGTGCCGTCCGGGACGGAGAGATCCGCCAGCCGGCCGACCCCGGCGATCCGCCCGTCGCGGAGCAGAACCGCGCCATCGGCGATCGGATCGGTGCCGTTACCATCGATCACGGTTCCGTTACGCAGCAGTGTCGTCGTCACGGGCGGGGCTCCCTGTCTGAATCGGTGGGTCGCTCGGTCTCCGGACGGTCTCGGTTGAGACGGTCCGACTCCTTACCTGCTCCCGTCGAGCATCGATCGAGCGCTACGGTACCCGGCGCGGCCCGCCACCACAATACGGTGATACGGACGACGTCTCCGCGCCGGCGCCCCGGTTCCGCATGGTGACCGCGGTATCGATCCCGCGTGGGGCGAGCGGGATTTGCGCCATGTCCCATGCAGTCGCTATCATCTCCGGTGGGCTCTCCGCGATGGGGCGGGAAGACCACGGAACCATGGAGGTCTCGTCATGCTCCGCGTCGCAATCCTGGGTGCCGGCTTCATGGGCAGCACCCACGCCCGCGCCTTCCACGCCCGAACCGATGTCTCCGTCGCGACGATCTACGCCCACAGCGACCGCCGGGCCGGGCCGCTGGCCGACGAGGTCGGGGCCAGCTGGACCGATGACCTCGCCCGGGCTGTCACCGACCCGGCCATCGATGCCGTCAGCATCTGCCTGCCCACGCCCGACCATCGCTTCGCCACCGAGGTCGCGCTCGACGCCGGCAAGCACGTCCTGCTGGAGAAGCCGATCGCCCTGACGGAGGAGGACGCCACGGCCCTCGTCGCTCGCGCCGCGACGACGGACCGGGTGTTCATGCTTGGTCATGTCCTGCGCTTCTGGCCGGAGTACATTGCGATCGCCAACCTGGTCGAGTCCGGTCAGCTGGGCGAGCTCCGGTCGGCGGTGGCGGTCCGGCGCCAGTCCTTCCCGCGCTGGACGACGCTGCTCAACAACAGCGAGCTGACCGGCGGGGCGGTCGTGGACATGATGATCCACGACTTCGATGCCCTGAACTGGCTGTTCGGGCTTCCGGAGCAGGTGACGTCACAGGGCCACCGGAACCCGCGCTCGGGGGGCTGGGATCAGGTCCAGGTCCTGCTCGACTACGCCGGCGGTCAATCGGCGGTGGTCGACGGCGGAATGATGATGCCGGACTCCTACCCGTTCAGCTCCGAGTTTCACCTGCTCGGGTCGGGCGGGGCGGCCGAGTACCGGTTCCGTGGTGAGGGGCCGGACATCGACGGGGGGCCGGGCCGCAACGACCTCTGGCTGTTCCCCAACGACGGCCCTGCCAGCCAGCTGTCCGTCCCCGTCGCCAATGCCTACGAGGCCGAGATCGACTACTTCGTCGACTGCATCACGAGTGGCCGGCCCGCCGACCGGGCGACCCCGGCCGCCGCCGCTCTGGCGCTCCGGGTGGCGTTGGCGGTGGCCCAGTCGCTCGACGCCGGTGGGTCGACCGAGCCGGTGCCGAGTCTGGTCGGGCTGGCATCGGTCTGATCCCGAATCAGTCGACTGGGCCTGATGTCGGACGCTACCCGGCGGCGGTGAGGTGCGCCCGCAGCATCATCGCCGGCTCGTCGGTGCAGAGGCTGTCCACGCCCCAGCCCGCCAGCTCGCCGGCCCGCTCGGGGTCGTCGACCGTCCAGACCCACGCCGCGAAGCCTCGCTCGTGGACCAGCCGGACGGCGTCCTCCTTCAGGCCGTATTGGCTGATCGACAGTGTCGTCGAATCCAGGTCACGGGCGAGGTCGAGAGCGGCTTCGAGGACGTTGCCGGTCGTCCGGAGCGACTCCGCCCAGCGCTTCGCCCCGGGGTGGATCTCCTCCTGGCTGGAGATGTAGTCGATGGTCGCGGCGATGCTCTCCCGTGGGCCGTACGTCAGCGGCCAGAGGTCGGCGCCCGGCAACTCGCCCTTGACGAACCGGAGGACGTCCCAGTCGAAGGACGAGATCGCCCAGCGCAGCTCCGGTCGTCCGCCGACCTCGTCGATCACGGCCTGCCCGGCCCGGTTGCTCTTGATCTCGATGTTGACGTGCAGGTGCGTGCCGATCAGGTCCAGCACCGCGGCGAGGGTCGGGACGCCGAAGCCCCGGCCGGCGTCGAGCTGGCCGAGCTGCTCCGCCGCCATGGTGTTGACCGCGCCGGTCGCGTCAGTCGTCCTGACGACGGTCTCGTCGTGGATCACGACCGGGACGCCGTCGGATGAGAGGTGGACGTCGAGCTCGATCCCGTCGGCCCGCAGGTCGATCGCCCGCTGGAAGGCGGCGATGGTGTTCTCCGGGAACTCGGCCGAGGCGCCACGGTGCGCGTAGATCTTCATGGCGGAGAAGCCTCCATTGGTTCGATGTCGTTGGTCCGGTCCCGGACTGGATTGCATGTCCGATTTCCGCGAGACGTGCCGACAATGCCCCGCTACTGTTGTCGCGGTTCAGGGATCCTACGATAGCAAGCGCGGGGAATCATCATGGGAAGACGATTGACGCGGCCGTTCCGGTTCGGCGTGATCGTCGAGCGAGTCGGAGACGGGGCGGAGCTGGTCGGGTTAGCGCAGCGGGCGGAGGCGCTCGGGTTCCACACGCTGCTGATCCGGGATCACATCGCCCCGGACTTCTTCGGCGTCCAGCTCGGGCCGATCGCGGCGTTGGCGACAGTCGCGGCCGTGACGACGCGGCTCCGGATCGGGACGCTGGTCTTCGGCAACGACTACCGCCACCCGGCAATCCTTGCCAAGGAGGCGGTGACGCTGGATCTGCTGTCCGGCGGACGGCTGGAACTCGGGATCGGTGCTGGCTGGCTCCGGAACGAATACGAGCAGGCCGGGATGGCATTCGACGCGAACGGTGTCCGGGTGTCGCGGCTGGAAGAGAGCCTGCGGGTCTTGACGGGGCTCTTCGCCGGTGGCTCGTTCTCATTCACTGGTAACCACTACCGGATCACCGACCATGAGTTGTTCCCGCCGCCGGTTCAGTACCCGCGGCCACCACTCCTGGTCGGTGCCGGGCACCCGCGGATGCTCCGGATCGCCGGGCGGCACGCGGACATCGTCGGCTTCCTGACGACTTCGGTCGCGTCTGGCGTCGTCGAGGACGACCTGCTGCTCCGGCGGGACGATCACGTCGCCCGGCAGATCGGCTGGGTCCGGGAGGGAGCCGGCGACCGGTTCGAGTCGCTCGAACTCAGCACGGTGCTGTCGCTGGCCGTCACTGGCGACCGGGCCGGGGAGACCGAGCGAATGATCGCGGACCGCGGATGGCGCGACATCACGCCGGACGACGTCGACCGGATGCCGGCGGTCGCGATCGGGACGCGGGATGAGATTGCCGGGCGGATGGTCCGCTGGCGGGACGCGCTCGGGTTCAGCTACGGCGTCGTCTCGTCGGACGACATGGAGGCGTTCGCCCCGGTGATCGAGGTCTTGGGCGATGCCGCGGGGAGGGACAGTATGTGAGGTGGGAAGGCGCCAGCGTCCGGGCTTGCAGGCGTTGCGGATGCGGTCGGTCGTAGGGACATGGCTCGCGCTTCGCTGGCCTTCCTCGCTTCGCTGCCGCGCCGTGAGGCGCTGAAGGTTCGCCGACCGGCTTGCACATCGAGACGGTTTGTTGCCGAGCCGGTTATCGCCCTGCGGGGCGATTGCCGCTGCGGTGGCCGGAACGGGCAACCTCACTCCCCTGCGAAATGGGCTCCGCATGCAATGACGATCGCTAAGCGGCCGGCGTCGCAATCGGCGTCGCGACAATGTGGGCGGGCGGCATTCCGATCTCGAAGAGGGACGCGACGAGGATCACGACGGGCTCGGCCCCGGCATTCTGGCCGAAGTGGATGACCCCCTCCGCCTCGTAGAACGAGTCGCCCGGGTTGATCTCGACCTCGCCGCTGTCCGCCGTCACCGGCTCGACCATGCCGCTGGCGGCCCGGGTGACCGGGACCGTCCCGTCGAGAACGGTGTAGGAGAGGGTGCCGGAGACGATCTGGGCGACCTGCATTCCGGGATGGATGTGGGCTGGAAGTTTGGTGCCGGCCGGGATGGTGTAGCGGACGAGTTCCAGGACGTCGCCCGGTGCGCTGGCCGGGTCTCCCGACGAGAGTACTTCCCGGACGACGCCCCCGCCGGTCGGGGTCGGCGTTCCGGTCTGCGCATCGAGGGTCCCGGCGCCCAGTCCAACGAGCGCCAGGCAGGCAACGATCAGCACGATCCGGAGTCGCATCCCGGCCCGGCGGGCCGTAGTGAACAGATTCGCGGTCATCTCTCATCTCCTGGTCGAACTTGCCGTCGAGATCAGGGGACAGGCGCAAGCGGCCGGTCCGGAACGAGGTTCACCGTGACCTAGATTGCCCGGATCGCTTCCGGGTCGGCACCGCGCGCCCAGAGCGCTTCGCGCCTGAGGAGCCGGTTGCGGCTCTCGCTCTCGTAGGAGCGGACGTCATGGCCGAGGGTGTCGACGACGACGCGGCCGGTCGCCTGCTCGCGGATCCAGACGAGGGGCTGCTTCTGGTCGTCGTAGCGGTGATGGGCGAGGACGACGTTGTCGTCGGCCCGGCCGAGGTGACTGTAGAGCTCGTCATGGACGGCGATCGGGCCAAGCCCGTCGACGATCGGGTGGTCGATCTCGCGTGGCGTGATCGTGCAGTCGGCGATCGGCGGGTGCATCGAGATGTCATCGACCCACGAGCCACCGACCCAGTTGGACCAGGCCGGCAGATCGCCGAAGGCGCCGATCGCGTTGTGCATCACCAGCAGCGCCCCGCCCCGGCTGACGTACTCGGCCAGCAGCGTGTGGGCCGCTTTCCACTCCTCGTCCGTCGCGTCGTCCGGACTGGAGGCGCCGCGACCGGCGTCGACGATCAGGAGATCGACGCCGACCAGCTCCCGGAATGCCCGTGGGTGGGTGCCGCGGAGCCGGGCGTCGATGTCGACCTCACCCAGGATCTCGGCGATCCGCTGCGAGGTCGCGGCGTGGTCGTGCCAGCGGCTGGCATAGCGATCGCTGCCGGTCAGGATGATGGCGTCGGTCATGGGGAGCCCTTTCCGGGAGGCAGAGACGGGACCGGGATATCGTCGCCGAGGATCCCCACCTCCTTGAGATCCGTCCAGAGATCGTCCGCGATCTCCATCTGTGCCCAGGCCAGATTCCCCGCCATCTGCTCGCCGGTCGATGGGCCGGTCACGACGGCGGTCACGGCCGGGTGGGCGAGCGGGAACTGGATCGCGACGGCGGCGGTCGGGACGCCGTAGCGGTCGCAGATCCCGCGGATCGTGTCGACCTTCGCCTGCGTCGCCGGGTCGACCGGCTGGTAGTGGAAGCGGGGGTTGGGTTGCGCCTCGATCAGTCCGCCGTGCAAGGACTGGGCGTTCAGGACGGAGACGCCGCGCTCGACGCAGAGCGGTAGGAGTTCGTCGGCGCCCTCGGTGTCGAGCAGGGTGTAGCGACCGGCCAGCAGCAGGACGTCCAGGTCGGTCTCGCGGACGAAGCGGATCGGCAGCGGGATCTGGGTCATCCCGAAACCGATCGCGCCGACGACGCCCTGGCCGCGCAGGTCAGTGAGGACCGGGTAGGCCTCATTGAGAGCCGCGTCGTAGTGGTCGTCCGGGTCATGGATGAGCAGGATGTCGATCCGGTCGACGCCGAGCCGGGTCAGGCTGGCCGCGAATGACCGTCGGACGCCGTCGGCGCTGAAGTCGTAGGCCCAGCTGTCCCCGACGCCGTCGCCGTCCTCGTGGCCGGGAATGAGTCGGCCGACCTTGCTGGACAGGACGTATTCGTCACGCGGGTAGGCGGCCAAAGCCCGGCCCAGCCGGATCTCGGCGGCGCCGTTGCCGTACATCGGCGCCACATCGAAGTAGCGGACGCCGGCGTCCCAGGCGGTCCGGACGGTCGCCTCGGCGTCCGCGTCGGTCGTCTGGTCGCCGGCCAGCGCGGCGGCGCCGAGGCCCAGCTGGGTTATGAGTCGGTCGGTCGAACCGACCGGGACGTGGGCGAACGGATCCATCGGGTCGTCGCTCCTGATTCGGTGAGAGAGGACGCGGGCAATCTCGCCTGTCGCGCCTGGCTGTCGAGACGCGGTTAGCCCAACCGATCGTGACTATAGCAAGGTATCGGTCTAAACGGACCCCGCGGGTTTGACGAGCGTTGCTGGTGGTCAGGGTGCGGTCTGCCGGGTATCGGCCGCGAGATCCCGAGAAGGGTTCCCGGAGGGTATGGAATCTGCCCTGTGCGGATCACCAACGATCCGACCATCGATCTGGTCATCCATCGACGCGGTGTTTCGACGATGAGAACACCTCACAGGGAGTCGATCAATGGATCTGGGAATCAAGGGACGCAAGGCGTTGGTCTTCGGCGCGGACTTGGGCATCGGCTGGCACACCGCCCGGCTGCTGCTGGCAGAGGGCGCTACGGTCGGGATCACCGACATCGACCAGGGCCGGCTGGACGCGGCGGCCGCGCGACTGAACGCGTCGGACGGGCAGCTGCACGCCTTCGCGGCCGACATCACGAAGCTGGACCAGCTCGCGACGCTGTCGGAGAAGGTGCAGAGTGCGATCGGGAACATCGATGTCCTCGTCCAGTGCGCCGGGATCACAGGTGCCCAGGGGATGTTCTACGAGATCGATAACGCCGGCTGGACGAAGACGATCGAGACCGATCCGATGGGGCCGGTCCGGCTGATCAGCACCTTTCTACCGACACTGCGGACGGGCGGCTGGGGCCGGATCGTCCTGACGGCGTCCGAGGATGCGGTCCAGCCCTATCCGGACGAGATCCCGTACCGCTCGGCCAAGGCCGGCATCCTCGCACTGTCGAAGGGCCCGTCGCGGACCTACGCGCCGGAGGGCGTCCTGGTCAACGCGGTCTCGCCAGCCTTCATCCAGACGCCGATGACGGACGCGATGATGGACGAGCGGGCCAGGCAGGAGGGGACCAGCGTCGACGCGGCCATCCAGAGCTTCCTCGAGGAGGAGCGACCGGGGATCGACCTCAAGCGGCGCGGCGAGCCGGACGAGGTGGCCAATGTGATCGCCTTCCTCTGCCCGGACCGGGCCTCGTTCGTACACGGCTCCAACTACCGGGTCGATGCCGGTTCGGTGGGCGCGATCTAGCGGTATATCTGGCGATGGCATCCGTCTCGTAGGGGCGAAGCTTGCGAGCCAGATCGCCGCATCGGCCTTCGCCGCCAGGCGAGATCGTGCCAGACGGCCAACAATCGGCGAGCAGCCCCCTACCCCAGGGGCCATCTCGTCCGGTCGGCTGATCCGGCGAGGCCGGACCCGCCTGACCAGACGGATGGAGAGGGGAGCCGTCCGCGAGCGCGATGCCATGAGCGGGCCGCGATGATTCGTGATGAGGGATGAACCGACCCGTCCGCGAGCGCGATGCCAGGAGACCATCTGGGGCCTCAGGGCATCGCCGCGGTCCGAGCCGTCCGCGAGCGCGATGCCAGGAGGCGATAACCGTCTTTTAGGGGCGTGGGCTTGCCTCGTCCGGCCACCGCGGCGGCCATCGCCACAAGGCGAGAATGATGACCGCAGTAATCGTGTCACGATGAGATCAACCGGTTATGGAAATGGTGCTTGGCGGCGCGGACAAGGTCAGCGAAGCGAGAGCCATGCCCCTACGGACGAGCCATGTGCCGCTCGGGATTACCGAAGACACCCGATGCTACGGATGAGCCGCCTCCCTGAAACCGCTCAGGGAGGCGGCTCATCCGTTTTCAGACCTCTACGGCGTGAGTCGGTTGATGTCCCGCGGGAAGAGCGTCACCTCGCGGAGGTTGGTCCGGCCGGCCAGGCGGGCGACGAGGCGTTCGAGGCCGATCGCGAAGCCGCCGTGGGGCGGCATCCCGTGCCGGAAGGCGTCGAGGTACCAACTGAACGGCTCTGGGACCATGCCGCGCTCGGTCAGGGCGGCGTGGTAGTCCGACAGGTGGTGGAGGCGCTGGCCGCCGGTGACGAGTTCCAGGCCGCGGAACAGCAGGTCGAAGCCGCGTGAGAAGCCTGGCCGGTCCGGATCGGGATGGGTGTAGAACGGCCGCTTGCTCATCGGGTAGCCGGTGACGAAGAGCAGGTCGGAGCCGTGCGTCCGCAGCGCCCATTCGCCCAGCCACCGCTCGCCGGCCGGAGACAGGTCGGGCTCGTGCCGCTCTCGCTCGTCGCCGAGGCCGCCCGCGACCTGGTCGCGGGCGTCGGTGAAGTGGATCGCCGGGATCTCGTCCGGGATGGCTGGAAGGATCGCGCCAGCCAAGACGAGGTCCCCGCCCAGCCGGTCGGGCAACCGCTCGAACATCGACCGGAGCGTCCGGCCAAGCACCGCCATCACGTCGCGCTCGTCGGCGATGAAGCCGAGCTCGGCGTCGAGCGAGATGTACTCGTTGAGGTGCCGGGGGGTGTCATGGGGCTCGGCCCGGAAGACCGGCCCGGTCTCGAAGACCCGCTCGAAGACGCCGACCATGACCTGCTTGTAGAGCTGCGGGCTCTGGGCGAGGTAGGCGGTCCGGCCGAAGTAGTCGATCGGGAAGACGTTGGCGCCGCTCTCGGTCGCCGCCGCGACGATCTTCGGGGTATGGATCTCGGTGAACCCGTCCGCCGTCAGTATTGCCCGGAACCCCTCGGTCAGCGCCGCCGCCAGCCGGTGCCGCGCCCGGACAGCCGGGTGCCGCAGGGCGACCGACGCGTGGTCGAGGATCGTCGGGAGCTGGGCGGCGAGGGTCGGGCGGAACAGGTCGAATGGTGGCGCGACCGCTTCCGAGAGCACCGTGATCTCCGGCCCGTGCAACTCCGCCCCGCCCGGCGCCTGGGGGTTCGCGACCGCCTGCCCGGTAACGGAGAGGACCGACTCGTTGGCGAGCCGGCCAAGGAGGGCCGCGGTCTCCGGGTCGTCGACGACGATCTGGACGAGCCCCCTGGCGTCCCGCAGCACGAGGAAGCCGATATGGGAAAGCTGCCGATACCGGTGCAGCCAGCCCGCGAGCCGGACGTGCCGCCCGGCGTGGGTAATGAGGTCCGTGGACCAGACGCGCTCCATGAGACACCGCCTTTCCCGGGACACGAGGTCCCGAAAAAACGATCGCTCCCTCGGCATGCGGACGGGGGAGCGGCCCGTGGTGCCACCGCACTTCACCGCGCGAGGAGCAGGCGCGGTCTTGAGGCCCGGTAACGAGGGCGAACCGTCGGCGCCTGGGCCGGGATCGGGCGAATCGCCACGGTCGTCGGCATTGTGCGCCGCGCTCCGGGAAGTCTTCACGGCCGGTCCGGGTGTCGCCCTCCCACCGCCGGCGACTCGCTGTGACCCGGGGCCTGCCGCTACTTGGTCCCATCAACGCTGTACCGGGGAGGGTAGCGCAGATGACGCCGGATGGCTCGTTGCTCCCCTCCCCGCGGCCAGCGACCTCCGTCCCTCACCGGCCCGGGATGGGCATTCGAGTGAGGCCGCGTGCGATAATCAGGCATCGACAACACCGATCTTTCAGACGCCTTCGGCTATCTCGGGGCCGCAACGGAGCGCCCATGCGAGGGATCATGGAGTCAGCGGAGCCGACCAGCCAGCGGGAGACGCCCGGAACCGACGTCGCCGAAGTGCGTCCCCGGATCACGCCGGCCATGGAGGATTACCTCAAGGCCGTCTACCGGCTCAACGCCGACGGTGGCCCGGTCACGACCCAGCGGCTCGCCGACGAGCTCGGCATCTCCGGGCCGTCGGTCACCAACATGGTCAAGCGCCTCGACGAGCTCAAGATGCTCCAGCACACCCGGTATCACGGCGTCGTCATGACCAAGGCTGGCGAGCGGGTGGCGCTGGAGGTCCTGCGCCACCACCGGCTGCTGGAGGTCTACCTCGCCGAGTCGCTGGGCTACCCGTGGGACGAGGTCCATGAGGAGGCCGAGCGGCTGGAGCACCTGCTCTCCGACAAGCTCGAGCGGAGCATCGACCGGGCGCTGGGGCACCCGACCTTCGACCCGCACGGCGCCCCGATCCCGACGGCCGAGGGTGAGATGCCGGCGCTGTCCAACCGTCGCCTGAGCGATCTCGCCGTCGGGGAGGTCGCCACGGTCGAGCAGGTCTCCGACCGGGACCCGGAGCAGCTCCGCTACCTCGGCTCACTCGGCCTGATTCCCGGCCAGCGCGTCCAGCTCCGGGAGCGGCTCCCGTTCGAGGGACCGTTCCGCCTGCTGGTCGGCGCCGAGGAGCACGTCATCGGCGCCCCGCTGGCCCGGATCGTCTACGTCGTGGTCGATAATGCCGCCGGCGCCGATTCGGCCGAACCGGCCGGACGGTAGCCAATGGATCGCTACCCGGCGCCGAAGCCGACCCCGCGAAGCCGACGGGCCGTGGCCGATAACGAGATCGGCAAGAGTGACCAGGCGATCGACGTCCTCTCTGTCCCGGCTCCGCCCACGGTCACGCCGGCTCCCGCCTACCGGGTCGGGGTCAAGGAGATGGCGCCGGACGAGCGGCCGCGGGAACGGATGCTCCTGCGGGGCTCGGCGTCGCTGAGCAACGGCGACCTGCTGGCGGTGCTGCTCAACACCGGGATTCCCGGCGAGTCGGTGCTGGAGGTCTCGCAGCGGATCCTGCGGGACCACGGTGGGCTTGCGGGCCTGGTGAGGCTGGACATCGTCGAGCTGGCCGCCATTAGAGGGATCGGCCCGGCCAAGGCGGCCAGGCTTCGCTCGGCGTTCGAATTGGCGGGCCGGATCGCCGCCCTGGCCCCGGACCAGCGGCCGAAGATCGCCACGCCGGACGACGTCATCAACCTGATCGGCGTCGAGATGGCGGCGCTTGGGCAGGAGCAACTCCGGATCGTGCTGCTCGATACCAAGCACCAGGTGCTGGCGATCCGGACCGTCTACCAGGGCAGCGTCAACGGCGCCCCGGTCCGGCCGGCCGAGATCTTCCGCGAGGCGATCAAGCACAACGCCGTCGCGATGGTGATCGTCCACAACCACCCGTCTGGTGACCCGACGCCGTCCGGTGCCGACGTTGCCGTCACCCGCGAACTCGTCGCCGCCGGTGAGCTCCTCGGGATCGACGTTCTGGATCACCTCGTCATCGGCCAGGGCCGGCATGCGTCGCTGCGCCGGCTCGGGTTAGGCTTTCCGGTCCGCGCATGAGACGATGATGCGAAGCTTGGTGATCTGCTCGCTGGTCGGGGGCATCGTTTCGTCGGGGCGTGGGCTCTCGCTTCGCTGGCCCATCCCAGCCGCCGCAGCGGCCATCGCCCCGCCGGGCGATAACCGTGCCCACCACCTGGGTGCTTCGGCAGAACCGCGATCTCACTGCTGAATCGCTCATCACCGTGCCGATCGCAAACGTTCCGGTTGCATGGCGCGGTCTCGCCTTGCGGCGAAGGCCGTTGCGGCGGCCGGGCTTGCAAGCGGCGCCCCTACGAAACGTTCATCGCTGCCTCTACGCGATTCTTTCCCCATTCCGGGTGGCTGCCAGACAGCCCGGACCGAGCCGCGGTCCGGGCTGTCTGGGTCCATGTGATATGACGTTCTACATCGCTGGCGTCGCGATCGGCGTCGCGGTGCTGGCGCCGAGGCAGAGGGCCAAGATCTGCGGCTGGAGCTGCTCCGCGCCGGGGATGGTCTGCTGCTGTTGGACAGAGACGGCTTTCGAGGTCGACCCGATCGGGCTCTGGTTCCGCGGGATGAAGAACGGACCGCCGGCCGGGGTATGCTGCCAGTTCGAAGAGACGGCCGAGGGCGCAGGCAGACATCCGGACGATGGAACGGGGTACGACGAGATGGTGGCGCAGAACAGCACGCGACAGAGCGACACGGACGAGCAGGGTCACCACGACGAGCGGGTGCCGTTCAGCCAGTACGCCGCCACCCGGCGCTACCAGCCGACGCTGGCACTGACACCGGACGGGAAGGAGGTCGTCTACTCGACCAACGTCTCCGGGCAGTTCAACCTCTGGAGCCAGTCCACCACCGGTGGCTACGCCCGCCAGCTCACCCTGTTCGACGACCAGACCGTCCGCGTCGTGGCCTGCTCGCCGGACGGCCAGACATTGGTCTTCTCGGCCGACCGGGCCGGCGACGAGTTCACCCGGATCTATCGGCTGCCCATCACGGGCGGCGCTCCCGTTGAAATCTTTGGCCGGGAGAACGTTCAGGCCGGGCTGGCCGATTCGCCCTTCTCGCCGTCGGGCTCGGACATCCTGATCTCGGCCAACGACCGCGTCGAGACCGATCAGGACATCGTGATCCGGGATCTCCACGGAGCAGAGTCCGGTCGCCCGCTGGCTGACGGCCAGCTCAACGGCGCACTGAGCTGGTCCCCGGACGGAACGAAGATCTCCTACGCGCAGACGCACTCCAACATGGATGTCCGGGCCGGGGTGATCGACGTCGCGTCGGGGTCGGCACGGATCCTGACGCCGGTCGATGAGGAGGCCATCTTCACCGGCGGTCCCTGGGCGGCCGACAGCTCGGGCTACTTCGTCCAGACGGACGAGGGACGGGAGTTTACCGGTCTCGCCTTCCTCGACGCCGAGACCGGAGAGCGCCGGCCGGTAGCGTCTCCCGGCTGGGACGTCGAGCTCGTCGCGACGGCCGCCGGGGGACGCTATCTCGCCATCGTCATCAACGAGGACGGTATCAGTCGCCTCACAATGCACGATCTCGGGGAGAGCGGCGTCCCGGCCGGGCCGCTGACGGACGCGACCGCCGTCTCGCTGCCGGAGGTCCCGGGCGGCGTGATCGGCACGCTGGTCGGAGCGAACGACGCGCCGGTGCTGGCGTTCCTGCTCAGCCGGCCGGACAGTGCCCCGGAGGTCTTCACGCTGGACCTCGCCAGCGGGACCCTGACGCAGCTCACGGAAAGCATGCTCGGCGGGATCGACCCGGCGACGATGATCCGGCCGGAACTGGTCCGGTTCGAGACGCACGACGGGTTACAGGTTCCCGCCTGGTTATACCGCCCGGCCGGCCCGGGGTCGTTCCCGGTCGTGCTGAGCATCCACGGCGGACCGGAGGCGCAGGAGCGAGCGAACTACGGCGTCGGGCTCTATCAGTACCTGCTCAGCCGCGGGATCGGCGTGATGGCGCCGAACGTCCGGGGCAGCACGGGCTACGGCAAGAGCTACCAGAAGCGGGTCCACCATGACTGGGGCGGGGCCGAGCTGGAGGACTTCCGGGCGGCCGCCGAGTACCTGCGCGGGCTGGGATGGGTCGATGGCGACCGGCTTGGCGTCTACGGCGGCTCGTTCGGCGGCTTCGCGACGCTGAGCTGCGTCAGCCGCCTGCCGGAGTACTGGGCGGCGGCGGTCGACATCGTCGGGCCGTCCAACCTCGTCACCTTCGCGAAGGCGGTGCCGCCGACGTGGCGCCGGATGATGGCAGCCTGGGTCGGCGACCCGGAGACGGAGGTCGAGTTCCTGATGGAACGGTCGCCGATCACCTATGTCGATCAGATCCGGGCGCCGCTGTTCGTCATCCAGGGGGCGAACGACCCCCGGGTGGTCAAGCCCGAGAGCGACCAGATCGTCGAGCGGCTCCGGGAGCGCGGCGTGGACGTCACCTACGATGTGTATGAGGACGAGGGTCACGGCTTCACGAAGCGGTCCAATGAGCTCAAGGCCTACGGCGACACCGTCGCGTTCTTCGAGCGGCATCTGCTGGGGTAGCTGTGACCGCACCCCCCAGCCCCCTCCCCATCACGCTGGCGTGCTTCGCACTGGCGGATGGAAAGGGGGAGACGCGCCACCTTCCAGCAGGTCGTTCCCGGAGAGCGTCAGCTCGATCAGCATGAGCCCCTCCCCATCCGCATCCGCAGATGCGGATGGGGAGGGGACTGGGGGTTTCTCTCCCCGACAGTTTCAGACGGCGAGTGGCGAGGATCCGATTTGGCCTTCCAGTCGGTCCACAATCGACAACGAGCCGTTTTGATTGGGGCTTCTGCGCGACCGTACAGGTGGCCGCTGCCCCGTTTCACCGGCCGAACGGTCCCGCCGGCTCGCCGTTTTGCGGGGTGCGAGCAAACTGTCGGGGAGAGAAGGGAGGGGCCGGGGGGTGGGAACGTTCCTCGCCACCGACCGATCCCACCGAAACCCGCCATCCCCGACATCCAGAACCAGTCCGGAGCCCGGCGCCTCGCCGCGACCGGGTGCCCCTCTCCGCCGCACCGGGGAGGGGTCACGCTGCGCTGAGGGAGGGGTCACAAACCCTACAGAGCCAGCCCCAGCCGGTCGACCAGATAGTCCCGGCAGATCGTCAGGCTCTCCAATGGCGTCGTCCGGGTCGTGTCGATCTCGACCGTCAGCCAGCCGCCGTAGCCGACCTCGGCCAGCGCCGCCAGGACGGCCGGGAAGTCGACGTCGCCCCGGCCGAGCTCGCAGAAGAACGACATCGCGTCGGTCCCGCTGGTGTTCAGGTCCGGCCCGACCGGCGCGTCGGCGCCGATGTCCTTCAGATGGACGTAGCCGATCCGCCGCCCATACGTCCGGATCAGGTCGACTGGGTCCATCCCGGCCCCGGTCAGGTGGGCCGTATCCGGGCAGAAACCGACCAGCTCCGGGTCGGTCCCGGCCATGACCGCGTCGATCTCGGCCCGGTCCTGGATCTCCGTGCCGAGGTGCGGGTGGACGCAGGCGTGGACGCCAAGGGCCGCCGTCCGCCGGGCGGCCTCCTCGATCGTCTGGCAGGCCAGCTTGAGATCCTCGGCCGGGGTCGGCCCGGTCCGTGGCCCGCCGGGACCGAGCACGATCCGGTCGACCTCCAGCGCCGAGAGGAACCGGGCGATCCGCTCGATCCCGGCCACGGTCTCCTCCGCCTTCGCGGCGTCGGAGAAGCGGGCGCCGGCGTAGAGGGCGCTGAGCCGAAGGCCCTGGCTGGCCAGCAGGTCGCGGAAGGCGCCGGGGTCGTCCGAGTGGGCGAGGGCGGTGTGGGTGAAGGTCTCGCAAGCGTGGAAGCCCAGCCCGCTGGCCTCCCGCATCCCGGTCTCGAGGTCGTCGCGCCAGGTGATCAGGTGGCAGGAGATCGGGTTGACGGTCATGGTGGGAGTGGTCATGCGGCGGACTCCTGATGGCGCGAACGGCTGGGGGTGGGCGCTGCCCCGCGCCGTTCACGTTCGATCGTGGCGGTCATGCGGCCGTTACGGTCGCCGATCGTCCGGCGGACTGTCAACGGGGGAAGATGCCGATCGGGATGGCGGCGTTGAAACCGGGAACGATGCCGAACCGGCCGGCGGGCTGCCGGTCGGAAGCGGGGATTTCCGGGCCGGCGGATCGGCGACGCCTCCACTCGCGGTGCCGGCGACCGGCCCCGGTGTCGCCGGAGTGAGCGTCGCCAGCGAGACGTTCCCCTTCCCGGTCTCGACGACGATGTCCATGCCGGTGGTCAGGTCTGTCCGGGCCTGCCAGGCGTCATTGGTGTAGTACCTACCGTCGAACAGGAAACCATCGGCACTGGAGACGTCGCTGATCCCGGCGGTCACCTGGATCCGGACCGGGACGTCCTCCGGAACGGCCAGCCGGCCGTCGCCGACGCCGACCCTGATCCGGCTGGTACCGGTCGCCGCGGCAGCGTCGCCAACGACGATGTCAGCGCTCCCGACCGCGACGTTGACCAGGAAGTGGGTCACCGTCAGGCCGGTCAGGTCGACCCGGGCGGAGCCGACCGCGACGTCGACAGCGAGATCGAGCGGGACCTGTGGGTTGACGCCGAGGTCCCACGTCGCCTGCTCCGGGGAGCGAAGCCACCGCAGGACGGCGTGGGGTGGGTCCGCCGAAGCCGAGCCGAGCGTGGCGATCCCCGCGCCGTCCTCGATCCGCCAGTCCCGCACGATCGGCGTGTCGCCCCCGGCCCGGTACTCGGTCCGGATCGCGACGTCCCCGCCCAGGGCCGGTCCGGCCGGGAGGGAGTCGGCGACCGTCACATCCCCGTGGTCAACGTCGATGCTGGCCGAGATCGCCCCGGCGCCGCCGAGCGACTCGGACCATTCCCCACGGACTGCCCCGGTATCGGTGAACCGGAAGACGCTGTAGCCGACGGCCACGACGGCGAATACGGCCAGCGTCAGCAGGATCAGGCAACCGGTGAGGAGGCGGGCGACGACGGACATGTGATCGGCTCCGGTTCGGGTCTGGCCCTGCGAACGCGACGCGGCGGCCAGGTGCGGGTCGCGCCACGGTCGGTCCATGATTTCGCCAACGTATCGCGGGACCATGCCGGCATCGTGACGGCCCGGTGACGGCGGGACCGGCTGGCCGTTCGGCCGGCTCGACGATTCGCTTTCCCGACGGCTGCGAAGGCGCGCCGTTGGGCGCTACACTGTACGCTTGAATGCACCCATCCGGCCCTGCCTGGTTCCCGCCGTCGATACCACCGTGGCGAGGACCGGCCGATGCCGCCGCGAGTGCCTGCCAGCGGGCGGATCGCGCGGTATCGGTGGTGCCAGTCTGTCTGCGGAAGCCGCTGAGAAAGGAACCGTCACCGTGGAAGTCGAGAACGAGCACGGGCTGTCCGACCTGCTGGACGGGACCCCGCTGACGCAGGTCTCGGGCGGCTATACCTTCACCGAGGGGCCGGTCTGGATCCCGGCCCACGAGTGGCTGATCTTCAGCGACATTCCGACGAGCACCGCCCACCGCTGGCGGCCGGGCGATCCGGCCGCCGCCGTCTACCGGGAGCAGACGAAGAACGGCAACGGCATGACGCTGGACAACGAGGGCCGGGTGATCTGCTGCGAGCAGACCAGCCGCCGGGTGGTCCGCTTCCCGCTCGACGACCCGTCGGCCGTCGAGGTCATCGCCGAGCACTACGCCGGCAGCCGGCTGAACAGCCCCAACGACGTCGTCGTCGATTCGCGGGACCGGATCTACTTCACCGACCCGATCTACGGGCTCGGTCCCGGCGGCGAGGGCAAGGAGCAGCAGCACAACGGCGTCTACCGGATCGACCCGGACGGCACGATCGTGCTGATCGACGACCGGTTCCAGCAGCCCAACGGCCTGGTCTTCTCACCGGACGAGCGGTACCTCTACATCGGTGACTCCCAGCAGCTGGTCATCCGGCGCTTCTCCGTCCACGAGGACGGCTCGATCACCGGTGGCGGCATCTTCATCGACATGCGCCGGGCGGGCCACTCCGGCGGTCCGGACGGCATGACGATCGACACCGATGGCCGGCTCTGGACGACGGGCCCCGGCGGGATCTGGGTGGTCGACGCCGACGGCACGAACCTCGGCCAGATCCTGATGACCGAGCAGCCCGCCAACATCACCTTCGGTGGCGAGGATTTCTCGACGCTGTACGTCACCGCCGAGACCAGCATCTACCAGCTCGGCACCCGCGTTCGCGGCGCCGTCCCCGGTAGCCGGACTGCCGAGCGGGCCGGGGTCGCCGGATGACCGACGACGCCCGACTGGACGGCGTTGCGGACGCCGTCACTGGCGACCAGATCACCGCCGACGACCTCGCCTTCGCGGCGGCGGACGACGACGCTGACGTGATCGGCCACCCTCAGGCGCAGGCGGCAGTCCAGGCGGCCTTCGCCGGGCTGGCCGGCTCGCGGGACGTGGACGTCCTCCCGGCGGAGGGCGAGGAGCACGACGACATCGCCGTCGCCGGCGACGCCTGGACCCTGTACCTGAGCGGCTGGCCCGGACCGGCGACGGCCTTCGTCGCGATCGAGGACGAGCCAACGGAGGACGCCGGCGCGGACATGGTCGAGGCCGCCTGGCGTGCCGTCGTCTCCGGCGATGCCGTCGCCGCCATGTCCATGGCCGACATGGAGCTGGAAGGCGCCCTCTCCACGGCCCTCGATGCCTCCGGCGACCCGCTCTCGCAGTCGATCGCCACCGCCGTCCGGCTCGGCGCCGCCGGGTAGGCCAGGTGCCGAAGGGACCGGATTCAACGACATAACGATGCCGGCCTGTCGTCCCGTGCAGTCTCGGCCAAGGCTCGCGGCGCCCGTTCGTTGGGGCGCCGCTTGCAAGCCCGGCCGCCGCAGCGGCCATCGCCCCGCAGGGTGATAACTGGCTCCGCGACAGACCGATTCCAATGAACGAACCGGTGGCGGAGACCGTGGCGGCTCTCGCTTCGCTGGCGGCGCCGCAGCGCAGCGAGCAAGGCCAGCGAAGCGAGAGCCATGGTCCCTACGCAACGGTTACCACCACCTCGCCGTTACCGCTCCGCCCGGACCAGCAATACCCCGTCGTCGAACCCGCCACGGGCCGCCCGCTTCGCCAGCCGCATCTCCTCGAACACCTCCCAGGTCAACCCGGACGACGCGACGATCGCGTGGACGACTTCGACCAGGTCGACCAGCTCCCCGATCTCGCCGCTCTCCTGATACTCGGAACACTCCTCAGCCAGCTTGTCCGTCAGCCGGAGCGGCCGTTCCGCCGGTTCGAGGTACCGGAACTCCAGCTCGCTACCGTGGGCGCGAACGATCTCCGGGATCCGGTCCCGGACGAGCTTGTCGTAATCGGTCATCGCGCGTCGTCCTTTCGTGTCGACGTACCGGCGTCCAGCCCATCATCGGGCCACGGCCGGAACCCGAGCGCCGCGTAGAGCCAGCGTGCCCCCGTATTGTCCTCGCCGACGCGCAGCCCGATCGTGTCCGTCCCTCCGCCACCGTTCAGCGCTACCCGCATCGCGCGCGAAAGGACGGCCCGGGCCAACCCGCGCCGCCGGTGGGTGCGGTCGGTCAAGACCTCGATCACGAACGGACCGGCCGGCGCGTCGGGCCAGGGCGCGTGGTGGACGACCAGTGCCGCCGCGACGATCCGGCTCCCGGTGACGACGACCGGTGACGCCTCTGGCCAGAGCGGCCCGTAGCCCCCCGCGAAGGTCGCCGCGATATCGTCGCGGGCTTCCTCGATCGACGCGGCCGCGTCACCAGCCGCATAGGCGGTGAAGTACAGCCGGCTCAGGGCTTCAGCATCACCGGCTTCAACTGCCCGGATGGAGTACTCGGACCCGATCGCCACATCCGCCGGGACGCACGACGCCAGGAGTGTCAGCATGGTCATGCCGTCCAGACGCCCGGCACCGTAACCGGCCTCACGCGGAGTCACCCGGCCAGCGGAAGGCGGCGACGACGTTGTCCCGCAGGATCGTCCGGGTCGCCCGGTCGCCGAACCGCTCCCGCAGCGCCGGCCTGACGTGCCGCATCACCGCCGTGGCGTCGTAGCCGTACTGCGTCGTGGGCGGGTTGCAGACCACCGTCGCGTCGTCCGACACCAGTACCTGGCCGAGATGCCCCGCGGCGATCATCCGGCCGATGGCGTCGAGTGATCGATCAAACAGTGATGGCGGTCCGGCGTCCTCTCCGCTCCGGCTGCTGAAGCTGTCGAACTGGACGATGATCCCGTCGGCGGCGTGGCGGGCATGGTCCTCCGGCGACGACCGCTGGGCGTGGGCCCAGACCAGCCGGTCGAGCGGGAACCCTTCCGCTACCAGCGTTTCCCGAACCCGCCCGAGCGGTCCCGCCAGCGGGCTGTGGAGCCCGATCGCGACACCGACCTCTTGGGCGGCGATCGCGGCGGCCCGGTGGATGATCGCCTCCTCCGGCGTCGGACCGTCGTCCGAGGTCGCGATCTTGACGAAGCCGGCCCGGACCCTGGTGCCGTCGATCCCCCCGGTCAGCTCGGCGGTGAACCGACCGGCGAGTTGGGCGACCGTCAGGTCCCGATACCCGGCCGGGCGCTTGGCGAGATAGATCCCGGTCGGGCAGACGATGTGGAGACCGGTCGCACCGGAGACGTCCCGCAGCAGCGCGGCGTTGCGTCCGACGCCGAGGGCCGTCCAGTCGACGAGGAGGTCGATCCCCTGCGCCCGCAGCTCGCGGAGCCGGTTGACCGCCGCGCCCCGGACCATCCCCCAGTCGACGTCCATGTAGCGGACGTGGTCGGCTGGCTGGAAGTCGACGAAGAGGTGCTCGTGGGCCAGCGCGCGGCTGATCGTGTCAGCCGGGATGGGGCCACGAACGGTCTGCAGCGTGTGGTCCGGCGTGTCTGGCATGACGTTCTCCGATGTCCCGCCCGGCCCAGCGGAAGCGGGCCGACGGCCGTGAGCCGATCTGGTAGCCGGCCGTGGCGACCAGCAGGGACAGCCCGCCGGTCAGCCAGAGCGGTTCCCAGAGGAAGAGGTACCAGGGGACGGCCGCCTCGCCCATCGAGGCCGGCGTGGCGATCGCGCCGCCGAGGGCAAGCGCCGCCTGGCCGATCCCGGCGACACCATACAGGGTCAGGCCGAGCCCCGCGAGCCAGCCGACGGCGAGCAGGGCGCGGCGCGGGACGGACCGGTCCCGCCCGAACCAGAGCGACAGGCCGAGCGCGGCCACAAGCAGCCGCCCGACCGCCGACAGCCAGATCATGGCGACGAAGCCGGTCTCCCGGTCCACCGCCTGTTCCTGGATCCTGCTACCCAGTTGATCGAGACCGAGCGTGCCGCCCAGCGCCCACGAGGCGGTCAGCGCCGCCGTCGCGACACCCCAGGCCATCGTGACGACGGCGGCCTGCCGTCCGATTCGCGCCGCCCGTTCCTGCCGCTGGGTCGTCATGGTTTCGCGCTGAATCATCATCCCCACCTTCCATCGCGACCCGCCGATCCGGTCTGCTGTCGACCATGGTCGGGGACCGGGATGAAGTCGACATGAGCGGACCATGACGGAGATGTGACGGATGGGTGATGCAAGCATCCGATTAAGCCGAGAGCGGCCCGTGACGCAGGGGCATCCGCTCTCGCTTCGCCGCAAGGCGAGATCGTGCCAAACGGCAAACATGCGGTCGGCGAGCAGACCCCTCCCCAACCCCTCCCCCGCTCCCAGTTCGCTCGATCACCTGTCGGCGATCTCGGCTCACCGGGCCCGGAGAGCATCTGTCTGGGCCGTCAAGCGCCGCTCACTGCTGCGCAGCTCCGGCGGCCACGGGGACCCGTGGCGGATCGGCGCTCGGTCAGGCCGCCGTCGGAGTCCG